>Ga0070706_100001412_pt1 | contig 25409 bp, 20 predicted proteins | sample KBSK5501metaG_FD_65476 | JGI IMG/M metagenome (GOLD analysis project Ga0070706, IMG submission 65476) | Corn, switchgrass and miscanthus rhizosphere microbial communities from Kellogg Biological Station, Michigan, USA - KBS K5-50-1 metaG | ecosystem: Host-associated > Plants > Roots >... | reverse complement strand
CCGTCGAACAAGGACTGGCGCGGCGGCCGCGGCATCCTCGAGAACATCATCCCGTCGTCGACCGGTGCGGCGAAGGCGGTCGGCGTCGTGATCCCCGAGCTGAACAAGAAGCTGACCGGCATGTCGTTCCGCGTGCCGACCTCGGACGTGTCGGTCGTCGACCTGACCGCCGAGCTCGTCAAGGAGGCGACCTACAAGGAGATCTGCGCCGAGTTCAAGGCGCAGAGCGAAGGCGCACTGAAGGGCGTGCTCGGCTACACCGAGGACAAGGTCGTCGCGACCGACTTCCGCGGCGACGCACGCACGTCGATCTTCGACGCCGACGCCGGCATCGCGCTGGACGGCACGTTCGTCAAGCTGGTCTCGTGGTACGACAACGAGTGGGGCTACTCGAACAAGGTGCTCGAGATGGTGCGGGTCATCGCCGGCTGACCGGTCGCCGATCGCTCCCGAGCGCCCAAAAAAACGCGCCCCGCGGGGCGCGTTTTTGTTTTCGCCGCTCGGGGAGCGAGCTCATCGCCGATTCAGCGCCAGTGGCGGTGGTACCCGCCGTAGTAGCCGAAGCCGATGCTGACCGCCGGATACGGGTTGACGTAGACCGGGGCGTACACCGGATACGGGTTCACATAGACCGGCGCGGGTGAGTAGTAGGGCGAGTAGTAGACAGGCGCCGGCGTCGTGTAGACCGGTGCGCTCGAATACTGTGTCGAATACTGCGGTTCCGGCTCGGCCTGGGCGATTGGCGCCGGCGCGCCGCTGTCGCGCGGCCTCGGGTCGATCTCGACGCGCGAGCCCGGGTCGTACGACATGCGGGTGCTGTAGCGCTGGCCGTGGTACTCGTACATCACGTCGTAGCCGACGGTGCGCTGCTGCGTGGTGTTGACGACGTGGCAGCGCTGCACGGGCACCTCGGTGCCGTTGGCCGCCGCCGTGTTGGCCTCGATCTGGTTGCCGACAACGGCACCGGCCACCGCGCCGGCGCCGGTCGCGAGTGCGCGCCCGCTGCCGCCGCCGATCGTGTTGCCGAGCAGCCCGCCGGCGATCATGCCGACCACCGCGCCGGCGCCGGTCTGCTGCGCCGGCACGACCTGGCGCTCGGTGTTGCAGACGCGCTGGGCGACGGTCATCGGCACCGTCACCGGCGTCGACGAGACGACGGTCGCGTAGTCGGCTGCCTGGCTCGCGAAGGCACTGCCCAGCAGCGCGGCGAACAAGGCGCTGCGGCGTGCGGTTCGAAGGGCGGGTTCGCGCTTCATGTTCGGCTCCTATGTGTCAGGATGAATGCATTACTCTCGATCCGTTTCGAGCGCATCCGTTCCCGAGCATACGGCGCGGCCGTGAAGGCCGCCACGCCGCTCGGTAAAGAAACTTTGCGCGCATCGCGGACTTTGCCGCACGTTCCCACGCGCACGCCGGCCGGCCAAGTTCCGCGGCGACCCGCGCATTCACAACACTTTGCGTTGCGAATTGCGGCAGCAATCACCGGCGCGCCCATGCCCGGCCCAATCCCGTCCGCGGCTCCGCCGGGACAGGCGCGGCTCAATCGACGAACAACGGCACAACGCAATTCGAGGATCAAACGACGTGAAGAACGTGAAGAACTTCAGCTGGGGCCCCACGATCGGGTCGATGTGTGTGGCGGTCGCGGTGCTGTCGGGCTGCGGGGGCAGCGGCAGCGGCTCCTCGAGCACGTCGGTACGGGTCGTGAATGCCACGCTGACGCACGCGTCGCTCGACCTGTACGTGAATGCCGCCGTCGCCTTGTCGGGCACCGCGAAAGACGCCGTCAGCAGCTACGTCTCTCCGGGCAGCGGCAGCACGACGCTGCAGGTCACCGACAACGGGTCCAGCACGTCGCTGGCAACGGTCGTCCCCACGCTGAGCTCCGACGCGTACTACACGCTGGTCGCCTACGAATCGGGCACGACGGTCAAGACGCTGGTCGTCGACGAGAACGCGACGGTGCCGTCCGCCGGCGTGTCGACGCTGCGCGTCTACGACGCCGCGATCGAGGCCGGCAAGCTGGACGTGTACGTCACGACCAACGCGTGCAGCGACCTGAGCTCGCTGTCGGCCAACACGAGCTTCGGCATCCTCACCGCGCCGACCTACAACACGGTGACCATGGGCACCGGCACCTACAACGTCTGCGTCACCGCGGCAGGCAGCAAGACCGATCTGCGCATGAGCATGGCCGTCACGCTTACCAGCCAGGAGTTCGCCGACGTGGTGCTCACGCCGACGAGCGGCGGCCAGCTGGTCAACGGTGCGCTGCTGGTGCAGCAGGGCAGCTACACGGCGGCCCGCAACACCAACACGCGGGTGCGGCTCGCGTCCGCGGTGTCGGGCAGCGCCACCGTGGCCGCCTCGGCGACCAGCGGCACCAGCGCCGTCGTGATCGACAGCGGCAGCGTCGCGCCGGCCTTCGGCTACTACACGCTGGTGCCGGCCGGCAGCTCGCTCAACATCAGCGTCAACAGCGCGTCGGTCAGCGCACCGTCCACCGCGCTGACCGCGGGCGCCGACATGACGCTGCTGGTCTATGGCGACCCGGGCAGTGCGACCGCGTCGCTGCTCACCGACGACAACCGGTTGCCGACCGACGCGACGACCATCAAGCTGCGCCTGATCAACGGCGTCACCGGCAGCACCGGCACGCTCACGTTCACCGCCAACAGCGCGTCGGTCGCCAGCGGCATCGCGGCGGGCGCAGCATCCAGCTTCGTCTCGGTGACCGGCAGCTCGACCGCGATGACCTTGTCGCTGTATTCGTCGGCCGCCTCCGGCACGTATTACACGACCAGCACCACGCTGAACGTCGACAACGTCTACACCGTCATGGCCGCCGGCCCGTTCGCATCGCCACAGTTGTTGATTCGGTAACCGCTGGATAAGGGCCGTTGTGCCGTGCGTGTTTGCGCACAGCCCTTGCCGCCGGACCCTACACTCGGCGGGTCCGCAACGCCCCAGCCGGCCTGCCGGCGCGGTGCCGCCCGACGAACGCCGATGTCCGAGCTTCCGGTGAGCCGCCCATGAAGATTTCTGCCCGTCACCGCCGCCCCACGTGGGCTGCCTGCCTTCTGGCCCTCGCGTCCGTGTTCGCGGCGGCTGCCTTGCCGGCCAGCGGCGCCGAACGCGAGCCGGTGCGCAAGTCGCCTTCGGCCACGGCCACGGCGGCCGTGGAGACCGAAGCCCGCGTCATCGTCAAGTTCAAGAGCGACTCGAGCGCGATGCGCGCGCTCGCGGCGCGCGCCACGCAAGCCGAGCCGCAGGAAGCGCAGACGCTGTCGTCGCGGCTGGGCCTGAGCCTGCGCAACGGGCGAGGCCTCGGCGCGCGCACCCAGCTCGTGTTCGGCAGTGGCGTCAGCTCGGCGGCGCTGGCCGCGACGCTGGCCGCACAGTCGGACGTCGAATACGCCGTCGTCGACGGTCGCCAGCGCGCGCTCTCGGTGCCGAACGACCCGCGTTATCCGGCCGGCCAGCTGACGACGCCGACGGTCGGCCAGTGGTACTTGCGCACGCCCGATTCGACCATCGTCTCGGCGATCAATGCCGAAGCGGCGTGGGACATCACGACCGGCAGCGCTAGCGTCGTCGTGGCGGTGCTCGACACCGGCATCCGACCCGAGCATCCGGACCTGCAGGGCAAGATCCTGGCCGGCTACGACTTCATCCACGACATACCGACCGCGAACGACGGCGACGCGCGCGATGCCGACCCGAGCGATCCGGGCGACGCGGTCACGCAGACCGACATCGACAACAACGTCCCCGGCTGCACCACGGCCGATATCGGCCCGAGCAGCTGGCACGGCACGCAGACCGCCGGTCTGATCGGCGCGGCCACCAACAACGGCGTCGGCATGGCAAGCGTCGGCCGCGACGTGATGCTGCTGCCGCTGCGTGTGCTCGGCAAATGCGGCGGTTACGACGCCGACATCATCGACGCGATGCGCTGGGCGGCCGGCTTCGCGGTGACCGGCGTGCCCGCGAACACGCACCCGGCCAAGGTCATCAACATGAGCCTGGGCTCGAGCGGCACGTGCAGCGCGGCCTATCGGGACGTCGTGGCCCAGCTCAACGCGGCCGGTGTCGTCGTCGTCGCGGCTGCCGGCAACGACAGCGTGGCCGTCGGCACGCCGGCGAACTGCAGCGGCGTGATCGCGGTCGCCGGGGTCCGCCACAGCGGCACGAAGGTCGGCTACTCCGACCTCGGGCCCGAGATCGCGATCAGCGCGCCAGCCGGCAACTGCGTCAACGGGTCCGGCACCTGTCTGTACCCGCTGATAACGACCAGCAACAGCGGTACGAGCGGGCCGATGTCGAGCATCTATACCGATGGCCTCAACCATATCTCGGCCGGCACGAGCTTCTCGTCACCGCTGGTCGCCGGAACGGCTGCGCTGATGTTCTCGCTGGACCCGACGCTGACGCCGACGCAGGTCCGCAGCATGCTCGCGCAGAGCGCGCGTGCCTTCCCGAGCAGCGGCGCGGGAACGGGCGTCAGCGCCTGCGTGGCGCCGACCGCCAGCACGCCGGCGCAGACGTCCGAGTGCTACTGCACCACCAGCACCTGTGGCGCCGGTCTGCTCGATGCCGGCGGTGCGCTGAAGGCCGTGGCCCTGCGCCCGAGCGTGAGCGCATCGGCGACGTCGGTGATCGTGGGCACGCCGATCACCCTGGATGGCTCGGGCTCGCAGGCCGTCGGCGGCGCGACGATCGCGAGCTACCTGTGGGCGATCACCGCCGGCTCGAACATCGCGGGCCTCAGCTCGACGAATGCCGCGACCACGACCTTGAGCACCACCGGCGCTGGTGCCGTGACGGTGTCACTGACCGTGACCGACAGCGCCGGGCGTCAGAGCACCGCCAGCACGACGATCACCGTTGCCGCACCCGCGCCGTCATCGGGCGGCGGCGGCGGCGCGCTCGAGCCAGGGTGGCTCGCCGGCCTGCTCGTCGCCGCGCTGGCCCTCACTGTGTCGTCGCGGCGCTCTTCGCGCCGGGCGGCGCGCATGCAACGAAGCCGCGCCCGAGCGCATCGGTCCTCAGCGCGCTGAGGCGCGCGGCGAGCGCCGCATCGGCGGTCGCCGCGCGCAGCATGAAGGCGCTGCCGGCAGGGCCGGCCTCGACGATGCGCGCGGTGTGGATGCCTTGCTGGCCGAACTGCGCGAGCGCGCGTTCGGCCGCTGCCCGATCGTCGAATCGGCCGAGCGACAGGCCGGGCGCGAGTGCCGGCGGGGTGCCGACCTCGTCGTAGGACACGTTGCGCCGCTTCAGCTCGTCGGCCTTCTTCACGAGCGCTTCGCGGTTCGGGTACTTGCCCATGTAGACCAGCCATTGCCCGGGCCGCTCGACCTTCACGGTCGCGATGTCGGCGCGTGCGCCGGCCGGCAACGCGGCCTGCAGCGCCGCGTCGGCGCCGCCGATCTGGTCAGCGGCGAACGGCCCGGCTTCGAGGCAGGCCGGTTGCGCGGCGGCGCTCGCGGCCATGGCAGTCTGCGGCGGCAGCACGCGGATCAGCTCGGGCTTGACCTGGCGCGCCAGCCGCTCGGGCTCGCGATCGCCGGTCGCACGCACGCCGGCCACATCGTCGAGCCAGCCTTGTGTCCACGCATAGAACAGCAGGTTCGCAAGCAACAGCACGGCGACGGCCAGGCGCAGCATCCGTCAAGCGCCTCGCGCGCCGCCGTCGTGCGAGCGCTCGTCCGAGGGCGCGGGCGCGACGCGCACGCTGACCTCGCCGCTCGTCACCTCGCGCACGCCGAGCGCGGTCTGCAGCAGCAGCGCGCCATGGGCCGACACGCCGCACGCGATTCCCTCCGGAATCTCGCTGCTAGTGGTCTGCACGACCTTGCCGGCGAGCAGGTCGCGCGCCGCGAAGCGTTCGGCGAACGCCGTCGCGAAGCCGCTCTGGGCGAAGAGGAGCACCGAGCGCACCAACGGCGGCGCGATCTGCGCGAGCAATGCCGGCGCGGTGATCGCCGGGTCCAGCTCCTGCGCGCAGGCGAAGCCGGTCGTGACCGCGCCGGCATCGAACGGCTCGACGTTGAGGCCGACGCCGATCACCGCGAAGCGCCGCGCTCCCGCGGCCACCGTTTCGATCAGCAGGCCGCCGAGCTTGCGCCCGCCTTCGCCGGGCGCGCCCAGCCACAGGTCGTTCGGCCACTTCAGGCCGAGCCTGGGCGCATTCGACCCGGGCGTGCGGATCGCGTCGATCGCCTCGCACAGGCCCACGCCGACCGCCAGCGACAGGCCCGACCAGTCGTCCACCGCCAGCGGCAGGCCGAGCGAGAAGGTCAGCGACGCACCCGCCGCCGAGCCCGACTGCCAGGCCCGCCCCTGCCGGCCGCGCCCGGCGCTCTGGTGCTCGGCGACCAGCAGGCACGGCGCGACGTCGACCGCGCGGCGCCCGAACGCGGAGCTCTCGACGCTGCGCCGCAGCTGCACGTCGCCGCTGGTCACCTCGACCTCGGACGAGACGCGGGCGCGCGCGAGCAGCGCGGAGTTGGTCGAGCCGACGCTGCGCACCACTTCGACGCTCAGGCCCGGCAGCAGCGGCGCGAGCTGCTCCCACAGCGCCTCGGCGCCCCAGTGCAAGGCACGCGGCACGGCCGGCTCGGACATTCGGGGACCTCTGTCTGACTCTGACGGCTAGCGCTTGGGCGCGAGCATCGTTCCGCGGCAGCCCTTGGTGCCGCAATGGCAGGCGAACTGTTTCTTCAGCTTCGGCGTGTAACGGTCGTCGATGATCAGGCCGTAGTCGTAGAACAGCTCCTCGCCCGGCTCGATGCGGCGCAGCGCCTTGATGAAGATGCGGCCGTCGACCTCGTCGGCCTCGCAGTTCGGCTTGCACGCGTGGTTGATCCAGCGGGCCGCATTGCCGCCCACGTTCGCATCGATCACGCGCTTGTCGTCGATGTGGAAGTAGAAGGTGTGATCAGGGTCTTTCGGGTTGTGCGGGTGGCGGCGCAGCGCCTGCTTCCAGCTGATGATCTCGCCGACGTACTCGATCACCGTCTCGCCCTTGGCAAGCTGCTGCAGCGCGAACACGCCCTTGCCGTGCACGCCGGAGCGCCGCACCTGGATGCGCCGGCCGCCGGCGCTCCGGGGCGTGCTCGAGGTGCGCTGCGACGGGATGTCGCGGGGGGAACGGGCTCCGGCACTCGCTTGCGTCATCGGATTTTCTTTGGGTACATTGAATTCATGGGCGCGCGCGTGCGTACGTGTATGCGTGCGCGCGAGAAGCCCGGATTGTATGGATGTCGCGGCGCGGGTTCAGAGCAGAATCGGCGCGCCGAGGAAAACGAAACACATGACCAAGTCACTGATCATTGCCGAGAAGCCGTCCGTCGCGCAGGACATCGTGCGCGCGCTGACGCCCAGCGCCGGCAAGTTCGACAAGCACGACGAGTACTTCGAGAGCGACAAGTACATCGTCACCTCGGCCGTCGGCCACTTGCTGGAGATCAAGGCGCCCGAGGAGTTCGACGTGAAGCGCGGCAAGTGGAGCTTCGCGCACCTGCCGGTGATTCCGCCGCACTTCGAGCTGAACCCGATCGACAAGAGCAAGAGCCGGCTCAACGCGATCGTCAAGCTCGTCAAGCGCAAGGACGTGAGCGACCTGATCAACGCGTGCGACGCGGGGCGCGAGGGCGAACTGATCTTCCGGCTGATCCAGCAGCACAGCAAGAGCAAGCACCCGGTCCGGCGGTTGTGGCTGCAGAGCATGACGCCGGCGGCGATCCGCGAAGGCTTCGAGAACCTGCGCAGCGACGGCGATCTGCGCGGCCTCGCCGAGGCGGCGCGCAGCCGCTCGGAGGCCGACTGGCTGGTGGGCATCAACGGCACCCGCGCGATGACCGCGTTCAACTCGCGCGACGGCGGCTTCTTCCTGACGACGGTCGGACGCGTGCAGACGCCGACCCTGTCGATCATGGTCGAGCGCGAGGAGAAGATCCGCAAGCACGTGGCGCGCGACTACTGGGAGATCAAGGCGAGCTTCGCGGCGCAGGCCGGCGAATACGAGGGCAAGTGGTTCGACCCGAAGTGGAAGAAGGACCCGAACGACGCCGAGGCCAGAGCCGACCGACTCTGGAACGAAGCCGACGCGCAGGCGATCGCGCAGGCGGTGCGCGGCGAGCCCGCGCACGTGAGCGAGGAATCGAAGCCCAGCACGCAGGCCGCGCCCGGCCTGTACGACCTGACGACCCTGCAGCGGGAAGCCAATTCGCGGCTCGGCTTCTCGGCGAAGACGACGCTGTCGGTCGCGCAGGCGCTGTACGAGAAGCACAAGGTGCTGACCTACCCGCGGACCGACAGCCGGCATCTGCCCGAGGACTATGTCGCGGTCGTCAAGAACACGATGGACATGATCGCGAGCGAAGACCTGCCCGGGCCGCTGCGCGCGCTGGCGCCGCACGCGAAGAAGGCCGCGAAGGACGGCTACGTCAAGCCGAACAAGAAGATCTTCGACAACACGAAGGTCTCGGACCACTTCGCGATCATCCCGACGCTGCAGGCGCCGCGGAGCCTGAGCGAGATCGAGGCGAAGCTCTATGACATGGTCGTCAAGCGCTTCATCGCGGTGTTCTACCCGAGCGCCGAATTCCTCGTGACGACGCGCATCTCGACCGTCAAGAAGGACGGCAAGGAGCACAGCTTCCAGACCAACGGCAAGGTGATGGTCAAGCCGGGCTGGCTCGCGGTGTACGGCCGCGAGGTGCAGGAGGACGATGCGAACCTCGTCGCGGTGGCGCCGGGCGAGGTCGTGCGCACCGAAAGCGTCGACGTCAACGCGCTGAAGACCCGGCCGCCGGCGCGCTACACCGAGGCGACGCTGCTGTCGGCGATGGAAGGCGCCGGCAAGCTGATCGACGACGACGAACTGCGCGAGGCGATGCAGGAAAAGGGCCTGGGCACGCCGGCCACGCGCGCCGCGATCATCGAAGGGCTGATCTACGAGAAGTACATCCACCGCGAGGGCCGCGAGCTCGTGCCCGGTGCGAAGGCGTTCCAGCTGATGACGCTGCTGCGCGGCCTGGACATCGAGGACCTGACCAGGCCCGAGCTGACCGGCAACTGGGAGCACCAGCTCGCCGAGATGGAGAAGGGCAAGCTCGAGCGCGCCGCGTTCATGACGCAGATCGCGAAGATGGCCGAGCGCATCGTCAAGAAGGCGAAGGAATACGACCGCGACACCATCCCCGGCGACTACGCGACGCTGAGAGCGGCGTGCCCGAACTGCGGCGGCGTGGTCAAGGAGAACTACCGCCGCTTCGCCTGCAACGGCCCGAACGACGACGGGCAGGGCTGCGGCTTCTCGATCAGCAAGATCCCGGGCGGGCGTTCGTTCGAGCTCGAGGAAGTCGAGCGCTTTCTCACCGACAAGCGCATCGGCCCGCTCGAAGGCTTCCGCTCGAAGGCCGGCTGGCCGTTCACCGCCGAGCTCAAGCTCGTGTTCGACGACGAGATCCACAACTGGAAGCTCGAGTTCGATTTCGGCGAAGACGCGAAGAAGGAGGCCGAGGGCGGCGAGCCGGTCGACTTCTCCGGCCAGGAGTCGCTGGGCTCATGCCCGAAGGACCACGGCCGCGTCTACGAGCACGGCACGAGCTACGTCTGCGAGCACGCGGTCGGCGCGAACGTCACGTGCGACTTCAAGAGCGGCAAGATCATCCTGCAGCAGCCGATCGCGCGCGAGCAGATGACCAAGCTGCTCGCGACCGGCAAGACCGACCTGCTCGACGGCTTCGTCTCGAACAAGACGCGGCGCAAGTTCAAGGCCTACCTCGCCTACGACCGCAAGGAAGGCAAGGTCGTGTTCGAGTTCGAGCCGCGTGCCGCGAAGGTGCCGGCGGCGAAGAAGGCGGCCGCGAAGGCCGTGGCCAAGGCCGGGGGCAAGTAGCCGAGCTGCGCTCAGGCGCGCAGCTCGAACCTCAGAGCTTGCGGTTCAGCAGCGACATGAACTCGCTGCGCAGGCTCGGGTTCTTCAGGAACTCGCCGCGCATCACGCTGTTGGTCATCATGGACTCGTCGTCCTTGACGCCGCGCCAGTGCATGCAGAAGTGGTCGGCTTCCATCACGATGGCCAGGCCGTCGGGCTTGACGCGGCGCTGCAGCTCGTTGGCGAGCATCGTCACCGCCTCTTCCTGGATCTGCGGCCGGCTCATGATCCACTCGACGATGCGGGCGTATTTCGACAGCCCGATCAGGTTCGACTGGATGTTGGGCAGCACACCGATCCAGACCTTGCCGAGGATCGGGCACAGGTGGTGCGAGCAGGCGCTGCGCACCTTGACCGGGCCGACGATCATCAGCTCGTTGAGCCGCTCGACGTTCGGGAACTCGGTCACCGACGGCATCTTCACGTAGCGGCCGCGGAACACCTCGGTCAGGAACATCTTCGCGACGCGCTTCGCGGTGTCGTTGGTGTTGTGGTCGCTCTCGGTGTCGATCACGAGCGAACGCAGCACGTCGCTCATCTTGCTCTCGACCTCGGCCTGCAGCGCCTCGAATTCGCCGTCGGCGATGAACGCGGCGATGTTGTCGTTCGCGTGGTAGCGGCAGCCGGCGCTGATCAGACGGTAGCGGATGCGCTCGGACGTCGCGAGCCGCGCGAGGTCTTCTCGCGCAAGGTCTTCTTCGGTGCGAAGAACCGGGGTCGCGACCTTGGTCGTTTGAGTGTCGCCGAGCATGGTGGGCTGCTTTCGTACGGGAGAGGGACAGACAGCCTACCAAAGTAGGGCGCGTCGGCCGGCCGGGTGCGGATCAGACCGTAGACTGCCCACGGTGAATCATGCTTCGACCCCGACGACAACGGCCCAGGCGCTGCCGCTCGCGCGGCTGCTGGCCCACGCGGCCGACGCGGTGCAGGCGGTGCGCGGCGGCGAATCGCTGACAACCGCCCTCGAGCGCTGCCCGAGCGCGGCGCGCCCCGGCGCGCAGGCCCTGAGCTTTCATGCGCTGCGCTGGCTCGGCGCCGCGCAGGCGGTGCGATCGCAGCTCGCGCCGAAAGCGCCGCCGCCCGCGGTCGATGCGCTGCTGCTGACCGCGATCGCGCTGCTGTGGCCCGGCAGCGTGGCCGAGGGCGATGCCGCGCCGTATGCGGATCACACGCTGGTCGATCAAGCCGTCGAGGCGGCGCGCGCACGCGCCAAGGCGAGCGCGAGCTTCGTGAACGCGGTGCTGCGCCGCTTCCTGCGCGAGCGCGACGCGGTCGTCGCACAGGCGCTGCGCGAGCCGCAGGCGCGCTACCACCATCCGCTGTGGTGGATCGACAGGCTGAAGGCCGACTGGCCGGCGCAGTGGCAGGCGATCCTCGAGGCCGACAACCAGCGCGCGCCGATGACCCTGCGCGTCAACGCCCGGCGCGGCGATGCCGACGCCTATGTCGCACGGCTCGCGCAAGCGCAGATCGCGGCCCGGGCGATCGGCACGCACACGGTCGTGCTCGCGCGGCCCAGCCCGGTGGGCGCACTGCCCGGCTTCGCCGACGGCGACGTCTCGGTGCAGGACGCCGCCGCCCAGCGTGCCGCGCCGCTGCTGCTGGGCACCGGGCTGCCGAGCGGCGCGCGGGTGCTCGACGCCTGCGCCGCGCCCGGCGGCAAGACCGCGCACCTGCTGGAGCTCGCCGAGCTGCATCTGACCGCGCTCGATGCCGACCCGGCGCGGCTGACGCGCGTCGAGGAGACCCTGGCCCGGCTCGACCTCGCGTGCCCGCAGGTCCGCTGCGTCGCGGCCGACGCCGGCATGCCGCAAGCCTGGTGGGACGGCCAGCCGTTCGACGCGATCCTGCTGGACGCGCCGTGCAGCGCCTCGGGCATCGTGCGCCGCCATCCGGACGTGCGCTGGCTGCGCCGCCCGGGCGACATCGCCACGCTGGCCGCGACCCAGGCGCGCCTGCTGGCCGCGCTGTGGCCGCTGCTGCGCGACGGCGGGCGGCTGCTGTACTGCACCTGTTCGGTGTTCAAGGCCGAGGGGCAGCACCAGATCGACGCTTTTTTGCAACGCAACCCGCGAGCCCGACTCGTCACCCACCCGGCATCGCCCGGGCATCTGCTGCCGCTCGCGGACAATGGCAACGAACCCGCGGCAGCCGGAACGAGTCCGGCCGCCGACGGGTTCTTCTATGCACTGATCGAAAAAACCTGAGGCCTCTCGTTTCCCATGCACAGCGCGGCACGTGAACACGGCACAGCCCGGCCCCGCGCGATGCGAAGCGCACCTTGGGGCCTGGGCTGGCTCGCCCGCGCTGCTGCCGTGCTGGCGAGCCTGGTGCTGCTGCTGGCGCCGTTGCAGGCCGCCGAGCCGGAGTTGAGCAGCTTCGACCTCGTCAACGGCGACGAAGGCGTGCTGCTGAGCTACGCCGTCAACTTCGAGCTGCCGCGCGGCGTCGACGAGGCGCTGAGCAAGGCGGTGCCGCTGTTCTTCGTGGCCGAGGCCCAGGTGTTCCGCAACCGCTGGTACTGGCGCGACCAGCGCATCGCGCATGCGGTGCGGATCTGGCGGATCGTCTACCAGCCGCTGACCTCGACTTACCGGGTCACCTTTGGCGGCCTGAGCCAGAACTACGTGAGCCGCGACGAGGCGTTCGCCGCGATCAGCCGCGGCTCGCGCTGGAAGGTGGCCGAGCCGGGGCAGATCGACGAAGGCAGCCGCCACTACGTCGAGTTCAACTACCGGCTCGACACCTCGCTGCTGCCGCGCCCGATGCAGATCGGCATCGGCGGGCAGGCCGACTGGTCGATGTCGGTGCAGCGCACGCAGAAGATCAACTGAGCGAGTACAACCTCGAGGATGACCAAGGCCAGCCGCTGGGCGCTGCTGATCTCGACGGTCGCCGCCACGGGCGCCGGGCTGGTGCTTGCGTTCCTGCTGTCGATCGCGACCAACAACCCGGCGCTGTATGAGCGCCACTACGTCTGGCTGTTCTGGGTCAACGTCATCGTCGCGACGCTGCTCGCACTGGTGATCGGCATCGCCGCGGTGCGGCTGCTGCTGCGGGTGCGGCGCGGCAAGTTCGGCAGCAAGCTGCTGCTCAAGCTCGCCGCGATCTTCGCGCTGGTCGGCGTGGTGCCGGGCGTGCTGATCTACACGGTGAGCTATCAGTTCGTCTCGCGCAGCATCGAGAGCTGGTTCGACGTGAAGGTCGCGACCGCGCTCGACGCCGGCCTGACGCTGGGCAAGGGAACGCTGCAGACGATGCGCAGCGACCTCGCGTCGCGCACCCGGCTGGCCGCCGAGCGGCTCGGCGACACGCCGGTCGCGGCCCAGCCGCTGCTGCTCGAACGATTGCGCGAGCAGCTCGCGGCGCAGGACATCTCGATCGTCGGCCCCGCCGGCCAGACCTACCTGACGACCGGCGGCGGCTCGCCGCGCCTGATGCCCGAGCGCAGCGCGCTGTCGCCCGGCCTGCTGCGCCAGGCACGCAGCGCCGGCTCGGCCAGCGAGCTGCTCGGGCTCGACGAGGACAACAGCGCCACAAGCGCGGCCAATGCGCGCGTTCGGGCGCTGGCCTACATCCCGACGACGACCTTCACGCTCGGCGAGGAGGATCGCTACCTGCTGGTCACCCAGGCGCTGCCGGCGACGCTCGCGGGCAACGCGCTGTCGGTGCAGTCCGCGTACCGCGAGTACCAGCAGCGTGCGCTGGCGCGCAGCGGGCTGCGCAAGATGTACATCGGCACGCTGACGCTGGCGCTGGTGCTCGCGGTGTTCGGCGCGCTGCTGCTGGCGGCGACGCTGGGCAACCAGCTCGCGCGCCCGCTGCTGCTGCTCGCCGAGGGCGTGCGCCAGGTCGCGCAGGGCGACCTCAGCGCGAAGCCGGTGTTCGCGTCGCGCGACGAGCTCGGCGGCCTGACCCGATCGTTCGCCGACATGACCGCCGAGCTCTCGGAGGCGCGCGCGCTGGTGCAGCGCAGCGTCGCGCAGGTCGAGGGCGCGCGCGCGAACCTGCAGACCATCCTCGACAACCTGACCGCCGGCGTGATCGTGTTCGACCGCCACGGCCTGATCGACACCGTGAACCCCGGCGCGACCCGCATCGTGCGGCTGCCGCTCTCGGCCTACCGCGGCCGCCGGCTCTCCGAGGTGCCGGGGCTGGGCAGCTTCGCGCCGGCCGTCGAGCAGCGGTTCGAGCTGCACGCGACCAGCCCCGAGGCCGGCGAGCGCGACCACTGGCAGGATTCGTTCGAGCTCAAGCCCGAGCCGACCGGCGAGGGCCGCGAGCGCGATTCCATCATGCTGCTGGTGCGCGGCGCCGCGATGCCGCAGGGTGCGCGGCTGATGGTGTTCGACGACATCACCGAGCTCGTCTCGGCGCAGCGGATCGAGGCCTGGAGCGAGGTCGCACGGCGCCTCGCGCACGAGATCAAGAACCCGCTGACGCCGATCCAGCTCTCGGCCGAACGACTGCAGCACAAGCTCGCGGCCAAGCTCGAGGGCAGCGACCAGGCGATGCTCGTGCGCTCGGTCGACACCATCGTCAACCAGGTCCAGGCGATGAAGACGCTGGTCAACGAGTTCCGCGACTACGCGCGGCTGCCGTCGGCCCGGCTCGTGCCGCTGGAGCTGAACGCGCTGGTCGCCGAAGTGCTGGGCCTGTACGGCGCGGCTCAGGAATCGGGCCGGCTGCGCGCCGAGCTCGCGCCGGCGCTGCCGCTGATCGTCGGCGACCATACGCAGCTGCGCCAGGTCATCCACAACCTCGTGCAGAACGCGCTCGACGCGGTCGCCGACCAGAGCGACGGGCGGGTCAGCCTGATCACTGAAGTCGCGCGCACCGAACACGGCGAGCCGCGTGTGGTGCGGCTGCACGTGATCGACAACGGGCCGGGCTTCGCCGACAAGGTGCTCAAGCGCGCCTTCGAACCTTACGTGACGACCAAGAGCAAGGGCACGGGGCTCGGGCTCGCGGTGGTCAAGAAGATCGCCGACGAGCACGGCGCGCGCATTCGCATCACCAATCTCGGGACGGCGACCGGTGCGGCGGGTGCAGCCGACGCGGCCCGCGCATCCGGAGCGCCTGCCGGTACCGGTTTGACGCGAGGCGCGCAAGTGTCGCTATCATTCAGCAAATTCGCAACAGTCGAAGACGCGCAGGCGATCGCGGCATCCGCCGATTCGAGCGCGCACTGATTCTTCACGGTTCTCATGGCCACCATTCTTGTTGTTGACGACGAACTGGGCATCCGCGCCCTGTTGTCCGAGATCCTCGCCGACGAGGGCCACACGATCGAACTGGCCGAGAACGCCGCACAGGCCAGAGCCGTGCGCGAGCGCATGCGGCCCGACCTGGTGCTGCTCGACATCTGGATGCCAGACGTCGACGGCATCACGCTGCTGAAGGAATGGGGCGCGACCTCGCTGTTGACGATGCCGGTCATCATGATGAGCGGCCACGGCACGATCGACACCGCGGTCGAGGCCACCAAGTTCGGCGCGATGGCCTTCCTCGAAAAGCCGATCACCCTGCAGAAGCTGCTGCGCGCGGTCGAGCAAGGCCTCGCGAAGCCGGCAGGGCGTTCCGCGGCCAAGCCGAACTCGCTGCTGAACCACCACAACAGCGAGGCCGGGCTGACGGTCGAAGCGGCGATGACCGGCGGCGCGATGCTGCCGACCACGCCGCTGATGCTGGGCCCGCAGTCGGAGCAGAGCTTCGACCTCGACCGCCCGCTGCGCGAAGCGCGCGATGCGTTCGAGAAGAGCTATTTCGAGTTCCACCTCGCGCAAGAGAACGGCAGCATGACCCGCGTCGCCGAGAAGACCGGCCTCGAGCGCACCCACCTGTACCGCAAGCTCAAGCAGCTCGGCGTCGACCTGTCGCGCAACAAGCGCGGCGGCGGCATGATCTGACGCGACGCGCGCCGACGCGCGGCTCGCACTCGTTCACGCTTTTGGGGGTCGGCTGCGGCGGCTCTTGTCGCTACGATCGCGCGTTCTTCCACAGCGCCGATCTGCCGATCGGGATCTTTCTGCCATGAACGCCAAAGCCCTTGTCTGTCTCGCCGCCGCGTCGGCCCTGTTCGCCGGCTGCGCCGCACAGAAAGCATCGATGACGACCGCGCCTGCGCCGTCCTCGTCTTCATCCGCCGCGGCCGCTCCGGCTGCTCCGTCTGCGCCAGCCAATGGCAGCACGCGGACCGTCAAGTCGCGCGACGGCCGCTTCGAGGGCGAAGTGGTCGGCGTCATCGCACCGGGCAGCAAGTTCTCCAAGGTGCAGATCGGCATGGAGATGGACGAGGTGAACCGGCTGATCGGTGTCGGCAACGGCATGACCAGCAACGAAACCGGCAAGCGCTGGATCCCGTTCTACTACGGCAACGACACGCGCCGCATCCAGGTGTCGTACGCGAACGAAGGCTGCCTGACCTTCACCGGCGGCAACCGCTTCGGCGGGGGCGGCAACGAGCTGATCCGCATCACCGCCGACCCGCGCGGGGTCTGCGGCGAGTGACTTGCAGGGCTCGGCCGGGTGGCCGATGCGGCTGCCCTATAATGCGCGGCTCACGGCCAAGTAGCTCAGTTGGTAGAGCAGCGGATTGAAAATCCGCGTGTCGGTGGTTCGATTCCGCCCTTGGCCACCAGTCTGCAACCCGCATGAAATCTAGGTTTCATGCGGGTTTTGTTCTTCTTGGACCTCAAGCAAAATTAGAACCCGTGTGCAATTTCGCCGCACACGGTTCAGGTCTATCGACGGTGTCGGCGTTGGCGAAGGAGACGCCGAGCGAGATCGATTGCCGGGGAGAGGAACTGGTGATCGACCCGTGATGGCGGTTATGGACAGCTATCCATAACGGCCATGAGCTGTCAGACACCGACGTGCCAGAAGGCGGCCGGGGCCTCGACCCGGCCGAGGTCTGCCTGCTCGACATCGGCTTGCTCGGTATGCTGTGCGAACCCCACTCGCTTGTATCGACGATGACGTCTGGTTCCCCAACTCCGTACCCGATCGGCACCCCGGGAACCCCGTGGGACGCCGTGGACAAGGCCACGTGGCTCAGCCTGCAGCGAGTTCAGCGGAGCTACACGGCAGAGGTACTCGTGCCGCTCCAGACTCGCTTGCCCGCGCAAGCCGAGATGTTTCAGTACGGAGTTCTCGACTACGCGCGTTTCGGATTGGGCAGCTACCCGCTCTACGCGGTGCGCGGCCGACAGTGGAAGCCGAATCATCCCGTGGTGGTGGTCACGGGCGGCGTGCATGGGTATGAGACGAGCGGAGTTCAAGGTGCACTGCGCTGGATCCAGCAGGACTTCGACAACCATGCCGGGGCCATGAATCTCCTGGTGCTGCCTTGCGTCAGCCCGTGGGGCTACGAAACCATCAACCGCTGGAACCCAGAGGCGCTTGACCCGAATCGGCAGTTCAAGCAGGACAGCCCCGCCGCCGAGTCGGCGCTGGCGATGGCATGCGTTTCTGCGAACTGCAAGCGTGTCGATGTTCATGTCGACCTTCACGAAACAACCGACACCGACAACAGTGAATTCGGCCCTGCCAAAGCCGCGCGCGATGGCGTGCCGTTCGATCGACACGACATTCCCGATGGCTTCTACTTGGTCGGAGACAGCGAACGACCGGTCCCCGAATTTCAGCGAGCGCTGATTGATGCCGTACGGCGCGTGACTCATATCGCCGCGCCCGATGAACATGGCTCCATCATTGGCACGCCGATCCAACAGGCAGGCGTCATCAACTTCGCCAAGCGTTCTCTCGGCTTGTGCGGCGGCATGACTGGCGCGAGGTTCGTGACGACCACCGAGGTCTATCCAGACAGCCCGACTGCGGACCCTGCTCAATGCAACGAAGCTCAAGTCGTCGCAGTCAACGCGGCGATCGACTATTTGCGGCACAGTCTGAGCGCTGAGGACCCGACTAAGACCATCGGCTCAGTGCGCGAAGGACGATGATGCTTGAGCACAAGATCTTCTCGACCGCGTTTTCCAAGGTCTATCCGCTGTACATCCAGAAGGCGGAACGCAAAGGACGAACGAGACAAGAAGTCGACGCCATCGTCCGCTGGCTGACTGGCTACGACGAGGCCGGCCTGCGGCGTCAGATCGCCGAGGAGATCGATTTCAGGACGTTCTTTGCAAACGCCCCCGCCATTCACCCGAACGCGTCGCTCATCAGGCAGGGAGGAACTTCTTGTCGAGGACGGGGGAGCCAAGAGGCGAGCGCGAGACGCTTAGCTGTCGCGTAGCCAAGGCTGGCACCTCCACACTTAGCCCTTCGATTCCGCCCTTAGGCCACCAGACAAGAGCCCTTGTCCATCAAGGGCTTAGCGAAGACGGCGGCCGCGAAAGTGGTCGCCGTTTGCGTTTATGCACCGGCGCGTCCCTTCGCTCCCCCTCGTTTGCACGCGCCGCCACTCAAGCAGCGTCGACGCCGGCGGCATTGCTGCCTGCATTGCTGCCTGATGCAGACAATTCTGAAGCCCCAGCCTGCGAAGCGTGAAGTGCATGCAGTACCGGTACCAGCGCGGCCTGGACGCGATCCAGCTGCGTTTCGATCTCCCGATCCGCCGCACTCTGCGCGCAGGCGGCTTCGAGGGCGGCCGCTGCCGCGCTCAGCACGCGTGCACCCAGCATGGCGGCCTCGGACTTGAGGTCGTGGGCCATGCGCGTCGCCGTGACCCGGTCGCTGGCTGCGGCTTCAAACCGCGCGCAGAAGTGGCTGCTGCGCTCGGCAAACATCGCCAGCAGGCGGCCATGGAGCACACTGCCAGGTTCCACACCGCCTTCTCGCAAGGCGGCTTCATCGAACGGTCCGCTGGCAGCACATGCGGCGCTGGCGGAGCTTACCCAGCGGGCCAGTGTGCCGAACAGCTGTGGGAGCTTGATCGGCTTGGCAACATGGTCGTTCATTCCCGCCGCGAGGGCCTTGTCGCGATCGCCGACCATCGCGTTGGCCGTCATCGCGATCACCGGGAGCTGCCGCCAACGTGCGTCCTGGCGCAGCCGCCGGGTGGTTTCGTAGCCATCGAGTTCGGGCATCTGGCAATCCATCAGAACGCCGTCGAAAGTCTGCTGCTCCAGCATGTGCAGTGCCCGCACACCGTTGTCGGCCACCACGACCTCGATACCGGCCCCGCGTAGCAGTTCGCACGCCAGTTCTTGATTGACCGGGTTGTCCTCGACGAGTAGCAGACGGGTTCCCGCCAGCGACTGGCGCTGGCGTGCGAGGGTCGCATCCTCGTTTTCGACCGTCGCCGAGCCGGGTCGTCCCGCCAGCAGCACATCCAGGCAAGCGTCCAGCAAGGTGGAGGGCGTGACCGGCTTGGCCAGCATCGCGGCCACCGGTGCCGCCACCTCGGTCGTGTGTCGCCGTGCTTCGTCGCGGCTGAACGCGGTGACCATCAGCACCGCCGGCGGCTTGTGATGCAGCCTCATCCCGGCCAGTCGGCGCGCGACCTCCACGCCGTCCATGCCGGGCATCTTCCAGTCCAGCAGCACGAGGTCGAAGGAGCGGTCGGCGCGATCGGCGGCGCCGATGGCGGTCAGTGCGGTGCTGCCGTCGGCTGCCGTCTGTGCATTCAGCGACATCGCGCGCGCCATATCCGCCATCTGCTCGCGTGCGGATTCGTTGTCGTCGACGACAAGGACCCGCAGGCCATGGAGTTGCTCGAATCCGCGTTGCGTGCCTTCGGCGACTTGGGGCAGGCCGAAACGGGCGCTGAAGCTGAAGCGGCTGCCGCGCCCGGGCTCGCTGTCCACGGTGATCTCGCCACCCATCAGCTGCACCAGGCGGCGACTGATGACCAGGCCCAGTCCAGTGCCGCCGAAGCGCCGGGTGGTGGAGCTGTCGGCCTGCGTGAAAGGCTGGAACAGGCGGGCGATCTCCTCGGCCGTCAGCCCGATGCCGGTGTCGCGCACCTCGAAGACGAGTCGAATCGCGTTGTCCTCGCGCGCCGACTGAGCCACCGACACGAACACCTCACCACGCTCGGTGAACTTGACGGCATTGCCGGCCAGATTCAGCAGCACTTGTCCGAGCCGTGTCGGGTCGCCCAGCAGGCGGCGCGGCAGTCGCGGCGGCAGCGCGTAGACCAGCTCAACACCTTTTTCCTCGGCCTTCAGTCCGATCACGGCGGCCAGCCGATCCAGGACTTCGTCGAGATCGAACTCGACGCACTCCATCTCGAGATGGCCGGCCTCGATCTTGGACAGGTCCAGGATGTCGTTCAGGATCGCCAGCAACGATTCCGCGGCGCGTTGCACGTGGTGGATGTAGCGGGCCTGCGCGTCGTTCAAGCCGCTTTGCAGCGCCAGCTGCGCCATGCCGAGGATGGCGTTCATCGGCGTGCGGATCTCGTGGCTCATGTTGGCGAGGAAGCGGCTCTTGCCTTCGTTGGCCGCCTCCGCGCGCTCCTTGGCGATGCGCAGTTCCTGCATGCGCCGCAGCTCGCCGATGTCGCGGCTGATCCCCACGATCCCCACGATGCGCCCGCCGTCGTCGCGCAGCGGCACCTTGGTCGTCAGCAGCCAGCGCTGGGCGCCGGTGCTGCGGTCGAGCGCCAGTTCCTCGCGGCCGATGAGCGAGCGGCCCGAGCGCATCACGTCGCGGTCATCGTCGAAGAAGCGCTGCGCCTGCTCGGGCGGGTAGTAGTCGAAGACGGTGTGGCCCAGCATCTCGGCGGGCGTCGTGTCCACGCCCGCTGCCGTCGCCTGGTTGACCAGGATGTAGCGCGACTCGGTGTCCTTCGCGTAGATGGCGTCGGGCATGTTGTCGATCAACGTGCGAAGCAGGTGGCGCTCGGCCGCGAGGTCGGCAGTGCGGTCCCGTACCCGCTGGTCGAGCTCGGCGTTCAGGCGGCGGATCTCGTCTTCGGCGAGCTTGCGGCGATGGATGTCGTGGCTGATGCCGACGAGCCCGATGACCTCGCCGCGCGCGTCGCGTACCGGCAGCTTCGTCGTCAGGTGCCAGCGCGCCTCGCCGGCCACCGAGTCGGTCCCGAGCTCCTCGCGCTCCTGCAGCGCTTCACCGTGCAGAACCGACTCATCGTCGACGCGGAACTTGGCCGCCATCTCGGGCGAGTAGAAATCGGCGTCGGTCCTGCCGATGAGTTGGCGCGGCGAGTCCGCGCCCATCACACGCGCGACGGCCAAGTTGGCCAGCACGAACCGGCCCGCGCCATCCTTGGCGTAGATGTAGTCGGGTATCAGGTCGATGAGCGTGCGCATCAGCGCGCGCTCGTCGCCGATGGGGCGACCGCGCGCGCGCGGTCGCCACCGCACGAAGAGCCACGTCGCCAGCGCGCCCGCGATCGCGCCGATCGCGATGCAGCCGAGCACGATCCAGACGAGACCGGCGGAATGCACTTCGGGACCCCACCCCTTTTCGACGAAGATCCCTGACCAGCGGCCAATATAGCGCCGCGGCGAGCGGCGTGCGGCGTCATCGGATGAAATCGCTCGCTCTGCACGAGTGCCGCACCTCTGACGTGGGCTTGCACCGCCGCGACAAGTTCCTGCGCCCCGAGGTGGGTTGCGCCAGTGCGCGCCATCGCCTGCCGCCAAATGAAATCGAGGGGTCGGCTCGTTGGAGCCGACCCCTCTTTCGTGGGCTGCCGACGCAGCCGACGCGCCGCCTCAGATCGCGCGGATGCGCGAGGCCTGCGGGCCCTTCTGGCCTTGGGTCACTTCGAACTGCACGCGCTGGTTCTCGGTCAGCGTCTTGAAGCCTTCGCCCTGGATTTCCTTGAAGTGCGCGAACAGGTCCTTGCCGCCGCCGTCGGGGGCGATGAAGCCGAAGCCCTTGCCTTCATTGAACCATTTCACGGTGCCGGTTTCGATCGTCATGTCGTCATTTCCTTGTGGAGTCGTAGAACAGATGCACCAGCCTTCACCGATGCGGGTAAGCAGCGCCCGAATCGGAGGCTGAATTCTTGAAAAAGTAGCGGGGCGTGCGTCATTCAACGCCGCGTCTGTGCAGACGGCGCAGGGCCCCTGCGCTCGAGGTGGCGGAACGTGATGCGCCCCTTCGTGAGGTCGTACGGCGACAGCTCCAGCGAGACGTTGTCGCCCGCGAGGATGCGGATGTGGTGCTTGCGCATCTTGCCGCCGGTGTAGGCGATGAGTTGGTGGCCGTTGTCCAGCGTTACCCGGAAGCGGGAGTCCGGCAGGATTTCGTTCACGACACCGTGCATCTCGATGAGTTCTTCCTTGGCCAAAGTGCTTACTCCTGGTTCGTGGATGAGAGGGGAATCGCAGAGGCGGCCGCGTCTATCCATGCGAGCGCCTGCGCCGTCGCGTAGCGCGCGGCCTCGTCGCTGGAATCGAAGACCGGCACGAGACGCAGGACGCGGTCATGCGTCGTGCTGCCGCGGCCCGAGCGAATGGAGACCGACGCCGCGTATCGGCCGCAGCCGATCGCGTGGGTCAAGGGGGAAACAAGATACTTCCCGACCTGGTGGGATGTGTGGATACGGAATCCTTCGGTGGCTCGCCTTCTCGGTGAGGCGAGCCTCAAGCTGACTGAATGACTGGGCGCGGAATGCGCGCACGCGGCGGGATGAACTCTGTCCGGCGGCTGGCCGGCAGGGGTATTCGCTGCGAGCCAGAGGCAACCAGAACGTCGAGATCGCCGGGGCAATCAGCAGCTCTGGAGGAGGAAGGAGATCAACTCGTGATCTCAGCGCGGTCAGCGAAACGCTCTTGGGAGGAGCACGACAACAACCGCGTCGGGGCTGCAGTATATCACCGACGCCCTTGGTCCGTCCGCGACACAGCAGGGCGCGCGCGATGACGACGCGCCGGCCATGTCGCGGTTCGTCAGCGGATGGCGATCGGGCTGCGCTCGGCGAACTGGCCGTTCCAGTACGGGTAGTACGGATACGGCGGTGTCACGGCGCTCGCCGCATCGAGCAGGGCGATCTGTTCGGACGACAGCGTCCACCCGAGCGCGCCGAGGTTCTGCATCAGCTGCGCCTCGTCGCGCGCGCCGATCAGCACGCTGGCGACGGTGGGCCGCTGCAGCAACCAGTTGATCGCGATCTGCGGTACGGTCTTGCCGGTCTGCGCGGCGATCTCGTCGATCGCGTCGACGACGCGGTACAGATGCTCGTCGGCGACCGGCGGCGCAAAGCCGGCGGTCTCATGCAGACGGCTCGCCTTCGGCAGCGGCTGGCCGCGGCGGACCTTGCCGGTCAGGCGACCCCAGCCCAGCGGGCTCCAGACGATCGCGCCGACGCCTTGATCGAGGCCCAGCGGCATCAGCTCCCATTCGTAGTCGCGGCCGATCAGCGAGTAGTAGGTCTGGTTCGCGACGTAACGCGGCAGCGCCAGGCGATCGGCCGCGGCCAGCGACTTCATCAACTGCCAGCCGGAGAAGTTCGAGACGCCGACATAGCGGACCTTGCCGGCGCGCACCAGGTCGTCGAGTGTGGCGAGCACCTGCTCCACGGGCGTCATCGCATCGAAGGCGTGGAGCTGCAGGATGTCGATGCGGTCGGTGGCCAGGCGCTTCAGTGCGGCGTCGGTCGCGTCGATCAGATGGTGGCGCGACGTGCCGACATCGTTCGGCCCGTCGCCGCTGCGCAGCGCGAGCTTGGTCGAGACGATCGCGCGTTCGCGCCGGCCTTTCAGCGCAGCACCGAGGATGGTTTCGGACTCGCCGTTCGAGTACACGTCGGCGGTGTCGAACAGCGTCACGCCGGCATCGAGGCAGATGTCGACGATGCGGCGCGCGCCGGCGACGTCGGTGTTGCCCCAGGCGCTGAAGAGCGGGCCCCGGCCGCCGAATGTGCCGGCGCCGAAGCCGAGCGCGGGCACCTTGAAGCCGGAGCGGCCGAGAAAGCGGTGTTCCATGACGAGCAGACCTTCTTGAAGAGATGAACGTGTGAGGGGTCAGGCGTTGGCGGGTGCATCGCACGCGGGCTCGGGCGTACGTGTCTCGCTGCAATCGGCCGCACGGCTCCACAGTGCGATCGCGAGCCCCGCGAGCGTGATCGCCGCGGCGACCCAGCCCAGCGATTGCAGCCCCAGGGTGCTCTGCACCGTCAACCCGCCGACCCACGCACCGAGCGCGTTGCCGAGGTTGAACGCGGCGATGTTCAGGCTGGACGCGAGGTTCTGCCCGGCGCCTGCGGCCTGCTCGAGCACGCGCAGCTGCATCGGCGCGACCGTCGCGAACGCGGCGACGCCGAGCAGTGCGACGAACAGCACCGCCGACCACGGCGCCTCCACCATCCACTGCATCGCGGCGAGCACGACGGCCAGCGCCGCGAGCGTGGCCAGCACGGCGCGCATCGTGGTGCGGTCGGCGAGCCGCCCGCCGAGCACGTTGCCGACTGCCAGACCGCCGCCGAACACCAGCAGGATCGGCGACACGGCGGCTTCCGACACGCCGGTCACGCGCAGCAGCAGCGGCTGGATGTAGGTGAACACCGTGAACACGCCGGCGAACCCGAACACCGTCATCGCCAGGCCGCGCAGCACTTGCGGCCGGATCAGCACCGCGAGCTCGTCGCGCAACGCCGACGGCGCTGCTGCGCCGGTGTCGTCGGAGACGGTGCGTGCGCCCGGCACGAACAGCGCGATCACCGCGAGCGCGGCCACGCCGATCAGCGTGACGGCCCAGAACGTCGCACGCCAGCCGAGGTGCGCGCCGAGCCAGGCGCCCGCCGGGACGCCGAGCAGCGTCGCCGCCGTCAGGCCGGTGAACATGATCGCGATCGCCGAGGCGCGGCGCTCGCGCGGCACGAGGCCGGTCGCGACCACCGAGCCGACGCCGAAGAACGTGCCATGCGCCAGCGCCGTGACCACGCGCGCCGCCATCAGCCAGCCGTAGCCGGGCGCGAGCGCGCAGGCCAGGTTGCCGAGCGTGAAGATCGCCATCAGCGCGAGCAGCACGGTCTTGCGCGGCAGCGCCCGGGTGGCGACGGTCAGCAGCGGCGCGCCGACCGCGACGCTCAGCGCGTAGCCCGAGATCAGCAGCCCGGCGGCGGCGATCGAGACATGAAGATCCGCCGAGACCTGCAGCAGCAGGCCCATGATGACGAACTCGGTGGTGCCGATGCCGAAGGCGCCGGCGGTGAGGGCAAGAAGGGCGATGGGCATGATGTCCGTTACTTTGGCGGCTCCATCGGCCTATGACTAGAATGCCGTCCAGACAAGCACTTGTGAGTTGAAGTCAACGACGATGCCGCGCCTAGACGTCAACCGATCCGGCGAAATGGAGGCGTTCGTGCAGGTGGTCGAGCGCGGCGGCTTCTCGGCTGCCGCGCGAACGCTAGGCATGACGCCGTCGGCCGTCAGCAAGCTGGTCGTGCGGCTCGAGGCGCGGCTGGGCGTGCAGCTCGTGCACCGGTCGACACGCAAATTGCAGCTCAGCGCGGAAGGCCAGCAGTTCTACGAGCGCAGCGTGCGCGTGCTCGCCGATCTCGACGAGGCCGAGCGCAACGCAAGCGCCG
>Ga0070706_100001411_pt1 | contig 25416 bp, 23 predicted proteins | sample KBSK5501metaG_FD_65476 | JGI IMG/M metagenome (GOLD analysis project Ga0070706, IMG submission 65476) | Corn, switchgrass and miscanthus rhizosphere microbial communities from Kellogg Biological Station, Michigan, USA - KBS K5-50-1 metaG | ecosystem: Host-associated > Plants > Roots >... | reverse complement strand
CATTGCGCCGGGAGTGGAAACATTGACTCCTTGCTTCATGAGCTGATGGAAACCATATTTAGAGGCAGTAATCGCTTCCGGCGTCCGCGCCACGGACAACCGAGCGGTTGAACCAGAGGCAATCTGCCAAAATGTCGTGGACGAGTCGGGCTCAATCGCGACCACGGCTGCAGCGACCAGCAGCGCACAGTCATCGCCCAGACCAAGCATGTTTCTCATGTCGATTGGAGACAGAACGCGAACCGGTTCTTCGCTGAAGCGATCGTTAATCTCCCGGTAAGCCAGCGCGATAGCAGCGGAGAGAGCTCCGTGGACGGTGGTTCCTTCCTCACGCGCGCGTTTCCGTATTTCGCCGGTTAGCTCCGTACTTAGGGTCAAGCTCCTGACCTGAGGTCGTGTCTCCTTTTTGTCGACATAGACTAACGGTTTCCCAGGTGGTTTTTGAGCTGGCGCTTTGGTCGGAACGAAGTCGGTAGAGGTTATCCCTAGAAGATCCTCTAGCGAAGGAAGTACCGGCAGCGGATCGATTGGTTTTCCAGCAAGCGCTTGCAGCAAGTCACGAATCACAAAAGCGACGGAGCGTCCATCTGAAATCGAGTGGTGAATCACCAAAATGCAAACGGCTTGTTGCCCTTCGAGAAGTAGCACTGCCCGCACTAATGGTGCTTGTCCGGCATTGAACGGAATCGCTAGCTCTAGCTCGACTTCTAACTCCCAACGTTTTGCTACATTGGCTCCTTGAACCACCCGAAGTGGTATTGATGCCGACGAGTCCTGTCGGAAATTCGGAACGGCGCTCCCGTCTTTTTCTATATAGACGGAAAAAAAAGGATGCCGCTTTTGTAAGCTGTCGAGCGCCCGACGCCATTCAGAAATGGTTGTATGCCCCTCCAATTTAGCCGCGAGCGCAAAGTGGAGGGGGCTAGTTTGATCGTAGAGCCAAAGGAACTCTTCAAAGGCGCCGAGTGGACGCACAATCGGTGAAGCACTTGGTGCTGCCAGTTTCTGTTGGGTAGGATTCATTTTTGGAATGAGTAGTTGGTTAGGGCGACCAGACACCTGCGAACTCGTGCTTGCCTCGCCGTAAGGTAATGCAAGTAGACATCGTCGCCCTCGCGGGCGGTCCGTTCTTGTTCCAGTCGCCGTATTTCCTGTCCCAGCGTTTTGCTTGCCGGCCCCTTCAAGCCAACCGTCTTGCGGCGCTCGACACTTCTGTTGCTTATTGAGACGTGACCCTGCCTTAAAGACCCCGGCCCAGTGGGGAAACTGACTGCAAACCTATTACTAATGTCGAACACTCAGCGCCTGGACGGCTTCACCAATGGTAACTTCGACAAGACTCGGTGCACCTTCAGCGGCGAAATCCAGTCGATCGGTACCGGCCGTTCGCGGCGTCACGGACTCATGGAGGCAGAGAACCCGGACAAGCAACGATATGAGTGCTGCCAATGAGATCAGCCAATATACGGCTTTGCGATGCCCCTGTTCTACCGCCGCTGTTGGTCGCCTCGCATCAGGATCGTGGTCAACCGGTTTAACCGCTCCGGAAATGATAGTCATAGTAACTCTTCTTGTGAGCGTTCAATGGATGGCTCACCTGCATGGATTTAGTTAGGAGCTACTACAACTGAATACTCTTAATACGCGCTCCTTTTTGTTCCGCCTGCCGTAATCGTTAACCGAATGGCTGCATCGAGCGCTCGCCGATGTAATGCCCAGCCTATTCGTAAGCTTACGATCAAGGCGGTGCTGATCCTGGGCCGATTTACCGAGGACCGGAAACCCGGTAATCAGCTTGCAGGCGCACATATAGGTACAGCACCTGCGCTATTTCACCGTGAGTTGAGGCACTGAGCTTCCGCAAAGCAGGCGGACCTATCTGTATCAGGTGAGTTACCGCGGCTCATTCGGACGGCATGAGCTCGGCTCAGACAACCAATGCGGCAGTTTGATCAAAAGATCGGACTACTCGTTGCCGTTTAGAGCAGCAATTCCGGCAATCAGAACAAACTTAGCGGGTTCCGACTACGAATGACGTTTGTTACGGTGACTTACTGTTCAGCGGCTGAAGACCAGGTCAACAAATCTAATCGGAGAACAAACTACATGAGACGAAAAACAGCTTCTCTAAGTTATTATCTTGGCGAACGCGCCATTGTAGTTGGCAGCGGCCTTGGGGGACTATCGGCCGCTCGCGCGCTGTCCGATCGGTTCCGCCAAGTAGTTATTCTGGACCGCGACGAACTGCCAGACGACGCCACCCCGCGGCCTGGCGTTCCACAAGGCAAACACCCCCACGCCCTACTGAGCGGCGGCCTAAAAGCACTAGAGCAGCTCTTTCCCGGATTCGCCAGCAAGCTGAGCCAGGCTGGAGCAATGCCGATCGATCGGGGTTTTGACATTCTGTATGAGATCGCGGGACAGGATCCTTGGCCGAGAATCAAATTTGACCGGCCGACCTACGCGATGTCGAGACCGTTGATTGAGCTAACTGTGCGCCGACAGGTAAAGCGCCTGACGAATGTCAAAGTGGAAAGCGGATGTCGAGTCCTTAAGATCATAGGTGAATCGAACACCGGCGCCGCCACGGGTATTTGTTACCGAACGCCTGACGGTAACGTGGAAACACTTCAATCTGATCTCATCATCGATGCGTCCGGAAATGGATCCTTGACGTTGGAATTTCTGAAAGCCTCTGGCCGGAGGTTGCCGGAGGAGACGAGCATCGGTGTCAATATGCGTTATGCCAGCGCACTATTCGATCACGCCGACATCAAGGATAATTACAAAATTGCTTACACACTTCCCGATGCGCCTGAAGAGAGTCGAGGCGGCCTTATCCTCCCAGCAGAAAATGGAACTTACCAGATCGTTCTGATCGGGCGAGGTGAGGATATACCCCCAATTAATGAAAGTGAGTTTCGGCGATATGCTCGGGATCTCCCCACCCCAACGGTCTATAACGCGATCAAGAATGCCAGGGGTTTAACTGAGATAACGCCCTATTCGTTTAGCGAAAGTAGATGGCGACATTTTGCGCAAGTCTCTGACTTTCCTGGCGGACTGCTGCCAATTGGGGATGCCATTTGCCGTTTTAACCCGGTCTACGGCCAAGGCATGTCTGTCGCAGCACGGGAGGCCAGCCTGCTCTTTGAATTAATTGGAAGATTCAACAGTGATTTGCTGTCGACATTGGCACACGATTTTCTAACCAAAGCAGAGGACCTGATTGCCGATCCTTGGGCGATGTCGGCGATTCCTGATTTTATCTATCCGGAAACTACCGGTGTACGCCCGAAAGATTTAGGCGAGCGCCTCAATTTCCAGAAGGGATTAGGCCGATTAGCCGCTCGCGACGCGGCCGTTTTCGAACTGCTCATGGATGTCAGGAATCTTCTTAAACCATTTAATGTGCTGGACGATCCGTCAATCGTCGGCAGAATCGAAAACGAGGTCGCTTCAGGGCTATCGCTTTCAAGTGCTGCGCAGCTAGCTTAGTTTGCTGAAGCAGCGTAGAAGACTCTTCGAACCTTCGTTTCCTTTGTTGGCAGCAACGAGCGCTCTCTCGCAGATCGGCATCTCTTTAAGGGGCGCTATCATGTCGGTGTCGATGAACCCGGGTGCGATCGCGTTTACCTGGATATTGAATTTTGCGAGTTTGATTGCCATGGATTTTGTGAGTTGTACTAAAGCACCAGGCTTTCTCGGCGTTCAGTTTTCATTATGGTCTAAGTGATCGCTATCCGGCCTTGCCGGACCTCTTGCGTCGAAAGCCTCGTAACTTCTCTAAGGCGAGAGATCTAAAATTGTCTACCACGGGTGCTCGATTTCCCTTCCGAACGGCAATACCAATTTCAGACATTGGTATCTTGTCCGCAATCTCACAAGCGACTACCGAAGCAACGCTACGTTTGACTGTCGATGCGGGCAGAATGGCGACACCCGTGTCCGAATCGACGAGTGAGATCAGCGTGGGCATCTCTCCTGCAGTCTGACGAATGTTGGGGATAATACCGGCGTCGCGAAGCATCCCGAAGATTAGATCGTGAAATCCAGGGGCATAAGCGCGCTCATACATCACGAAGTCTTGGCCCGACGCTTCGCGGAGGCATACCCTTTTTCTACTTGCCAGTTTATGGGACGCGGGCACGACGAGCACGAACGGTTCGCGATGGACCGTGACTACCTCGAGTCCAGAGTGCGCACCGATGGGAAGGCGCAAAAATCCAATATCGAGAGATCCGGCCTCCAGCATCTGGATTTGATCTGTTGTGAGGATATTGCGAAGGGAGAATTCTACTTCCGCATTCCGCTCTCGAAACTTACGAACGATGGTCGGCACAAGCTCATTGCCAGCTGTCGATATGAATCCGATCCTCAAAATCCCCAGCTTCCCGTTGGCCGCTAGTTTTGCCTTATGAACAGCTTGGTCGAGTCGTAAGAGAGCTTCGGTAGCATCCTCGCGAAAAGCCACACCAGCCGCGGTGAGTACCGTTTTGCGCCGGTTGCGCTCGAAGAGTCTTACTCCAATCTCATCCTCAAGCGCTCGTATTTGCAGACTGAGCGCAGGTTGACTGAGATGAATCATCTCCGCCGTCCGACCGAAGTGCAGAGTCCCTGCAATCGAGAGAAATGACCGAATCTGACGAAGCTCCATTAGTTTATCTTATTTGAATGTTTTATTACAGAACACAAAACAAACAATTTTCATTTATCAAAGCTAGGTAGGTAACTTCCAGACATATGAAAGATCCGATATGTATCAATACAAATTCCTATCGGCTGTCACTCTCGAGTAGCCGTCTTTCGCCCAAGCGAAATAGCATTTCCAACATCATTCGTTTGGATCGATCAGAATGAACGTTCTACATATCCAGTCGTCGCCGCGAGGTGACAAATCGAACTCTATTGCCCTGACAAGCGCCTTTCTTTCGGCGTCAAGGAAAGTCTTCCCCGCTATTAATGAGGACGTCCTGAATGTCTGGGATGAAAACCTCCCCGAGTTTGATGCCGCTTCCATTGGGGCGAAGTACAAGGCCATCAAGCACAAACCACTGACAGACGCGGAATCGCATACATGGAACCGCATTCAAGACTTGATCCATCGCTTCCAACGAGCGAACCGAATTGTGTTGGGCCTGCCCATGTGGAACTTCTCCATCCCATACAAGCTCAAACAGTTGATTGATCTGACCGCTCAGCGCAATTACTTATTCACTTATGACGGCAAAGAGTATGGGCCATGCCGCGACATCCCTAAGGCACTCGTCGTTTACACGCGGGGATCAGGATTTCGCGAGGATTCTCCGATACCACCGTCGTTCGATCACCAAGCGCCTTACATTGATTTTTGGCTTCGTCTCATAGGAGTGCGTGAGGTTCTTAGTGTGGTCGCGGATAATGCGTGGAATCAGGACCATGCTCAATCAGAGGCCAGTCTGGCTGCCGGCAAGCAATCAGTTGAACGAATAGTTAGAGGCTTCTGGTGATGGCGCGAGTGCACTGGAACTGGTTCCATTAGGCATCGATCACTAATCTTATTTGAATTTTTTATTACAGGGCACAAAACAAACAATTTCAATTATTCAAGCCCAGGTCGGTAATTGGGCTGCTAGCAAAACGAATAGCCCAATTATGATTTTCAAAAACTTCAAAAATTCCTTCGTGTCAGCTGCCGTCTTTCTCGCTCTCGCCGGGACGGCGGTTCCCCTGCTGGCCGCACCGATCAAGAGCATTGTGTTGGTGCACGGCGCTTTTGTTGACGGCTCGGGCTGGAAACCTGTCTACGATATTCTAGTCAAGGACGGTTACAGCGTCACCGTTGTACAGGACCCGCTGACCTCGCTGGAGGAGGATGTCGCCGCGACCAAGCGTATCCTTGATCGCCAAGCGGGCCAGTGCATCCTGGTTGGCCACAGCTACGGCGGGGCCGTCATCACCGAGGCTGGCACCGACCCCCATGTAGCCGCTCTCGTATACATCGCTGCGCACGCGCCGGAGCAGGGCGAGACCGAGGCCGCCAACGGTAAGAAGTTCCCCAACTCCTCCAAACCGCTGATCAAGACACCGGACGGCTTCGTCTTCCTCGATCCTTCCAACTTCCCGACAGACTTCGCCGCCGACTTGCCGCGCGAGCAGGCCGAATTCATGGCGCACTCGCAGATGCCCACTGCGGCTAAGGTGTTCACCACGCCCATTACCAATCCCGCCTGGAAACTGAAGCCGAGCTGGTACCTGGTGGCAAAGGAAGATAAAACCATCAACCCCAACCTGGAACGCATGTACGCCGAGCGCGCGCACAGCCACAGGGTAGAGATAGAGGGAGCCAGCCACGCCGTCTATGTGTCACATCCAAAGGAAGTGGCGGCGCTGATTGAGGAAGCCGCGCAGCATGCCATACCGTAGCGGCTGGAGCACGTGTTCAGATCTCGGTGCCCCAACACATCATTGATACTTTTCTGAAAGCGCCGGGGTTGACGAGGTTCTGATTCTTGCCGTAGCGCCAGCAGCCGGAACAACGAATACGACAGCCGGAGCAAAAAAGCGCCGGACTCTCAAGTCCTGGCATTTGTTACCACTAACCCAGACTCGAGAAGAACCAAAGAAGGACTCTGAAATAGCTATCGGTGTCACTGGAGAACGCAAGGTCTGTAAGGTTCATGGGATGCATGCTCGGATCCTGAGCCCCAAACGAGTTTTGAAAAACACGATGGTTGCATCGAGACAGATAACCCCGCCGCAGAACGTGCCGTGAAGATTGCCTAACTCCCGCCTAAATCCGCTGCTAGAGGGGCTGAGGCTCCGCGGCAGCCGTTGGCTCCCTATTGCCTCCCTACAAGTCAATTGTGCAGGATCACCGCCGAGCCGTTCGTCCCTTCGCCGACCGCCACGACTGCCCCATCGGTGAGGGCCGTCGCTCCGGCGATTACGCTAACTCCGCTCGGGAGTGGGACAATGCTCCAACTCGTGCCGTCCCAGCGTTCGCTGAACGGACCTTTGAGTTGCAGCCCGAAGGCCCAGATGTCGTTGGCGTTGACAGCAGCGATCACAAACAGGGAGTTATTGCCCTGCGGATTTGGGTTCGGACTGGCGACCACGCTCCAGCGGGTGCCGTCCCAGTGCTCAACCAACGCTGTCGGATGGGCGGAAAATCCTCCAGTGGGGACGCCCGGCCCCACCCCGACGGCCCAGACATTGACCGCGGAGAGCGCCGCTACCGCCGAGACTCCGCCGAAGCGCAGTCGCGCGGTGGGCACTTTGCTCCACGTCACGCCGTTCCAGTGCAGGGCTGCCGTGCCCGCCCCAAAACTTCCTACGGTCCAGACGTCGGTAGAAGAATCGGCGGAGACGGCCGTAGCGCTCTGATTTGTGAAGGCAGGGCTCGAGACAATGCTCCAGCTGACACCGTTCCAGTGTTCGATTAGCGCATTGGATGAGCTGCTATCGACTCCCACTGCCCAGACATCGTTCGATGCCGGGGCAGCCACAGCGATGAGAAAACTCCCGTTCGGCAGCGTTGGACTGGCGACCACACTCCAGTTCGTGCCGTTCCAATGTTCGATTAACGTGTTCTCGGAAGAGAGGTAAGGATTCACTCTTCCCACCGCCCACACGTCATTGCTCGCGGCGCCAGCTACGCCGCCGAAGAGGGCGTTCCCGGACGGAGTGGGGACGACGCTCCAGCTCGTCCCGTCGAAATGTTCGGCGAGCGTTTGAAACGGCCCGCTCCCGGAGCCGATGCTACCAACTGCCCAGATGTCGTTGTCCGCGATTGCCGCTGCCGCATCGAGAGACGAATTACTGACAAATGGGCTGGGCACGACGTGGAGGCCCATCATGCTGGGGCGTTGGACCTCAGTGTTCGCCAACACGCCGGTGGCGAATACTATTACCAACAAAAACGTGCAAATCGGCTTGAACCTGGTGTTGCTCGACAGCGAAGGAATGATCATCAGCCAGTGGCAAACATCTAACCCTCTCATAAATTTACACCTCCTTTGGAAGAATGCTGTGCAGCCTTCTCGGTTTCTTAGCTCAAATAAATTGGCTCTTTCGGACCCTCAGGGCTGGAGTTCCCACTGGAAAACCGGCTCGGTTCGTCCGTTTTGGGGACGCGGTTCAGCCATCTACCCGCTTCCAGCCGAGACGCAGACGTACTGAACCACCCCAAAAATAAGACTCCCTGTTTTACCACTTTATTCCCCGCGCGTTTCCAGCTTTTTGGTCCAATAGACAATTGAACCATCAAATCACGTTCGATGTGTTTAGAAATTCGCGACTTGAAGAATTTCATTAACCTTTCTGACCGGAACAGAATGCTTGGCAGGTTGCTTTTAATAACCTTATACCGAATTGTTACTTTTTTCGAAGTAACTTCCATTTACTCTAAAGTCATTCCCCAGTGCAGACACATCTGCCTACGCGAACAACAAGCAGCCGGCACCATCCATTTGGGTTCAGGTTTCATCACCCTAGGGTCATCCCAGTAAGAACGTTACTGAAAATATCCTTAAGAATTCTTCAGAATTGGTTCTGGTGGAGCTCCGTTAGGTCAGCGATTGAGCCATCGAAGAAAGCGACATTGTAGAACGCGTCACGAGCGATAGCTTCCGCGACGGCGCGCGCTTGAGCACCGCTATCGCCCACTACGAATATACGCGTGTTGTGATCGGCCATGGGCAGACGTCCGTCGTCTTTGGCCTTAGCAGCATCACGCAAGGGTATGGATCTCGAGTTCCGAAGCTGAGAGGTGAGATTTCCGCTATCCCTTGCGTCGACTAACACTGCCGTGGCATCCTGGGCCAAGAGTCTCACTAGCGCCGGTTTCTCTACTTGCATTACTCCCCCTAACGCCCGCCACACTGGAGCTCCCAACTGATATCTTCGGACGTTCCGGTATCCGGCCTTAAGCAGCTCATCCCCAAATCGCTTGCTCCTGCCGCAATTGAGACCGTTGCAGTACAGAATAAGGGGCTGACTTTTGTCCGTGATCGTGCTCAGAACCGTATTTACATCGGCGACATACAAAGCCGGAGTAGTGCCTTGCTTTCCCGGGACGGTCCGCGCTCCCGGGATATGGCTGACCGCATACTCGTCGTACGGCCTGGCATCGAGGATCATCGCGCTGGCGTTTTCCAGTGCCGCCTGAAGTTCCGCAGTACTAACTTCGGGAACGGAGGCCTGGTCTCTCAGGATTGCATCAAAAACGTACGGCCCATCAGGACTGGCCGCACGAGGCTCGCTGGCGGCTTGGTTCCTCGCCTCTGTGCCAGCGTCTAGTAGGCTGCCAAGGAAAGTTATTGCGATGAAGGTAGTCACTAACATAATCTTTTATAGTTTGTTTCGCTCGCGTTCGATCTCCAGATAAATGATCGCCGCGTGCTTGAGCCAACCTAGGCTTGACTCCATTTGGGAGGCTACTGAAGATATCCTGAAACATTCTTAAGGAGTTCTGTCTACCGCTGGGGCGGTATAACGTCGCGCCTTTGATCCCATTGGAACTGCGGTTGTCGAAACCTTTGCTCTCGTTGAAACCAGCACTCACCTCAGTCATTATCTTCCTCTTCTTTGCCAATGCTGATGAGGGTTCCGTCCTCGGCCACCTTGATCTCAACCTTTTCGCTATCAGACTTCCGGACTTCAGCATCGTAGTAGGTCCTACCTCCTTCGGTTTCCTTCGCGGTTTCAGCTAAACACAAAGCTGTTTTAGAGGCTTGTTTGTTCCTCGGCCGGCATGACGATTCAGAAGACGCTGCGTTCCGAAAGAGTTCGGTGTTGCTGTTGTCGACCGAACAAGCATGAAGTACTAGAACACCCAAATGTTCTTATCTGCTCTTATGACAGGAGATAATCAGACCAGGCTTGGGTTTTCCGCACACGATGTTGACTCCGGTAACGGATTTAGCAGGATTACCTCTAGAACCAACAAGAAAGCAAACACATGACGATAACACTGACTGGAAAAGTTGTTTTAATCACCGGCGCAAGCGCGGGCATCGGACAGGCCTGCGCTCGGGCGCTCGCGCAAGAGAGAGCGCGGCTTGTCCTCACGGGGCGACGCCAGGAACGGCTCGACGAACTCAAACAGGAAGCGAAAAAAGCAGGCACGGAAGCCATCAGCGTCATCGGCGACGCCCGGGAGGAGAGCACGGCAATAAAAACGGTCGAAGCTGCCACCCAGGCTTTCGGACGGATCGACATCCTCATCAACAACGCCGGTGTGGGCAACTACAAGAACCTCATCGACACCAGCGCTGAGGAGTACGATGCCCTCATGGACAGCAACGTTCGCTCAACGTTTCTGTTCACCCGGCACACGGTTCCGGTGATGCTAAAACAGAAAGAGGGCACCATCCTGATAATCTCATCGATGGCCGGCGTTTATGGCTTCGCTGGTGAAGCGGTGTACTGCGCGACGAAGTTTGCGCAAGTCGGGTTTGCCCAGGCGCTCGATAAAGAACTTCGTTCCCAGGGAATCAAAGTCGGCTTGATCTGCCCCGGCGGGGTAAAGACCGAATTTGCTCTCGGGCTAGGCCGGACGAAGGAGGGCGTCAGCCAGTCGAATATGCTCGATCCGGAAGACGTAGCCGGCGCTGTCCTGCTGGCGTGCACCCAGACGCCCCGCTCGCGAATCATCGAGATCCAAATGCGTACGATGGCAGAACCGCTTGCCTGATTGGATTCACCTTGGTTCACCGCTGAGGTCACTAAGTAGCATGTTGCGATTAGAAATTGCTACGGCGGAGCTACCGCAATCGCGCATCTAATGAAGGAACGCCAAGGTTCCGGTCTCTTGCCCACTGACCGCACTGTGGAGACGCTGGTAGATATTCTTGAAAGCTATTCTTTCAAGCTTTCCTGCGCCGATCCGAGACCCGGATTCGCTCGACCTTTTGGGAATCAGCCGACCCTACCCTGTCATAACACCGCACTCCTTCTTACAACAGCAGTTTCCGAATCTCGGGCCGCAACAACGGTGCTAACATAGCGCGTTCGATTCGAAAGACCAAAGCATAGGCAAAGCATCCGATCGAAATGGGTCTTGTCGTGCGTAAATTCATGCGGACCGAAAACGGTGCTCTCGAAGCAACCCGGACTGCAGCGCGAATACGCGATCCGCGCCTTCAAAACTCCGGATATCGTGGGTGGCAAGCATCAACGTCGCTTGCCGCTCCTTACAAGATCGCGCCAGCAAGTCTATCACTTCCCGGGCATTGTCTTCGTCTAGATTTCCAGTTGGCTCATCTGCAAGCACAAGCTTTGGACGATTGACTAGAGCCCGAGCGATGGCTACACGCTGTTGTTCTCCTCCGCTGAGTTCAGTGGCACGGTGCAGCGCTCGATCGCCCAGGCCGACAGACCGCAGGAGTTCGTCCGCTCGGCGCAAATCCAAACGTCCGGCGGCAATCATTGGCAACGCTACATTTTGAATCGCAGTGAGTTGAGGAAGGAGGTTATAAGCCTGGAAAATGATTCCGACTTGGAACCTGCGGTATGCGGCTGCAGACCATAATGAAAGATGAGCTATATTCTTTCCATCGACGATGATCTCGCCCTGGTGAGGCCAGTCGAGTGCGGCCAAGAGATTGAGCAGCGTGGTCTTCCCCGCACCGGAGGAACCGACAAGGATAACGAACTGGCCCGGCTCTATTTCGAAAGAGATGTTCAAAAGGGCCGGGACTGACAGCCGGCCGCGCCGATAGGTTTTCGATACAGCCTTGACCTCAATAAGAGAACGATTGTTCATAGTCCGTCTTTCCAAAGCGTACGAGCAAGCGGGCCGCGCACCAAGACCCAGACTGTCCTAACTGTGCCCGCGAAGATCGCTGCGAACGTCACCATGATCGCCATGCCAACAACGACTCCATTGAAGCGAGGTGTGACCGCTCCCAGGTTCGCCAACAGAGATGGCATCTCAAAGTGCCTAGGCGAAAAAGCTCCTGCTAATAAGAGGCCGCCAGCGATCCCTGCAATGGCGACTATGAGTGCGGTGCCGAGAATCAGCGCCAAGAGGTGAAATGGACGGAAGCCCACTGCGGCGAGAACTCCGTATTGGTGCAGCCGATCCTTATAGACGTCATGGAGGAGCGCAGCGACCACCGCACTCGCAACGACGCCGGCCAACAGAGCGACAGTGCGAAAGAGTGTTAGCGTGAGCTGAAAATCGCGCACATCGCGGAGGTATCGTGCATAACTCTCCTCGATAAAAACCCCCGTGTTCAGGCGGAACTGCTGGCGAATATGCTCAACCAGTGCGGGTACATCATTTAGAGATTTAGCTATTACGAGTGCATCGGTAAGAGTAGGACGTGCAAAAATTTCCTCGCTGGTCCGCAACGGAACAAATACGCCACTTGTCACAACCCCTGCACCCGGCTGCAGGGCGGGCGCCGATATAGTAGCGAGCGGCGGAGCATGGAATTGCAAAGAACTAACTATACCGATCACAGTGAGACGCAGGTCGGTATCGGCGGCGGTGCGCACCGGAAAAGAATCGCCAACGCGGACACCAAGAGAGCGTGCCGATGCCGCATCTAGCACAGCCACGTTCCGGTCATTCGTCGCTAAAAAACGTCCTGTAGTGACGCGGAAGGCGCTAACCTGGCGCTCTAATTCCGGATCGATGCCGAAAATGTAAACGTTCGAAACGCCGTCCTCTGTGACAACATTTCGTAATAGAGACTGTCGCCTGAGAATGGTTGCGTTCGCAGCTGCTTTAATCTCTTCCGGTTCGATTCGGGGTTCATAGACAGGGAGGGTGGCAGGCGGCAAATTGCCTCTTCTGGGTAATTCAAACAGGGCGCGATTGAAACGGCCGATCACATGGATGACATTCGGACGCTCCTTTTGCTCAAATCGGTGGAGCGCGACGCGGGCACCCTCGATAACTGCAGTCGAACTAACAATTACTGCGCTCAGGGTAGCGATTACGAGCGCGGCGAGAACTAGCTCGATAGCTCGCCGTCCAAAACCGGCGAAAATGAGTCGCGGCACGATCATTGGAGTTCCTTCAGCATGGACACCGCTCGTGTGCGCATCGGCCATGAGAGTGCGGGAACACTGCCTACAATGGTTGCCAGGACCGCCCAAGCCGCCGCCGTCGCAAAAACTTCTCGTGAATAGGCCAAACGCGAGCTGAAGAGGACTACGAGCCCCGCAAATAAAATTGCGCTGGTCAGGACCAGAAGCAATTGTCCACCATAGACCATCAAGATTTGACCGGGCGAGAAACCGACCGCTTGGAGTACGCCGTAATCTCGCCAACGTGTCAGTGTCGACAGTACCTGCAGTCCACCGGTTCCGAATGCCAGAAGAACAAGGAGCAATCCTGCAAAGTATGTGCCTCCAGTTCCGATTTTGCGCTGCTCCCGTTGGGCGCTCATAAAATTATTACGCTCCGGGACCAGAACATGGTAGGTGCGAGCGCCTGGCTGGTCTGCTTCGACAGCCGCTTTCAGACCTTGGGTTTCTAGAAGGGATACGACTTTCCGTTGAACAGCGGGCACATTTGTCACCGCGGTCGCCGAAATGACAAGTTGGCTACGAGCTGGAAGCGCAGTGGAAGAGGAACGATGTTGTGACTCCACGCTACGCAAGAAATCCTGCACCACAGCCATATTCAAGATCACCGGCACGGTTGTCGGCCCTGTGCCGCTCGTCCCGCGGACCGTTAGGAGAGATTCCCCAACGTACGACAACCGCCAAAATGGATCAATCCGCCCCTTATCCGGCCCCGCGATGTCGAAGGTGCCGATGAGCCGAAGATCATCGAGGCGACGCACAATTGGGGGATCTGAGTTGGCATAAACTAACTCAACGGTAGCTTGCGCCCCTGGCTTTACACCCACATAGTCAGTCACCGTTGACGGGAGTAATATCTCGTTGACCTGCGGGGACCGGAACTCTCCGGCAGCCGGAAGGAGCGGTATCCCTAGAGCCGCCCGCGGCGCACCAGGATTAAGCCAGCGGAAATCGATGTAGTACCCGGTTCTTAGCTTAAAGACAGGACCCACCCCAAGCACGCTGGTATGTGCTCCTAAGTACTCTTTTTGCTTTGCATTCTCAAACACCAGGAACGACACATCTGCTTGTGCGCCCAATTCCAGGCCATTATATGGGGCATCGGCTGAACCGACATCCGGTAGCCTGCGAACGGCGGCTACGACACCATCGAGCTCCTCCTCGGACACACCCGAAACTTCCACTACAAAGGCAGAGGCCCCTTCTTCCTGGTACGCCGCTTGGACCTGTAATTGCGTCTGCTGCGCCTGGGTTGTGAAATAGGCTACCCCGATTATGCCGGCCCCGATCAGAAACAGTGCGGCAACTGCCTGGAACCAGCTAGAACGCAGGTCGGCAAGCATCAAGCGGAGAATGCCTGAGAACACAGCTGGCAATCCTTACTCGCCCTTGTAGCGTTAGCCCTTCTTTTCACTGAGTTCGCGCCCGATATCTTCCCGTAGCTCCTCGACAGTACCGCGTACGACTTTGCTGATCTCTTTTGGGGCTGCCTTATCCTTCAGCTTTTTCTGGATTGACTCAAAAAGCAGCTGTACTTCCCGACTCTCCCGTGCGGAAATCTTTGACGAGACAGATTTCCACTCGGTATTCGCGGCATCAAAATTACTTTGCGCCTCTGCTGTATTCCCCGAAGCACATGCAGTATCGACCGCTTTAAGGGATTGAATAATTTTGTCCAGTGATTGTTGCCCTTCGGATTTCGTTTGCGCCTCCACTCGCGAGATTCCTGCAACGGACGCAAAGAAACACATCCCCGCGATAATCGCCAAGCTCACGGCCGTGTGTATCACATTGCTTCCTATAAACGTCTTTGATCTCATGTTTGTTCCTCCTTCATGTTCAATTGTTTCTGAACCACAAGATGAATGGTTGATTCTGGGATTCATCCCAGGGTCGCGTCGCTCGCCGGCGCGTTTGCCTCTGCGAACACACACGCAGCTAGCACCGTCCACCTGAGTTCGAGTTTTATCACGGTCCAGCCTAAGATCACCCTGGCTACAACGGTACTGAAAATATCCTTAAGAATTCTTCAGAATTCTACTGACCTCCCCGTCGCCATGTGAGGAATAGCAACTAACAACCGCTTACCGGATCACGGCTCCAAAAAACGTCGGCTGGTGAGTACTTCTTCGCCGCGATTAATCGAGCCAAAAGCTCCTCACTCGTTGCTCAATCGCTGGCCGACACCAATTTTACTGTTGTGCCACTTTCTTCTTCGAATCGCTTCGCGACAGATCGGCAAACACATTCGTTCATCGAGCAGCAAACGACAACTTGCTCGGCTCCAAGCGCATGAACGAAACGTAGAAATCCGATGGCAGCGTAGGAGACTCGGACGCGAGCTGTCATTAGTGATCTCTCAAGATTGCTGCGGCGCTCACAACGAAGACAAAGTCCGCGTAGATCAATTAGAAGTGCGTGAGTAAATTTGACCGGAAACGTCGTTCCAAGCGGCTGATTTACTTTCGCGGGCTCAGTCCAGCTTCTCCGTAACCTTCTTGATTTCCTCGCCCTTGATAAGCATGATGTTAGCCACCGGCTTTCCGGCCTCCAGCGCAGGCGTGACGCTAACCGCACGATAACCGCTGTTCGCCTTCACGGCGTCGTCAACCGCCTTCTCAAGGGACACCTTCGCATCGGCCATGGCTTGGCTCTGTTCCTGGGCGTTCTTCAAGTCATCCGAATCGGTGATCTTCTCCGCCTTTTTGATGCTGCCGGATTTGTGGTCGACTATGACTTCGCTGAATTGGCCGCCTTTCATCGTGTAGACCGATAATTGCAAGGCGCCTTCTTCAATCTCATACTTGCCTGAGATGGGCTTCCCTTCGCGCGCGCTCGCCTTGAGCCCCTGATCCAGTGAAACGCTCGCCTCCGAAAGAGCCTTCGCGAGCGCGCCGGGGTTGTCCTCTGCTCTGGAGGGCAGAGCGACAACAGCGAGAATGCCTGTCGCGGCAACGGCAACGGCCAAGGCTTTTCTCATTGTGTAAGCTTTCATGATTGCTCTTTTAAATGGTATCAAGTGAGCCGCGTCTTGGACTCATCGAAGGGCCCTACCTTTAGTCATCATCCTCCTCTTCCTTCCCGACATTGATGAGCTTTCCATCTTCAGCGACCTTGATCTCGACCTTTTCGCCTCCAGATTTCTGAACTTGCGCTTCGTAATAGGTCTTACCCCCTTTGGTTTCTTTTACGGTTTCGGTGACTGTACCTCCCCCAAGGTTGTCTTGGATCGTCTTCTGAACTGCAGTTGGCAAGTCAGTCATCGCTACCTGCTGCTTATTTTCGTCCTGATCCATACCCGCGTAGACCAGGGCGCCAATTGTGCCTAGCCCAATGACGACGGCGATCGCCGCTATAGTTCTTCTGTTCATTTGAATGATTTTCCTGTTTGACTGCGATTTTACACAGGCAGTCCTTGTGAGATGTACCAGGATAGGCTCGAATTTCGCGGACCGTTACTGAAGATATTCTTAAGAATCCTTCAGAATTTCGGATGCTCGTCGATCTGCGAGGAACATTCTTTGAAAGCCGCTGTGCAGACTGTGCGACGGCAGTCGCGAGATTGGAGATCAAGTCAAAATCGCAGGAGCGGATTTTAAAGCTGCGGGACCGATCATACTCAAGCAAAGATTTCTACGACTGCGGGGATCAATATGAAAAGGTCGGCCAAAACACTGACCGTCGCCGGACCGGACCGGCGAATTACCGCGACAAGCAAACCAGCATTGCCACCGGCCAAGACTGCAGCCATAAAAGGGCTTACTTAGCGCCGCGTTGCCAGCCCCTAGCCGCCGTCCTGTTTTCCCTTGCCTCCCAGCTGATCAAGCGCCGCGCGAAAGCCTTCGGCTAGGGTCGACGACGGTCCATGGCCGTAATAATGCAGGAAGATGATGCGCGGCTGCTCTTGCAGCATGTGTTGATGCACGGCTACGACCTCCAGATTGTGCTTGCGCAAGGCGCGAATGACCGAATTGACCTCGCTCTCGAGCATTGCCACATCGCCAGCGATGTGCGCCGCATCGGATTTTCCGGCAAAAGCCGCCCACGTGTTCAAACCGATCGCCGAGGTGATTTCTGCCCCCATCGCGATCACCCGAAGGTCGTCACGACCAACCACGTATTTGTAAATCGGCCCGTTCACTTTGCCGGTGAGTCCCACCGTTTTGTCCAGGGCAGCTAAATCGAACGCATCCTTTGCTGTGACTGCACTCGAAGAAGCTGTCGAGGGTGGCTGGTTGGAGGGATGAAGTTTGGTGGCTTGGATTACGGCGCCATACTTGCCCGCTAGCTCAACGGCGTCGCCCATACCGTGCAAGTGCATATAGAAGATGCGCGGACTTTCGTAGAAGAAGTGATTGTGAATCGCGGTTACCAGCAGGTCACGATCCTGCGCGGCTGAGATGAGCGGGTTGACTTCTTCTTCTAAGAGCACGGTATCACTCATGAGCATGGCCCTCTGGCCGTCGAGCGTGCGCTTGAGGGATACCCAACCACCGAAGCCAAAGGCAATGGGGACCGGCTCATCTTTAATCGTGACTCGGAGGTCATTGCGTGGCAAAGGCGTCGTGTAGACGCCTTCGTTTTCGACGTAGCTACCTTTCTTCCCGCCCAAGGCCGTATCCAAGGCAGCCATTGCTTCTTTGCTTAATGGCGGCGTTTTGGCTTCCGTTGCGGGTGTCGGGGCGGCAGCGACTCGGCCAACGCATCGAAGGCCGGCCAGGGCACCCGCCGCACCTAGCAGGAGGCCAGTGCGGCGTAACATAGCTCGGCGACTAAGAAAGTCTCTTTGCATATTAAAAAGTAGGGATTTGGATTGGAATTCAGGTCTCAACCTGCGTGTTGGACAACTTATCGGGGCAAGCGCGCGCGAGAGAGAGAGACAAGGTTACCTTCTCTGACTTCCTTTTCATCTCAGCCGTTGTTCGTTCGCTGGCAGACTCTCATCTTCTCGCACCTTGTGCTTAATTCATCAGCAAACTTAGGTCGTACCTTGGTTGGAGGTTACTGAAGTTTTCCTTAAGAATTCTTCAGGAAGAGCGCAATTCGACAAGGTGTAGCACGCGAATCGCAGCCAAAGGCGAAACCGTTTTAGAGGTTTGTTTGTTGCTCGGCCGGTATCACGATCCGGAAGAGGCTCCCGCGACCGGGTTTACTTTCCAGCTCGATACGGGCGCCCTGTCGCTCGACTGCCCAGCGGGTAATTGATAAACCAAGGCCCACGCCTCCACTGGCGCGCGATCTCGCCTTATCAACACGATAGAACCGCTCAAAGACTTTTTCCTGATGCTCAGGAGCAATTCCCGGTCCTTGGTCGGCTACCTCCACCAGAACGGTTTTCTCCCGCGATTTGATCTGCAGGCTGATTGCCGTCCCCTCCCTGCTGTACCGGATAGCGTTATGAACGAGATTTAATAAAGCAAGTCGGAGAAGCTCGCGATCCGCCCGAACAGTCCGTTGCTCGGCGGTGACTCCAATTCGCTGGTTCTTTTCCTCCGCCAATACGAGGAGCGTCTCTCGAACCTCATTAGCCAGCACCGCTAAATCCACCTTCTCCAGAGACGGAGAAAGTCCTCCCGTATCCGCGCGAGCAAGCAGAAGCAGCGCGTCCACCAGATCACTAAGCCGCCGGGTCTCTTCGAGCATGCTGGCGAGCGCCTCGCGCAAAGCCTTAGGATCTGCGCCATCGGGTCGCAGAGCGGATTCACCGACCGCCTGCAGAGCAGTTAAAGGAGTACGCAGTTCGTGCGAAGCGTCGGCTGTAAAGCGTCGAAGTTCCGAAAACGAGTTCTCCAGTCTGGCAAATGTGGCATTGAAGACGACCGCCAATTGGCCGACTTCGTCATAAGGATTAGGCACGGGGAGTCTTCCTCCCAACGAGTCGGCGGTAATCTGCTTGGCGCGCGCTGCCATCTCGCCAACCGGTGAGAGAGATCGTCGCGCAAGGAAAAATCCACCGGCTGCCGAGAGAGCAACAGCCGTTGGTAATCCCACCGCAAGAACCGCTCCAAGTTCGGCCAAAGCTCGGCGAAGCTCTGCCTCGGGACGAAAGACTCGCAACAGAACAGACTGACCTTCGATCTGCGTGTTATTTTCCAGCACGCGAAGATGGAGATGTCGCTCCACCTCAGCCGAGAACGCTTTGAAGCCAGAGCCCAGACGCTTTATTGGTGAAAGGATCTTCCAATGGGTCGATGGACCCTCATGCAATAAGATCGAACCGGTTGGAGACGAGATTTCAAACCACAGGCCATTTTGGTTTCCTGCTTCGTCCCGGTCATGCTCATCCTGCTGCCGGTCCAACCGGCCGGAAGGATCCAGTGTGACTCCCGATTCTACGGCCTCGAAATCCCCGCGCAACTGACTGTCCAATTGGTCAACCAACCGCCCGTTGACGACAAAAAACACCATGCTACCGAGGGCCAATAGGATCACCGTTGAAGTAACGGCGTACCAGACTGTCAGTCTGACGCGCAGCGACCGTCGCAGCCACCAATTTTTCACGTGTCGAATTCCTCACGGAGCACTAAACCGACTCCGCGAACAGTATGAATCAATCGAGATGCGAATCCATCATCGATCTTCCGCCGCAGGTGGGCGACATGGACATCAATGACATTATCTAGCGGCGTGGCTCTTCGAACTTCTTGCCACACCTCTCTGGCTAACGTCTCGCGGCTCACAATTCGCCCGGTATTTATCAGTAGTTGAATCAGCAGATCAAATTCGCGCGGCGTTAAGTCGACTACCCTTTGGGCTCGAGTGACCCGGCGAAGCGACAGATCAACCTCAAGATCTGCGACCCGCCAACGGGTTTGTCGTTCCTCCTTAGCGGGATCAGCCGTGGCTCGGCGCAAAAGTGCTCGGAGTCTTGCCGCCAACTCCGCTAAGGCGAATGGTTTGACTAAATAATCGTCCGCGCCGCCGTCCAGGCCGGTAACTCGATCCTCCAAAGCGTCGCGCGCCGTGAGCAATAGGACCGGCGTTTTGGAGCCTCTGGCCCGTAAGGTTTTCAATACTTCTAAACCGCTGCGGCCGGGCAGCATCCAATCAAGAATGATGACATCAAAGGATTCGCTGTTTAACTGGAAGAAGCCTTCCTCGCCCGTTGAGGCCAAGGAGACAACAAAGCCTTCTGTCTTCAAGCCGCTTATTATCGCGCGAGCGGTTTTGGTCTCATCCTCAATCAGCAGGATCTTCGGTCTGCCTGGACCATTCATAGTGTTCAACGCCGCACCACTCAAGAGCCTCATCATTCGTCATCTCTTCTTGGGTCGCCGAAGGCTCCTGGCGTCTCAATTTTCGCGCTTCTAACCACTCATACCACATCTAAGCGCTATTTCGCTACGCGTTCAGGAGTGCCATCCAATGGTTCATAAATTTACGCCGAACAGAGCAACACAAGGAGAAATTGACAATTCATGGGAGACTGGTATTAAAAGGGTGTGTGGTTACATGTGTTACATTGAGCAATAGCCATGTCAAGAAAACGGCTGAGTTCTGAGCTCTCCTGTTTGGCCGGCTCGTCTCAAACCGCTAGTCAATTTACCAACCACCTGTTTAGAACGTCACTGAATATATCCTTAAGAATTCTTCAGAATTCGACCCGGTTCTCCCCTTATGAAATGGATTACCCGAGAAAAAGTGAAAGTAGATCGCGTGGCCTGTCCGTGGCTGATCAAAAAGTTCGTGGACAAAAACGCTGAGTTTTTCTTTGTCCCGGCTGACAAAGTCATTGATGAGGCCCAGCGGCTCGGCGCCGCACCATTCGATGTGAAGGGCGTCGAATTGGGACACCACGGCAAAGAGTGTTCGTTCGAGGCGATATTGAAAAAATACAATCTTACCGGCGACCCTGCACTGGTCCTGCTTGGCAAGATCGTCAATGGAGCTGACACCGATAATACGCTCTGGAATCAACCCGAAGGCGCAGGACTTGAAGCTATTGCGGAAGGCTTTCGGCACCTGGGCTATAAAGACGACCATGAGCTGAATTCAGCGGAGTGGATCGTGTACGATGCTCTTTATGCCTATTGTCAGGAGATGGTACGGCAAGGGAAACCAGACGGGATGTTCAAATGATCGGCAGAGGGAAACCGAAAACCAGCGATGGCTTTAAAACTACTGGGACACATCGAACTGCCGGAAAGCCTTAAACCGGGTGGATTCGATCACGCAGCGGTACATTGCGGATCGGGCAGGCTCTACGTTGCGCATACGGCCAACGATGCCCTCGATATTATTGACTGTGTCGACGATCGCTACCTGCATTCGAGTCCGAAGCTGGCGGGCGTGGCCGGAGCGTTAGTTTCTGAAGAACAGGATTGGGTTTTCACCTCCAATCGGGCAGAAAACACAGTTGGAATTTTTGCGCCGGATCGTGAAGCCGGCCTGGCAAAGGTCTCGGTTGGTATTCGACCGAACGGACTCGCCTATGACTCGGGCAAGAACCTGTTGTTGGTGGCCAATGTCGGTGATCCGGATATTCCGGATTCGTTTACTCTCTCAATCGTAAATATAAAGGAGCGGCGCATGATAGGTAGTGTTCGTGTGCCAGGCCGGACCCGATGGGCTGTGTTCGATGCCCAACGCAAAGTTTTTTACGTTAATATCGCTGATCCCGCGCAAATCGTGGTACTGGCTTCCGATGCTCCGGACCGGTTGGCACGCACCTTTACTGTTCCCGCTGCTGGACCGCATGGACTTGATTTTGACTCGGAACATCGGCTCTTGTTCTGCGCCTGTGACGCCAGACAATTGATTATCCTGAATGCCGATTCAGGCAAAGTATTGAAACAGCTGGAACTCAGCGGCGTGCCTGACGTTATCTTTTTCAACCGAGCACTAAGGCATTTATACGTTGCAATTGGAGACCCCGGCGTAGTCGATGTCTTTGACACCGATCGCCTGGAGCGAATCGAAACGGTTCAGACTGAACCTGGGGCTCATACGTTAGGCTTCGACGCCGAACGCAATAAGGTCTACTCATTCTTGCCGAAAACACATCGTGCGAGCGTTTACGTTGACACAGCCTAAGTGCTCGTGCGCCTGCGTATGCAGCCAGCGGTCAAGGAGCCGGTCGCTCGAGTTTTTTACCGTACGCAGAACGAATAACCCCTTCGCGAAGGATGAGCTTAACCAATCTCTCGACCGATGGTTATATCCTATTTGGGACCCGCCTCGTCCGGATGTTTGCCTATGGTTTCTTGTCGGTCGTCTTAGTGCTGTATCTAGCTCAATTGGGTTTGAGCGAAAGTCTCATTGGACTGCTGCTTAGCCTCGCCTTGCTGGGCGACGCTGCGATCTCGCTCTGGATGACTACCAGCGCGGACCGATTCGGCAGACGCCGGATCCTGATGATTGGAGCCGGTTTGATGCTATTTGCGGCCCTCCTTTTTGCCCTAACCGATAGGGTTGCGCTTCTGCTAATCGCAGCGATCATCGGGGTAATCAGTCCGAGCGGTTATGAGGTCGGTCCATTCCAGCCGGTCGAACAAGCAGCGCTCTCACAGATTGTTCCCGACGAACGGCGCACGGAAGTCTTCGCCTGGTATAATCTGGTGGGGTCGTTTGCAACTGCGGCAGGCGCACTCGGTGGTGGCTTGCTTTCAGAATTCCTCCAGCAAGTCGGCATGTTACCGCTTAACAGCTACCGGGTCGTTGTAATCGTTTATGGCGTGATCGGCTTGCTGCTGGCCGTCTTCTTTAACCAATTATCGTCCTCGGTCGAGACCGCATCTTCCGATACAGCGCTACAGTGGTACCACCTGGGCTTGAATCGATCTCGCGGAGTTGTTCTGAAGCTGTCGGCCTTGTTCGGTTTGGATGCTTTCGCCGGCGGCTTTGTCGTCCAAAGCCTCGTCGCCTACTGGTTTCACGTCCGCTTCGGCGTTGACCCGGCAGCACTCGGAGGAATCTTCTTCGGAGCGAACATCCTCGCTGGAATTTCCGCTCTGGCCGCTGCGCAGGTGGCTGCCCGGATCGGTCTGGTTAATACCATGGTGTTTACTCACTTGCCCTCGAATCTCCTGCTGATGCTGGTACCGCTTATGCCAAACCTGCCGCTGGCAACACTTGTTTTATTCATGCGTTTCAGCATCTCCCAAATGGATGTGCCGCCGCGGCAATCTTACACGATGGCCGTAGTCGCACCGGACGAGCGCTCCGCCGCCGCCGGCGTAACTGGGATTGCTCGATCTATCGGAGCGTCGATTTCTCCCAGCTTTGCCGGCGCACTCTTGAGCAATTCCATGTTCTTTGGGGCTCCGTTCTTCGTTGCCGGCGGTCTCAAAGTGATCTACGACCTCTTACTCTACCGGAGCTTCCGAACAGCCAATCAGTCAAAACAGGAGCTTACATAACCCCAAAAGGATTGACAGGCTGGTAAAACTTGACTAAATGGAGAGGCTTTGAGTTACACATGTCACAAAAGGAAATATCCGTTTCAAAAGAAACTTCCGCTTCCTGGTTATTCTTGCTGTTTAACCTGCCGGCCAAGCAGTCGAGCGAACGGGTAAAGATTTGGCGCCGGCTGAAGAAGTTTGGCGCCGTTCAGCTCAAGACCTCCACCTATGTACTTCCAGACGAGCCGGTCCAGTACGAACGGTTTCAGTGGCTGGCTAAGGAGATCGTCGATACCGGCGGTGAAGCTACTCTGGTTCGGGTTAAGGATATCGAGGGCATGCCGTACGCCGCCGTGGTCGCCCTGTTCAACGAGGCGCGCGCTCGCGACTACGACGAGATTGTCGAGCCGTTAACTCGCCTGATTAAAGACAGGAAAGCTCGCAAAGCATCTGCCGAAACTTTTGCCAGCGAGTTGGAGAAAGTCCGCCGGCGCTTTCAGGAAATCCAAGAAATTGATTATTTCCAAAGCTCACGTGGCGAAGATCTGCGGGCTCTATTTCTGAAAGCGGAATTACTAGGGTCGCCGCGAAAGAAGCCTGAGACCAAAGCTCGACTTCGGACCGCGGATTATCGCGGGAAGACATGGATCACCCGCCCTCGCCCCGAAATCGATCGTGTAGGTTCAGCCTGGCTAATTAGCAGGTTTATCGACTCAGACGCCAAATTTGTCTTTGCTAACACGCCCGCCGCGGCTCCACAGGCTATCCCGTACGATATGTTTGAGGTGGAGTTTAGCCATCACGCGGATCATTGCACTTTCGAAACGCTGATCGAACGATTCGGTATCCGGGATCGAGCGGTTTTGCGAATCGCTGAGCTCATCCATGACGCCGATCTGGAAGATGAGAAGTTTCACCGGGTCGAAGGCTTCGGCGTGGAACAAATCTTCAAAGGCTGGGCCAAGCAGGGCCTGACCGATCAAGAGATTCTCTCCAAAGGCTTCGAATGTTTTGATGCGCTTTACGCACAATTCAAAAGATCATGAAAAATTCGTTATCAGATGTAGCAGAAGGAACGCCTCCAAAGCAGGCACCTCGGATACGTGATTTGGTTATCTATTTTCTCCGTCTCGGTACGCTGGGATTCGGGGGTCCAGTGGCTTTGTGCGGTTTGATGGAGAAGGAGTTGGTCCAAGACCGCGGCTGGCTTACCAAACAGGAGATGAGAGATGCTATAGCGATCTCCCAGTCGCTTCCTGGACCCCTCGCGATCCAGGTCGGGATCTTCGCGGCGTATCTGCGCGGCGGCTTCTGGGGCGCCTGGGCAGGTGGCTGGGCTTTTATTCTGCCCAATTTTCTGATTGTGGCTGCGCTAGGTGCGCTATACGTCCATTTCGGAGGGCTTTCGTGGATGACTGCCATTTTTTACGGTGTCAGCCCTGCGGTTATCGCACTGATCCTCCATTCATGTTGGCGCCTGGCAAAGCTAGGGATGGAAGATTGGCTCCAGTGGGTAATTGCAGCAATCTGTTTTGTTGTGACAATTGTATTTCAAGCGGAACTGGCAGTTCTATTTATCGGCGCGGGCATTATTGGAATTCTGTATTACGGTTCTCTGTTTCGACGCTTCAAGCAGCCTCCAGCGTCGGGGGCGATGGCGCTGATACCGTTGGGTGCTGTGACGGCCAAACCGGCAGCGCCCTCGACGCTCGGCCAATTGTTCACCTTTTTCTTCAAAGCAGGCAGCCTGACCTTCGGCAGCGGCCTCGTGATCGTACCCTTTCTTGAAAAAGGACTGGTGCAGCAGACCGGCTGGCTCAATGGCCGGGAGTTTTTCGTCGCTGTGGCCGTCGGCATGCTTAGTCCTGGGCCGGTCGTCATCACTGCAACATTTGTGGGTTATCTAGTGGGAGGCTTTTGGGGATCTTTGGTGTCGACCGTGGGAATCTTTCTCCCCTCGTTTCTGCTCATCCTCTTTGTCGCCCCGATCCTCATCCGGCATCGAGAGAACTCGAATGTGCAAGGGTTCGTCAAAGGGGCGTATGGCGCCGCCATC
>Ga0070706_100001409_pt1 | contig 25430 bp, 22 predicted proteins | sample KBSK5501metaG_FD_65476 | JGI IMG/M metagenome (GOLD analysis project Ga0070706, IMG submission 65476) | Corn, switchgrass and miscanthus rhizosphere microbial communities from Kellogg Biological Station, Michigan, USA - KBS K5-50-1 metaG | ecosystem: Host-associated > Plants > Roots >... | reverse complement strand
GTTCGACAGGATCCCGACGAAGGCGAGCCGCATCCCGGGTTGCGCGCGGTTCACCCAGAGCGCGCTCAGCAAGAGGACGAACGAGATCAGGAACAACGGGAGCCGGAAGGCTTCGGCCAGGCCGTTGCCGCGGATCAGCAGCCATTCGGTTCCGAAGCGGAGGATGACCGCGAACATGAGGAGCGCGACCCAGCGCAGCCGGACCGCAGCGAGGTTCGCGAGCGACCCGCCCGCCAGCAGCCCGAGCACCAGTCCGGCGACGATGCCGCCGATCAGCACTGAGCGCGAGCCGCGGTCGGTGGAGGACTAATCATCGCGGGGGCATCATGCCCGGTCGGCAGATGGCGGGCTGGATCGGCTGGTGGCGAACTGACGTTTCGTCGCGGGAGTGCGGAGCGGCGGGGTGTTGATCCGAGACCCGGGATGATCGCGGCCGTTCCGATCAGGCCTGGTCGGCGGTCGCAGTCGCGATTGGCGCCGGGGCGCCGGCCGATCCGACCACGCCCGCCACTTCCGTTGCCTGGGTCATCCGGTTGGCGGCATGGGCGATAAGCGGAATCTGACGGGGCTCCTCGCGCCGCCCCGGATCGGACACGCCGTGGACCCAAGGCGTCCGGACGAAGGCGTCGACGACGGCCGGGTCGAACTGGATGCCGGCGAACTTGCGGAGCTCACCCAGCGCCTGCTCCGGGGTGAGGGGCGTCATCCGATACGGCCGCTGGGCGGTCATCGCCTCGAAGGCGTCGGCGACGTGGAGGATCCGGGCGAGCTTCGGGATCTCGTCGCCGATCAGGCGGTCCGGGTAGCCGGAGCCGTTGTACCACTCGTGGTGGTGCCGGATGATCGGCAGCTCCGGGGCGAGCTTTGTGACCGGCGAAATGATCTGCGCGCCCAAGACGGGATGGGCGTTCATCGTCATCCGCTCCTCGCGGGTCAGCCGGTCCGACTTCAGCAGGACCGCGTCGGGCACGCCGATCTTGCCGACGTCATGGAGCAGTCCGCCCCACTCGAGGGCTTCGAGCTCCTGGGACGAGACCCGCATCTCCTTGCCGATGTCGACGCCGATCAGCTTGACCCGATGGCTGTGTTTGCTGGTAAACGGATCTCGCTTGTCCACCGCCTCCGCGAGCGCCCCGATCGTCTGCGTGAACATTTCGCGCATCTCGACGAAGCGGTGATATGCGACTCGCGTTGTATATAGCGGAAGTGCGAATAAGAGCGATGCCCACCAGCCGCTGATGTACATCTGAGCCATCAACCAAGCAAGCGGACCCAGGGCAAACGCGTTTGCCGCAATGCCGCGCGCATCACCGAACAGGACGAGACCGATCTTCTGCTGTGTTCGCAGCGACACCATCACCGACGCAATGCTGTAGTTCAACAAGAAGAGGGCGACAGCGCCGACCATGGTGGCCACGAAACTGAGAATCAGGCTGTCAGAATCTTTTCGAATGAACTCGTAGAAGAAACTCCCGACCAGCGCCGGCAGAACAACGCCGGCATGGTTTGCGGCCGTTCCGTACCACGGCACGCGGCCTCGGATTTCCCGGACTTCCGTCGTCCCAACCAATGCCACAAGCCCGGCAGCGATGGGTCCACCCAGCGCCATCGCGGCAACGATTGGGGCAATTGCAACCGAAACCAACGCCCCACGAGGCATCCTCACTGGAAGCGCGCCAGCGAAGAGTGTGATGAGAGTCCAGAAGAGAAGGCCCGCGCCGACCGACAACGCACTGGCCTGCGCGTGATTGCTTTCGAAGTCGAAGGCAATCTCAGGCCTGACACCGCCAATTCGACGGTCCCATCCGGACAGCACAAAGCTCGTGAGTAACAGCGCCACGACGCTGATACCCACGAGCCCTGCGATATAGAGCTTTAGGGACCTGGACATTGGTACCCCGTACGTCGATCCGGAGCGAAAACTCTAATCCCTCCGAGCAATCGCAATCATCGGACCAAACGTACTAGAAGCCCTTAAGCGACGCGCCTCCCGCGATCGCCATTGCGGCGACCGCACCGGCCGCCGACAGTAGTCGGATCAATCGATCTTTCATCGATGTCGACTCCTGCTACCAGCCCTTGACAACGGACTGAGGATCCACGCTGTTCCTCCTTCCGGCCTTCGCGCCCAATAGAAACGCGAAAACCGACCTGACACGATGGTCGGTCGGTTGCACTACTCGCTCAGCCCCACCCTAAGTGCCCATTTCAGGTGGAACGTCGGCGCGTCCGAGAACTTAACTTTGCTTCCTAGTACCTCCGTACTGGGAAGTGAGCGGGACTATAGGGATGGCCGACTAAACCGGTCAATACGTCATCCTACCTATCCTCACAGTGAATCCAGGCTCGGGGGCTCAACCCCGAGATCGCCGCGGAGGACGTTGGCGTACCTCGTGTACTGCTCGGCGGCAGCCGAGTGGGCACCGGCGCTCCGCAGTAGCCGGAGAAACGAAAGCTCGAGCTCTTCATGACGCGGGTCGATCTCGAGCGCGCGCCGGGTGAGCGCGACGCCGGCGTCAAAGTCCCCTTCGTCGATGTCCCGCTTGGTCTGGGCTTCGATCGACCGAAGGTAGGCCACATGCAGCCACTCGCGAAAATCGACCGACCAATCCTCGTAGGAAAAGTCGAGGGCAAACTTGCCCTTGTACTCCTGGCTGAGCGACCGAGCGGTGGATGGTGTTTGAGATCGGTCCCAGTCGGCCAGGAGCGACGCGCATCGTGAGCTTCGGGACTCGATGAGGTCCGTGTCGAGCCACAGGACGTCGGAGTCCTGATGGACGTATCCAGCCGTGGTCTCCTCGTTGTACTCGGGTTCGAACACGCGTCGCAGGAAGTAGACTGACTGATTCAGGGAATTGACGGCCGCGGCGGGATCCATGTCGGGCCACATAGCTTCCATCACCTCCTCACGGGTCGCCGAGAATTGCGGCCGCGTGAGGAGGTAGCAGAGAAGCGCGAGGATCTTCCTTCGGACGCTGCTTCCAGCGACGACTTCGGGCCCGATACGGATCATCACGCGCCCGAGGTCCTCAACGAGAACGTGAGGCGCCAGCCTTCGCGCGAGGGCCTTCCCCAGCACTCGGTCGCGGCCCGACTGCCTCGGCTCCCTTGCGATCGCCCGGAGCAGCGCAACATCTTCGACTGCGCCGATTTCGTCGAGGAGGCGAGCGGCTTGCATCCGCGTTGCGCTCTCAACGTCGGTCGCCGATCGCCGAAGGGCGGGAAGCCACCGTTGGGGACGCAGTTCGGCTTCGTCGCGAATCACGCGAATGGCCGGCTCGTCGAGCGTCTGCAATTGCGAAACGATCAGCTCCGCAGCGAAGGACAGAACGCAGTTGAGAGACGACGGCAGGGAAATGATCGCGGTTGCCAGCTGCCGCGTACAACCGGCCAGTGCCAGGCTCGCGAGCTCTCGCCACATCCCCGCGTGTTGACGCTCGGCGAACGCCACCGCTGCGCGAGCTTCCTCTCTCCCATTGGAGGGATTGTGAAGGCTAAAGACGAGGGCTCTCGTTGCGCGGAGTCGACTCTGCTGCCCAGCGTGAGAGCTGGCGAATAGCGGCGGCAACGTAGCGACGCGCTCGTACGCAACGCCAGAATTTCCGCGCCGTACCTCAAGAAGAAGCTCAACGAGCATCTTGACTGGCTCGAGGGAATGCCTCACTGATTCATCCAACTCGTTCAGTAGACGGGAGGCCTCGAGATCGTCGCCGACGAGGGATTCAACGTCGGCCAGCTCGACGAGGAATTCTGCGCGCGAAGCGTGCCGCAGGCTGCTGCCTTTGGAAAAGTACATCGCTCGACTTGTAGTCAAGTCGCCACCTAAGGCGACAACGGTCGCCTTGGCAAAGACGGCCGAAGCCAGCTCGGCTCCTGAGGAACTTGCGCTGAGAACGTCGACAGCCCTAGATGCGCATGTGTACGACAGCGCCAGGTAGCCGCGTACACGATGCATTAGGGCAGCGTTCAACCAACTAACGCCTTCAAAGTGGTCGAGCCCGTCCTTGTGGCATTGGTCCGCCAGCTCCTCGAACGTAGCAGCGGCCGCGGCAAGGTCGTAGTCGATCGAGGCTCTGATTGCAATTACTGATGCTCGACCGATATCACGCATCAGGGAGCTCTTCGCCGAGCGCGCAAGAGCCTCGGCCATCTCCAGGGCACCGTCCAATTCGCCGGATAGGAACTTGGACGTCAAGAGATTGCTGATCACGGCATCGTTGCTTGGGTCGATCGCCGCCGCCCGTTCCGCGTGCGAAATGACGCGTTCTATGTCGCCCTCGACGCTCGCTTTGCGAGACGAGACGACCTCGACCGCCGCGGAGCGGGGCGGCTCCGGAAACTTTCGAACGTAGTCAGCAGCGACCGCGAAGGCACCCGACGCGACGATCGTCTGTAGGTGCGACTCGAGAACGCGCTGCAAATCGGGCCAGAGCTCGCTGACCGAGTAGTGATGCGCCGCCGTTCGCCAGTCTGTGGGCTCGGCCCAGCGGGCGACCGCGAGGTGAAGCTCGTCGACGCCTAATGCGCCGACTTCACGCCGCAGCCGGTCCTCAAGGAACTCGCGGACCAGAGGGTGATATCGCTGTTCCGTTGAGCGACCCTTGGCACGCCGGCCGAGCATCCCGAGACGCTCTGCCTCAGTGACCATCGACTGGACCTCGACCGCAGCAAGCCCCGTCGCGACCTGGGCGAGCTCCGGCGTCACCCGCTGGAGGATCGAGGTCTGCATGAGGAACTGCCGTTGGACCTCGGGCAGCTCGCCGACGACCTCCTCGGCGAGATAGTCGTGCAGCTCGTCGCGCGCTCCGGACAGGCCGCGCACGAAGGATCGGGTTTCTGCGGGCGATCGCTCGCGGAGTGCTGCCTGGACGAGGGTGAGCGAAGCGGCCCAGCCCTCAGTCCGGTGAGCCAGTTCGGAGAGCACGTCGGGTTCGAGCGGCCGTCCGTATGTTTCACGAAACAGCTGCTCCATTTCCGTATCCGAAAAGCGCAGGTCCGCGATGCCGAGTTCGGCCAGCTCGCCCAGCGATCGGAGCTTGGCGACGGGGATGGACGGTGCCCGTCTGCTTGCAAAGACGATCGTCAAACGTTCCGGGCCGCGGGCGACGATCTCGCGGGCGATCAGCCGGATATCGGCGACCTCTTCGGCAAGGTGGAAGTCGTCGAAGATCAGAGCGGCGCCGTCGGCAGTGATCGCTGACAGCTCCTCGAGGAACGTCTCAATCGCATCCTCACGCGTCGGCCCACCTGGTTCGAGCGAGCGAAGGATGGCGGCCGTGCGAGGCGCGAAGTCCGGCTCGAATTCACGCCCCGCAGAAACCAGGTGGGCGAGAAAACCGACCCAGTCCCGATCGTCCTCGTCAATGCGGTACCAGATCGTCCGGAGTCTCGTCCGCCGCGAGAAGTCGGCGAGGAGCGTGGTCTTGCCGTAGCCCGCGTCGGCGATGACGAACACCACGCGGCTGTGGATCCTGACATCCAGCCAATCGAGCAGGCGTGTCCGGGCGAGTGTCTCGTCGCGCAGCGCCGGCGCCTGGATCTTGCCGGGCTGGATCGGGTAGGTCACCTCGCCCCTCGGCTCGGCGCGGCTACGCTCGGGCGTCACGATCACCGCGCGCCCCGGGCCGACCGCGATCGGCACACGCGTGAGCGTCCTCCCTCGTGGACCGAGCATGACCGGATCGGGCGGCGCGAACGATACGGACGCCGATCGGCGCCTGTCAACGAGGCGGATCGGGGGTTGCTCGGGCATGCGAGCCATGGTGCCGACGGAGGCTCACCAGCCGCTTAGCTGCGACGTCTGGAGGGATTCTCCGTGCTTGCATCGGCCGAACCGGCGTCGAACGGGCTCAGTCCTTTTCGCCGGCCAGCAACGGCCGCAGGGTGAATGAATAGGTCTTGCCGTCTGGGCCGCGGATGGTCAAACCCTGGACGCAGCGGGCGGCCGCGAGGTTCCGGCCGTGGGTCTTGTCGTTGCGGGGGCGCACCGCTCAGGCGGCTCCACGACGGGATCGGGGAAACCCGTCTCAAGGGCATCATGCGATCCTCGTGGCGAATCGAGCGACGATCCGCGAGATTCGACGGCACTTTGTGCTTGACGCCAACGTTATCCTGCGCCACATGAGTTCCGGGTCCGAGCCGGGCTCGACCCGTCGGTGCGCACCCTCCTGTCGGCGCCGACGGCTCGACCGACTCGCGCGGGGGGCCGCGACGCAAACCGGGGCGACCGCGCCTACAGGAGGAACAGGCAAGCGTGTTCCAGGACCGTAGCCTCATCTGCCGCGACTGCGCAGGCGAGTTCACATTCTCGAGCGGAGAGCAGACCTTCTTTTCGAGCAAGGGCCTGCTCAACGACCCCCAGCGGTGCCCGGCCTGTCGGGCAGTCGCCAAGCGCGCCCGGACCGTCGGCGCTCCGCGCGAGTTCCATGCCGCGATCTGCGGTAGCTGTGGTGGCCAGGCCATGGTCCCGTTCGCTCCACGGAACGATCGGCCTGTCTATTGCAGCACCTGTTTCGACAAGGTCCGGGCCGGCACGATCAGCACATCCGTGACCGTTTGAGCGACGAGCTCATCGCGCTCTCGCATCCGCGACCTCGCAGCGGAGGCCGGCCCGATCGGGGCCGGCCTCGCCGATTCACGGACTAGACTCTTCGTCGAGCTGTCTGCTTGAGGAGTCGATTCGCATGGGCGTGATCATCATTCGGGAGATGGTCGGACGGAGTCCGAATTCGTGGAGCGATGCGGCCCGCCGAGCGGTCGAGACCGCCTCCAAGACCGTCCGCAATATCCAGATGGTCGAGGTCGTGAAGTCAACCGCCGAAGTCCGCGACGGCGAGATCGTCGAATACCGCGTCGAGGTCAAGATCGGCTTCGAATACGAAGGCTGACGACCAACCGCATCCGCGATCGTCGCGCGTGGGTGCGTCAGCGCAGGGCGCAACGCCCCGATGGCGTGTCCAGGCGCGCCAGCCGTCGATTGCGAAACCAGGGTCATCCCGCTTCGGCGTAGCGCTCGCCGGCGTACGAGACGAAGCGGGTCTGCTTCTTCTTGAAGTAGAGCTGGATCTCGCCGGTCGGGCCGTTGCGATGCTTGGCGAGCTTGAGGTTGATCACCTCGCCGTCCTGGTCTTGGTCATCGCCCGGGCGGTCCTTCTCGCGCCACAGGAAGCAGACGAGGTCGGCGTCTTGCTCGATCGCGCCCGACTCGCGAAGGTCCGACAGGCGCGGCTCTTTTGACTCGCGCATCTCCGGCTGGCGGCTGAGCTGGGAGAGCGCGACGACGGGGACGCTCAGCTCGCGCGCCAGCGACTTCAGCCCCCGCGAGATCTCCGAGACTTCCTGGACGCGGTTCGCGTCGCGGGTGGTCGTCTGAGCTTGCATCAGCTGGAGATAGTCGACGATGACGAGATCCAGGCCTGCTTCGGCCTGGAGCCGGCGGGCCTTGGTGCGGAGCTCCATCGTGCTGATGTTCGGGGTGTCATCGATGTAGATCTGCGCCTCCGAGAGGGCGTTCATCGCCGGCGCGATGCGGGCGAAGTCCATCTCCTCGAGGAAGCCGGTCCGGAGCCGCTGGCTGTCGATGTTGGCCACGCTCGAGAGCAGGCGCAGGACGAGCTGCTCCTTGCTCATCTCGAGGCTGAACACGCCGACGCTCTTGCGCTCGCGAACGGCGGCATGCTCGGCGATGTTCAGCGCAAAGCTCGTCTTCCCGACGCTCGGCCTGGCCGCGAGAATGATCAGGTCGCTCTTCTGGAGACCCGTCGTGAGGGCATCGAGGTCCGTGAACCCAGTCCGGACACCGCTGATCTCGCCACGATGCGCATGGAGGTAGTCGAGCCGGTCGTACGCCGAGTGTAGGAGCGAATCCAGCTTGGCGAACCCCACGTCGATCCGCTTTTGGCTCACCGCGAAGAGTTCCGCCTCGGCCCGGTCGATCGCCTCCTGGATCTCGGCGGGATCCTCGTAGCCGATTCCGGCGATCCTGCCCGCCGCACCGATCAGGTTGCGAAGGACGGCCTTGCGCTCGACGATTCGCGCGTACTGGACCGCGTGGACGGCAGTCGGCGTGGAGTTCGACAGGCTCGAGAGGTAGGCGCGGCCGCCGACCCCCTCAAGCTCGTTGCTTCGTTCGAGTGCCTCGGACACCGTGACGATGTCGATCGGCTCGCGTCGCTCGAACAGCTCGAGGACGGCCTCGAAGATCTTCCCGTTCGCCTGCCGGTAGAAGTCCGCGGGGCGCAGGAACTCGGCGACTTCAACCACCGCGTCACGGTCGATGAGGATCGCGCCGAGGACCGATTGCTCGGCCTCGAGACTCTGGGGCGGCAGGCGATCGATCACGGGCACCTCGAACGGTGACGGCAGGCTGTGTCACCTCCAGTGTCACGGCCAGCCCCATGCGCCCGGTAGGGACTTATCCCCAGACTGCGTCCACGAACTGCCGCTCCGACGACACCGCCTGTGGAAACCCTGTGGACGACTTCTCGCGCTCGCGCGAATCTGCGAACGGCCGGTCAGGTGGCCTCAGGCCAAGGCGCCGCCGAGCACGCGATCGAGCGCACCGGAGCGAGCGCACAGCAGTGCGTGAGCGAGGGCGCGGAGAAGGCAACGCCGGCCTGAGGCCGCATCACCGGCCCGCCGTCAATCGAGCCGCCGAATCACGCCGATGAGCTTGCCCTGAATGCGCACATCGTCATAGAACTGCGGCGGGTACTCGGGGTTGGCCGGCTGGAGGCGGATCCGATCCTTCTCCTTGAAGAAGCGCTTGAGCGTGACCGCGTTCTCCTCGACCTGGGCGACCACGATGTCGCCGTTGCGGGCGGTGTTCTGGGGGCGGATCAGCACGAAGTCGCCGTCGGCGATGTGGGCCTCGATCATCGAGTCGCCCCGGACCTTCAGGACGTAGGCATCACCGGAGGGAGCGAGCATGTCCGGGATCCCGATCGTCTCGGACGCGTCGGCGTAGGCCTCGATCGGCCCGCCTGCGGCGATCTCACCGACGACCGGCAGGACGTGGGCCTCCATCGTCACCGATTGAGGGACGAGCTCGGCCGCGAGACCCAGACGGATCGCCGCATACGGGGTGAGGCGGATCGCGCGCGACTGCGCGGCTCCCCGCTCGAGATACCCTTCGCGCTCGAGGATCAGCAGGTGGTGGTGGACCGCCGACGTCGACGCGAGCCCGACGGCCTTCGCGATCTCACGGACCGACGGCGGGAATCCCCGGGTGCGCAGCGTCGCTGCGATGAAGTCGAGGATCCTGACCTTTCGGTCCGCATCGTGCTTGGTCACCGGGGCCTCCTTGTCCCTGCATGATACCGAACGGACGTTCGATGTCAAGGCGATCGCCGGGACCGCCGTCGGCGGCTCCGGAAGGCAGCCCTTCGATCGGTCCCAGCCGGGCTGATAGACTCGCGATCCCCGGCACGCGATCGCGTATGCGCGCGACGTTGCTGGTCGACGAGAAGGGATCGCATGGCACGCGGATCGAAGGGCAAGGGTCGTCGATCGAGCACGCTCGGGCGCGCGCTCGGGTTGATGGCGTTCATGCCGCTTGCCAGCCGCGCGCCGCTGTACGCTCGCCTCATGCTCGCGCTGGTCGTCGACGAGCGGACGCCCGCGGCGCGCAAGGCGCTCCTCGCCGGCGCAGCCGGCTATCTGCTGATCGGGCGAGACCTGATCCCGGACGAGATTCCGATCCTCGGCGGGCTCGACGACCTCGTCGTGGTGGTCCTGGCGGTCGACCTCTTCCTCGAGGGGATTCCCAGGGACCTGCTCGACGAGAAGCTCGTCGAGCTCGAGATCGATCGAGTGGCGTTCGACCAGGACGTCGCCCGGATCCGGCGGTTGACGCCGGGCCCGGTTCGCAAGACGATCCGGCGCATTCCGGAGCTGATCGCCCACGCCAACGCGGCCCTTCAGCAGTCGGGCGTCGGCCCGCGGGTTCGCGACTGGATCAACAGGGAGGAACGAACCGCGTGAAGGTCATCCTGACAAAGGACGTCGACAAGCTCGGCAAGAGCGGCGAGATGAAGCAGGTGGCCGACGGCTACGCCACCAATTTCCTCATCCCGCAGGGCGTCGCCGTTCCCGCCGCCGGCGGTGCCTACCGCGCCTGGCAACACGACATCGCAAGTCGCGAGGACAAGCGAGTACGCGAGCGAGCCGACGCCGAGATCGCCGCGACCCGGATCGCCTCGACGACCCTCACGATGGGCGTCAAGGTCGGCGAGGGCGGCAAGCTCTACGGCTCGATCACGTCGAAGGACATCGCGGACGCCCTTGCCCGCCGGGGGATCGAGGTTGACCGCCACAAGATCGATCTCGACGAGCCTTTGAAATCGCTCGGCACGTACAAGGTCGCGATCAAGGTCTACGGCGGGTTGTCGCCCGAGGTCACGATCGTCGTCGAGCCGAAGGGGTAGGGCGGCGGAGCGCGGGCCGCGGCCGCGGCCGCGAACCCTCCGAGCGTCCCTCTGTCGTCCCTCGGCAATCGGGCCAAATTCCCGCCCGAGGACCGTACGGCACGGTCGTGATCACGAGTAGCGGACGTTTGGCCGTCCCGTCAGCTGCGCGCAGCTGATTCCGACGCGAATCCAACGCACATTGGCCCCGATTCCCAATCCGACCGTGCCCAAGGGTCTGGGTGGGGGAATGTGGCCCGATCGCCATGGTGCTGGCCCAACGTGCGGGCCGGCGGCTCGGGGAACGCGAATGAGAACATCCGGTCGAAATCCTCGACACGGATGCGATGATCACGTCGTGACCCGGACGATCCTCCACGTCGATCTCGACGCCTTCTTTGCCGCCGTCGAGCAGCGTGACCACCCCGAGTTGCGCGGCAAGCCGGTGATCGTCGACGGCGGCGGCCCGAACGATCGCGGCGTCGTCAGCACCGCGAGCTACGAGGCGCGGGCCTTCGGGGTCCACTCGGCGATGTCCCTGCGCGAGGCCGGCCGCCGTTGCCCGACCGGGATCTTCCTGCCTGTGGACGGCGCGAAATACCAGCTCGCAAGCAAGGCGGTCCTGGCCGTCCTCCGCCGGTTCACGCCGCTCGTCGAGCCGATCTCGATCGACGAGGCGTTCCTCGACGTGACCGGCTCGCGCGTGCTGTTCGGCGACGGTCGTGAGATCGGCCAGCGGATCAAGGACGAGATCAAAGCGTCGGTCGACCTGACAATCTCGGTCGGCGTCGCGACGACCAAGCTCGTCGCCAAGATCGCGTCGGATCTCCGGAAGCCGGACGGGCTCGTTGTCGTCGAGCCGGGCGACGAGGCGACGTTCCTGGCGCCGCTCGAGATCCGGCGGCTGTGGGGCGTCGGCGAGAAGTCGGCTGTTGCGCTCCGCGAGTACGGCGTCCGGACGATCGGCGACCTCGCGGCACTGCCCGACGATCTCCTGATCCGCCGCTTCGGGAAGTACGGCGCCGCGCTCGGCCAGCGCGCTCGCGGGATGGACGACGATCCGGTCGGCGGCCGGGACGCCGCGAAGTCGGTCGGCCACGAGCACACCTTCGACGTCGACACATCCGACCGCGAACAGATCGAGCGGACGCTGCTGGCGATGAGCGAGGGCGTCGCCGGCCGGCTCCGCGACGGCGGCGTCCGGGCGTCGACGATCACGGTCAAGATCCGCGACACCACGTTCCGGACGATCACCCGCCAACGGACCCTCCCGGAGCCGACCGACCTGACCGATCCGATCTTCCGGACCGCGATCGAGCTTGCCCGGCCCGAGGTCCGCGGTCTGCGGATCCGGCTGCTCGGCGTGACCGCCACGGGTCTGGGTGAGCGCGACCAGCTCTCGCTGTTCGGGGCGGACGACCCGCGCCGTCGCAAGGTCACTGAGGCCGCCGACGAGGTCCGCCATCGGTTCGGCGAGCGGGCGATCACCAGGGCCCGGCTCGTCGGCTCGCGCCTGCCGGCGCCCTTCGAGCGGGACCCGATGACGCCGGTCGATCCGCGCTCGCTCGACGGATCCACGGGCGATCCCGAGGGGGATCGAACGCACCGATCGGACGAGGATCGTGACAGCCTAGATGACACGACCGCCGCGGAGGATCGCTTCGACGGGACTTGACATCGAACAGGTGTTCGATGCAGGATCTCGCAAGAACCGAACAGACGTTCCAGTCGCCGGTGTGCCCCGACGACGGACGCGAGCCCAAGCGATCCACCTGCCGACGCTCCCGCGCCGGCTCTCCGCAAGGAGCCTGGAATGGCAATGATCAGAGTCGAGCCCGTCGAGGTGCACGTTCGCACCGGGTGGTTCGATGGCAGCCCACGAGAGATCACGTGGGGAGACGAGCGTCTGCCGATCACCCGCCTCGCGGCGGTCCGCGAGGAGGCCGCGGCCTTTCCGGTGATCACCGGGCCGCGGACGATGTTCGAGGTCGAGACCCCGAGGGCGCGGTTCGCCCTCACCTATCAGCATCGCTCTCGCCGGTGGACGATCACGGCCCTCGACGAGGAGCGGCGCGCAGCCTGACGTTCCTGGGGGAACCCAGGCCGCGCGACCTGAGGAGGTGGCCCACCTCCTGGGATCGGTCGGATAGCGGGGCGGGCGCACCGGTACTGTGCCCGCTCCGTCACCGACCGCGACTCGGACTCAGGCGCTCCGAGGGTGGCCCACCGCCACGTCGGCTCGCGACGTAAGTTCAACCCGATTCCGGCCACCGTCCTTGGCCCGGTACAACGCTCCGTCGATCCGGGCGAACCACGTTTCGTTTGAATCATCGAGATCCGCAGCCTCGATCACGGAACCGCCAATGCTGATCGAGACGACGCCGTGGGGCACGTTCGCAGGATGGTGAATCGCCAGATCCAGGACCATCGTTCGTAGCCGGTCGGTCGCCGCAGCGAGCCCCTCCAGGGTCGGGACGGACAGAATCACCAGGAACTCCTCGCCGCCCAGCCGATACACGGCATCGGTGGCGCGCAGGGAGCCCTGGATCGCCCCGACGACGCGGCGCAGAACTTCGTCGCCAGCCGCGTGCCCAAGCGAGTCGTTGATCGCCTTGAACCGATCGAGGTCAATCGCGACCAGGCCGTAGGCAAATCCCGACCGTTGGATATGGGCACGGACCGCGCGCAGGTCCTCCTCGAGTCGCCGGCGGTTTCCGGCCCCGGTCAGGGGATCGGTTCGGGCAGTCAGCTCGAGTGCGTGATGCGCGCGCTCGAGCTCGACCATGTCGATTGCCGCCCGGCGCTGTAGTGCCCGGATCCGCTCGAGCTGAGCGAAGCTCCGGATCTGCGACGCCTTGAGCAGAACGTGCCCGGCAAGGCTCGCTCCAAGCGATACGAGGAGGACGACCACGAGGTCGCCGCGATCCTCTGCCGTGAACGAGGCGTTGGGATCGAGGATGAAATAGCCGACCGCCACGAGCGTGTAGGCCAGCAGCCATCGGACGTGGGTCAGCGTTCGCCACGGCACGACAAGGGAAACAAGCACCGGAATCACGAGGAGATATCCCGCCGACTGAACGGCCAGACTCGGAATGGTCAGGCCCGTGACCGCGGTACTGACCGCCACACCGATCGCGACAACCCAGGCAACAGGTTCCGGGTAGCGGCGGAGGCGTCGCGGCAGGAGCAGCCAGCCGGCAACGGCGAGGCCCGTGGTCGCGACACTCAGGGCGAAGGCCATCGTGGTCTCGCTCCCCTGGAGACCGAGCAGGGCGAGGGCATCGAACGCCACCGCGACAGCGATGACGAGGAACCCGGCCCGACTCGCGCTCCGCGTGCGTCGGCGCTGGACCGCTCGGAACCGCTGACTGCCGCCGACGACAACGTAGTCGCTCGATCGGATCCGGTGCAGCCTCGTCGTCAGCGTCGCGACGCGATCGTCCGGCTGCGCAACGGCATCGGTTGCGCTGAACCGGCGTCGGCGCATGACCCGTGGCGAGATCATTGGGGCACGGTAGGCGTCGGGCGGGAGTCGGTCCCACCCCCCAATCGTCCTCGCCCAACCTGATACGCGACGGCGATCGAACCATCTGCATCGCGCGATCGTGCGTCTCGGGTCCCGGCGCGCCAACCTACAATCGGCGAGATGGCAGACCCCACCGCCGGCTCTTCGTTCCGCGATCTGACCCTTGGCGGGTTCGTCGACGACCTCGCATCCGCAGCACCCGTCCCCGGAGGCGGCAGCGCATCGGCCGTGGGTGCGTCGCTCGCGGCGGCGCTCGTGGCGATGGTCGCCTCGCTATCGGAGGGTCGCCCGAAATACGCGGCACACGCCGACCTCCATCACCGGAGCCAGGCCATCGGTCGTCGGCTCGCGGCCCGGTTCCTCGACCTGGCGGACGAGGATGCCGAGGCCTACGCCGAGTTCGCGGCCGCGATGAAGCTGCCCAGGGACAGCGACGACGAGCGCGCCTCCCGGAAGTTGGCGCTGAGCGTGGCGGCGAAGCGGGCGGCCGAGGTGCCACTCCGGACGGTGGAGGCGTGTCTCGAGCTGGTCGCGGCCGCCGAATCCCTCGTCGGTCGGAGCAACCCGAACGCTTCGAGCGACCTCGACGTTGCCACGCTTCTCGGCGAAGCGGCGGCCCGCGGCGCGGCGGCGAACGTGCTGATCAATCTGCCCTCGGTCGACGACGATTCGTTCTCCGGTGAGGCGACGGCTCGGGTGATGGCGTTGCTCGCCAGCATCGAGGAGATCGTTTCGTCCGTCCACGCCGGCGTCCGGAGCGGAGCCTCTCGCGACCCGCTGGAGCCGACGCCGGCATGAGGGTCTGATCGGGTGCCACGCGGAGGTGCCCGACTGCTCCAGGGCGGGCCGATTGCCACCGAGATCCGCCAGGCGGTCAGCGAGGATGTCGCCGCCTACACCGAACGGCACCGGCGGCCGCCCGTCCTGGCGGTCGTCATCTGCGGCCGCGATGCCCCGTCGATGGTCTATCTCGGCCAGATCCTGCGGAGCACCGAAAAGGTCGGCATCGAGGGCCGGCTGGTCGAGGTCGACGGAGAAGCGTCGGAGGCAAGCGTCGTCGAGGTGATCGACACGCTCAACGCCGACCCAATGGTCAACGGGATCATCGTCCAGATGCCCCTCCCGCCGATGATCCGGCTTCGAAGCATCGTCGACGCGATCGATCCGGCAAAGGACATCGACGGCATCCACCCGCTGAACGCCGGGCTCCTGCGCCTTGGCTACGACGGCTTCCTGCCGGCCACCGCCCACGCCGCGGTGGAGATCCTCCGCCGCTCCGGGATCGAGATCGAGGGCAAGCGGGCGGTCGTGGTCGGCCGGTCCGCCGTCGTTGGCATGCCGGCCGCGTTCCTTCTCGTCCGCGAGAACGCCACCGTGACGGTCTGCCATCGGCGAACACGCGATCTCGCGCGCCACGTGCGGGATGCCGAGATCGTCGTCGTTGCCGCCGGCCATCCGGGCCTGATCCGGGGGGACATGGTCCGGCGCGGCGTGGTCGTCGTCGATGTCGGAATCAACGTGGTCGACGGAGCGATCGTCGGCGACGTCGACTTCGAGACCGTCCGGCGCGTGGCTTCGGCGATCACCCCGGTGCCGGGCGGCGTCGGTCCGTTGACCAACGCACTGCTGCTTGCCCACCTCGTCCGGGCGGCTCGCGGCCAGGAGGAGGCGACCGTCGGAGCCGATCCGCTCGACGTCGTTCCGCCCGGCGCGCCTGTCGACGCGTCGGCCGCGGCCCATGCCACCGTCACCCGAGACCGCGTCGCCGCCAGTCGAGGAGTTCGATGAGCTTTCCCTCCGATCTCGAGATCGCGCGCTCCGTGACCCCGCGCCCGATCATGGATGTCGCGCGCAACCTCGGCCTGCATGACGACGAGATCGAGCCATACGGCCACACGAAGGCGAAGGTCACCCTCGCGGCCATCGAGCGGCTCGAGGTCGAGCGGCCGCGCGGCAAGTACGTCGTCGTCACCGCGATCAGCCCGACGCCGCTCGGCGAAGGCAAGTCGACGACGACGGTCGGGCTGGCGCAGGGGCTCAACAGGATCGGCCGGAAGGCGGCCGTCTGCATCCGCCAGCCGTCGCTTGGGCCCGTCTTCGGAATCAAGGGTGGCGCGGCAGGCGGCGGCTACAGCCAGGTCATCCCGATGGCCGATTTCAACCTCCACCTGACCGGCGACGTTCATGCGATCGGGGCCGCCCACAACCTCGCCGCGGCATTCCTCGACAACCACCTCCACCACGGCAACGCCCTCGGCATCGATCCGTTCTCGGTGCTCTGGCCGCGGGTCATGGACATCAGCGATCGGGCGGTCCGGAGGGTGATCGTCGGACTCGGCGGCAAGGAGAACGGCGTCCCGCGCGAGACCGAGTTCGTCATCACGGTGGCATCGGAGGTCATGGCGGTCCTCGCCCTGGCCCACGACATCCACGATCTCCGGGCGCGGCTCGGCCGGATGGTCTTCGCGACTCGCAAGGACGGCTCGGCGGTCACGGCCGAGGATCTCAAGGTGGCCGGCTCCATGACCGCGCTCCTGACGGACGCGATCAAGCCGAACCTGCTCCAGACGCTCGAGGGCGGCCCGGCCTTCGTCCACTGCGGGCCGTTCGCCAACATCGCCCACGGCAACAACTCGATCATCGCCGATCGCCTGGCGCTGGCGACCAACGAGATCGTCTGCACCGAGGCGGGCTTCGGTGCAGACATGGGTGCCGAGAAGTTCTTCGACATCAAGTGCCGGGCGTCCGGCCTGAACCCCGACGCCGCAGTGGTCGTCGCCACGGTCCGGGCCCTCAAGATGCACGGTGGGGTCGGAAAGATCGTGGCCGGCAAGCCCCTGGATCCAGCCCTCCTCCAGGAGAATGTGGTGGCGGTCCGGACGGGCGCGTCGAACCTCGCCAAACAGATCGAGAACGTCCGGATCTTCGGCGTTCCGGTGGTCGTCGCGATCAACTCGTTCCCGACCGACACCCCAGCCGAGGTCGACGCGATTCGCGACGTCGCGCTGGCGGCCGGCGCCCGCGATGCGGTCGTCGCCACGCATTTCGTCGAGGGTGGTCAGGGGGCAGCCCCGCTCGCCGAGGCGGTCTGGGCCGCGGCCTCGAGCGGTGAGGCCGACTTCAAGCTGCTGTATCGCGACGACGCGCCGCTCGGTGAGAAGATCCTCACGATCGCGACGCGGATTTACGGCGCGGCTGGGATCGAGCTGGCGCCGGCCGCGAAGAAGGCCCTGAAGCTGTACGAAGACCTCGGGATGGGCCATCTGCCCGTCTGCATGGCCAAGACCCAGTACTCGCTCAGCCACGACGCCAACCTCAAGGGCGCACCGAGCGGGTTCACGGTCCCGATCCGCGACGTCCGCCTGTCGGCGGGCGCCGGATTCATCACGCCGCTCGTTGGCGAGATGCGGACCATGCCGGGCCTGCCATCGCGGCCGGGCGGCGAGAACATCGACATCGACGCCGAGGGGAATATCGTGGGACTGTTCTAGGTTGCCGTGGCGTGGCACCCGGCGGGCGCGAGCGGATCAGACCGTGGTCGTGACCAGGAGGCGGGTCGTGATCACCAGGCAGAGCGCGACGAGCAGCCCGGCGCCCACCCCGAGGGCGAGCGCGCCCCAGGCCCGGACGTCGACCGGACCGAGCGTCTCGACGCCGTGAGCATGATCGTCGTGGCCGTGCGTCTCGCCGTGGTCGTCCGGTCCGTGGGCCTCGTCGGCCAGATCGCCCGGGTGGTGCAGACCGTGGTCCGCGGCCGCGTGGGCGAGCTCGTCCGAGCTCGGTGTATGGGTCTCGCTGTCGCTCATCGCGGCGATCGCACCTCCGCGCGCATTCTCGCATGCGGGCTCGCTCGGTGACCGAGGCGGCCGTCGCGCCCGCACCCGAGCCAGGTCTCGACAGCGGCCTCGCGGCCAGCCTGCGCGGCCTCGACCGGAACGGCCGCCTCCTGTTTCTCACCCGCGTCCTGCGGATGTTCGCGTACGGGTTCCTGGCGGTGGTGCTCGTCCTGTATCTCGCCGGTCTCGGTCTCGACGGGCTGACGATCGGCGCGATCCTGACGCTCACGCTCGTCGGCGACACCATGGTCTCGCTGTGGCTGACCACGCACGCGGATCGCATCGGTCGACGCCGTGTCCTCGTCGCAGGCTCACTGCTGATGACCGCGGCCGGGCTGGTCTTCGCTGTGACGAGCTGGGTGCCTCTGCTGATCCTCGCCGCGACGATCGGGGTGATCAGCCCGACCGGCAATGAGGTCGGACCGTTCCTCGCGGTCGAGCAGGCCGCCCTGAGCCAGGCGACGCCGGATGCCCGCCGGACCCCGACGTTCGCCTGGTACAACCTCGCCGGCTACGTCGCCACCGCGGTGGGCGCCCTGTCGGCCGGGTTCCTGAGCCAGGCGATTCTGGCCGTCGGGTTCGCGGCCGTCGACGCGTATCGGGTGATCGTCGTCGGCTACGCGGTCGTCGGGCTGCTCATGGCGGTGGTGTTCTGGCGCGTCGGAGACGCCGTCGAGGTCCCGCCCGCCGAGCTGGCGTCCGACGACGGCATCGCCCGCCGGCTCGGGCTCGGCGCCCGCTCGCGCGGGATCGTCGCCCGGCTGTCATTGCTGTTCTCGCTCGATGCCTTCGGCGGTGGGTTCATCCCCCAGAGCCTCATGGCGTATTGGTTCCACCTTCAATACGGCGTCGAACCGGCCCTCCTCGGCGGGATCTTCTTCGGCGCGAACCTGCTCGCTGCGGTGTCGTCGCTCTCCGCGTCACGGTTCGCCGCTCGGTTCGGCCTGATCAACACAATGGTCTTCACCCACCTGCCGTCGAACATCCTTCTCATTCTCGTGCCGCTGATGCCGAACCTTGTGCTCGCGATCGTCGTCCTGCTCCTCCGCTTCAGCCTCAGCCAGATGGACGTCCCGACCCGCCAGTCGTACGTCATGGCGGTCGTCGAGCCCGGCGAACGGTCGGCCGCCGCCGGAGTCACGGGAATCGCACGGACGACCGGCGCGGCGATCTCGCCGGTCCTGTCCGCTCCGCTCGTCGCGACCGCGAGCCTCGCGGCGGTCCCGTTCTTCCTCGCCGGCGGTTTGAAGATCGCCTATGACCTGCTGCTCTATCGGGCGTTTCGCTCGGGTCGGGCGCCTGACGAACGCAAGGGCGGTGCGTAAGCGGAAAGTCCGTCATTCGCCCCGTTTCGAGAACGTCGCTCATCGCGAGACGTAGACTCAGGAGGCGCCCCGCCGCCGGCCCGGCATCCCGAGCCGCCACCACACGAACAGAACGACGAGAACGACGACGCCGATCGCGATCAACAGGTCGAATGGCTGCAGCGCGTGGCGGATCTCCACCCAGCGCGACCCGAGAACCGTGCCCGCGTAGACGAGGAGGATCGACCAGAGGAACGCGCCGGCGGTCGAATACGCGACGAACCGACCGAGCGGCATCCGGGCGACGCCGGCCGGAAAGCTGATGAACGTCCGCACGATCGGCAGGAGGCGGCTGAAGAAGGCGGTGGCCGAGCCGTACTTGTCGAAGAACCGCTCGGCGAGCTCGATCTCGTGCGGCCGGATCAGGAGGTACCGGCCATAGCGCTCGAGGAATGGCCGCCCGCCCCATGCCCCGATCGCGTAGCCGACGAGCGAGCCGAGCGTGTTCCCGATCGTCGCCGCGATGACGACGAGCCAGAAGGTCCAGGGTCCGCGGGTCAGCGGCTCGATCTGGCCCGGGTCCGACACGAGGAAGCCCGCGTACGGCAGGATCAGCTCCGACGGCAGCGGGATCATCGCCGACTCGATCCCCATCGCGATCGTCACGCCGAGGTAGCCGACCGCCCCATACAGGCTGTTCAGGAACGGAATGACGATCTGGTCGATGAAGGCGAGCACGGGGGTTGGCACCCTCCAGGTTGGCTTGGCAATCGCCCACCGAAGTCCAGGCTGGGGCTCCGCGACGCCACTGGCCCGAGGTTAGCCGACTATCCTGCCCCTCGTGACCGAACCCCGGAGTGCCAATGGCACCGATCCGATCGTCCTGACTGGAGCCGACCTCACGATCGCTGACGTCGAGGCGGTCGCCCGCCGCGGTCGGACCGCCGTCCTCGACGACGCCGCGCGCGGTCGGATGCAGGAGTCGCGCGACCTGATCGAGCGGCTGGTCGCCGCGGGCGAGGTCGTCTACGGGGTGACCACTGGGTTCGGGGCCCTCGCCTCGCGATTCGTCGCGCCGGCCGACGCCCAGCGGCTCCAGGAGAACCTCCTGATGAGCCACGCGGCGGGCGTCGGACCCCCGCTCGACACCGAGATCGTCCGGGCCATGCTCCTCCTGCGGGCGAACACGCTCGCCCTGGGCCACAGCGGCTGCCGACCGGAGCTGGTCGATCGGCTCCTCGGGTTCCTCGCCGCCGGAATCCATCCAGTCGTGCCCGCCCAGGGGTCCGTCGGGGCGTCGGGTGATCTTGCGCCACTGGCCCATCTCGCACTGCCCTTGATCGGCCGCGGCCTGGTCGAGCTCCACGGCCGACCGATGCCGGCGCTCGTCGCCCTCCGGGAAGTCGGGTTGGAGCCGCTCACTCTCCAGGCGAAGGAGGGGCTCGCGCTCCTCAACGGGACGCAGCTGATGACCGGGATCGGGGCGTTGCTGCTCGCGGACGCCGATCGCCTCGGCGCGACGGCAAGCGTCGCCGCAGCGATGAGCGTCGAGGCCCTGCTCGGGACGGACGTCGCGTTCTCGGCCGCGTACCAGCTCGCCCGACCGCATCCGGGCCAGATCGCGGTTGCGGCGGAGATGCGCCACCTGCTCCGTGAATCCACGGTCCAGACCGGCCATCACGAGGACGCTCACAAGGTCCAGGACCCGTACTCGCTGCGGTGCGTCCCCCAGGTGCACGGCGCCGTCCGCGACGCGCTCGATCACCTTCGGCGCGTCCTCGACATCGAGATGAACAGCGCGACCGACAATCCGTTGGTCTTTCCGGAGGGTGGCGTCGCGGCGGAGGACGCCCTCGCGACCGGCGGCGGCCGGGTGATCAGCGGCGGCAACTTCCACGGCGAGCCGGTCGCCCTCGCGCTTGATTTCGCCAAGATCGCGGTCGCGGAGCTCGGGGCGATCAGCGAACGGCGGACGTCGCTGCTCCTGGATCCGCGTCTGAACGGCGGCCTGCCCGCCTTCCTCGCCCCGGCGAGCGGGCTCGACTCGGGGCTGATGATCGTCCAGTACACCGCCGCGGCCCTGGCGTCAGAGAACAAGGTCCTGGCGCACCCGGCGTCCGTCGACTCCGTGCCGACGAGCGCCAACCAGGAGGACCATGTGTCGATGGGTCCGATCGCCGCCCGCCATGCCCGGACCGTGCTCGAACACGTCGAGCGGATCATCGCGATCGAGCTGCTCGTCGGCGCCGAGGCGCTCGATCAACGCCTGGAGCTGCTGGCCGGCGAAGCGCGCTCGCGCACGGCGTCGCAGACGGTGCCGGGCTCAACAGCCGGCACCGCTCCCGCGCCCGGCGAGGGCGTGGCCGTCGCGCATCACCGGATCCGCGCCGTCGTCGCTCCTCTCGACGGCGATCGCGAGCCCGGGCCGGACCTGGCCGTTCTGACTCGCCTTGTCCACGATGGAGGGCTCGTCGACCTCGTTGCCGGCGCCGGATCGTCCCGCGGCGGCGGTCCGGCCGCCGTCCATCCGGCGGACCGATGACGGCGATCCGGATCGTCGACGTCATCGACGAGGCCGCCTTCATGCTGATCCCGCCCTGCGCGGACCCCGGGTTCGATCATCGTTCGTGCGATTACTGGGAGGATGCCGACCGCGGCTCGAAGGCGGCCCGCCTGTCATGGCTCGAACCCCCGCCCCCGTCCGCCTCCGAGCGGCCGGCCCTCGCCGACAACCCGTTTGCTCCGCCTCGCGACGCAGCCGTGGTCAACCCGTTCGCCCCGTCGCCTCGGTCGTCCCGCCCGGCCTTCAATCCCTTCGCGGACGACGACGATGGTCCGATCGACAACCCATTCGCCCCGCCGCCTCCGAACCGTCCATCCGTCGGCAGCGGCGGCCCGCGAAAGCTCGGCCTGCTCGGGCGCGGGCTGGCGGTCTTCGGCAGCTATGCCAAGGTCATGCTCGTCGACGACGAACCGACGGTCTACGCCCAGTTCGGGCCGCTGTCCGCGTTTCCGCGGGCCCAGCGGCTGCGCGAGCTGTACCGGCAGCTGCCCGATGCCCCGCTGCCGGCCGTGATCACCTGTATCGCGACGACCGCTGCGGGCCGTGGCGCCGGTCACGCCACGCAACTGGTCGAAGCGATCTGCGACGACCTGGCCGGCCGCGGGTTTGCCGCCGTCGAGGCGTACCCCGAACGCGGCACCCGATCGGACGCGACGAGCGCGGCGACGCCGGAGTTCTGGCTCTCGGCCGGGTTCTCGCTGGCCGTCGATGACGAGCGGTTCCCGGTGGTCCGCCGCGACCTGGGCTGACCGATCGGCGACGGCCGGCCGGGACGTGTCCGGCCGTCTGCCCGGTGGTACCGTCCGAGCGTCACCACCATCGCGACGAGGCATCCCGATGTCGATGATCCAGGCCCTGGGAAACGTGAGCAAGGTCCGCGGCGCGCTGATCTTCGTCGAGGATCCGGAGGCCGAGCTCGCGTTCTATCGCGACGTCATCGGCCTGCGCCTGCTGTACCGGACGCGGACGTTCCTCCGCTTCGACGCCACGCAGGGAACGAGCCTGTCGCTGATCTCCGGCGGATTCGCGTCGGCCAAGCCGAAGGACTACCGAAGGGGCGGCGTCGTGCCGGAGCTGATCGTCGACAACCTGTCGCTCGCGATCGGCCGGCTCGACAAGGCGGGGGTCCGCCACGAGGACGTCGTGCGGACTGCCTACGGGTCGTTCTGCTTCCTGTGGGATCCCGAAGGCAACCCGCTCCAGTTCTACGAATCGGCGTTCACGAGGCCCGAAGCGGACCCGGAGCGGTTGCCAGCTTGACGTTCTCAGGCGGTCGGGCTTGCCTGGCGGTCGGCCTGCTTGGTGTGCTCGCGGCCTGCTCCGGTCCTGCCCCGTCCGAGCGCGCCGCCAATCCCTCGCCGAGCCAGGGAATCAGCTCGCCGGCCGCGATCGCCTCGACGGCGCCATCCAGCGACGCCCCGTCCGCCACGGCGACCTCCTCGTCGGGCAACCAGGTCGCGGCGGATCCCGGGCTCTTCGCCGTCATCGGCGGATCCCGCGACGGCCTGAATTTCGTCTACGACCCGGACACCACGACCCGGGTCGCCGGCGATCCCGACCTCGCCCGGAACGCCATCGGGCTCGCCATCGGGCTGTTCACGGTCACCGGCCAGCAACCCGCCCAGGATTTCGCGATCGTGAGCGTGGTTCAGCTCCGCGATTCAACCGTCGGCGACGACTGGTACCGCTCGTATCGCGATTCGTACGACGAGGCGGCCTGCGCCCAGGCAGGCGGCGTCGACCGCCACTCGGAGGCAATGATCGGGACGAACGACGTCTTCATCGGCGGCTGCGCAGGAGGGGCGTTCACGTACCACGTTCGCCTCCCGTCGCGCGGCGTCGTCGTGTCGATGACGGCCGCCGGGCCGGCACGGATCGGCGAACGGCTGGCCGGCGACGTCGGCCGGTGACCACCCTGCCGGCCCCGACCGTTACGATCGCTCGATGACGAGCGGACCGCGACCCGTCCGAGCGCCGCGCGGCAACGAGCTGACCTGCCGCGGCTGGCAGCAAGAAGCCGCCCTCCGGATGCTGATGAACAACCTCGATCCTGAGGTCGCCGAGAACCCCGACGCGCTCGTCGTCTACGGCGGGACCGGGCGAGCCGCCCGGAGTTGGGATGCGTTCGACGCCATTGTTCGGGAGCTCCGGGCCCTGGCCGACGACGAGACGCTCCTCGTCCAATCGGGCAAGCCGGTCGCGGTCTTCCGGACGCACGAGTGGGCGCCGCGCGTCCTGATCGCCAACTCGAACCTGGTCGGGAAATGGGCGACCTGGGACGTCTTTCGCGACCTCGAGGCGAAGGGCCTGATGATGTACGGCCAGATGACCGCGGGCTCCTGGATCTACATCGGGACCCAGGGGATCCTCCAGGGGACGTACGAGACGTTCGCCGAGCTCGCCCGCCAACATTTCGGCGGATCCCTCTCGGGGCGGGTGGTGCTGACAGCCGGTCTCGGCGGGATGGGCGGGGCCCAGCCGCTGGCGGTCACGATGAATGACGGTGTCTGCATCGCGATCGAGGTCGACGAGGCTCGGGCGCGCCGCCGGCTCGACATCGGCTACGTCGATCGACTCACGGAATCGCCCGACGAGGCCCTCGCCTGGGCGCGCGGAGCCGCGGCTGCCGGCCACCCCGAGTCGATCGCCCTGATCGGCAACGCGGCGGAGATCGAGCCCGGTTGGGCACGTGCGGGCGAACGGTTCGACGCCGTGACGGACCAGACGTCGGCCCACGACGCCCTCGTCGGCTACGTCCCCGTCGAGATTTCGCTCGACGACGCGGCGATCCTTCGCCGGACCCAGCCGGACGAATACGTCCGCCGATCGATGGCGGCGATGGCGGACCACGTCCGGGCGATGCTTGCCTTCAAGGACGCCGGCGCGGTCGTCTTCGACTACGGCAACAACCTCCGTGCTCAGGCTCAGGCGGCGGGCGTCGCCAACGCCTTCGACTACCCGGGCTTCGTGCCGGCCTTCGTGAGGCCGCTCTTCTGCGAGGGGCGTGGACCGTTCCGCTGGGTCGCGCTCAGCGGCGACCCGGCCGACATCGCCCGAACGGACGAGGCGATCCTCGAGCTCTTCCCGGCGGACACCGGCCTCCGCCGGTGGCTGACGATGGCGAGGGACAAGGTCCCGTTCCAGGGCCTCCCGGCTCGAATCTGCTGGCTCGGCTACGGGGAGCGGGCGAGGGCCGGGCTGGCGTTCAATCAGCTCGTCGCCCGAGGCGAGGTGTCCGCGCCGATCGTGATCGGGCGGGATCACCTCGACGCCGGCTCGGTGGCCTCACCGAACCGCGAGACCGAGGCGATGGCCGACGGCAGCGACGCGGTCGCCGACTGGCCGCTCCTGAATGCGCTCGTCAACACCGCGGCGGGTGCCACCTGGGTTTCGATCCATCACGGCGGCGGGGTCGGGATCGGCTACTCGCAGCACGCGGGGATGGTCGTCGTCGCCGATGGCTCGGAGCTCGCCGCGCGAAAGCTCGAGCGCGTCCTGACGACCGACCCCGGGACGGGCGTCGCTCGCCACGTCGACGCGGGCTACCAGCAGGCGATCGACGTGGCGCGCGAGCGAGGAGTTCGCGTCCCGATGCTCGACTGACGGATCAGCGCCTCATCCCGCGACGACCTCGTTGGGATCGTCCGTCGGGATCGTCCGGAGCGACCGCACCGGCGAGAGGAAGACCGGCAGGAAGGCCAGGATGCCGAGGATGGCGCCGACCCAGATCGTCATGGGGACGCCGATGACCTCCGACAGGCCGGCACCGATGAGCGAGCCGATCGGGATCGTGCCCCA
>Ga0070706_100001407_pt1 | contig 25459 bp, 24 predicted proteins | sample KBSK5501metaG_FD_65476 | JGI IMG/M metagenome (GOLD analysis project Ga0070706, IMG submission 65476) | Corn, switchgrass and miscanthus rhizosphere microbial communities from Kellogg Biological Station, Michigan, USA - KBS K5-50-1 metaG | ecosystem: Host-associated > Plants > Roots >... | reverse complement strand
ATGTGCTAGCGGTCAGTCCGATCAAAAGCTAACCGGACTGACTACTGGTATCATGAACTACATCATATCAAGCGAAGAACTCCAACGTAATGGAAAAGCTAATCTATTTCAAGGAGTGGAGCATGGCGGCTACTGTCCCTGGCCGTGTCCCCCAGACCCTGTACCCTCTTCTCGATTACTTTTGCATATGTAGGACCAGCAGACCCATAAAGTCGAACCCGACCATGATAAACATAAAAGCAATGGCTATACGGAGCATAGCTTGCCGCGAGGCTTGTCCAAGGGATGTGAGGCGAGCAGAGAGGCTCGGCATTTTTACTACAGAGCTCAATGGAGATTGTATAGACACATTATCGGTAAACGGAATACTCAGGCGTCTGAGTTGCCTGTTGAGTACCAATACGCGATCACTAATCGCCTCCTCAAATGAGGAGTGAAGTTCCTCTTCGTTGTACTGCTGGTAAATCGAGCGCATATTTGCCAAAGGAGTGGTTGAGTACATGTCTTCTGTTGCCGCTGTTTCAGTAGTAATACAGCGAATATCCAGTTCCGTTTCAGCGGGATTGTATAATATACTGTTCATGGTCTGTACCCTCCTAAATATATAATTCTTTTCAGGAGTAAGCATAGCGGAAAAGAATTGAGGGTACATGGGTCATGTGACATATTTATGCTCTTGCAACCTAACCAAAAGTCCTCTTGAAAATCCCGCAAGGGAAATATTGTTCGTCTCAACACTGTAGAGTACCTGGATGAAGAGATTTAACAGATCATTGCGACGTTTTCAACCAAACATTTCCGGGATCCTTTTGTATATCCTGGTGTTTTCGTTGCTGCTTCTTCACATAAGAAATTCGCCAGCCCTTGCCAGTCTTTTAACTGGCAACAAGCCGAGGACAACATTGGCAGGTAAGTTGCAACTTGACAGTCACCTGCCCGCGGTGAATTACAATGCCCATGGCAATACCAATAATGTGAATGCGAAATTTGGTTCTCGCTTCGATTTCGTGATCTCACCCGGCATAGATTCTGTACAAAGTGGCACTGATGGCGTTTACCATGATAATTCGGCCAGCTACATCGTCGGCATTGCTCCTACTGGAGAGCATATAACCTCCATTTTTCATATGGGGATCGCGAAAGCTTCCATAGGAGATACATACCTCTTAAATGAGCGCTGGACGCTCGGGTTAGATACGAGCCGCTGGGAAGGTGACGCCAGTGACAACTCTGGCATACATGTCACAGTTGACTTCATTGATACGTTCTTGGGAGAGCCTGGCTGTTCTTTCGTCATCAATTGCGCTGATGCAATACGGGATGATACTGTACCTGTCTTTCTAGTAGGAGTCAGCCTGCAAAATTCAAGCACGAAAACATTGTCAGGTAATTTCTTGTTCGGTAGCAATCGCAGTCTGCCTGCCAGTAATGCCTGTATACAGCACACTACACCAGGTGGGAACGCTGTCAGTGCACTCTCTTACGATAGAAGCTCCGATGAGACAAATGGCACGCTCTTTCTTGCGGGGAATCCATCCCAATGGCATTGTAATACTGAAGTGAGTGATCGTGCCGGTCTAGCATGGAATTACAGTATCGGAGCATCGCAAAGCCAAACATCTTACATGGTGATAGGTGGCTGGAATGCGAGCCAGAATCTCTTCACCAATACACAGCTCCCTGCTGGTTGCCAGCGCGAGGTACTGTATCCCGCGCAAGAATGGTCATCGGAGAATGAGGTGATTGACTTCGCCATTGATAATCTTTCGACACGCGACAATCTACTTGCGCGCGCGCAATCGATGGAGAATATACTGATTAATAACACAGTGTTGACATCGTCGCAGCGTTGGGTGATCGCAGATAGTATCCGCTCCTATAAATCGAGTAGCTGGCTCGTGGGACGAACTGCTTGTGCAGGTGGAGGTTATGATGCAGCGGTCTATGAAGGCGCCTTTGGCTTCTTGACGACAGTCGATGTAATGCACGAATATGGGTATTTCGAGATTAACCGGATCCCATGGTTCTTCAGAAGCGCAATCTCAACTGTATTCAATAATGCTCTCAGCAACAAATTTGGCACTTTCTTTCAGCATGACCAGGGTAGTGATGTCAACAATTCTGGTGTCTGCACAAGACCAGGTCATGGTATACCAACCATCCGCGCCACGTGCTATGGGCCACCACGTTTCACGTTCGGCTCACCCATGCCTACGGAAGAGAACTCCAACGTCGCGTTGCTAACGGCCTACTATGTCAGGATTACAGGTGATACTTCACTACTCACTACCGACAACAATCGCAATATGAATTTAATTGATGCCAGCATGAAGCACAATCAGAGAGTGGGTGATCCGAATACCGGCATCGCTTATCATTTTCAGGATACCAACACCACTTTTGACGATCAGAACGATTGTCTGCACAACAATACTCCAAACGCAGGCAATCTCTACTATCAAGGACTAAAGGAAGCTACAGCCTACCGCGCCGCAGATTACCTTGATGGATTAGTGCCAGGAGACAACAATGGAGATACCTGGAAACACGAAGCAAGTAAAATCGAAAACGCAATAGTGCAAGAATATAATGCCAACGGCTATATTCCTCTTGCCGGAAATAACAATGCTTATAGTAATTGCAATGGACGTACGGTAGTTCTTGGTGAGGGGCTATTGTATTTACATCTGATCGGGTTGGATGATTCGATGAATCACACCTTGTTACAGGATATGGCAAAGCAATATCCTGCAGACCTGAGGACAGATGTAATCTCATCCCCTGGCATGATCTCGTTAGAATCTGCACATGCTACAGGCTCTCAATGCACCGGTAACGTTTGCACGCGCTACGAATGGTTCAGTAAGGTAATGTTGTCGAGCATTATTGCTGACCTGGTGTATACAGCTCATGGATGCACAACGTGTAGCCGTATGGATGTGACAGAAGCGGTGTATAGTCATAACATAGAGCTTGGGCAAAACTTCGGGGATGGCGTGCGTGATAATGGGCAGGACTGGGCTGGGCACTATTATCCACGCGGGATCATAAGCTGGGCGTTCTTGGATGCTGGGTATTGACCTGACGAATAACTCGGGTCTAATACAAATTACCTACTATGCATGCAATCACTTGACACAAGCCGCTGCCTGTGGTATAGTGATGCTAGCTCCTAAGGTATGAACCGCACCATTCTATAGTTCCGCAGGTTCCTATGCGTATGTTGTGGCGTCGTAAACTGTCTTAGGTATTGGCCAGTGCCTCTTTCACCCATCTGAACAGAAGATCATTGTTACCACATGTTTTTCAGGGCATTTTCCGAAAAACAAGCTTGTAATTCAATTTCCCTCAATAACTCCAGGTTCAACAGAGAAAGGAGATAGGGCGTGTTACTTCCCATGGATTTGTTCCGCCCTAGAACATCGTGAACATTGCAGAACTAGAAACAAAGACTATAACGGAGTTACGCGACATTGCTCGCGACCTCGAACTCTCCGGTTATACCACCCTCAAAAAACAAGACCTCGTCTTCCGACTTCTCCAGGCCCATACCGAACAACAAGGCAACATTTTCAGTGCCGGTGTGTTGGAAATCGTAGAAGATGGATTTGGCTTCCTCAGACAGGAACGCTTCCTACCGGGCAATATGGACGTCTATGTCTCACAGTCACAGATCCGCCGCTTTGGCCTGCGCACAGGTGACATGGTTTCCGGCCAGGTTCGCCCACCGAAGGATAATGAAAAGTATTATGGCCTGTTGCGCGTCGAAGCCATTAATGGAGTAGATCCCGAAATCGCTAAACGCCGTCCGCATTTTGATGTATTGACGCCGATTTTCCCACGTGAAATGTTTAACCTGGAAACAGGTCCCGCGAACATCTCTGGTCGCATGATCAACCTGGTGGCCCCCATCGGGCGCGGACAGCGCGGCTTGATCGTCTCTCCTCCTAAAGCCGGTAAAACGATGCTCCTCAAGTCCATCGCCAACTCCATCACAGAAAATCACAATGATACCCATCTGATGATTGCACTGATTGGTGAGCGACCTGAAGAAGTTACCGACATGAAACGCTCGGTGAAAGCCGAAGTGATCAGCTCGACATTTGATGAGCCAACCGAGGCCCATACCCGCGTGGCCGAGATGGTGCTTGAACGAGCCAAACGCCTGGTTGAAGGTGGACGTGACGTTGTTGTGCTCCTGGATAGCATTACGCGCCTGAGCCGTGCTTATAACCTGGCGGTACAGCCAAGCGGTCGCACGCTCTCCGGCGGTCTCGATCCAAGCGCCTTATTCCCACCCAAGCGTTTCTTTGGCGCTGCACGTAAAATTGAAGAGGGTGGTAGCCTGACGATCATCGCTACAGCCCTGGTAGATACGGGCAGCCGTATGGATGATGTGATCTACGAAGAATTTAAGGGTACCGGCAATATGGAGCTGATCCTGAACCGCAAACTCGCCGAACGTCGTGTATTCCCTGCCATCGACATCTCGCTCTCCAGCACGCGACGCGAAGAACTGCTGCTCGATGATAAAACATTGCGCGCCATCGTGGTCATGCGCCGCATGTTCTCAACGCTGGCAGATCAGCGAGGCATGGAGGCGATGGAGGCTCTGTTACAGCATATGTCCAAGACCAGCAACAACGTAGAGTTCCTGGCAACGCTGAACAAGAGCATTATGTAGCACATCATTAGAGAATTGCGCTCTGAGTAAATGAATCAAAGACATTTCAAGGGACGACATGTTGTCTTGCATGTCGTCTCTTTAACTTAATAAAGAAGTACAATTTTGAGCTGGGTACAATCACATTAACTGGTGGAGGCTGGGTGAACCGAGCGTGATTTTCATGGTTTAACCCGCTCGACCACCGTTTAATGTTGTTCTACCACAACCCACGGCGTCCTAAAGAAATCGAGATTGTCTGGCAATAGTTCAACGAGCACCATTGGAAAGATATGGCGAGCACAACGAACGGCGGAACGGCCAATGCACCCAGAGTGATCGTTTGTCCCCACTGCAAGCGTGAGCAGACGAATCAGCGAAACTGTAGCTTTTGCGGAGACGAAATCTCGTGAAACTGGCTCTACGAGGTGCGACTTCAAGTCTCGTTGGTTATCTGATGGTTATGGCCGCCGCCGTACTATTTGGAATCAATGGAAGTCTCTCGCGCTTGCTCTTTAACAGCGGGGTCACACCAATTACGCTGGTTGAATTTCGTATGCTCGTTGGTAGTCTCTGCTTATTTGGCTTTCTCTGCGTCGTGCAGCGTCATGCCTTGACGTTGCACTTTTGTGCTCTCGGCTGGGTTATCGCGTTCGGGCTCTCGATAGCTATGGTGACCTATACCTATTTTGTCTCGATCAGCCGTATTCCGATCGCGGTGGCACTGGTGATTCAGTTTACCGGTCCGGTCTGGATGGCTCTGACGGGTGCCATCTGGCACAGGCGGCGGCCGTCCTGGTATATACTTATGGCTCTCGTGCTCACGATAGCCGGGGTTGTTTTTGTCACGGAAGTCTGGCAGCAGAGTCTGAGGGGTCTGGACAGTATCGGGCTGCTTTTTGCGATCCTTGCTCTCCTGACCTTATCGCGTATCTGGTGTTGGGACGCAAGGTGGGTGAGTATCTGCCTTCAATCACCGGCACAGCCTATGGCGCAGTCGTCGCCAGCCTCTTCTGGTTAATCGTGCAGCCGCCATGGTCTATCCCAACCAGCACCTGGGATTTGCACACGTTCTGGCTTATTGCGCTGGTTGGGATTATAGGTATGGCGTTACCTTTCTCCCTGGAGCTGGCAGCGCTGCACCGCCTCGACGCCACCCGTGCCGGCATTGCAGCCATGTTTGAATTGCCCGCCTCGGCAGTCGTCGCCTTTTTCTGGCTGGGGCAGAGCCTGGATCTTTGGCAAATTCTGGGCTGTGTGCTCGTTCTGGTCGGAATTACGATTGTGCAATTGGAGAAGCCAGGTCAACGAGCGTCGATAGATCTCATAGATTGAAAAAGCGTTGGGTGAGCATCGCGATAAAAATCCCCTCGAAAATCAGGCCGGTAATGGCCTCGAAGGCGGTCACAATGCATTACATTCTATGGTTTAGTGACCTCGATGTTGTCCCTGCCACCATACACATCCCACCACGGTTTTGCGCAGCGTGCAAGCACGTTGTTGATGGTCTGGATCTTTTGCGTACCCGGCTCTTCGAGCCAGTGCTCCAGAGCCGGGATGCCCTTATTCGCGAAGACCGAAATACCTCCCTGCCAGGTCGCACGACCGCACAGCACTCCCGAAAACTTCACACCTGATTCAGCAGCTAACTCCACGCCTGTCTGCGCAGGCATTCATGCCCTCTAATTTACCCCTGCTTATCTCGACCTTCATGATTGCATTCTCCCCTCACTTTCGATTTCGCTAAGACGAACAGGTCGGCTTTCTGCGAGAGATTTACCCGCTGCAAGCGCCATGACCACCGGAGCACGCCCATCAAGCCCGGTGACAGGAACAGGAGTGTCGTGGTGAACGGCATCTACGAAAGCTGCCATCTCAGAAACGAAGCTTTCAGTATAGCGCTCCACCAGGAAGCGAAGCGGCAGATCACGCCGGACATTGTGACCATCGCCGATGATGACGGTATTCGGATAATTGTTTCCAATGGAGATCGCTCCTGCACCGCCCAGCAGTTCCAACCTCTGATCATAGCCATAGGCGGCCTGGCGGCTATTGCTGATCGTACAGATCACCCCGTTGCTAAATTTCAAGAGCGAGACCGCGGTGTCTACATCGCCTGCCGCACCGATAGCAGGGTCAACCATGACGCCTCCCATGGCGAAGATCTCATCTACTTCGCTACCGATCAAAAAACGGGCCATATCAAAGTCATGGATCGCCATATCGAGGAAAATGCCGCCAGAGACGCGAATATAGGTAACTGGCGGCGGATCAGGGTCATAGCTGACAAGATGGAGTAAGTGAGGTCGCCCAATCTCTCCTTGTTCTACAGCCTGTCGCACGCGGCGATAATTGGCGTCAAAGCGCCGGTTGAAGCCAATTTGTAGTTTGACGCCAGCGCGATCCACAACATCCAACGCCTGGTCGATTGACGCGAGATCGAGCGCAATCGGTTTTTCACAGAAGATGTGCTTACCAGCCCGTGCGGCCTCCTCGATAATGCGAGCGTGGGTATCGGTGGATGTACAGATCACCACAGCCTGAATATCAGGATGCTCTAACACTGCATGGTAATCTTGCGCAAAATAAGGAATATCGTAGCGCTCAGCACACTCCCTTGCCGCTTCCTCAGACACATCAGCTACCATGACCAGGTCGGCTTCAGGGATGCGTGAAGTAAGGTGCTCAGCATGCAAGAGACCGATCCGTCCAGCGCCGATTAAGCCGATCTTCAATGAATTTGCTGGCATGGGGCCTCTCCTTTCTTTGTACGCTACAGGCCGATGGCGCTAAGAAAAGCCCGGTTACGCTCAGCACTTGCTTTGGGACTACCCATGCCAGGGAGGATATCCTGCTCTACGACAATCCATCCATGATAGTTGCGCATGCGTAGCCATTCGACGACTGCTCCAAAGGGTACACTACCATGACCCAGTTCACAAAACACGCCGTGTTGTACCGCTTTGAAATAATCCCAGCCTTCCCTGCGAGCTTCTTGAGCAATGTACGGCTGGCAATCTTTGAAATGCACGTGCAGGATACGTTCGCCGAAACGGTTGAGACCGTCCAGGACGACCTGGCCATCGATGCTGCCAGAGCCGTAGAGATAGTGACCCGAATCGAACACCAGCCCGAGCATGTCAGCATCGGTCATCTCAAGGAATCGGGCGATTTCTTCAGGTGTCTCGACGTACCCGCCGCAATGATGATGGAAACCCACCGCGAGTCCGGTCGCGTCACGAACAGCACGAGCAATGCGTTCGGCACCCTCCGAGAATGTTTTCCACTCGGATGAACTCAAGCCCATCTCAGATGTGACGCGGCCGGCGTACTTTGTGCGCAGCGGATCGGTGCCGTTGGCATCGGCAAGGATGACAAGTGGTATTTGACCACCTGCCTTTTTGCTGGCTACTGCAGCAAGTAAACGTGCCACTTTCAATGCATCGGCCTCGCCACTGGCGTGTTTGTCCTGGTATCTGAGAGCCACAGGCACAAACGCGCCAACCATCGCCAGTTTGCGCCTCTCCAGTTCCTCTTTGAGAGCAACTGGATCTGTTGGCATATAGCCCCAGTCGCCAAGCTCCGTGCCTACATAGCCAGTGTCGCGCAGTTCGTCGAGCATCTGCTCATAGGCGATCCCATCCCCCATTCCCTCGAATTCGAGCGCTCCCCATGAACAAGGCGCGTTGGCAACACGAATATCCATCGTTATACTCCTCTCATCTTTTTGGCTTAGAATTGAATCCCGGACACGCGAAGGCCGACGGCAGACAGTTTCTGCCAAAGCGCAAGGTCAATGTTAACCGTCTAGCAGGGGCGACGCAAGCGTCCAGACTCCTCATCCACACCACCCCATTGATTCCAACATATTGCTCCATTAGCTCATCTACGAAGAGAGACGGATCGGCCACTAGTGTCATCCTGAGCGTCAGCGAAGGATCTCGTTGCCCAGCGCGCGAGATCCTTCGCTGACGCTCAGAGCCTGCCCTGAGAGAAGCGAAGGGATGACATGTGAGTGCTCTCCCTTCCAGCCACCTGCTCGTCACCCCTTGTGGGGCTTCTGGACGAATATGGTGGAGTCAATGCTCACCACCCTCGCCCCTACGAGACTTTGCGACTAAAATTTGCGCGACCATTCCCTGGGCCAGCGCTCGACTACAACCTTCTTTTCTGTGTAGAACTCAATAGCATCCCGTCCCTGGGCATGCATATCGCCGAAGAAGCTTTCCTTCCAGCCAGAGAAAGGGAAGAAAGCCATCGGGGCAGCCACGCCAATGTTGATGCCGATATTGCCTGCACGCGCTTCATAGCGAAACTTGCGTGCCGCGGCACCGCTGCTGGTGAACAGGCACGCCATATTGCCATAGGAGGTGGCATTCACAAACTCAATTGCCTCATCAATTGTCTGAGCGTGCATCAGGCTCAGGACTGGCCCGAAGATCTCGATCCCGGCGAGCTCACTGCGCGGGATGACGTTGTCCAGGACCGTCGGGCGCACGAAGTAGCCCCGCTCGTAGCCCGGGATCGAAGCGTTACGCCCGTCGACGAGCACCTTGGCACCCTCTTTCACGCCTTTGCCGATCAACGACTCGATGCGCTGCTTACTCTCAGCCGTGATAACCGGCCCCATCTCGACCTCCGGCTCGAGCCCATAACCGACCTTGCGCTCGGTCGCCATATCGGTAATGTACTCTCTGAAAACCGGGCCAGCCTCACCGACCGTGATCGTCACCGAGGTCGCCAGGCAGCGCTGTCCGGCACAGCCAAAGGACGAGTCGGCGATGATGCGGGTGGCCATCTCCATGTCGGCGTCAGGCAGGACAACGACCGGGTTCTTGGCGCCACCCGCGCACTGGGCACGCTTGCCATTGGCCGCCGCCCGGCTGTAGACGTACTTTGCCACAGGTGAGGAGCCCACGAAGGAGATGGCACGCACCAGTGGATGGTCGAGCAAGGCATCGACCACCCCCTTCGCCCCATTGACCAGGCTGACCACACCCGGAGGCAGGCCTAACTCGTCGATCAGGTCAAAGACCCGGCTCATCGTCATTGGCACCTTCTCGGAAGGCTTGAGAATGAAGCAGTTGCCGCAGGCGACGGCATAGGGCAGGTACCAGAGCGGGATCATGCCGGGAAAGTTGAACGGCGTGATGGCGGCGACAACGCCCACCGGCTGGCGAAGCATGTGCTCGTCAATGCCGCGCGCAATATCTTCAACATTGTACCCCTGCATCAACGACGGGATGCCGGTCGCGACCTCCACATTCTCGATACCGCGTCGCAGTTCGCCTTGCGACTCGGCCATCGTTTTGCCACATTCATCCACCGTCAGACGGGCGATCTCGTCGAAATTCTCATCCAGTAACCGCTTGAGTTTGAAGAGGTACTGGATGCGCTCGACCGGAGGCGTGCGCCGCCAGTCGGCGAAGGCTGCCTGAGCTGCCTGGACCGCTTCGTCCACCTCATCAGGAGTCGAGAGTGGCACGTGCACCATCGCCTCGGCGGTCGCTGGGTTACGTACGTCGAGATATTCACTTGTACGTGAGCGTCTCCACTTACCGTCGGTATAGTTGAGCAATTGCCCATCTTGTATCATCGCTTCCCATCTCCATCCACTGAAGGAAGCTCATCGTGGCGGCGCTCCGCTTCCTCAAACGCGGGCGGCAGTTGCTCAACGTGTAGCTGTTCCGCCGCCGCTCCAAATTCATGCGCTGCCGCTTCCAGCGCCGCTCGAGCCTTCTCATCGGTGTGTGCGAACTCGGCCAGTTCGTGGCTCAGCTCCTCCAGTGCTTCGCCTCCGGCCATCATTGCGGTGAGTTCCTCGCGGCTGATTTCGGATTTAGCGAACGTGCCATAGCTGCTCCCACGATTGAGAATCGTGAAGTGGTCACCAATTGGATAGGCATGATGAGGGTTGTGGGTGATAAAGACGACTCCCAGTCCTCGTGCGCGTGCCTGGGCGATATAGCGCAGCACCACACCCGCCTCCTTCACACCCAGCGCTGCCGTGGGCTCATCCAGAATCAACACCTTGGCTCCGAAGTATACCGCACGCGCGATCGCCACCGACTGTCGCTCACCGCCGGAGAGCGTACCCACCGGTTGCGTCGTCTCACGCACCTGGATCCCCATCTTCGCCAGCTCCTCGCGCGTCACGCGATTCGCATGGCTTACATCAAAGCGGCGAAACGGTCCCCAGCCCTTTGTTGGCTCTGTACCGAGGAAGAAGTTGCGCGAAATGCCCATCAGCGGGATCATAGCCAGGTCCTGGTAGACAGTGGCAATACCCATACCTAACGCATCGCGCGGCGAGGAGAAATGCATTTCTTTCCCCTCAAACAGGTAGCGGCCTTCGCTGGGCTGATGTACTCCGGACAGGATTTTGATAAGTGTTGACTTGCCTGCCCCGTTGTCGCCGAGCAGGCACATTACCTCCCCAGCATTCACCTTCATCGAAATGTCTTTCAGCGCAATCACGCTGCCGAAGATTTTTGAGACACTCTGCACTTCAATTAAAGAAGCAGTTTGTGTGTTCATCGTCTTGCCTCCAATGCCAGTTTGCGTACATAACTGTTGAGCAACACAGCGAGCAACAGTATTAATCCAATGAAAGCCTTGTACCAGTTAGCATCAATGCCCGCAAAGACGATGCCCTCCTCTACGATGCCAAAGACCAGCGCCCCGAACATGGCGCCGATGGCCGAACCATAGCCGCCAGTGAGCAGCACTCCTCCGACGACCGCCGCGACGATCGCATAGAACTCTGAGCCAACACCGCGCAGCACATCCGCGTTAGTAAAGGTCACATCCTGGATAATCGCCAGCAGGCACGCGCCAAGAGCTGTGCCTATGAACAAGAGAATCTTCACCCGGGTGACCGGTACACCAGTGTTGCGTGCCGCATTGGCATCTCCACCTACGCCAAAAATCCAGTTGCCGAATGAGGTGCCCAGGAGTAGCCAGGTTGCCAGCGTGACCAGCGCCAGCGCCCAGACTATTTCGATGGGATATTGCTGGCCCCCACCGAGGGCGGTGGCGAAGATGGCATGGGCAGAGCTATACCCTGGCACCTGGTCGATGCCGTTTACGACAGTCAGCCCGTTGGTCACGAGGGAGGTGACACCTGTTGTTGTGCCGAGTAGGATGTATCCAGTGCCCAGCGTGACGATGAATGATGGCAGGCGTGTGCGCATGACCAGGTAGCCGTTCAGCGTGCCGACCAGCACGGCAAAGATTAGTGCCACGACGATTGCCGCCCAGATGTTCAAGCCGAACTGCGTGCTTAAAATGGCGATGATCATACCGCTCGCGCCAACCATTGAACCAACCGACAGATCAAATTCACCCCCAATCATCAGCAAGGCCACGGGTACTGCCAGGATGGCCAGCTCAGCCGAGACGCTCAGCCAGCTCGATGTGCCTCTCGAAGAAACAAATCCATTGTTCTGAGCCACCCCGATGATGGCAAAGAATATCCACACGGCAATTGAACCGACAACAGCTCCCGTTTCCGGCCGAATCAGGAGTCGACGAAGGGGATTGGCACGCACCATACGCTCAGTTGCGATAGCGCTCATATGTACCTCCTATTCTCTAACTGTGTTGGAATCAACGCTGAGCCAGCGGCCTTGTTGACTCCAACACATTACCTTGCTAGCGCGTCCCTTGCGCAGTCAACTGGATTACCTGACTGACATTCTCCGATGTAACAAAACCGGGACCGGTCTGAAGCACATCATTCGCGATGGTATTGAGATTCGTCTTATACAATGTCAGCAAGACGATGGGTAAGTATCCCTGGAGATACTGCTGCTGATCAATGGCAAACAGCATCTGACCATTTTTAATCGCGTTCAGCACGTCAGACGACAGGTCGAAGGTAGCCAGCTTGATCTGCCCTAATTTGTTCAGATCCTGAAGCGCTTTGATGGTCGGGGTGGCGCCCGTGGGGCCAAGCGTCAGGACACCATCGATACTGGTATCATGCTGGAGTGCAGCCTCGATGGTCTGCTGGGTCTGGGTCGGGTTGCTCAGGTTAACGCCGATCACTTTAACTGTGCCGCCATCTGCCTGCGACAAACCTTCCTGAAAGCCCTTGCAGCGCAGTGTAAGAGCGGCGTTACCGACCTCCTGGTTGACACAGAGGGCGTGTTTGACACCGGCAGCACCCATTTTCAAACCACCGCCAATGCCAGCCTGTTCCTCGGTCTGCCCGATGTGAACCAGCACCCCCAGGCTCTTAGCGACATCAGAGCCAGAGTTGATTGAGATCACCGGAATACCCGCAGCTACAGCTGCTTTAATCGAGGGGCCCAGGCCAGTGGGATCAGGGATCGAGACAACTATCCCATCTGGATGAGCTGCCACCGCGGTATCTATGAGATGGGACATCGCTACCACATCGAAGGTAGTTGAGGTTGGCGCTTCGTAGGTGGCCGTGACACCCATATCTTTGGCCGCCTGATCAACGCCCTTTTTGACTACCGACCAGAATGGGTCTGAGGCCTGGCCGTGCGTAATCACATAGAACTTGAGGTTTGAGCGTGACGAATTACCGTTACTGCTTGTCGACTGATTGCTTGTTGAACTACTTCCGCCACAGGCGACCAGAATGAAAGGAAGCATCACTACCAAAATGATGAGGTTTTTGAAGAGTCGTTGCATGTTGCCCTCCTTGGCTACGGTTGAGATCTACTTCACTTTGAACTAAAATCCGTTAAAAACGGCTCCGAGACGATTGACTTCGTTCGGACACGAGACATCCTACTCTCGATTACACCCTTTTTACTTCCTGTTCGTTCCCTCCTTTCCTGCAATACGTGTTTCCATTTTCCATGTATTGCTCAGCACTCGCAGATACAGTATTCCACTCCTGTTACCCAAGAAAATAGCGTTCTTGCACCCGCATAGCTTCCCAGTCTTTACGGGCAGTCTGTACCTGAAGATTGGTGCTGACTTCAGCAACCGGAACATCCCACCAGCTCTCGTAGCCGGGAACGCTCTCATAGCGGTCGTTCTGAATGTATATCACCGATGTACGATTGGTTGCCCGCACCTCCTCAAGAGCAGCAACAAAATCGGCATAAGTCTTGCATTCGATCACAGATGCACCCAGGCTACGCGCATTCGCCGCCAGGTCAATGGACAAGATCTGCACATCCGCACCTGCTGAGTCACCGGGCAATACGCTGTTGTGCGGAGCAGCATAGCGGGTGCCGAAACCATCCTGACCAAGCGAGCGGCTAAGTGCGCCGATGCTTTTGAAACCATGATTGTCGAGCAGTACAATGATCAGTTTGTAGTTTTCCTGGATCGATGTCACAATCTCGCTATTCATCATCAGATAGGAGCCATCACCGACCATCACATACACATCGCGGTCAGGCGCCGCCATCTTGGCCCCCAATCCGCCAGCAATTTCATAACCCATGCAGCTATAACCATATTCCAGGTGGTAGTTCTTGGGGTGACGTGCCCGCCAGAGCTTATGCAGATCGCCGGGCAGACTGCCTGCAGCGCAAACCATGATGGCATTGGGAGCACTCAGTTCGTTGACTGCGCCGATCAACTCGCCCTGGCTGGGTAGTGGTTCATTACGAATAGCATAAATGCGCTCGACCTCCGCGTCCCACGCGCGATGAAGCTGTTCGGAGTGAATACGATAGCCTTCATCTACAGTGTAGCCGTCGAGCAGTGTGAGCAACTCTTCCAATGTCACCTTCGCATCACCGACGAGCGGTAATGCGAGATGTTTGGATGCATCGAAGGGAGCTACGTTGATATTGACGAAGCGTACTTCAGGGTGCTGGAATGCGGTTTTTGACGAGGTAGTAAAGTCACTATAGCGGGTGCCAATGCCAATCACCAGGTCAGCTTCTTTCGCAACCCGGTTAGCAGCGAACGTGCCAGTAGCACCAATTGCTCCCAGATTGAGCGAGTGATCAAAGCACAAGCTACCCTTCCCCGCCATCGTCTCACCAATTGGAATACCGGTTTGGTCAACGAAACGTTGCAAAACATCTGTAGCCTCCGAGTAAATCACACCACCACCAGCGATAATCAACGGTCGCTGGCTGGTGCGAATCCACGCCGCCGCCTGCTCCAGCGTTCTTTGATCTGGGCGATTCCGCGGGATCTGCCACACGCGCTTGTGGAAAAACGCTTCTGGATACGCATAAGCCTCAACCTGCACATCCTGGGGGAACCCCAGAGTGACAGCACCGGTTTCTGCCGGACTCGTCAACACGCGTATCGCTTCGGGCAGCGCTGTCAGCACCTGCTCGGGCCGCGCAATGCGATCCCAATAGCGGCTTACCGGCTTGAAGCAATCGTTGACTGAAATATCCTGCGTGTGTTCGGACTCAAGTTGTTGCAGCACAGGCGCAACGTTGCGGCGAGCAAAAATATCTCCCGGCAGTAATAGCACAGGCAGGCGGTTGATGGTAGCGGTTGCAGCCCCGGTTACCATATTAGTCGCGCCTGGGCCGATAGACGAAGTGCAGGCCAATGTCTGCAAACGATTCTTCGTTTTCGCATAAGCCACAGCGGCATGTACCATAGCCTGTTCATTGCGTGCCTGGTAGTAGCGGAACTCAGGCATCTGCTGCAACGCCTGACCGATTCCAGCGATATTACCATGACCAAAGATGCCAAAACACCCGGCGAAAAAAGGCTGCTCTACCCCGTCGCGCTCCACGTACTGGTTCTTGAGAAATGCGATGACAGCCTGGGCTGTTGTCAAACGTTTGGTTGTCTGCTGATTCATTATTCGACCTCCTCTTGATCCTGGTGTTACGCTGCTCGGATTAGAACCCACCGTGATCTTGAATGAACGCCATCACCTCGTCGTAGGTGGGCATGAAGTTGGCACAGCCATGTTTGGTAACCAGGATTGCTCCGCAGGCGTTTCCGAGGCGGGCGGCTTTATACCAGTCCCATCCCTTGACGAAGCCAAACAGGAACCCGGAAGCGAAGGCATCGCCCGCGCCCAGGATATTACTCACCTCAACGGGAAATCCAGGAACATCGATCTGCTCAGGTAGATTTCCGTTTGATGCGAGATGGACAGTTGATCCAGCCGCACCACGTTTCTGAGCCAGCACTCGTGGGCCTAGACCAAGCAGTGCCTGGATAGCGAAGTTGATGTCGCCACTGACGTGTGCATCTGAGATCTGGGAATGCGTCAAACTTATCTGGCTTGTATCGGTCAACATAGTCGCATTGATTTCATCATCAGTGCCGACCACAATATCGACCAGGCGCAGTGCCGAGCGAAGTGTGACGCCGAAGGCACGAGCATCGTGCCACTGGTCGGGACGAAAATCGATATCCAGCATCACCGTCGTACCGGCCTGGCGAGCCGCCTCAGCGGCGAAGAGCGTTGCACTGCGGCTCGGCTCCTTACTCAAACCTGTGCCGGTGATCAGCAATACATGGCTATCGGCGATTGGTGTTGCCAGGACATCGTCGATGGTAAGCTCTATATCTGCACAGTTCTCGCGGTAGTAGGTCAAAGGGAAGCGATCCGGTGGTTCGATGCCCAGTACGACTGCGCTCGAACGCCGCCCCGGCTTGGTCGGAGTGAAACGTGTTTCTATTCCTTCGTGCCGCAGAAAATGCAGGATAAAGTTGCCTACCTGGTCTTCTCCGACTGCGGAGAAGAGCGCTGATCGCAGACCCAAACGCCGCGTGCCAACACTGATGTTCGTGGGACACCCACCAACATAAGCGGCAAAACTGGTGATATCCACAAATGGAGCACCGATATCGTTGGAGTAGAGGTCAATTGAAGATCGTCCCATGGCGATCACATCAAATGATCTGGTAGTTGTGTCCATACTTGACTCCAGTTCTCCTCACGAACGGCTCGTAATATCGGGCTTTTTGATATCGTAGATGGGCACACGCGGATCAAGTGAACGATAGCTCTCTTTGACCCAGGTATAGTGCGGGTCTTCGCTGTTTGCAAGCGATTGGGCACTGCCAGCCAGAACGTTGAGATAGTAGGTGGTGTAGCCAGGTGGACTGGTCACAGGATGATAACCTTCAGGTACAAGCACGGCATCATTATTTCTTGCCAATAGCACTGCATCAATAGGAAAACCGGCACGCTGTAGTGGGGACTCCGGAGCGGTGTAGATACGTTGAAAGGCAAACCCTTCCGGGCGATCCAGCTTGTAGAAGTAGACTTCTTCAAGATCGGCTTCGAGCACCTTGCCTGCTTGATCAGCTTTGTGGATATCGTGTTTGTGCGGAGGATAACTTGACCAGTTACCACCCGGCGTGTAAACCTCCACAACGACGAGCCGGTGGCACGGGAAACCGGGCGGGATAATGTTGTTGATCTGCCGCGTAGCATTATCCCCACCCCGGATCTCGATCTCGATGTCAGCTGGCGTGACCAGGCGTGGTTCATGGTCCTGATCAGTTGGTGCCCGTGCCACAGCTATCTCGCAGTTAGTCTCAGCAGTCACAGTTAATGACGTATGCCGTGGCAGATAAAGCGCATATGGCAAGCCGCTGAAGACGCTGTCTCGCTTGCCTATGTGTGACCATTGTCCCCGATCCGACTCGACACGTATGCTGCCATTCAGGGGAACAATCGCTAACTCGTGTTCGCCGGTGGCAAACGACCATGAATGCTGTGAGCCAAGGCGACGCACCTGAAAATGAATGTAGTCCCAGCCTGCCACTTCTGGTGTCACTTCGACGACCACATCTGGGTCGGTAGAGCTTCCAGGATGGACAATCAAGGTACCTGGGTCGTACTTACGCATATATCGACTCCTCGGAAAAATAAATATATCAATGATGCTCTTCAACTGTTACACCGTGCTAAAGTTGTCGACCTACGTTAATAGATTAGAAGCGTACTTCATTCTTCACAAAGGCAAGCATACAGGATCAGAAAAGATATTGAATTATTAGGAAGAGAGCCGAAGCTCACTGAGAGAGACAGAGTGACCTGTCTGGTAGGCCCGCGTGGCGGCAATACCAATCTCGCAGGCGGCGAGCGCATCGGTAGCGCCAACTGAAGGTGATTGATCACTGTTCAGGCAATCGATAAAGTGCTGTAATTGAGCACCATAGGCATCACCGAATCGCTCCATCAAATAGGGTGTGATGTCGTGCTGAGCACCTGCGCGAGTGTAGAGAACGACAGGTGTGTGTTGGTGAACACCGATCATCACTGCCCCTTCAGAACCGAGGATCTCTGTACGAATATCGTACCCATAGAACGCATTGCGGCTCACTTCGACATTGCCGAGCGCCCCACTCATGAAGCGCAGGTTAATCAGGGCATTGTCGATATCACCGACTGACTCAAGATCTTTGCAAAAGAGGAGTGCACCTTCCGCTGTCACGCGCTCCACCTCACTGCCCATAAGCCAGCGAGCCAGGTCGAAGTCGTGGATGGCCATGTCGAAAATCAAGCCACCACTCTGAGCTGGAAGTGCGTAGTCAGGTCGTGGGCAGAATGGGTCGCGGCTAAGCGACTTGAAGGTAATCGGTGAACCGATCAAGCCAGTAGTGATCAAGGTTTTTGCCTTCTGATACCCCGCATCGAAGCGGCGCATGAAGCCGATCTGAAGCGGTACTTGTGCCCGCGCGACAGCTCCCAGTGCTCTGTGAGTCTCTTCGAGCGTCAGGGCCAACGGTTTTTCACAGAAGATTGCTTTGCCCGCGTCCGCAGCGGCAATCACCAGGTCGTGATGAGTATTGGTTGGTGTGGCGATCACGACAGCATCCAGTTCAGGAAGTGCTATTAGTTCGTAGGCATCGGCAAAGACATGGGACACACCAAACTCGTTAGCTACTTGCATCCTAGCATGTTCATCTAAGTTCGCCACAGCATACAGGTGGACTCCAGAGACCTGGATCGCAAGCGTGCGTGCATATAACTGGCCCATCCTGCCAAGACCGATTACTCCTATCTTCAGTGCAGTAGACATACCTGAGGGCCTCCTTCGTGACTTGTTACCTGCATGCGAGTGGTGCCGTGCTGGCCCGTTCTATGAGTGTTGGCGGCAGTACGTAGTTTTGTCCTGGTCGATTATGCAACAAATCTAGCATCACCTGGGCTGCAAGTCGCCCCAGTTCTACCTTTGGCTGATGGATCGTCGTAAGTGGTGGCGTCACATAGCTGGCCATCTTGATGTCGTCGAAACCGATAACACTCAGTTCCTCCGGCACCGCGATGCCCCGTTCCCGGCAGGCTATGAGCACCCCGGTGGCGATCATGTCGTTATAGCAGAAAATAGCTGTGACCTCAGCGTCAAGCAGACGAGGTAACGAGGTCTGCCCGGCAGCGACATCCTCCTCATGCGAGGCTTCAGTGCCAGGTGAGATCACTACCCACTCGTCTTGATATGGCACGTTGTTTACCTCCAGGGTGCTCTGATATCCGAGGAGCCGGTGCCGGTTTGATCTAGGCCGATTGCTTGTACCAAGATAACCAATTGAACGATGACCGAGTCGTAGCAGATGCTCGACCGCGAGGTGCGCGCCCTTGCTATCATCAACGGAAACCCAGTTCAACAACGTGGCCTCTGACTCGGCCTGGCTGTTGATCAGTACGGTTGGCACGCGGAAAGAATTCAGGCGCTTGTTGTTATTACTGGTGATACGGGAAGCTGCGATTAGGATTCCATCCACACGCCGCCGGTGGAAGGTTTCAATGATGGCCATTTCCTGGTCTGGATCGTTGTGGGAGGCACTGAGGAATACACTGAATCCAGCAGCACGGGCTACTTCCTCGACGCCTTTCATGACATCGCCCCAGAAAGGATCGGCAATTGAGGTTACCACCAGGCCAATAGTGCTTGTTTGTTGTGTTTGCAGACTCTGTGCAATGGCATTCGGCGTATAGCCCATCTCACGAGCCAACTCCTGGATGCGCGCCCGTACCTCAACACTGATGAGTGAACTGTCGCGGAGCGCCCGAGAAACGGTCGAGTGTGATACACCTGCCGCTCGCGCAATATCCTCGATGGAGACCTCTTGTCGACGCAAGGAACTCACCTTCCTTCGCTGAGCGTTCAGCATCACAGTATCAATCGACTTATGCACACGTTTGCATTAGATCGTAAAAACCTCAATTTGACCTATGCACACGTTTGCATAAAGTATACAGAATCAAAATACCTTTTGTCAAGGGCTGTGAAAACTGAAAACTGCCAATGTCTGCAAGAAATTCTGTGTATGATATACAATGTAAGTCACAGAACCAAACTGAGAAGCAAGTCCAGATAGGAGATTGACTATGACCACTACAGCCAACGTTTTTCAGAACCACATTGGAGGCAAATGGCAAGAAGCAGAAAGCGGCCAGAACTTTGCTAATTACAACCCTGCAACAGGTGAAGTACTGGGATATTTTCCGCTTTCTGGTGAGGCAGATGCTAATGCTGCCGTTGCCGCCGCACGTGCAGCCTTCGAAAAGTGGCGCTTGGTGCCTGCCCCTAAACGGGGTGAAATTCTCTTTCGCGCAGGAGAACTGCTCAAACAGCATAAAGAGGAGTTAGCCCGCACGATGACACAGGAAATGGGCAAAGTTCTCAAGGAGACACGTGGCGATGTACAGGAAGGCATCGATATGGCCTACTATATGGGAGGCGAAGGACGCAGGCTCTTCGGACACAGCGTCCCGGTCGAACTGCCCAACAAATCGGGTGTTGCGATGCGCGATCCCATTGGAGTTGTGGCCTGCATTACACCCTGGAATTTCCCAATGGCCATCCCTACCTGGAAGATGTTTCCCGCGTTAGTGGCCGGTAACACTGTTGTCTTCAAACCCGCCAGCGATACACCTTTAAGTGCCCTGCGGCTGGTCGAAATATTGTATGAAGCAGGTCTGCCAGAAGGTGTCGTCAATATTGTATTTGGTCCAGGTGGCACAGTTGGCGACGCGCTGCTGCACAACCCCGATGTTGCAGTAATCTCCTTTACAGGCTCAACCGAATCGGGCCGTCATGTGGCGATAGAAGCTGCCAGGTTACTCAAACGTGTTTCGTTGGAGATGGGGGGCAAGAACGCGGTAATCGTGATGGATGACGCAGATCTCAATCTCGCTGTTGAAGGGATACTGTGGAGCGCTTACGGTACTACAGGACAGCGTTGTACAGCCTGTAGCCGCGTGATTGTACACAGCGCTGTTCGCAAACAGCTTGAAGACATGCTGGTGCCGCGCATAGCACAACTACGCCTGGGCAACGGGCTGGACGAAAGTGTAGATGTCGGTCCAGTCATCAACGCTTCTCAATTAACGAAGATCCATGGTTATACCGAAATTGGCAAAGAGGAGGGCGCTAAACTTGTCACCGGGGGGTATATCGACAATGGGGGCGAGTTAGCCCTGGGGTACTTCTATCGTCCCACGCTTTTCACCAATGTACGCCCAAATATGCGCATCGCACAAGAAGAAATATTTGGGCCAGTGCTCTCGATGATTGAAGTCCCGTCGTTTGAGGAAGCTATCGCGGTGAATAACAACACGAAGTTTGGGCTTTCAAGCGCGATTTATACCCAGGATATCAACCGTGTACAACGGGCAATGCGCGATATCACGACGGGCATTCTTTACGTCAATTCTGGTACGACGGGCGCTGAAATACAATTTCCCTTTGGCGGCACTCGCGGTACCGGCAACGGGCACCGCGAGGCGGGCATTGCCGGCCTGGATGTGTTCACCGAATGGAAAGTTGTGTACACAGACTATAGCGGTAAACTACAGAAGGCGCAGATAGACGAGTAATGTCTAGCGATTACAACGTCACCCTATTGCCCCCAGTAGGCATAGTGAATCTTAAGAAGCCGCCCTGAGCCAGGCGCGTGCATACGACTGTAAGGGTAAAGAACGATAAAAGCAGGACGGCGCTTCTCAACTCGTAAATCCCAAAATCAAGAAAGCTAAGGTGATTAAGCCCATTCGTGAAGAAACGCCACAGCGCAGGGCCTTGCTGCACACCACTAAATGTGAAGAGCGCCAGTCCTATCGTGAGCGAAATGAACAGGTCGATGCAGAAGCAAATAGCTGCCATACGCGGGCCGAGCAACCAGAAACGCTTGCTGAGGCGCTCGCGTTTGGTAGACTGTATGCGCCGGGTTGCCCAGTAAGGAGCAGCCAGGAACTGTAATAGCAAGAAAAGCAATGGAGCTACTACGTATATCCAATCGGGGAAAAACGCGGGGGTAATAAGTGCGCCAAGACGTCCCAGCGTGTAGAGAATCACACCCTCTATCACGCCGCGCCGGTAGCTGACTTTACGAAACATTAGAAATAGCCTTGCCTAGTTGCAGCCACAACTGCCTCCACCGCAGCCACAACTACCACCAGCAGAAAGTCCTATGTCGTCATACGCGCTAGCTTCGCTACCATTTGAAGCAGGGGCGAAAACTGAAAGGAGACGACGCACATTCTCGCTGTGGCATTTCATACATACAATATCATCGGCATGCTGATGGCTGACCAGCAATTCAAACTTGGATTTGCAGTCCGAGCAGTAATACTCGTACAATGGCATAGTAAGTTACCTCCAATTGGCAGGAAACGCTTTATTATTATAGATATTGTATTGCGCAGTTCAAATATCGTCAAGTCAGAAATTTTGGCCTCTACGCATAACTAAGGGAGCGCAGTGGGCGTAGCCCTTTGCCGGGGTTCGGGGCCGCGCATCTGGGGGATGCAGAAGCACGTCCCGAAAAACTCCTTTTACCCCTTTTGCCGCCGTAGGCGGCAAGTTAAGAGTGGATGTCAGCGAAATAAAAAGAGGAATACAGATGGCACTCACTATAGGTATTATTGGAATTCCGCAGAGCGGCAAAACAACTTTATTTAATGCGCTGACCAAAGCAGGAGCGCCGATCAGTGGCTATGCAACAAGCACTGTGCAGGCTAATATGGCAGTTGTACAGGTACCGGACTCACGCCTGGAGCCGCTAGCGGAAATTTTTCACCCAAAGAAAGTTACATACGCCACGGTAGAATTTGTTGATGTCGCAGGTATTGGTCAAGGGGGTCATACTGCGACCGAGAGACGAGAGGGCCTGAGCGCCGAGTTCCTGGGACATATCCGCAATGCCGATGCCCTTGCTATCGTGCTACGAACATTTGAGAACAGCAATGTTCCGCATATTTATGGTGATATCGATCCCAACCGGGACCTTGACAGCCTGAACGCCGAACTGGCCCTGACCGACCTTGCAACGGTTGAACGGCGTATCGAACGCACCACCAAGGCCGCAAAAGCGGGTGATAAGAAGTATCAGCAAGAACTAGAAGTGCTGCGACTCTTACAACAATCTCTTAATGATTTGAAGTTGGTTAGCCAGCTTGAATTGCTTGCGCAGGACAGGGCAGTACTGAATGAACTCTTTCTACTCACAATGAAGCCACGCATGTATGTTTTGAATGTCAGTGAAGATGTGTTGGGCGCGGCAAACGATCTACTCGAACGAATCGCTGCAGGCAAGGAAGTAGATAATGCAACGTTGGAAGGTGAACTGAAAGGTATCGCGACAATTGCTCAACGAGCGAAAGCTGAAGGATCCGAAGTGGGTGCAGTTTCAGCGCGCCTGGAGGCTGAACTTGTTGAATTGCCGGAGGAGGACGCTGCAGAGTACCTGGAATCGCTTGGCCTGCCTAAGCTGGGTGCGGAGCGTGTAATTCAGGTTGGTTATCGACTACTGAATCTGATCACATTTCTGACAGCAGGTGAAGACGAAGTACGAGCCTGGACGGTCACCAGGGGGGCGAAAGCGCCCGAAGCAGCAGGGAAGATCCATACGGACATCGAGCGTGGTTTCATACGTGCCGAAGTGACACATTTTGATGATTTCATGGCCAGTGGTGGTTCGTTTGCCGCCGCTTCCAAGAAGGGATTGCAGCGGCTAGAGGGGAAAGATTATGTGATCAAGGATGGAGACATCGCTCACTTCCGGTTTAACGTGGGGAAATGAGGACTGGCATTCAACGTCGTTCTCTTCCCAAAGATACCAGCCCTACTCCTGAGAGGATAGTCAACATCGCTAATAACCCTATCATTGTGATTTGCTCGCCTGCCAGCGCCACCCCCAGTCCCACAGCTACCAACGGGTTAACATACGCATAACTGGTCGCCAATGCAGGCCGTACATGGCGTAGCAGATAGCCGTAAGCGCTGAAAGCTACCAGCGAACCGCCGATGATGAGATAGGCCATGGCCGCCAGTGGTCGAGGACCAGGCATGCTGGTCATGTGTTCACCAGTAGCAAAACCAACGATTAGGTAGTTTCACCATTGCCATTAGCAGGCAATTCCTCCTGGAACTTCGGGACATCCTGGCGCCAGGCTTGGAGGTGGCGTCATGACGGACCGCCTGCCACCGCGCCTTGCACGTCGCGAGCGCGATGTTCCAAATCCATCCCCAGATAATGCGTCCGCTATTGCTGCCACCCTCGCGGATTGGGGCGCCGAGCATCGCCCGCACGAACCATGCACCGCATGTGGCTGCACGCTGTGGTGGACCGCCGCTGGCGCCGACATGTGCGCCATCTGCCTGCCCATGCCACGGCTCACTGATGAGAGCCGAGAGCGGATAAACAATTTGTTCCCCAGAACACGCGGGCATGAGACATCGGCCAACGCATGGAGCAAACCTCCGCCAGGGCATGGGGTCAGGAAAGGCCGTCAGGGTCGAACCCTTTGAGACCCCGGCTCGACCGGCCCACCCAAAAGCAAGACACGTTCGCATTCGCGGACAGTCGGGAGCGCAACGGTTTCTCCGCCGTACATTATACACCGTTTTCTTGCGTGCTTCTACACTGTTGTGGATTCCCTTGCGTCTATTGAAACGCCTTGAGCAAGACGCTTTTTGGAAAGATCCCTTGCGATATCTCTGCGCTGTTCATAGTGCGAGGCAATCCATGGAGTTCCATACGATCGGATGAGTAAACTCAGTATTTAGGGAGTTGCGACATTACCATTAGCAGGGAATTCCTCCTAGAGCTCCGCGCTATCCTCGCTTCATAGGAAAGGTCTCGCGTTGAATAGTTGGTGCGCTTCTCACTCCTTTCCTTCTGTGCATGCCTCGCTGCCCATCAGTCTCGCTTGAGCAGGCCCGTCAGGCTCAGGACGACGGCGGTGGCGAGGATCCAGCCCATGATGATGAAGACGACACTCCACACCAGCGCGGCTCCGTGTGCTATCCATGCATCGCGTATATGGAGACTGACGACCGGGAGCAGGAGGTCGAGGGTGTAGAAGAACGGCTGGAAGGGTGGCTGGACATCCGGCTTGTTGGCGGGGGTCAGGTCACCCCGGTAGACATATCCAAACAGGAAAGTGCCGAGGACCAACAGCCCGGCCAGCCACAAGGCAGCCAGCCATGTTCGGTAGCCGTAACCGACCGTCCAGTCGAGTAAGTATCCCCACATCTTGGTGGCACGGTTGCCTTCCGCGGAGCGCCGACGTTGCTTCTCGATGAGGATGCGTCGGGCGTCCTCCTCATGGCCTGCGCTACGGTAGACCTCAGCGAGCTGCTCGTAAATCTGCGGTGAGTAGCCCGTCTCATTACGACGTAGCCATTCGAGCCGCTCTTTCACCGAGGTGCCTTCAATGGCATCGTAGACGAACCTATCGAGCCGGATCTTCTGTGGCCAGGATGCCGGGTTGTCGTGATAGCTGCTCGTCTTGGCAGCGGTCAGGTTGAGGATGCCTTGCAGCACAGCTGGTTCCATGCGCAGTAGACCGCTCACAGTGGCGTACCTGAGATTGAGCGCCAATCCGTTGGGTTTGGAGAACTGGCCACCTCTGCAGTC
>Ga0070706_100001406_pt1 | contig 25463 bp, 22 predicted proteins | sample KBSK5501metaG_FD_65476 | JGI IMG/M metagenome (GOLD analysis project Ga0070706, IMG submission 65476) | Corn, switchgrass and miscanthus rhizosphere microbial communities from Kellogg Biological Station, Michigan, USA - KBS K5-50-1 metaG | ecosystem: Host-associated > Plants > Roots >... | reverse complement strand
CTTATCCGCTCAGGCCCCCAGACTCGAGACGATCGAGACTTACCGACTAACGTAAGAGAGTTAGAGATCTACGCCAGGCAGCGTGGCATCCGTCCGTTGTTGTAGGCGACCATGTCCGCGAACGCCTGCGCTAGCTGCAGCGGCGCACCGCGTGGCTCACCCCTGAGCTCGCTGTAGGCGCGGTGCAGGTTTCCGACCAGGCGCTCGGGGTCGAGTAGCTCGGCGAAGCGCACGAGGTCTGTCTCTCGGGCCGCTTCTAGCGGCGACACACCCGCCTCGTAACCCTTGGACGCTACGTCCTGTACGAATCGGAGATACGCCCCCACCTCATCGATAACCTCGGGGCCGGAGACCGCCCCGTGGCCCGGCACGATGCGGTCGGCACCGAGGGATCGAAGGTGTTCAAGCGCCTCCAGCCAGCCGGAGATCGAACCCATAAGGGCGAACGATGTTCCCCCATTGAATATAACGTCGCCTGTGAAGACTACGCGGCGCTCAGGAAGCCAGACAAGGATGTCATTGGTCGTGTGCGCGGGCCCAACGTAAATCAGTTCGATCCGAAGGTCATCGGAATACAGCGCCATCCAATTCTCGAACGTCACGAATGGAGGGGCGACTTCGATGTCTCCCCAGTCGACTCCTGGGAACAGAGCCTTTGTCGCCACACCTGATTCGATGACTTCCTTTCGGCACAGTTCGTGGCCGATGATCAGCGCCTCGTCTCGGAAGACAAAATTCCCGTGGGTGTGGTCGGCGTGATGGTGTGTGTTTACCAAGGTCTTTACAGGCAGTCCGCTCACGGACCGGATCGTGTCCCGAAACGCGCGGGACCGTCGTTCAGTAAAACAGCTATCTATCGCGATCAGGCTCTCGCTGCCTGCGATAAACCCCGTATTGTTGAGACCCCAACTGCCGTCGAGTTGGATGTACGCGAATATGCCGTCGCTAACCTCCTCCAGCGCCGGCGGAGGCAACTCGGCGCTACTCGGTACATCGGCCGTCCTCATGGGTCGATTCTCGTCCCCAATCATACACGCGATGGAAGAAGCACGATCGATGTTCTGTCGTCCATACTGGTCGGCTCTTCACTCGTTTTCCTCGTTACCCTTTATACTGGGGCCGATGGCCGCCCGCCCCGCGCTGACAGACCTCGACCCGGGCACCCGCGAGGCGCTTGCGAAGGGCATCGCAGAGTTCAACAGCTGGCGCTTCTACGATTGCCATGAGACGCTGGAAGACGTCTGGCGTGAGGTGGGGAGCAAGGGAGAGGAGGGGACGCTGGCTGACTTCTATCAAGGGATAATCAAGATCGCCGCCGGCTTTCATCACGTCCTGCGCGATAACTACAAGGGTGCCGTTAACCTGCTTTCGGACGCTTTTCGACTTCTCGAGCCGTACAGAGCGGAGACGCTCGGAGTCGAGGTTGCGCGGCTCTTGAGCGAAGTTCGGCCCTGCCTCGATCGCATCCTTGAGCTTGGTCCCGGTCGGCTGCGTGAGTTCGACCGCACGATGATCCCTCAGATCGTCTGGCATGAATCTTGAGCAGGCGCGTAAACGGGAGATGATGCGCGGGAAGCCAGCGTGAGCCTCCAGTCCATCCGCATCAAGAGACTTCACCCGAACGCCCGCCTTCCCGACCGCGCCACCGAGGGATCGACCGGGTATGACCTCTACGCATGCCTTGACCATCGGATCGAGGTCGGTCCTGAACCCGTGCGAGTTCCCACAGGCTTCGCGATCGAGTTCGCCGCGGGGCTCGATGTGCAGATCCGGCCGCGCTCGGGGCTGTCCTCACGGGGCGTGTTTGTCGTTCTCGGGACCGTCGACAGCGACTACCGGGGCGAGGTGCTGGTAACCATGTATGCGCTTCCTCACCGCAAGCCGCACATCATTCAGGACGGCGACCGCATCGCGCAAATGGTGATCAGCCATGCCCAGGAGGTCTCGATCGAGCTGGCGGAGGAGCTGAGCGCAACCTCCCGGGACACCGGCGGGCATGGTTCAACCGGGCGTTGACGATTTGGCAGCGCGGCTCGCATTAAGAGGCATTCCGATACAATAGTTTTCACCCAGGCGGATTAACTCGGAGAAGCATGGCCAAGGATCGAGACTACTACGCGATATTGCAGGTCAACCGGCTCGCGAGCGCCGACGAGATCGAGGCCTCGTATCAAAGGCTCGCTCGCTTGTACGACCCGGCGGTCAGCAGGAAGCCGCGGGCGGCGGCGCGCTGGGAACAGATCAGCGGGGCATATGAAGTTCTGGGTGATCCGCGCCGCCGTGCCGAGTACGACCGAAGACTCGCGCGCCAAAGTGGAGCTCTAGTCGGGCCGGAGATCAGGTTGCCGGCATTCCTCGGCAGTCCCTACACGCTAACGGCGGCCGCGGTCGGTCTCGTCGTAATTGCGGTCGTGGGCCTGACGCTGGCGTCTGTCCTCGGAGCTGGCGGGAGTAAGGAGAGCGCGGTCGGCCAGCCGTCCGTCACCCCATCAACGCCCACTCCGACTCTTGCGCCCGGACAGACTCCCCGGCAAGGACCCGAGGCGACTCCGCCCCCGGTCGCCGGCGAGCCTGTGGTTACTGCGAGCGGTTTGCAGTATCTCGACATTGTTCCCGGGACGGGGCCAACCCCGCAGCCGGGCCAGACCATCGTCGCTGAGTACACGGGTTGGCTGCAGTCGAACGGAACACTCTTCGACAGTTCGTTTAATCCGGGTCGCAGCTCATTTGAGTTTCCGCTGGGGCAGGGCAGTGTGATCAAGGGCTGGGATGAGGGTTTCGCGACCATGCAGGTGGGCGGAAAGCGGCGTCTGATCATCCCGCCGGCTCTGGCTTATGGCGAGGCCGGGCACGGTCAAACCATTCCCCCTAACTCTACTCTGATCTTTGATGTCGAATTGGTGGGAATAAAATAGAACCGGGCAAGGCGGAAATTTTGACTCCGATTATCCACCGAGTACGCATTAACTTGACCGTAACGCTTAACCGCCTCAATTGTTCAAATCATTAGCGAAACCATAGCGGAAGGCGCGGCGGTATGGCATTCAAGCAATTAAACGGGGTCAATCTCTACTACGAGGTTCATGGCAGAGGTGAGCCGCTGCTGCTGATCATGGGGTTGGGAGCAAACACAACGGGATGGTGGGCCCAACTTCCCGCTTTCAGCCGTGAGCATCAAGTGATTGCGTTCGACAACCGGGGCGCCGGGCGAAGCGATAAGCCCAACGAGCCGTACTGCATCGCCCAGATGGCGGACGATGCGCATACACTGCTCGACGAACTCGGTGTTGGGCCGGCGCACGTGTTCGGTATGTCGCTGGGCGGGATGGTGGCCCAAGAGCTTGTCCTGTGGTACCCGGGGAGCGTAAGAACGCTCATCCTCGGCGGCACAATGGCCGGCGGCCCAACGGCAATGTTCGCGGGGCCGGAGGTCGTTCAGCAATTCATGTCATTAGGAGGCATGCCGCTTGTTCAAGCACTGGAGGCCGGACTCGCCATGTTGTACAGCCAGGAGTACATCGCCAAGAATAAAGGCGATCTGGTCCGCCGTGCGCTTCTCAACGCGCATTTGATGGCGCCAATGTACGCGATACAGCGGCAGTTCATGGCAATCGTCGGCTTCAACACATTTGGGCGCCTCAGCGAAATCAGAGCGCCCTCGCTCGTGCTTACCGGAACGGCGGACAAGATCATTCCGGCCCAGAACTCAAGACTCCTTGCTGACAGCATTTCGGGCGCCCGGCTGGTGGAATTCGAGGGCGCGGGTCACGGCTTCCTCGTCGAGAGGGCCGAAGATCTGAACGAAACTGTGCTCGCATTCTTGCGCGAGCATCGAGCGACCGCATCGACCGCCGCCGCGTAGTTATCGCCGCCTGACCACATCCTGGTCCCGAGCGGGAACCAAATCGCGTCCGCCTCCGTCCTAGTGATATCAGTGATGTTGCCTAGGAGGAGACCGACCGATGCGAGCACTGTTTACAACTATTCCGGTTCTTGGTGCGCTTCTAGCGGCAGCGTTATTGGTCCAGCCCGCGAGGCCGGCCGCCGCTTGCGCCGGCCTTATCGGCTCCAACGGCGCCGTTAACCTGGGCCGCACGACGACGCTTGCCGGCTATCACGAAGGGGTCGAGCATTACGTGACCGAGTTCCAATTCCAGGGCGGCGGCGGCGAGTTTGGCACACTGATTCCGCTGCCCGGCGTGCCGTCGAAAGTCGAACGAGGCGGCGACTGGACGCTTCAGCGGCTTGTGCGGGAGACTGAGCCGCTCGGGCTGCGTGGGTTCGACCTGGCATTCGCCCGCCACACCGAGCGCGGAGGTGCTCCAACAAGTTCGCATTGATGCGCTCGACATCACAGTGCTCAAGGGCGGCGGGCCGGACGTGGCGACCTGGGCTACGCAGCATGGTTTCCGCTTGTCGCCGGACGCGCCCGAAGTGCTTGACTTCTATGCACGGCGCAGCCCCATCTTCCTAGCCGCGGTGTTCGATGGCGAAGCTGCTGCCGCGCGCGGGCAGCGGATCGGCGATGGCACTCCTGTACATATCACGATCCCGACCTCAAACCCCTGGGTCCCGCTGCGTATTCTCGGCCTCGGCAAGCAGCCGGATGACCGCGTCGACGCGGACGTATTCCTGCTCACCGACTCGAAGCCCGCAATCCTTCCGGGTCCTCGCGCAGGGCTCACGCTCGCGCACAGCGAAAAGGCAACCGGCTCGCTGCTCGCTGACCTCCGCTCGGATGCTGGCGGGGACTGGGTACCGCAGTCCGCCTGGCTTACCAAGCTCGAGGTGAACAGCGCTGTGGCGGACCTTCACTATGACCTGGCGGTTGACACGACCCGCGCCCACAGTCCGTCACGTGTCGCTGCCGGCCGCGAGCTTCCCAGTGCATCGCTTCTCCAGGGTGACGGCTCCGCCTCGCCGTTTGTCTGGTTGGCCGTCGTAGGTTTCCTGGCCGTTCTTGTCGCGTTGATTGCGTCCCGGCTCCAGCCCGACACCGGCCGGCGCTCGCCTCGAGCCTAGGCAGGCGCGCCCGCACTCAGCGCCGCACCCGTCGGCCCGGCGGGTGCGGCCGCAGCGAGCCGGTTGCCAGCCCCGTTGTAACGTCGTTCCGGCCGTGTGTAACCGGGGTGAAACGCTGCTCCTCGATCGCGTCGATACCTATCACCATCCAGTCGGGACCTGTCGTATGGGACCTGCGGGCGATCCCGCGGTAGTCGTGGACTCGCGAGGACGCGTACACGGCGTCGAAGGACTTTGGATCGCGGACGCCTCAATCATTCCGACAATACCGTGTGCCGACACGAACCTGCCAACCATCATGATTGCAGAACGCTGCGCCGCCTGGCTGAAGGAGGGCTAGCCCGGGGAAGAACTACCAATCGGCCGGGGCGAGAGCCGGGGAGGCCACACCGTGCGGCTCCTCTTTTTTCGCCCGCGGGAAGCGATGCACCAGCAGCGATGAAAGTGCGCCGAGTACTGCGACAACGACAAGCACGGCAAAGATCAGCCGGAATAGGTCCACCCCGGGCGCTGCGTCGTTTGTGTTGAGTACTGAGCCCAGGACTCCCGCGCCGATGATGCTGCCCACGTATCGCATCATCGAATTGGTTCCGGCGGCTGTCCCGGCTAGCTCGGCAGGGGTTGATTCGATCGCGGCAGCGCTTGCTGGGCCGACACTGAAGCCAAGTCCAACTCCGACGAGAAAGAGGACTGACGCGAGGAACACGTAAGGCACGTCACGGCTGATCCCGAAGAGCAAGGCCGTTACGCCTACGAGCACGAGCACGCTTCCTCCGACTATCGGCGGCCGCCGGCCGGCCTCATCCGAAATGCGTCCACCGATGGGCGCGATCGCGGCAACGGGGATCGAGACCGCGCCCAAGAGAGTGCCCGTGGTAAAACTGCCTTTGCCCTGCACCTCGCGGACGAAGAATGGGACCGCTAGGATTGTCGTATACATCACGAGGTTGCTCAGCAGGATATACGCCGTCGCGCCCGCATAGGACCGGATTCGGAAGAGCCGCCACTCGGCGATCGGCGTGCTCGTCGAAATCTGCTGTCGCAAGAAGCCCAGTAGAAGGATCAGGAAGGCGATAGCCACAATCAGAATGACAACCCCGGCGTCTCCACGAAGCGCGTTCAGCATCACCGTGACGAGAATGAGCAGACCCGCAAACGCCCCGGCGCCCATCCAGTCGAGCGACAGCCGCTTACGAACCCGATCGAATGGCGGCGCGAGGCGATACAGTGCGAGCAACGCGAATACGACCAGCGGCACGTTCATCAGGAAGAGAAGCCGCCAAGTGCCCAGTCCCAGCAAGCCGGCGCCAAGCAGCGGGCCGACTGCGGCCGCCGTCGAGATGGCGGCTCCCGTTAACCCGCCCGAACGCCCAAGACGGTTGAGCGGCACCGATTCCCTAAGCATGGCGAACCCATTCGGTATGACGGCGGCGCCCACAAGTGCTTGCCCGGTGCGAAAGGCGATCAGCCATACGTAGCCCGGAGACGCGGCTGCGGCGAGCGAAAAGCCGAGGAATAGAACCAGGCCGGCCCGAAAGACCCATGCTCTGCCAAGCTGGTCGCCGAGACGGCCGCCGAGCGGCTGGGCTACTGCCATCGCGATGAGGTAAGCGGAGACCAGCCAGGCGATCTCCGCGTGGCCGATTCCAAAGTCGTGCCTTAGATCGGGGAGCGCAACCGCGAGCATGGTCGAGTTCAGCGGCGCCAGACTGCCGCCGAGCGACACGGTCAGGACGAGCAGCCAGAATCGGGGCGCCCGGGCCTCGGCGCCATCATCGCTCGTGGGCGACAAGGCTTTACTTAAGAGTGACCGTACCTTCATTGCCGTCGACTGTGATCGTCTGCCCGTCATGGATGAGCGACGTCCCGAGCTTGGTCCCGACAACCGCCGGTATCTGGTACTCGCGCGCGACGATGGCCGTATGCGAAAGGACACCGCCGTGGTCCGTGACGACGCCTGAAGCGATTGCAAACAGCGGCGTCCACGGAGGCATCGTCGCCGGACAGACGAGGATCTCGCCGTGACCAAGGCGCTCTGCGTCATCGAGGGACAGGATCACGCGAGCCGTGCCCGTAGTCGTTCCGGCGGAAGCCGCGTTGCCGTTGATGATTCGCGGGTCGGGATGCTGCTCGGGCGGCGCGCCGAAGAATTTCGTAAGCATCGGGTCATCGGCCATCTCGGGTGGAGGTGGGGTGCCGATTGCCGGGGGCGGTGTGAGCGCCTGACCCTCGGCTCGCTCACGCTTTCGGCGCTCGATCAGATTCCTCAAGTTGGCTTCTCCGCCGCGCAGGGCGTCCTGCAGCTCGTCGTAGTGCAGAAAGAACACATCTTCGGGCTTCGTTATGCGGCCGGCCGCCGCCAGACGGCGTCCTGCCTCGAGCGCTGGAACTCGCTGTACCGAAAGGCCGATCTGGTCGATGTAGAAATTGTGGTCCTCCTGCACGGGCAGGTACTGCTGAGCACCCGCGAGCACCTGCTGAAACATCTCGATCGGGCCGCCGGCCAGCTGCTTGAAGATTGCCTGCTCGCGTGCCTCGCGGGCGCTGACGAGCGATCGGAACTCGGCCTCCGGATCGTAGTCCTCGCGCGCGGCATATTCGCGGATGAGCGTATAGGCAGGCGCGGGCCGCTCGAACCACGTGGGCTCGGCGAGGTCCAGCTCGCTGGCGCGCCAGCCGTAGGTCGAGAGGAACTCACTAACGGCGTCGCGAAACGCGCGGCCTTCCTCGCTTTGCGACAACGCGTGATCAGCCTCACGGGGGTGGATGCGGCGGAGCGTTTCCAGGACATGCGGCCGCTTGCGCGCCTCGCACGCGAGCTGCCACAGTCCAACCCCCGCCTCTACGCTCTTGTTCTGGAAGCCCTGCAGGAGCTGAAGGTGGTCTCCAGTTTTCGGCTCGCCGAAGAGCTGCGTGTAGACCTGTTCGTAGAACATGACGGCGCCCATTGCCGGGAAGACGGCAAGCATGTGCAGCTCTCCTTCACGCTCCCGCTTGTCGACGATGGTCTCGAGGAGGGCGGAGAGGTCTTTGTCCGTGAGCTTCGAGTAGTCACCCTTCAGGGTATCCTCGTTGATGGAGCGGACCTCCGGCTCGTAGACCGTGCGCCAGCGGTCGAGCAGGCCCGGGATGTGCTTGCCCATCTGGCCTTGCATATCGACCATTCGGCGCTCCATCTGGGCGGGATCAGTCGAGTACGGCTCGACATTCATGTAGACCCAGCCGTGGATGATCTTCGTCTCCATGTTGGTGAACGGCATGCACAGCTCACGCGCCGCTTTCGTGAAGCCGCGCATGAAGGCCGGCATGTCCATCGTCGCGGAGAGCGGCGAGAGTCCATGCGGCCAGTGCATCATGTCGAGCATCCAGAAACGGGTGGCCTCTTCCGCGTTGTCCCATTGGAACGGGAAATCGCGGGGGATCGGCAGCGTTTCGGGCTGGGAGACCATCGGTTTTTCTCCTTTCGCTAGCTAGTCCGTTGTATGTTTGCGTAGGCGTTGTTTCTCTTACGAAGGTCGGCGATGAGCGTACGGAGGGCCCAGGAGACGGCTTTGCCGGATTCGCGGCCGTCCATACCGAATTCGTCCTTGAGTGCCTGCCAAGTGCGCGAACTGAGGAGGAACAAGATGACTCCGAGACCGCGGACCTGCTCCTCGTCCGGTAGATTATTGGTGACGTCCGCGAGTACTTTGCGCCAGTTGGCAAGGCGGCGTTTGCGACCGACTTCGCGGCTGGCGCGGCCGTGAGGCGTCAGCCACTGGGCGCGTATTAGCGGTTCCATCTCGTCGAAAGCTGGAAACGCGCTTTCCGGCAGCGCCACCAGCTCTTCGATCGTGCTCGGCGCCTCTGCGCTTCCAATCTGTGAGTCGAGCCAGTAGGCGAACTCTTCAAGTAGCGCGTCCTTGGTCGGGAAGTAACGGTAGACCGTGCGAACAGACACTCCCGCGCGCCGAGCCAGCCGAGGGATATTGAAGTCCTTGAGCCCGGCATCCGAGAGCTGTTCGGTCAGCGCCTGGAGGATCAGTTCGCGTGTCTGCTCGGCTTGACGGTCGCGGAGCGGGCTCTTGTAGGCGCGCACCTCGGCCGGAGTTTGTTTGGCGATTTCCGAGGCATTCATGGCAGGGAGCATGACATGAATACAGGCATCATGTCAATGGATATGATGTGATGTCGATCGCTGAGGGGTGCGGACGTTCGTACGAGGTTGTATTGTAAACGACATGTTACAAAGCGACGCCAGCGGGGGCCTGATTCTCCCATTCGTCGCCATCGGCAAGGCCGATATCTCCCTGGCGGGCGGCAAGGGCGCGAATCTGGGCGAGCTAACGCGCGCCGGGATACGGGTGCCGCCCGGCCTTGTGGTGACGTCCAAGGCCTACTTTCGCTTTCTTGACGGCGCAGGACTTCGCCCGCAGATCTCGGGGTTACTCGGAAGTCTCGATGCGAACGATAGGGCCCAACTGGATCGTGTGGCCATGGACACAAAGCGGCTGATCACCGGGTCTCCGATGCCGGCTTGGCTGGTGTCCCCGATGAGCGAAGCCTACCAGAGTATGGGCGCCGGCGCCGTCGCCGTTCGCAGCTCCGCAACAGCGGAAGACCTGGTGGAGGCTTCCTTCGCCGGACAGCAGAACACTTACCTCAACGTTGAAGGCGCCACCGACGTCGCGAGAGCGGTACACGACTGCTGGGCCTCGCTTTTCGAACCACAGGCGATCTTCTACCGGGCGAAGGCGGGTTTTGATCATAGCGACGTAGGCATGGCAGTGGTGGTCCAACGCATGGTCCAGGCTGAACGCTCCGGCGTAATGTTCACAATCAACCCGATCACAAACGACAACTCGAGCATGATCATCGAGGCGGTGTTCGGGCTAGGGGAGGCCGTTGTCGCAGGGCTCGTGACGCCCGATATGTACGTCGTGGACAAGGTGTCCGGCGGCCTCGTGGACCGGCAAGTCGTCGGGCAGGACCAGGAGCTGGTCAGGCGAACGGACGCTGCGCACGGCGAGGAGCAATGCCACTGGGCGGAGGTCCCCTTTGAACGCCGTTTCCGGCCGAAGCTAACCGACGAAGAGGCCGTCGAGCTGGCCGAGATCGGCCGGCGCATCGAAGATCACTTTGGTCGGGCGCAGGACATCGAGTGGGTGTGGGAGGACGGGATATTCTCCATCGTGCAGGCGAGGCCGGTTACTTCGGGAAGGTCGTAAGCGGTGCCGGGTCGCCCATCGGGCCAGATCGCGCAAGGCCACCGGGACGACCGCGCGCCTTCTGAGAGCCACGGCGCTTCCCATCTAGGCGACCATGCCTTGGCGTGACGAACAGCCCCGCCGGTCAAGCCATCGTTTTGTGGTTGAAGACACGGATGGCCAGCGCCAGCGCGCTGACGGCCATCGCGGTGAGGACGCCCAGGCTGAGTGCCGCCATAAGCAGCTCCGAGTCCATGTGCCAGATGCTTGAGCTGCTCGGGCCGGCCCACTAGCGGCTGACAGTCAAGAAATTGGTCTTTATGGCGTACTGCATCGTCGCGACTTGACTCGGCGAGTCTGTTACAGAATGAGGTGCAGATCGCCGAACTCGTGCCAGAGATAGCCTGCCTGAAGCGCTGCTGCGTAGGCCTTCCGCAGGTGCGCTCTCCCAGCGAGAGCTTCCAGCATCGCCAAATGACTGGCCTTCGGCTCGTGAAACCCCGTAAGCAGCCCATCAACGAAACGTAGGCCACGCTCGGGCGTGATCACGAGGTCCGTCCATCCGTTCGACGCGATCAGCTCACCGCGCGCATTCGCTGAGGTCTCCAGCGCCCGAACGACCGTCGTCCCGACTGCGATCACCCTGCCGCCGTTGGCTCTCGTATCCCTTATCGCGTCTACCGTGGCTTGTGGGACCTCATACCACTCGGGGTACGGTGGTTCGTCTTTCTCCAGGCTCGACACGCCGGTGTGCAGGACGATGGGCGTCATCTGCACGCCCTTCTGTGATAGAGCGCCGATCAGGTCAGCGCTGAACGCCCGTCCGGCCGACGGCATCTCCGCCGATCCCGGCCGGCTGGCATACACCGTCTGGTACGTCTCGAGCGGCCAATCTTCTCTCACGTACGGATAAGCGATCGGCTTTGCCCAGCGCTGAAGGTAGGGAAGCAACTCCTGGAGCAAGTCGATCCGAGCAAGCCATAGCCGCCAGGAGCCACGATACGGCTCGAGGAAAGTGGCTGTGCCGCCATCCGGCAGGGCAAGTCGCTCCCCCGCAGTCATCGCTGTCTTCCTCGCCTCGACAACCCAGACTCTCTCGTCCAGCTGCGTCGACAGGTGCAGCGCTATCTCGCTACCGTCCGCCTTGGTAGCCGTTAATGCCGCCGGGAGCGTCGCCGAGATGTTCACGATCAGCTGGTCGTTCGCGCTCAGAATGGCCGGAAGCTCGTCGAATCGCGTGTGTATGATGCGGTCATCCGCCCGATAGCTAACGAGCAGACGGACCTGGTCGCGGGCCAGTCCGCGGCCCTCCGGCGGCTCGTGCGCCTCGAGTTCCTCCGGAAGGACGAAGTCGAGGCCCGCCGCCGCCGCTACCACGCTTTTACCTCCCGGTCTCGGCGAGGACGGCCATCTCCTGCGCCTTGAACCGGCCGAATGCGGCCGTCTCTTGCTCCACCAATCGTACGAAGGCCGGCGCCGATACTTCGGGCGCGGGCAGGCCGGAAAGGTCGACCCCGGGCTCGGCATGGCGGTGCATTTCTGTGTTCATGTCGCCAGGGTCCACCACATATACCCGGATGCCGCTTCCGGACAGCTCTTCAGCCAGGATGCGCGACATTTGCTCCAGGGCCGCCTTGCTCGCGCCGTACCCGCCCCAGCCAGCGTAGGCTTCGATTCCTGCGTCCGACGTGACGTTGATGATCACCCCGCTCCCTCGCGCTCGCATCTGCGGAAGCACGAGCTGAATCAGGTGCAGAGGGGCAGTCACGTTTACGCGCAGGATGCGCTCCATGTCTTGCCACGAGAGCGACTCTAGGGCTGGCATCGGGCTCGGCCCCAACTCAGATGCGTTGTTCACGAGTACATCGATCCGGCCGAATCGTTCCAACCCGGCCTCCGCCAACTGCTCCGCCTCCCGCGACACGTCAATTGCCAGACTGACCACCTCGGTCTTTTGCCGAAGCTCCGCCGTTGCCCTGTCGAGCGCCTGGGGGTGCCGCGCGGCGATTATCAACCTGGCGCCCCGGTCGGCGTAAAGCCTCGCTATCTCCAGCCCAAGGCCCTTCGACGCGCCTGTTACAAGTGCGACGCTGTCTTGTAATCTCATAGCTCCTCCTCCACAACTACGATAAGCAAGGCCGCCGCCCGCAACATCGGGCGCCGGCCCCAGTCACCCAGCGCAATCAGTCTTAGGACTGCAGGCCTACTCGATTTCGACCAGCCTCTCCCTGACAGCGAAGAGCGCCGCTTGTGTGCGGTCCGCCAGCTGGAGCTTCGAGAGAATGCTGCTTACGTGCGTCTTGACCGTCTTTTCGGCAACGCCCAGCTCCAGCGCGATCTCTTTGTTCGAGCGCCCTTTCGCGAGTAGCCGCAGGACGTCCATCTCCCGCTCCGTCAGCGCGCCGGCGACGGGCAGCCGCGCCTGGTGAGCGAACTCTTGCATTAGCGTCGCCGCGACCCTCGGGTTGAGCAGCGCCTCGTCGCGCATGACCGTACGAATTGCCTCGCCCAACTCATCGGGGCGGACATCCTTCAGCAGGTAGCCGGCAGCCCCGGCACGCACTGCCGCGAAAACCTTTTGGTCATCGGCGAAGCTCGTCAGCACGATGACTTTAGCTGGCACCCCGGCCGATCGGATTCGCCGGATCGCCTCGATACCGTCCACCTGTGGCATTACTACGTCCATTACGACCACGTCCGGCTGGAGTTCACTCGCAAGCCTCACCGCATCGCTACCGTCGTTCGCCTCGCCGACGACTTCGATATCGCTTTGCGCCTCGAGGAATGCGCGGAGGCCCTGGCGCACGACAGCATGATCATCCGCAATCAAGACACGTATCTTTTCACCCAACCGGGACCTCCAGCTCGACGCGCGTCCCGGCCTGCCCGGACTCGATCCGAAGGCTGCCGTTAACTGCCGCCGCGCGCTCCTCCATCGAGGTGATTCCCAAGCTGGTGGCGCGCATGTGCGAACCCCCAGGCTCGAAGCCCTTTCCGTTATCAGCGATCGAAAGGCTGATTATCCCGTCTCTCGAACGGAGTTCGACATCAATCCTGGCGGCTTCCGAGTGCTTTATCGCGTTGTTCAGCGCCTCCTGCGCGATGCGGTATACTTCGCGTTCGACCTCCGCCGGGAGCCGCCCCGCCAAAGCCTCCTTGAACTCGATTTGCATCGGATAAACGCGCCGCAGCACCTCCACGTGCTTCCCAAGCGTCGCCGCCAGTCCTTCCGCGTCGAGGTCCGCAGGACGTAACTCGAATATGAGCGACCTCATCTCCTGGCTGGCTACGCGCGCCATCTCCCGCAAACTCTCGAGTTGCGCTTTCGCCTTCGCGGTATCGCGGTCGATGAGCGTCGCCGCGGCGTCGGCGAGGAGCGAGATGCTGAACAGCGTCTGGCTTACCGAATCGTGAAGCTCGCGCGCCAGGCGTGTGCGCTCCTCAACCACGGATAGCTCCCGGCTGCGTTCGAATAGCCGTGCGTTCTCGATCGCTATGGCGGCGTGTGCCGCTAGCGTCTCTACCGCCGCCTGGTCGTCCTCGCTGAACTCGCCCGCACCGAGCTTGTCCGTCATGTAGAAGGCCGCGATTACCTTGCCTTTCGCCACGATCGGCACTCCCAAGAACGAACTCATTCTAGGATGCGGTGGCGGCCACCATTGAAAACGCGGGTCCTCACGGATGTCTCTCGTACGGTAGGCCGAGGTTTCCGTCAGCATTGCCCCCAGCAGGCCGTGGGTCCGTGGAAGGGGTCCGATCGCCTCGACCTGCGAGGGGCTCATCCCCGCCGTAATGAACCTCGCGAAGGCGCCCTCGCCGTCAGGAATCCCGAGCGCGGCGTATCTTGCGTTTACGAGCTCTCGCGCGCTCTCGACCAGCCGCTGAAGGATCGGCTCGACGCGCAGTTCCGCCGCCATCGCCAATACCGCATCGTTGATCGCCTTCAGCAGCGATGCATTTTGGCCGTGATCACCCAGCCCCAGCTCTGCCCTCATCGCAACTCGATGTTAGCAGCCAGACGATGGGCGCAATGCACGAGGAATTGCCGTCGCGAGTGGGGTTCGGCTGGTGCCGATAATGCTAGGCCGGTGCGTTATTACGCCCGCTTCGCCGAGCGGCTGGGATTCCAGTACGAAGGCATCCTCCGCCAGAACTGGGTGCGCTACGGGCGCAACCGCGACAACGTCTGGTTCTCCATTGTCGACAGCGAATTGCCGGATAGCCGTGCGGCGCTTAAGGACGCCTAATCCGGAGGACTTTGCTGACGACCGCCACCACCGTCGCCGGCTCGCGGACTTAATCACCCAAGCACGGCGATTGCCGGCTGGGGCCGAGTCTCCGCTTAAGATCGAGGCGCTCCGTCCAGAAACTCATGGAACCCTGACGGAGCGTGCGGCCCCAGGCAGATCTGCTCCAGCACTCCGAGGCCTTGCCGCCCTTTGGACCGCGCACGCATAACCTGCTGGACGTGGATGTTCTCCAAAGCCAGCTCGTTCAGCTCCGAGATCATCCAGGACTCGCCCCCGATCGCCAACTCGCCCTTCCAGCGTCCGTGGCCCCATTCCGGGTGCGTGTAGCCAATCCCCTTCATCCGGAAACACAGCAGCGGCTCGAGTTCGATGTCATGCCGTTCTCCTGATCGTTCCAAAAGAGAGATCCGAGCGTACTGCGCCCGCCTCGTTCCCGGCAAGTACTTGATCTCGTGCTCCACCGACGACATCGTCCGCATACCCGCGTCAACCACGCCGGGTATTTCCTCCGATGTGCTGTACGCCGGCACGATCGCCCCATCCGAGTGCAGGTGATTCCCCATTTCGTCCTCGAACACGCCGAAGTGCGTGCATTGGTTCTCCCAATGAATCGGCGCCCAAAGGAAGAATACCTGCGGCGTCCTGCGGGCCGGGGCGCCACCCGCCTCCGGTTCTCCGACTGGCCGCAGTCCCCATGACCTGTCCTTCGTTCCGTAGACCCGAGGCGCCTCCACAGCAATCGTATTCCCCCCGTAGCGCAAAGTGCCCTGCCATCGGCCAAACTGTGCGAAGCGCGTGGAGTCCAGCATTGGTCGGATTCCTTGCCGTAGCGTTTGCCGCCCCTCCTCGATGCACGCTGTTCTCGCGGTGAAAGTCAGGTCGCACTCGATTCCGGTTTCGTTTCGCTCCACTACCACTCGCGACACCAGCATCGGCTTGACGACCTCGATCCGAAATTGCCCGACTGCCATGTCCGCTGGCTCCCCAGTCGCCCGCTTTGAAGCATGGAATGAGTGTTGCTCGCCGTTGCGCACGATGCTGAAAGCACAGTCGATGATGCCTCGGTTCGGGTAGAGACCCATTCCCACACCGAAGTAGTACTCCCCGTCTTCGGCAAACCCGTTGAACCAATAACGGTCATAGACGTTCCGGTCGCTAGAGGCGGGGTGGGCGATCGGCTCCGGCGTCTGGTGGATAGGATAATCGTCAAACGTCGTCAGCATGTCATCTCCTCGTCAACTATCGAAGGGTGGCCGAGGTATGGGAAGGATGGCCTAATGCTGGCATTAAGGTCAAATAAGGCCTCGGGGTTACCCCGGATGCTCGAGGAGGAATAGACGTGTTCGTGGCGCCAGGCTATCTATCGATTCGGTATGTCGACTGTCCTCGAGAACTCGAGGTGTTTGCCACAGGGATCCCGCCCGCCACTACAACAACCGTGCCGACCGAGCGCGGACGTTAGTAGCCAACGGTTCCCAGGCCGCGGGCTGGCGCGAACGTCAATGACCCACGAGGAGGTCCAATACGTGACCTTAGGTCAACACGACAATCGCGCAGGCGACGGGAACCAAACCCGAACCCCGGTGGTATATACAGTACGAAGACCACCCAAAGGCGATAATGCGCACGCTATCACTTGCCGCTGCAGCTATCGTTGTCACCGTCGGCCTATTTGCGGTGGCATGCTCAGGCGATCACAGCCCATCTGCTGCGCCATCCGCCTCAGGGAGCGATTCGCAGTGGCAAATGATCCTGCCGCTCGGGAGCGGCGGCCATCCGGACGAGCCGGGTTCGAACGACACGCCGAAGTGGACGCCGGGGAAGCTACCTGTAACGATGCAGCCGATCCAAGCCTTCGGCGGCGATCTGTGGATGACGAGCCGAACGAACGCCTGGTCCTCCGGCAACGGTGTCGAGTGGGCCCATTACGCCAAGACCGACACGGGAAACCGTATCTGGGACGCCAGGGTCTTCTTCAAGGACCGACTGTGGTCATTCGGAGGGCTGGCCTACACTGAACGACTGCCCGTAAACGAGATCTGGTCCTCGATGGACGGTACTACCTGGCAGGACGAAGGCCCAGCGGATTGGTCTCCCCGCAAACAACATTCCGTGATCGTGTACCGCGATAGGCTGTGGCTTTTTGGCGGAGCCGATCAGATCAAGAGCGACTTTACGACAGTACACATGTTAAATGACGTTTGGTCTTCCGAAGACGGCCTGCATTGGGCGCAAGTGACGGCCTCCGCGCCATGGTCACCACGTGAGGGGGCCAGGGTGGTCGTGTTAGGCGACGCGATGTACATGGTCGCGGCCGAAGGCATTCAGGATGTCTGGCGCTCGACGGATGGGGCCAACTGGGCTCAAGTATTGGCGTCCGTTCCGTGGGGGCCGCGGTTTGGCTACGCGGTTAACGCTTTCGATGGCAAACTTTGGGTGCTTGGAGGCTACCTTAGCGAGCCCAGGAATGCGCTTAATGACGTGTGGTACTCGATGGACGGCGCAACCTGGACAGCGCAGACGGAGCATGCGCCTTGGGGTCCGCGCGACCCATTGACGGTCGTATACAAAGATAAGCTGTGGATCTACAGTGGAAAACACACCGGCGCCGCCGACAGCTGGGGTGGGGACTTGTGGGCGATGGCAGCTCGGACTCATTGAACAGTCCCTTCGCTTAGATGGAAAGCAGATGGTCTACTGCGAAGTCTGATTGGCCTCCTTCGTGCTGAGCGCTTGACGCAGTATAGCATGCCTCCGTTTGATGTAACGCCAAGTCTGCGGAGAGGAGTTGCACGCTACTCGGCCATATCGTCACCTCTGATGCTGGGGACGACTCGCACGTGCTCTGAATGCATCAGCGAGATTCCGCTCGACGCGCGGCGCTGTGCGTTCTGCGCAAGCGAGGTGCGTTGCGGAGCAAGGCACGGCAGGGTAGCTTTCCTAACGTGACCTCGATGGACGGTAGACGACCAAAGCATGTTCTCATAGCCGGCGCCACCGGGTATATCGGCGGCCGCCTCGTGAAGGCCCTGGAAGCGAAGGGTGTCCCCGTCCGCTGCATTGCGCGGCGGCCAGAGTTCCTGGCATCGCACGTGGGACCTTCCACAGAAGTCGTTGGCGGTGACGTCCTCGACCCCCGAAGCCTGCGAGCCGCCATGTCGGGCATCGACATGGCGTATTACCTCGTCCATTCCATGGGTGCTGCTGACTTCGAGAAGAGTGACCGGGAGGGCGCTCGCAACTTCGCAGCGGCGGCCGTCAGAGCGCGTGTCAAGCGCCTGATATACCTCGGCGGACTTGGCCATGCGCGTGATCTCTCACCGCATCTCCGGAGCCGGCAGGAAGTCGGGCGCATATTGCGGGAGTCCGGTGTGCCCACAATTGAATCCCGCGCCTCTATAGTAATCGGATCGGGCAGCCTCTCGTTCGAAATGATCCGGGCGCTGGTTGACAGGCTACCGGTCATGATCACCCCGCGGTGGGTCCGAATCAGGGCACAGCCGATCGCTATCGAAGACGTAATCAAATACCTGGTGGAGGCTCTCGAAACGCCGATCGATGGGAGCATCGTCGTGGAGATCGGCGGTGGCGACCAAGCTACCTACGCCGAGATCATGATGGAGTACGCAAGGCAACGCGGCCTCAAGAGGTTGATGATCCCGGTTCCTGTGCTCACGCCCAGGCGTTCCAGCCTGTGGCTTGGTTTGGTGACACCTCTGTACGCAACGATCGGCAGGAAGCTGATTGAGAGCATTATGCATGAAACCCTGGTAAGGGACGACGTTGCGATGAGGCTCTTCACCGTGAGGCCGCGCGGCTTTCGTGATGCTATCCAGAGGGCGCTGCAAAACGAAGACAGCGAAGTTGCCGCGACACGCTGGTCGGATGCCCTCTCTTCTCGGGGGAACCAGCGCTCGTGGGGCGGTGTTCGGTTCGGGTCGCGTCTTGTCGATTCACGCAGACTCACTTTGCGATGCCCGCCCGCAGACGTCTTCGGGCCGATTAGGAGGATCGGAGGCCGAGCGGGTTGGTACAGCCCGGTCTGGCTCTGGCGATTGAGGGGGTTAGTGGACCTGCTGGTAGGAGGGGCGGGCATGCGCCGCGGGCGCCGAGATCCCGAGAACCTCTCTGTAGGGGACGCTGTCGATTTCTGGCGCGTGGACGCTTACCAGGAGAACAGGCTACTTAGATTGACCGGCGAAATGAAGCTGCCGGGCCGAGCGTGGCTACAGTTCGAGGTCGAATCGGCAAACGGCGGAACGACACTGACGCAAACCGCGATCTTCGACCCGGTGGGCCTACCGGGGTTACTCTACTGGTACGTGCAGTGGCCGGTGCATTCACTGATCTTCGGCAGCATGCTCAAGGGAATCGCGCGCGCCTCGAAGAGCTCTTCCGCGTCTCGGAAACTCGACCGCGGAAATACGACGGGGCCCAGTGAAGTGCGAAGCACCGGCGAGTAGGCTTCCCTAAGCTTCCGCGAGGGGAACGCTCCGAGGTCCAAAGCAATCCTAGCTGGCGCGGGAGACGGGGCTCGAACACTGCTGTGCGTTGCTCGTGTGATCAAGCGGTGGCGAAACTGCCAGGCCTAATTCAAATCGCGCCAATCCGCCCGCAATTGACGTAGACCCCGCTGGCCCGTCACCATTACGTCACATTCGTAACGTTCTAGGGGGCGAAGTTTGCTCTGCGCGTCTTGCGGGCGGGATAACAGGGAAAGTGCCAGGTTTTGCAACGCGTGCGGCTCGGAGCTGGTCGCCGGTTGCCCATCGTGCGGCACAAGGTTCACGGCCGGGGCGGCATTTTGTGACAGCTGCGGCACGTCCCTAACAGCAGCCGCCACGCCGGGCCCCACACCGAAGGCCACTTCCACACCCGCCCTTCCATCTTCGTTCGGCGCTGGCCGTTACACCGTTCGCGGCTTTCTCGGCGAAGGAGGACGCAAGCGCGTCTACCTCGCGCACGATACAAAGCTGGACCGTGACGTCGCGTTCGCGCTCATTAAAACGGACGGCTTGGATGCCGACGGCCTCGCTCGCGTCCGTCGCGAGGCCCAGGCGATGGGACGGTTGGGCGACCATCCACAGATCGTCACGGTCTTTGATATCGGCGAGGAAGACTACCAGCCGTACATCGTCTCGCAATACATGGCTGGAGGAGATCTCGCCGGCGCACTAGCCAAGGCGGATGGCCGGCGGCTCGGACTCGATGAGGCGATACGGATCACCACGCAAGTATGCCAGGGACTCGAGCATGCCCATTCGAACGGGATTATTCATCGCGACATAAAGCCGGGCAACATCTGGTTGACCGAAGAGGGGACGGTGAAGATCGGCGACTTTGGTCTCGCCGTCGCACTAGACAGAAGCCGACTGACGATGGCCGGCATGATGGTCGGCACTGCAAGTTACATGCCGCCCGAACAAGCGGTCGGGGGTGACGCGAGCCCTTTGAGTGACCTCTATGCGGTCGGCTGCGTGTTGTACGAGATGGTCACCGGGCGTCCCCCGTTCATCGGGGATGACACCGTCGCCGTAATTTCACAACACCTAAACACCGCTCCCGTGGCTCCTACCTGGCACAACCCCGAGTGTCCCCGGCAGCTCGAGGCGCTCATCCTCCAAATCTTGGAGAAGGATCCGGCGAAGCGTCCATCCAGCGCGGAGGAGGTGAGAAAGACTCTTTCGGCTGCCCAAGGCGCCTCCACGCCGGTGCCCATGACGGCCGCCTCGACCCCTGATGTCGCCAACCCGATCTACCGCCGCACCTTTGTTGGTCGCGAGGCGGAACTCAAGCAGTTGGAGCAGGCTTTTGACGCCGCGCTCTCCGGACGTAGCGGGCTGGCCATGGTCGTTGGGGAACCCGGAATCGGCAAGACGACGCTCACCGAACAACTCGCTACGTACACGGGCATGCGCGGTGGCCAGACCTTGGTCGGTCACTGCTACGAGGAGGGCTCGGTATCGCTGCCCTATCTGCCGTTCGTCGAGGCGATGCGCTCATACACTGTCACCCACGATGCTGATGAGCTCGTGCGTCAACTCGGCTCGGGAGCCGCAGAGGTCGCTCGAATCGTCTCCGAAGTGCGCGACAAGATCCATGTTGAACTGCCGCCGCCCGGGAGCCCGGAAGAAGAGCGGTTCCGCCTCTTCCAGGCCGTCGCGGCGTTCCTCCGTAACGCGGCCAACATGCAGCCGCTGTGCTTGGTCTTAGAGGACCTGCACGACGCGGATAAGGGCACTCTCGATCTGCTCGTACACCTCACCCGAAATCTGGGCCGGGCCAGGGTGCTACTCGTCGGCACTTACCGCGATGTCGAGGTGGACCGAACCCACCCGCTATCGGCAACGCTGGCGGAGGTACGACGGTTGGAGTCGTTCGAGCGAGTGCCCCTCCGGGGCCTCGGCCCCGATGAAGTGCACCGCATGCTTTCGAACATCGCCGGCCAGGAAGTGCTGTACACCCTGGCTGAGGCCATCTACCGCCAGACCGAGGGCAATCCTCTCTTCATCCAGGAACTCATGCGGAACGCAGCCGAGCAGGGATTGATCAAGCGAGAAGGCGGCCAGTGGGTGGCCACAGTGGACGACCTCACCAACTACATCCCGGAGGGCCTCCGCGACGTCATCGGCAGAAGGCTGTCCCGTCTGAGCGAGTCGTGCAATCGCTTGCTGAGCGTGGCGGCTGTAATCGGCCGTGACTTCGCGGTCCCGGTCCTGCAGAAGGTCGCCGGCATGAGCGAAGACGACCTGCTCTCGGCGCTCGAGGAGGCCACCCGCGTCTCGCTGATCGAAGAGATGACGGGCAGCAGGGAAGTCCGCTACCGCTTCGCGCACGCTTTCTTCCGGCAAACGCTATATGAGGAGATGATCGCTCCCCGCCGCCTGCGCATGCACAACGAGGTCGCGAAGGCACTTGAAGAGCATTACGGCGCGCACCTCCAGGAACACGCCGCCGAGTTAGCGGAACACTTTTCGCACTCATCCACTGAGGAGGACCTCCAGAAGGCTGTCGAATACGGAGAGCTCGCCGCCGAGCGGGCAACCTCCGTCTACGCTTTCGGCGAAGCGGCGCGGCTGCTCGGACAGGCTCTGCAGGTGCAGGAAGTGCTGGACTCACCGAACGATGCGAGGCGGTATGAGCTTCTGATGGAGCTGGCGACGTGCCTGCTGTCCGGCGGGGAGCCAAAGCGCGTCTCCGAAAGCGTGATTCCGGACGCGTTCGAAATAGCCGAGCGGCTCGGCGGCGGCGTGCGGGCCGCGCGCGCCGCGGAGATGGGGGCCTGGGCGCTCATCTACGACCAGGGCAGCGTCGCCTTCGCGATGCCCGGATACCGCATGTGGTGCGAGCGCGTTGACGAGCACGCCGCGCCGGAATCTCGTGAGCGCGTCATGGCAGACTGCCTTATTTCCTGGACGCACTGGACTCTTAAAGATCAGAAGACCTGTTGGGAGCTGCGTAGGCGTGGCCTAGAGCTTGCCCGGCGCCTCCGCGAACCGGAGGCGCTGGCTTACGCCATGTTCAGCTTCATAGTCGTGGGTGGTCCCCAGAAGTGGGACAAGGAACGCCTCCAGGTGGCGAAGGAGTTGCAGGATACGCCACGTGCCGGTATGGCGCCGCAGCACGTCGCTCAGTTGCTCTACTCCCTGGCGGAGATTTTCGCGAACAGCGGCGACCGCGCATCGGCAGACCGCTACTGGAGCGAGCTCGACGCCTACGCCGAGCGCGTGCCGGACCCATACGTTCACTCCTGGCAGGTCTTTTGCGAAATCATTCGCCTCTACATGCGAGGTGAAATCGAGAAAGGGGTGGACATCTCGCAAAACCTCACAGCCAGCGCGAGCGCCCTGGGAATAGAGCTGTGGGGCCAGCTGATGGGAACGTGGGCTTCAAGCGTGGGTTTGGGTCATCTGGGGCGCTACGATGAGATGATCAAAGGGCAGTGGGCATGGCCCAGCCTCTTACACGGAGACTCCGTCATCGCCGGCCAGCTTGCGCAAGCGGGACGCATCGAAGAAGCACGAGAGATGGTGCGTAGACTGATCGTGGAGCGCGCCATCGGCGAGATGGATGACTGGACTGATTGCGTCACCCTCACCAACCTCCTTAACGCCTCCGCCATCACCGACGACGCTGAGTCTGCTCGCGTCCTTTACGAGCGGCTCAAGGAAGCTGACGATTGGTACGCCTTACCGGTGACGACGACCGGACGACCCCTGGGGCTCGCCGCTGCTCTGCTGGGTGACTTTGACACAGCGCGCCGTCACTTGCTGGTAGCCCTTGACTTGGCAAAGAGGATTGAGGACCACCCGGAGACCGCCCATGTTCGCCTGGCGCTGGCCGGCCTGCTCTTCGAACACTTCCCGGACGAGCGCTCGGAAGCGGCGGAGCACCTGAACCTAGCGGTCCGCGAGTTCCGGGACATGAAGATGCAGCCGTCTCTGGAAGACGCTATGCGCCTCAAGCTCCGCTTCCAGGGCATCACCTCGAGCGACGTCTACACATCGCTCGATACCGTGGCGCGCGTCGTGCGCGAGGAGAAGCCCGATCTGCGGCCACACGCCGCCCCCGACGGTACCGTCACGATCCTCTTCAGCGACATCGAGGGCTCAACCCAGATGGCCGATCGCCTGGGCGACAAGCAGTTCATGGAAGTCATCCGCGACCACAACGCCATCGTCCGGTCCAAGATCGTTAAGTACGGTGGCTTCGAGGTCAAGAACGAGGGTGACGGCTTCATGGTTGCGTTTCAGTCGGCCCGCAAAGCCCTCGACTGCGCCGTCGGCATCCAGTTCTCCCTGGCCGAACGGAACGAGAGTGCGGAGGAGCCCGTCCGCGTGCGCATGGGCCTGCACGCCGGCGAGACGATCAAGGAGGAAACTCCTGCTGGCAAAGAGGACTTCTTCGGCAGGAACGTCATTCTCGCCGCCCGCATCGCAGCGCAGGCCCGGGGCGGGCAGATCCTCGTCTCCTCCCTGCTCAAAGCCCTCGTCGACAGTGCCGGCGACCTCACCTTTGACAAGGGACGCGACGTCGAGCTCAAGGGCCTGAGCGGTACAAATCGTCTGCACGCCGTCGTCTGGTCAGCCGACGCTCAGCCGTCCGAAGGCCCCACGCCGGTGCCGTTAGCCCTCGCCCCCGGATCGCCGGGCGTCCTCTACTGCACCACGTCAGACGACGTCCGCATCGCCTACGCCACGTTCGGCGAGGGACCGCCCGTCGTCTTCATCCCCTACTTCAACGAGTCGTTCTCCATCCCGGAGGAGCAACCGTTCTACGAGCGAATCGGCACAGCCCGCACCGTCGTCCGTTACGACAGCCGAGGCACCGGCCTATCGGAGTGCGACGTCAAGGATTTCTCCCACGAGGCGCTCATCCGCGATCTCGAGGCCGTCGTGAAGGCGCTGGGCCTGCGGCAGTTCACCCTATGGGGACAGACCCTCGCGGGGCCCCGCGCTATCGACTTCGTGACCCGCCACCCGGAGCTCGACCTCCGGCTCGTCCTCGTTGCCACCTTCACCCGCGGCGCCGACGTCGTCACCCGCGACCAAATCGACGGGTTTGCCGGCCTTGCCCGCAGCAACTGGGAGTCGGCCGCCCAGCTCTTCGCCGATACCGTCGGCCACGAGCGCTCCGCCGCCAACCTCCGCCGGGGCACTCTCTTCCGCGAGTCCTCCGGCGGCGAGACCGTGGCCCGCATCCTCGAAGACATCTACGCCGTGGACGTCACTGCCCTTCTGCCTCAGATCAAGGCGCCCACGCTGATACTCCAGCGCGTCAACGACAATCTGTTCCGTTATGAGTTCGGCCAGCTGATGGCAGCTCAGATCCCCAACGCCCGCCTCGTACCGCTGGAGGGCGAGACCATGAGGTACGATCCGCGCGACGTCGCCGAGATCGTGAGCGCCGTCGATGCGTTCTTGAAGGTCTGAGTGTCTTCGCGATCTGCACCAGATCTTAGATACAAGATGGGTCAACGTCACGGTAACCGGTCGACTGTCGATGCCATTCGCAGCCCAAAGGCTCTCGGTTTGGGCCGTCGACCTCGCGGATCAGGTGACACTAGGGGGTTGGGCACCGAAATGGTATCAGCGGAGCCAAGCGACACGAATGCGCCAGGAGCCAAATGCGGGGTCGTCAACCCAACGGAGAGTTTTTTCCCTGGCTCGGGGCCAAGCGTTTCTCAAGCGGAGCGGCACGCCCCCGCTGTTTTAGTCCTTCGCTTTAGCTCTAGATGGTCGGGGCGGCCGGATTCGAACCGGCGACCTCTTGAACCCCATTCAGATGGCCGTCTGGCCCTTGAATTTGCCCTTATTCGTATCTGGCTGAAGCACCCGAGCGCGCGCAATCAGGTAGTCGCGCGTCCTCCTTCGTGCACCCCCAGCGCACGCCCGAGAGGCGTGTGCCGAAGTGTGCAACGGCTCCACAACCAGTCCGACTCTACCCGGAGTCGGCGGAGCCGTCAATCATTCCTGTCCCAAATGGACGGGTTGTGCGAAGGGAAGGTGCCCCATGCCCCGTGTCCGTTTCCTCGTCATCGCCGCCTGCGCTCTGGCAGGGCTGGCAGCAACGATTGTTCCCGGCGCGCCGCCGGCCGGAGGTGCTGACTCCCCCCGGTCAGAGGTCGTTCGGGCCGCAATCCCAGAGACTGAAGATGCAGGCCGCGTCCTTGTCATCGAGGCCGATAGCTCCGGCAGCACCAGCACCACCGATCCCGGCGGCATCATTAACAGCGCGGTCCCCGCGGCCGCTTATGTCTCGAGCGCCGCCGCCACCTACGTCGGGACTTTCGCCGGCGAGGCCCTTCCGGCCCAGCCGGTAGAGGCCGCCGACGAGGAGGCGCTCGGCCGTCTCGCCCAGGTCCTGACGGCAGTCCCGCGCGAAGGAGCGACGGCGACCGCGGCCGCGCTAGCCTCCTGCCTCGACCTGCTCGACCGCGTCACCGCGCTTCCCGGCTCGATTTGCCTGACCGTCACCGATGGAAGGCCCGAGCCCGACGGCCCTG
>Ga0070706_100001403_pt1 | contig 25475 bp, 30 predicted proteins | sample KBSK5501metaG_FD_65476 | JGI IMG/M metagenome (GOLD analysis project Ga0070706, IMG submission 65476) | Corn, switchgrass and miscanthus rhizosphere microbial communities from Kellogg Biological Station, Michigan, USA - KBS K5-50-1 metaG | ecosystem: Host-associated > Plants > Roots >... | reverse complement strand
GGGCACACGGGAACCGAACGCTTGGGGACAGCCGGGCTCCTGCGGCGGGGTGAGAGCTCCTCCGTTGCCCCGGCTGGCGGATCCAAGAATCTCCCGGTTTGAACCGGGAGAGTGTCAATTCGTTACAGCTCACTATTCGGGCCACTGCCTCCATCTGCGAGTTGATGGAGGACGAGGCTACTTCGCTATCCCACCTGGGGATGTGATCCAGGCGGGCAGGCGCGCTTGTAGCGCCGCGAGGCTCTCGGCTTCCTGCGCCGGTGTGATCTGGCCAACTGTGACAGCCGCCTGCAACACTGCCCGATCCGGCTCAACAAGCGCGACGACCAGGCTGACTGTGGTCATACTGGGGACGGACATCTGACATGCAGCTATTGGGCTCTTCCCCGATTGGAGCAAGGCTTTGGCCCGCGTCGTGGTATGGCGCACTGTTGTGAAGGTCGACCACGTGAGATCCGGGGCGAGAAGACGCGCTGTCGCAGGCGCGTTTAGCGCGTTTAGCATGAAGGCCTGTGGCGGCGCTACGGTCATGGTGTCCTCTGTGGCGAGGCATGCTTGCCACTTCGGCTGGGATGTCGATCAAAGGACTGTATCGAAGCCCCGCAAGAGACCACTTGCTGTGTCAAAGTAGAACGTTGTCCTCACTTGGGCTGGTTGAACCAGCCATCCACCTCGATCCCATCGACCAAATGGCCATCGAGCATGCGCGGCGGCAATAACTGGACGCGTTGCGTCTATTGCGGCGCCAGCGCATTGAGCTTCTGCGCCACGTTCACCCCGAAGAAGGTGTCTGGTGGTAGGATCCAGCTCGGATCCTGACGAGCCTCAGGGGCCAGAAAGATCGCGTTGTGTCCAGGATCATAGAGGTACACGTGTTGGCCCTCCTGCACGTAGCGACTGGAGAGCGTGGAAGAGGTAGCGCTGTTCTTGCCAAGACTGCTCATGGTCAAGGACTGCGCAGCGCGGACGGGCGCGCCGCTGGCGTCCGCCGGCGCCCATACATCGGCCACGCCGGAGCGCCCCTTCAGTACGACGTGATAGGTGAGGTGAACTGTCGATGCGTGACGGACCTCTGCCTGAGCCGAGGCGGGCTGCTCCCGAGCCAGGCATATCCGACGATTGCGCTCAGCGTGAGCAGGATCCCGGCTGCGAGTTGCGCCACGCGCCAATGCGTCCGAACGAATTGGTTGGTGAGCGCCGCGACGTGACTATGATATAGTTGGGTGAAACAGCATCAGCCATCGCACCCATTCACCTACGCCCGTTGAACCAGCAACTGGGCGGGCGGTTGGACTACGACCAACCGGTTTCCGCGCGCCAGCGCTGATGGCGCGCATCCAGGAGCGCCTTGAGCTCCTGACGTGTTCTGGTGGCCTGGAGCTCGCGGTCGCCGCGTCGGGCGGCGATGTTGACCGCCGCGTCGTGGTCGGCGTGCATCTGCCAGCCGCAGACCCCGCAGCAAAACGTTTGCTGCTCTGGGCGATTGCTCCAAGCCACATAGTGACAGCGCTGGCACTCTTGGGAGGTGTAGGCGCTCTTGACGGCCGTCGCCTTGACGCCGCGCTTGGCTCCGCCCCAGGCCAGGTGCGCAGGGATGTGCGCCAGGTTGGACGCATACAAGTAGGCATTCATGCGCCGCGCCTTGAAGCGCATCGTGGCGACGTTGAGCTGCTCGAAGGCGACTTGCCCATCAGGGTGATCCTGGTAGAACTCATTGACGGCGCGGTTGATCTCCTGCTTCACCCGGCGGGCGAGCTTCGGGTTCTGATTTGAAGGAAGTCGCTCAACGCCCTTCTGCTTCAGACAGGCGCGCAGCTTGGCTTTGCGTCGGCGTTTCTGCCGATCGCGCTGATGCTGCTTTGCGAGGTCTCCTTGGAAGGAGCCGTAATGCTTGCCGGTGGAGGTGGTGAGGAACTGGGTGATGCCCACATCTACCCCCACCACTGGCGCATCTAGGCCTGTCTGCAGCGCCACCTCCTCCTCGTAGGTGAGGGTGAGCCACCAGCCATCTGCTTTGCGTGTGAGCGTCACGCTGCTGTCGAGTCGCTTCCCCGCCAGGCAGCGCTCGTGATACGCCGCCAGTTGCACCGGGAGGTACATTGTCTGGCGCGGTTCCAAGGTGGAGATCCGCAGCCAATAGGCAAACGACGTGTCTTGACTAGGCTGCATGAGGGCCACATTGGTGGTGGCCTGGATCACCGTCTTCTTGAGCGTGGGCGTTTGCCAGGGTGTCCACTTCGGCGGAGTTTCCTCCGGCGTATGCTCTTCCTCAAGCCATACGGCCAGGATGTCGGCAAACTCCTCTAGGGCGTGCTGCTGATTGGTCCGCCATGACTTGGCAATCCCAGCGGCCTGCTGGATGGCGACGCGCTGCCAGCGCTGGGAGAGCGGACTGGGGAAGCGGGGAGCGGCATATCCGTCTGGCTCAGCTTCTGTGCAGAACAGGGTGACGTAGTACTGGCAGAGGGTTTTGTATTGAGCAGCCACCGCATTCAGCGCCGCCACCTTGGCGTCGTTGACCGCGCACAGGCGGATATGGGTCAGAGCGCGGGTCAGCTGCATCTGGTGGCCTCGTTCCACCGGCAGAAGGGCGAGCCCCTCTCTGGTCGCTCCTTGCCCACAGGATACCACATTTCCGTCTCTCTACATCTCTGCAAAGGATGCTTACCAACGAGACGAGATGGTGATATTTTGGAAGTCTGGTGAAGAATACTCACGCGCCAGCTGATGGGCGAGATGGCGCGAGCGATTTCAAGAAGGGACACGCGATGCAGGAGGGATGGGAGCGCGCCTATGAGCCGGTGGACCTGAGCCTGGAGACGCTCTCGGAGATGGTCGCGCCGGTCTTCGCGCCACGCACAATCGTCAAGGCGGAGCTGCTCTCCGGCGGGCTGGCGAACACCAACTACAAGGTGACCGTCTCGGGGCTGCGCGAGGCGTTTGTCGTGCGTGTCTATACGCGCGATCCCAGCGCCTGCGCGCGGGAGGTGGATATCTACCTGCGGGTGCGCGGCGTGGTCCCGACGCCGACGCTGCTCTACGTGGATACCGAGGGCGCGCGGCTTGGCCATCCCTATACGCTGGCGAGCTTTGTCGAGGGCGCGCCGATGACGCAGGCGCTGGCGTCGGGCGACGGCGAACTGATCGGGCAAGCGGGCTACGCGGCGGGCTGGACACTGGCGCTGCTGGGCCATTTCACCTTCCCGGAGCCAGGCGAGTTCGGGCCGGAGCTAACCATTGCTCGACCACGTCTGGGTGGCGCGGAGGGATTCCTGGCGTATCTGGAGCCGCTGCTGACGGCGGGACGCGCTCGTACGCGGCTGGGCTATGAGTTGGCGAATCGTGTCTGGACCTTCGCGCGTGAGCACGCGCCGCTGCTGGACGCCACAGCGGGTGAGGCGAAGCTGGTTCACGCCGACTATAAGGCGACGAACCTGCTGCTGCGCGAGGAGGCGGGGCGGCTGGCGATGGCCGCCGTGCTGGACTGGGAGTTCGCCTGCGCGGGGGCGCCGATCTTCGACATGGGTATCCTGCTGCGGAATGACCGCGAGCTGGACCCTGCCTTCGCAGGGGAGTTCGCGCGCGGCTTCACGGAGGCTGGTGGCGCGCTGCCCGCAGATTGGCGGCGCATGGCGCGGATGGCGGATCTCGTCAATCTGGTCACGTTTCTGGACGGGTCGGGCGCGCGTGAGGCGTTGATCGCGGATGTGACACGGCTGCTGGCGCAGACGCTCGAACGCTGGGACGAGGTGTAATCGCCGATCCGGCGAATGTCGGCATGCAGACCATGGCGCCTGTAACGACTTGGAAGGATAGATCAATGGGCGCCAACTGCGATCGCCTTGTGACCCGCGCCCAATTAGCTCATGAGTTCACGGCTCCGGGCGTGGCGCACTTTTTGTGGAGCGCGTGTGCCTGTCTGTCAGATGGGCGACGCGCGGGACGCTCGGCAGTGTGACCACCCCAGCACGTCGGCGATTCAGTTGACATCCCCGAGATAGATTGTCAGACGGCCCGCGCGACGCCCCAGGCCAGCGATGAGCGCGCGGAGCGCCTTCGGATACAGGCGTGAGCGTTCGAGGCCCTCCAGTTCGAGCCATTCCACGCCGAGTTGCTGATCTTCGACCAGCGGCGCATCGACTACTGTGACGCCATCGGCCAGTGAGCAGAGGAACATGAATTCGATCTGATGGACCTCAGGATGCTGCTCGGCGAACTCGTGATGTCTGGCGATGTACTCACGCATCACCCAGAGGTCGCCGACGCTCACGTCGGCGCGAAGCTCTTCCTGGCATTCGCGTCGCAGGGCCTCGACCAGCGTCTCACCCGGCTCTTGACCGCCGCCCGGCAGGATGTAGAAGAAGCCATGCTCGTCCTGCTTCTTGACCGCGACAACGCGCCCATGCTCGATGATCACAGCCTTAGCCGATGTGCGTATGGAGTCCATGGGTCGCTCCTTCGCGCTGAAAGTATGGCACGTATAGAGCCTGGCATCCTCTGCACTTTGAGGAGGTCGCGCTAGAACAGGATGGTCTCCCCGGTAGATTGGCCCTTGTCGGAGCAACTGGCAAGGCAGATATACCCGGTCGCCGCTCAGCAGCCTATCCGCCGCGACGCCCACCTGTCAAGCGCCGCTGCTGTTGTGGACAGATCATTCCTGGGGCTGGGTATGCTGGGTCAGGCTGAACCAGTTGCCGACGCCATCCTTGAAGATCGCCTCGATACCATACGGATTCTCGGTCGGCGGTGAGGTGAACTCCACGCCACGCGCTTTGAGTTCTTCGTAGGTAGCGCGGCAATCGTCGGTGTCGAAGACGCCACCACCCATCACACCCTTTTCGAGCAGCGCGCGCAGATGTCCGACCGCCTCCTCGTCGAACTTACCGAAGACCATGACCTTGTAGAGCACCAACTCCAGGTCGGGCTGGCTCTTCGGGCCGACCGTGAGCCAGCGGAAGCCGCCCTCCATCGGGAAGTCGGCGCGGACCTCGAAGCCGAGCTTATTGGTGTAGAAGTCCAGCGCCTGATCGTAGTCGACTACAAAGAGGGTCGCGTGCGAGAGATGGGTAATCATCGTGTTCCTCCCTTTCCGAAGAGGACTCTAGCACGCGAGGGTGTCGTTCGCTGCTCGAAAGTTGCGCTCTTTCTCGCGGCGACCCACATGCGTAGGTTGCATCGCCACCAATGCTCAGAGCGTGGTTGGCAATAACGCAACTACTCACTCGATTGTCGCACACGCAAGTAGGCGCACTGTGCCGCTAGTCAGGCTTGTGGAGCAGGTCGATCGTAGGAGGCCCCTGCCGAATGCGCTCCCTCATCTGTTGGACGGTTCCTCGCTCGACCCAGATGCCCTCGAGCCACCAGGACGCCCCCGCCTGGGCATAGGGCTGTATCACGGCGGCTGCCTTGGTGGCCTCAGTCACTCCGGCAAAGGCTACGTCGAAGTGAGATGCTTGCTGTCGCTGGGATCGGAGGTAGGCATCCATTGCAAAACACGCAGTCAGGCCGCGGCATACATGTTGCGAAGGCAGCGGGGGATGGCGCGGGTAATGGCGTGGTCGCGGCGCTGGGCGTAGGCGCGGTAGGCGCGTGGCGACTGCCCGACTGCGCGACGGAAGAGCGCGCTGAACGAGCCAGGACTCTGGAAGCCGACGGCGAGGCAGATCTCGGTGATGGTGAGATCACTGGTCGCGAGCAAGGCTTTCGCGCGCTCGATGCGCTGTCGTGTGCGGTACTGATGTGGCGTGACGCCCCAGGCGCGCCGGAAGGCGCGGATCAGGTGGTAGCGCGAGACACCAACCTGACAAGCGAGCTGCTCCAGTGGAAGCGACGCGGCGCAGGAACTCTCCAGCGCTGCGCGCGCTGTGTGCAGCCAGGTGTCTGGCTGCGCCGGGTAGCGCATGAGCCACCTCTCGAGGTCTACCGAACGAGCCGCCGGCCCGGCGGGCGCGAGAGATCGCGCCCCTTTAGATACACGGCGCGGCGATAAGAGAATCCGCATTGGGAGCCAGTGTGGTCAGTGTAGCACGGCGGCTGGGCGGGATGTACAGCAGTGGGCAATGTGGGCGCCGCGACGCTTGACAGGCGCGTATGACCATGGTACGCTTGCGCCAGTACACTTGATTGAACGTTCAATCAACATCGTGAGGAGGGCGAGATGGCCAGCGCACCTCAGGCGGCGCCCATAGACGCCGCGATCCAGATCGAGCATCTGGTCAAGCGCTTCGGGCAGTTGCGCGTGGTGGACGACGTGACCTTCGACATCGCGGCGGGCGAGACATTTGGCCTGATCGGCCCCAACGGGTCGGGCAAGACGACGCTCATCCGTCTGCTGCTGGGGCTGCTGGGTCCGACCAGCGGGCGTATTCGTGTGCTGGGGCGGACACTGCCCAACCGGCGGGTGGCGGCGCAGATCGGGTACATGACACAGTCCAGCGCGCTCTACAATGAGCTCAGCATCCGCGAGAATCTGGCCTTCTTCGGCACACTCTATGGGCTGCGTGGCGCGCGGCTGCGCGGGCGTATCGAGGAGGCGCTGCGCCTGGTGGACCTGAGCGCGCGCATCGACGCGCCCATCAGCACGCTCTCCGGGGGGATGCGCCAGCGTGTCTCGCTGGCCTGCGCGCTGATCCACCAGCCACGCCTGCTCTTCCTCGACGAGCCGACCGTCGGCATCGATCCCGAGCTACGCATGACGTTCTGGAACTACTTCGAGACGCTGACCCAGCAGGGCGTGACGCTGGTCGTCTCGACGCACCACATGGACGAGGCGAAACGCTGTCACCGGCTGGCGCTGATGCGCTTCGGCAAGTTGCTCGCGATGGACACACCAGCGGCGCTGCAGGCGCAATCGGGCGAGGAAGATTTCGACCGCGCCTTCCTCTACTTCGCGCGGCGTGACGAGCCAGACGCGCAGACGGCGTGAGGGAGGGTGATTCTATGTTTCTGCGACGCATCGGCGCCCTCGCGGCGCGCATCATCAGCCAGTTCCGCCGCGATCGGCGCACCCTCGCGCTCGTTTTCGTCGTTCCGCTGGTCATCATGACGATCCTCAACTTCGTGCTCGCCAGCAGCGAGAGCAACCTGAAACTGGCGCTCGTTCCTCCGGCCGACCCGCTCGGAACGCAGCTCGTGAGCCAGATCAAGGCCGCCGTGCCCGATAAGGTGACGCTCTCGACGATTGACGCGGACGCGGTGGATGCGACACTCAAAGCGGGGGACGCGGATGGCGTTCTCATCTTCCCGTCTGATTTTCAGTCGCAAGTCCAGTCGGGGAACGCCGGAGTCACGCTGCGGGTGGAGGGGTCGAACCCGGCGGCCTCGGCGCAGCTCAAGCAGCTCGCCGGGCTGCTGGTGACGGCGCTCTCGCAGCCACGCGCCTCCGCCGGAGCGCAGGCTCCCGCCGCGCCGACGATCACGCTCGACACGACGTATCTCTTCGGCGGACCGGAGTTCACGCAGACCGACGCGCTGGCGCCGCTCTTCATCGCGCTCTTCGCGTTTTTCTTCGTCTTCCTGCTGACGGCGGTCGCGTTCCTGCGCGAGCGCTCACAGGGGACGCTGGAGCGGCTGATGGTCTCGCCGTTGAGCCGGACCGAGTTGGTGCTTGGCTACGTCACCGGCTTCACGCTCTTCGCGTTGATCCAGTCTATCGTGATCCTGCTCTTTGTGGTCTACGTGCTCCGGGTGCACTATCTGGGGAACCTGCCGCTGGTCTTCCTGGTGACGGTGACGCTGACGATTGCGGCGGTGAATCTGGGTATCTTCCTCTCGGCCTTCGCGCGCAATGAGTTGCAGGTGATCCAGTTCATCCCGCTGGTGCTCGTGCCGCAGGCGCTGCTGGGCGGGCTGTTCTTCCCGGTGGAGACCCTGCCGATCGTGCTGAAACAGATCGCGTACGCGCTGCCGCTGACCTACGCCAATTTCGCGCTGAAAGATGTGATGTTGCGCGGGCAGGGGCTGGAGACGATCTGGCCGGACCTGGCGTTCCTGGTGGGCTTCGCGACGCTGATGGTCGTGCTGGCGGCGATCTCGTTGCGGCGGCAACGCGCGTAGTCTTACTCGGCGGCGTCTTTTACGCGGTACAGCCCGTCGCCGGGCGCAAACCGCTGGCGCCGGAGGACAAAATAGGGCACTATCGGTGAATCCATCTCCATCGTCGTGTCGCCCGTCATCTCGTAGTAGTTCACGTCCTTCTCGTAGACGAACCCAAGGTGTTCGAGCACGCGCTGAGAGGCGCTATTTCCAGGGATGATGGCCGCGACGATAGGATCCCACGCCCGGTTCTCGAAGCCGTAGCGCGCCACCGCGCGCGCCGCTTCGGTGGCGAATCCCTGCCTCCAATAGGGCTTGCCCAACGAATAGACCAACTCTACCTCGCCAGTCGCAGCAGACGGCCCAGCGCCGGACCATCCAATCACTTGACCGTCAACCTTCCGCGCGATCACCCACGCAATATCACTCAGAGGGCGTCGCTCCCAGGTCTGGACAATGTTGTTGATCGTTCGTAGCGCCCGTTCGAGGGGTGTCAAGTTGCGCCTGGGCAAGTAGCGGAGGAAATCAGGATCGCCGACTAAGTTGGCCAGCGCCTCTACATCGCCGGGAGCAGGCCCGCGCAATAGCAAGCGCTCTGTCTCGACCTCCGGGATTGGCGCCGGATCCATAGCGCACTCTCTTCCACTGCGCCGTCGGTTCATGAGCACAGGTCGTCTCGCCTCCACACGCTATTTGCCTGTCAGTATAGCATCTAGGCGGATGGGGAACAGGAGTGGTGTCGGCGTTGGCAGGCGCTAACTCCGACGATCTGGCCATGGCGGTGCCGGGCGTAGCGCATACAGCGCAAGGGAGCGCCGTCGGCCAGCGATTGGCAAGGTGGAGCGCACGCCGAGCGTTTCCCATGCCTTTGCGCCGGGTCTATCGTGACCGCTCTGACACAAGGTCTGCTTGCGCGCCATGGCGAGAGCGGTAACGCCTAGGAGCGCTGCGCCTCAGCGCGGCGTCGCGGGGCTGACCGTTTGGCCCTGACAAGCAACGCGGCGCCAAGTCCAATGGCCCACACAACCGATGGATATCCGATCACGCGCTCCATCCCACCCGGTCCGAGGCCGAGGAAGATCTGGTTGCTGTCCAAGACCAGGCCGACGATTGTGATCGCGCCGAGCGCCAGGCTCCATGCCGCACGTCTTGGGTCGCGCTTGCGAACCGCGATACCCAGGAGCAGGAGTCCGATGCTGGCGGTCAGGAAGTTGAGGAGCGCGCCGAAGACATGCAACCCGAAGTTCACATTGGCGGGAAAGAGGCCAGAGAGGATGCCGCCAAGGCCGCTTACCGCCACCAGCGCCACCCCCACGCGGGTGAGCCCCCCTCGCGGCCAGATAGTTCGTGTCAGCAGGACGCCCGCGATGGTCAGCCCCCCGAGCAGGATGAAGCCGGCATTCATCACCACGTGCAGCGGCGAGCAGGCGTAAAAAGTCAGCCCGCCAGCGCCATTGGTGTAGGGGCCGCACTCCGTGACGCCGAGCGCGCTGATGTCGAATTGTGAGACGCTGTACCCCGGCCAGGCCAGTTGCGCGATGATCTGGGCGAGAAAGAACTCGCCGGTGGCGATCAGCAAGAGCGCCCCGAGAGTCAGCTTCGTCCAATATGAGGCGTGCATTGGTTGCGCTATGGTTTTCGCATGGGTCACATGCGCCATGTGTGTTCTCCTCCAATTAGCAGCCGTCACTGCGTCATGTTCTCTGATCTGCGCCCTTCAGGCGCTGTCCAATATCGCTTGAAGGGCGACGCGATGCTCCTCGAAGGCCGCTCGCCCCGCATCGGTGATCGCGACGTAGGTCTGGGGTTTCTGGCGCACGAACGTCTTGACGATGGTCACGTAACCAGCTTCCTCCAGGCGGCGCAGGTGCGCGCCCAGATTGCCGTCGGTGAGTTCGCAGGTCGCCTTCAGGAAGCCGAACGTGGCCTGCCTCTCCGGCGAGATCGCGGCCAGGACAGCCATGATCCGTAGACGCGCTGGCTGGTGAATTAACTCGTTGAGGACGGCCATGGTTAGCGTCTCTTCCACAAATAGAGACTCACGCCAATGAGCGGCAGCCCGGCGAAGACGGCCACCCAGAGCCAGAAGTAGTTTGGGATGAGCCAGTAGCCGAGCGTTGACAGCACGGTGACAGCAATACCGCAGCCGATCAGGACCGGCTCCTTGAGCCAGACTCCGGTGATGATCCCGGCGAACATGATGACCGTGATCCAGAGCAGCGCGGATTCCATCGCCGTGCGCAAGAGCACGATCTGCCACAGCATGAAGAAGAGGTAGAGAACCCCATAGAACACGGCAAGCCGCGCGTGCAGTAAGGCCAGACGCGACTGTGGCGCGACGCGGATAGCGATGAGGCGCCGCCGCCCCCAGTAGATGGCGAACGCGATGCCGACGAGGAACGATTCGCTCATGCTCCACAGCGGGGTTTCGGGCAAGAACTGCGACGCCGCGAAGCTCACCGTCCAGATCACGCCGACGACAAAAACGCCCACAATCCACGACCTGAGTAGAGCGCGCGAGGTTTTCGTCGCGTCGTCGATAGCGCCAAGCGCCTCCTGCGCCTCTTCACGCGAAATGTCCATGCCAGTCACCCCTTTTCCATAGAGTACTCTGTGCTGTAGAGCACTCTACCAGACTGCAGCCCGTGCTGTCAAGGGCGCCAGAACGCGAGGGCGGAACGGTGGCATGAGCTTAGAAAAGATATGGCGGCGCAATGAGGTAGAGAAGGCGCGACGGAATCTCTGGTGGCACACGCCTCGCCCTACAAGAGACGACAAGAAAGTAAGGCCACCGGCGACGCGGCGTCGCAATCGCGGACCTCGTCCGGCTGCCGCGCATCCGTCTTCCTTGAAGCTATCGATCGCCTCTGTCGAGGGAAAACACGATCATGTGGCGTGGCCGTACTCATACCACGCGCCATTCGTGTAGCGCAGCAAGAGCCATGAGAAGTGAATTATCGTGATCTCGCCACTGGTCTGCCACATGTACATGCCGATGGCCCAGCAATCATCCTGGGTCGCGCAGGTGAGTCGCGAGAAGCTCCGGATATCCTTGAACGGCCACGGGACATCACGCCATTGCCCCGCGACCTGGCGTTGGGTCGAGACGACGAATTCAGGCACACCCTGCGTCGTGTAGGACCACGCGTCCCCCTGGCCCAACACGTCCACCACGCGGGCCGTCGCGCTCGCGCCGGTGGGCGCCTCCGTCCACTTCGCGCCGTCGTAATGGAGCGCGATCGCGCGGGACACCTGCGGAATATCGGGCGAATCGCCGTTCCCCAGATAGAAGTCGCCTAGCGCCCAACCATCAGTGGGGGAGAGCATGCGCAGGTGGGTGAGCGTTATGGCGCCGTCCAGTGGCGACTCGCTGACCAGGGAGGAACCGCGCAGATGGGCAAGCGCTTCGAACGACACGGTGACGCTGGTCGCCCTCCTGCCGATGATCCAGGCGTCGCCAGGACCAACCGGCGCGATGTCATACGCCTCCACGAATGGGGTTTCGATGCGTTTCCACTGGCCGCCTGTCAAACGTAGGATCGCTATCCCACGCCTCCCATCGTTTGCATGGCTGGAAGGCGTGGCGCCGACCACCCAGACCTCGCCGTCCGATCCAGCGCGCACGCGCACGAACCCTGTGATGTCGCCGGTGGGCGGCGGGGTGACGGCGCTCCAGGCGCCGCTGTGATAGTGGAGCAGCAGTGGCTTTCTATCCTGCACGCCCGCTGCCCAGCCGTCGACAAATGTGGCCATCGCGAGGCTCGCAAGCGTGGCGTTGGGGAGGCTGGCGCCAAACGGCTCCCACCGGCAATCGCTCAAGCGCAGGATCAGCGAGTGATAGGTTGTGGTGCTGGAGTCACTGTCAGCGATGGCGCCGACCGCCCAGCCTGTGCCGGGGCTGGTCATAGCGAGGTCGTTCAGGAGCGTGCGCGCGGGCAGATTCGCCTGGAGCTGATTGGGCGCGCAGGCGTTCTGTGGCGGGGCGGTCGGCTGTGGTGGGATCGTCGCCGTCGGCCGAGGCATGGTGTTCGCGCCGCTGCGGCTCTGCCCAAGCGTGATAAGAACGCTGGCCAGCAGCGCCACGATGAGCGCCGCAGCGACCGCCCCGCCCCAGCGGGCGATGGCAGGAATAGCAGGCAGCGTGAGCTGTGATGGGCGGGTGGAAGCTGGTGGGTTCATTGGCGCGACTGTAGTGGGGAACTCGGATGGCTCGATCTCGCGCACGGTCAATCCCTTATCCGCCACCAGATGTCCCTCGGAGGACTGTCCAGACTCTGCGACGATGCGCTCAAAGAGGCCAGCGCGAAGGGCGGCCGGTGGCGCCGGAGCGGGCGCCGCGCGGACCAAAGAGTCTACCTCGGCGTAGGCGGCCACACGCTCAGCGCACTCGTCGCACCTGGCTACATGCGCGGCGATGACGCGCGTTTCATCGGGCGGCAGCGCTCCTTCCGCGAAGGCGGCGAGCGACGACGCAGACGCGTGGCGATCCGGGCCCGGCCAGTCATTTCCCCTCCCATGGCTTCCATTCATCTCTACTTACTCCTCGCGCAGGGTCATCGCGCGACCGCTATTTCCCGTACACTCGCTGTATCTGATGCTCGTGACATGACTCCCTGGCGCTGGGCTTCGTTCAACGCGCCACTCTCGACTCGTCGTCGCTTGTCTCGGCGTCGTAGCGCTGGCGGAAATGGAGCCGGGCGCGCGCCGCGATCGTGCGCGCGTTCACCGCCGAGACGCCCAGCGCCTCTGCGACCTCGTCGTGCGTGAAGCCCTGAATCGCGCGGAGCAGCAGCGCGGCCCGCTCTCGTTCGCCAAGATGGCGCAGGGCGCGTGTGATCGCGTCGCGTTCGGCGGTCTGTTCCTCGACATCCACCGTATCCGTGAGCAGGACATCGGCATCGTCCTGGAACTCGTCACGATCCTCGCCCGTTCGCTGGTGGTTGAAGAGCTGGCTGATAGGGGTCGGCTGACGGCGGCGCAGCACGCCGAGGGCAAGATTGGTCGCCACGCGGTAGAGCCACGCGTGGGGACGGTCGTAGCGCTGAATTTTGGCAAAGTGGATCCACGCGCGGAAGAAGGTCTCCTGCGCGATCTCGACCGCGACCTCAGCTGAAGGGAGCAGGCGCCGCAGATAGCCGTAGAGCGCCTGCTCGTGCCGCGCGAAAAACACGTCGAAGTCTGCGGTTGAGATGTCCTGGTCCTTCTGCCCTCCCACAGCCAGCCCTTTCAACAGAGCCTCCACACGCCACTCGTCACAGACGCGAACCTGACCAATTCCTATGCACAGCGTATCGTCCCGCCGCGATGAAGGACGGCTCTACGCGGTAAACGTCATCGAGGTGATCACCTGGCGCAGCGCCGCCGACGGCTGAGCGCCTGCGCTATACAGCTCATCCACGCGCAGCAGGTGGTTACCGGCGGTAATGTAGTAACTGATACCGGGGCGATAGATTTTGGTCTTGCCCGCATCGGTATAGTCCGCCGACCAGACGACGAGCGCGTAGGCGGTGTGTCCGCCGACCGGCGCGCGGCTCAGCGTCTCCCAGCAGGCGCTCATGCCAATCTCGCGGAAGGAGAACGGCGGGTTGGCGTCGTTGTACGCCTCCGGCGTCAGATGCGTCGGGTTCTCGAGGAAGTCAATGCGGACCGCGTTATACGGTGGCGGGGAGATCTCGGTTCCAGGGTTTGGCGGTGTGTAGTTGAGGATCTGGAATCCTCCCGTCGGCGTCGCGTCTGAGACGTACCAGTTCGACGGATACTTGATGGAATAGCCGGCGGTGGTGTTGGTGTAGCTGGCCGCGCCCTGTGGCGCGATAGGCCTGGGCGCCGAGGATGGCGGGACCGGCGCTGGCGCGGTCACGCGCGGCTGGCAGGCGCCCGCTGGCGCAAGGCTCGCCGTTGGGCTGGAGCAGGTGGGCCAGCTTGTATCACATAGTGTTGGTGAGGCGCTGACGTCTGGTGATCGAGTGATGTTCGCCCCTGGATCGGCGGTTGATGACCCACAGGCGACCTGCAGCGCGCCGAGCAGTAACGCGCAGAACGCCCCAGCGTTCGCTCTCGGATGTCGTGACGTCGTCACAGGACCCTCCTTGTGAATGGGCAATGCGCGCAGCCTACAATAAACACGCCGGACCGTGGCCGAGTGTGACAGAGAATGGCCATCTTATCCGTCATGCGATTGAATCAGGCTATCAGACGCATATTTATCACTTCCCACCAAGGACAGAAGACATGGCGAAGAAACGGCGCAATCGTGGCGCCCGGCGGGCGGTCGTCCAGGTGGCGCCACGCGCGGGCGGCGGGCTGGCGCTGGAGGTCAACGGCGTTGTCCAATCGGTGACGGTGGGCGAGCGTGGGCCAGAGGACGCGGGCTATTGGGGATTGATGATCCCGCCAGAGCGCCCCGCGCGGGCGCTGCTGCTGGGGTTGGGCGGCGGGACGGTCGCGGCGCTCTTGGCGCGCGTGTATCCCGGCTGCGCCATCGTCGGAATCGAGCGGGAGGCGGCGGCGCTGGCGGTGGCGCGGCTGGAGATGGGACTGGACGAGATTCCAGGGTTGCAAGTCGTCGAGGCCGACGCCTTCGCATGGGTGGCCGAGCATGCGCGCTCCGAGCCGGGGGCATACGACTACATCGCGCTGGACCTCTATGAGGGCGGGCGACTCGTGGCGGGGACACTGGGCGCGCTCTTTCTGCGCGAGATCGCTGCGCTGCTTGCGCCCAAGGGGTGGCTTGCGGTGAACCTGACGACGACGATGCGCCTGCCGCAGCAGATCCAGCGGCTGGAGGGCATCTTCGCGCTTGCCGAGACGCGGCGGCTCTGGGGCAACGTCGTGCTGCTGCTGCGCCATCTGCGCGAGACGCCGTTGTCCGCCGACGAATGAGTGTGACCACCGTGCTATTACAAAGCATGCTTGTGGAAAATATGATCAACTCAGCAGGCGCATCGCACAGGCGGCTCACGTCACGAACAAAGGAGATGACACATGACCTACGCCTCGGTCAACGGTCTGGACCTCTACTATGAGATCCATGGGAGCGGCGACCCGGTCATCCTGCTGCCCGGCGCCTTCATGACCGTCGAGGCGATGGGCGCGCTCGTGCCGCAGCTGGCCGCGACGCGGCAGGTCATTGGCGTCGAACTGCAGGGGCATGGACACACCGCCGACAGCGACCGCGCGCTGCGCTGGGAGTGGCTGGCGGATGACATCGCCGCCTTGATGCGACATCTCAACTTGGCGCAGGCCGACCTGTTCGGCTTCTCCCTTGGTGGTGGCGTCGCGCTGCGGCTCGCCATCCAGTATCCTGAGATGGCGCGCAAACTGGCGCTGGCTTCGACCGCATTCAGGCGGGATGGGTGGTATCCCGAAACCCTCGCGGGTATGGCCGCGATCGACGCCGAAGCATTCAAGGCGACGCCGATCTATCAGGGCTATCTCCAGACCTCGCCCAGGCCCGACGCGTGGCCGGACTTCGTGGGCAAGATGCGGCAGTTGCTGAGTGAGGATTACGATTGGACGCAAGGGGTCGCTGCACTCAAAACTCCTGTCCTGATCGCCGTCGGGGACGCGGACGGCCTGCGACTGGCGCATGCAGTGGAGATGTTCGGTCTGCTCGGCGGCGGCAAGGCGGACGGCGACCTCGCTGGCCTCTCGCCTAGTCGGCTCGCGGCGCTGCCATTCACCACGCATGTGGGCTGGGCGCCACCCAAACGTGGCATTCTGACTCGCGCGGACCTCCTCGCGCCAATGATCACGGAGTTCCTCGACGCGCCCCTGCCAGAGGCCGGGTAGCAAAGACTACTCGGTGGAGTGATCTTCATCGTTCGAGTCGACGCCCTCTATCCCTTCACCATCGTCCTCACCCGCATCCTCGCTCATGAGGAGCCAGCCCACCATCGAGCGCGTGGCGATCAGGTGGAAGCGACGGTAGGTGTCGGAGACGCTATCGGGCGAGGCGCCGACCAGCGCCAGCGCGTCTTCGTAGGGGAAGCCAATCAGGTCGGGCAGGTCGTCGCCGGTGGCCCAATCGTCAGGAAGATCATCGTGTTCGGGCGCCTCCAGGATGCGGCGCTCCAGCTCGTCGAAGTAGGCGAGGTTGTTTGTGAGCAGGTTCGGCGTAGTCGTCTCGCCATGGCACGGCAGGACCATGAACGGCTCCAGCGCGACGAGCCGGCGCAGCGAATCGCGCAGGATGGGCATGGCGGCGGGCGTATCAATCCAGGGGAAGGGAAACTCGGCGGCGTCGCCCGCCAGCACGAGGCGTAGCTCTGGAATCCAGATGGAGACGTGATCCGGCGTGTGTCCCGGCGTAGCAAGTAGCTGCACCGTCAGGTCGCCGCCGTCGATCTGGAAGTCGCCGTCGAAGGTGAGCGTCGGGGCGACAAGCCGCACCTCGCCAAGCGTCTCGTCCTGCTGGCGCATGCGCTCCAACCGGTCGCGCGACTCCTGGCCCATCAGCCGCTCGCGAGCCAGTCGTGTACCAAGGATCGGCGCGGGATGGGGGCCGTCGTCGCCGAAGGTCGCGTTGCCCCAGGCGTGATCGTAGTCGGCGTGCGTGTTGACGACGAGCAGACGCCGCCCGTCCAGGTCGCCTTTAACCTGGTCCATGATCGCGGCAGAGACGGCGGGCGTCGTGCCGGAATCCACCACAATGAGATAACGCTGCGTCGTCAGGACGAAGGTCTCCACCTCGTCGCGTGAGAAGAAGACGCGCACGCGCGCGTCCCAGCCGCGGCTGGGAACGGCGACGACCTCGGCGGATTCGGCGGACGATGAATCGCTCATGTTATTTGCCACGCCAGGTGGGCGCGCGCTTGTCGAGGAAGGCGCACATGCCCTCTTGCGCGTCGGCGGCGAGCGCGTTCATGCTCATGACCTCTTTAGCGTAGGCGTAGGCTTTGGGCTGATCGAGGTCTATCTGGGTATAGAAGGCCTGTTTGCCCAGCGCGACGGTGAGCGAGCTGGCCTCGACGATGCGCTGCGCCAGCGCGGTGGTCGCCGCTTCGAGCTGGTCGGCGGGGACAACGCTGTTGACCAGGCCCCAGTCAGCGGCGGTCTCGGCGGGGATCGCCTCCCCGGTGAGGAGCATCTGCATCGCGCGCTTGCGTCCGATGGCGCGGCTGAGCGCGACCATGGGAGTCGTGCAGAAGAGCCCAATGCGCACACCGGGCGTGGCGAACTTGGCTTCCTCTGAGGCGATGGCAAGGTCGCAGGTGGCGACGAGTTGGCATCCGGCGGCGGTGGCGATGCGGTGGACGCGCGCGATGACCGGCTGTGGAATCGCCTGGATCAACTCCATGAGCTGGACGCAGACGTCGAAGATATGACGGTAGATGGTGATGTCGCCGTCCACGAGGTTGCGCAGGTCGTGCCCCGCAGAGAAGGCGGGGCCGTTGGCGGCGAGGATGACGGCGCGCGTCTCCTGGTCGCGTCCGGCGGCGGTGAAGGCGGCGATCAGCTCGTTCATCATCTCCAGCGAGAGAGCGTTGCGCTTCTCCGGCGTGTTCATGGTGATGGTAGTGATCTGGTCGTCGCGCTCGACGAGGATATTCTTGTAGGCTGTATCCGCGGCTGGCTCCGCGCCTTCCGCTGTAGTCTTCGTGGTCGTCTTCGTGGCGCTCATGCGGCTGCCTCCTGAGTCGGAATGCGTGAGCCACGACCGTTGTGGCTCGACACCGCCATTCTACCACCGCGCTCCCAGGCTCATTGCACGAGCGTTGTCAAGCGCACGAGGCTGATGCGGCGCGGGCTAGTGAATTACGGGCGGTTCGCAGGGCCACCGGGAGCGAACTCGAGGATTTGGAGCAGCGCCCCACCGGCGATGACCACGCCGATGATGGGTCCAAAGCTCAGACCCCAGAGAAGGCTCAGAACCGCCAGCACGCTCCCAGCCAGGGCGCATCCCCAACGGCCCACACGCGCCCACCCGGCGAGGGTGGCCAGCCGCCGGGGCAACAGCTCGGCCCCCCAGCCCAGGTTCGCCAGACCCACAAAGAGGACGGCGACCAGGAAGAGCGGGGCGCCATGCCCGATCACCAGCAGGAAGAGCGCCAACGCGGCAACCAGCAGGCCGCTCACGGCGCCGATCCATGCAATCGGCTTGTGGCTGGGCGCCCCCCAGAAAAAGGCTTTGCGGAACCAGCTCATTGATTGTCTCCTCTGCGCCGGTCAGGTCCTGTCACAGCCAGCGCGATGTGGTACGATGATCAGACAGTCCAGTAGTCTGACTAAATAGTAAGACTATCTGACGTGTTTGTCAAGAGAAGTCGCTCAGGAGCGCGCGATGTCTGCTGGGGGTGAAGATCGGCGTCTGATCGGCGCGCTATTGCGTATTCCGCGCGAGGCGGCGCAGCGGCAGGTTCTGGCGGGGCTGGAGGCGGCCGGCTTTGGCGACCTGCGCCCGGCGCACTTCACCGTGTTTCAGCACCTGCCACCAGAAGGGATGCGGCTGACCACGCTGGCGGAGGCGGCGCTGATGACCAAACAGTCGATGGGGTATCTCGTCGACGACCTAGAGACGCTGGGGTATGTGGAGCGGACGCCGGAGCCGGTGGACCGGCGCGCCAAACTGGTCCGACTGACCGCTCGCGGCCGCCAGGTCGACGACACCGTACGCGGGGTCATCCGCCAGTTGGAGGCGGAGTGGGCAGGCCGCATGGGCGAAGAGAACTACCAGCAGTTACTCCAATTGTTGCGCGCCCTGATCGCGCTGCTGGACGAATGAGAGGGGAAACCGTGAGTCAATACCTCTTCGACAATGCGGGATCCGAGACTTCACAACGCTTCGACAGTCTCGAGGCTCTCTACGATCCTGCGACCATCAAATATCTGGAAGCGCGCGGGATCGGCGCGGGCTAGCGCTGTCTGGAGGTCGGCGGTGGCAGTGGCTCGATTGCGGCCTGGATGGCGCGCCAGGTCGGCCCCGGCGGACATGTGCTTGTCACCGACATCGATCCACGCCACCTTTCTGCAATTGCGGCGCTCGGGTATCCACAGCTGACCATCCAGCGACACGACATCACGAGCGATCCCCTGCCTGAGCAGGCCTATGACCTCATCCACGCCCGTGTGGTGCTGATGCATGTGCGCGCGCCCGAACAGCTGCTCCCGAAACTTGTGGCCACGCTCACACCTGGCGGATGGCTTGTCATCGAAGACCTCGATTTTGTGCTCATTGACCGTACGTTTTCCACGCAGGATGTCGCGGCGGGGACGCTGTTCCAGAAGGTGATGGCGGCGCAGCTACAGTTGATGGCCGCACGCGGAGCCAGCATTGACTGGGGGCATCGGCTCTATACTCATCTGCGAGCGCAAGGTCTGGATGGCGTTGGGATGGAAGGTCATCTCGCCATCTGGCCTGGCGGCTCGGATGGGTCGCGCCTGATTCGCGCCAATTTCGAGCAGATGCGGGCGGAGGCCATCGCGCTTGGACTCGTCAGCGAGCAGGAGATCGAGCAGGTTCTTGCGCTGCTCGACGACCCGACATTTGTCATCAGCTCTTATGTGATAATGACCGCCTGGGGCCGCCGACCACTGTGACAGCACGACACGTTCGGCGGCGCCCAATTGGTCTGAAAGGCTCACTAGCATGCCAGCGACACATGTCGCGTTGCTGCGCGGAATCAATGTGGGCGGCAAGAATCTGCTGCCGATGAAGGATCTTGCCGCGGCGTTTGTCGCGGCGGGCTGCGAGCAGGTACGGACGTATATCCAGAGCGGCAACGTGATCTTCAGCGCGCCGCCGGGTAGTGAGGATCAACTGCACGACCGCATCGGCGCGCAACTGGCGCAGCGGTTTGGTTATACGGCGCCGCTCGCGTTGCGGACCACCGAGCAGCTACGCGCCGCGATTCGCGCCAATCCCTACCTGGCGCTGGGCGCTAAAGAGGAGACGCTGCACGTGATGTTCCTGACGGCGACGCCGGACGCGAGCGCCGTGGAGAAGCTCGATCCCGGGCGCTCGCCGGGGGATGAATATCAGGTCATTGGGCGGGAAATCTATTTGCGCCTTCCCACTGGCATGGCGCGCACGAAACTGACCAACGCCTACTTCGACGCGAAGCTCGGCGTGACGAGTACGGCGCGCAACTGGCGCACGACGACGAAGCTGCTGGAGCTGATGGAAGGCTGAGCATCTCCAGACCGATAGCCTCCCAGAACGGTTGCTAGACTCCGCGTCAAGGATGGCTTGCGGGCTAGCAGCGGAAATCACCCCCAGAAGACTTCCCGCCCAAATAGGAGTTTCTCCGATGTGGCGAGAACGGCGCCCCAACTATGCTTGTCCACGAAGCGGCGATGCGAGCGCGGATGGACGCTCTCACACCGCTCCGCTACACCAGAAGCGTGGCGCCACGTAGAGGAGGGATGTGTTGTAGGCGCCGTCAGATGAACGCCGCAGGTCTGGAGGCGCGATCGTCTCCACATCGCACGAAGGGAGCCTTTCCTCCATGTCCTTGTCACAGTTGATTCGCTGGAGCGGCTTGGCCGCCTTGGTGGGCTATGCCCTTTATACCGTCGTCGCTTTCGTCTTGTTTTTTAGCATCCCAGAGAATGTGGCGCTCAGTGTTGCAGCCACATCGACCTTCTGGTTTGTCACACACTTGCTCTGGATCATCGCGCTTCTGCTCGGCCTGCTCGGCCTGCTCGGCTTGTACGCGCGCCAGCCGGAGCAGGTGGGCGTCCTCGGGCTGATCGGCGTCGTGATGGCCTTCTTCGGTTTCGCGCTCTACTTCGCCTGGGAATGGTCCGAGACCTTCATCTGGCCAGTGCTCGGGCGGGCGACGCCTAATCTCGTGGACCATCCGGACCCGAATCTGCTTCAGACGCTCAATGCCTCGCAGACCACCCATTGGCTCCTCATTGGCGCCGGCTTGACCCTCTTCGGTGTGGCGAGCCTGCGCGCTGGGGCGCTGCCACGTGGGGCAGCCGTGCTGCTCATAGTAGGAGGCGTGGCGACTTTGGTGGGGAACGGCGTTAGCGTGGTCCCGGAGGATAGTGTCCTCGGTTTATTGGTGACTTTGGTGGGTATGCTGGTTCTGCCTGGGCTTGCGTGGATGGGCTACGCCGTCTGGTCGCGCCCGTCAGCGGCGTCCACCACACCGCTGACGGCGAGTGGGCCGTCCCTGGCGCATCGCTGAGCTGCCGCAGGGCGACGAGGATGGAGTGGGCGCGCCGACCCACTCCATCCTCGCAGCTTGGTCTCGCCGTACGAGACGGGTTCTACTGGTGCGCGCTTGGCGCGCACCGCCCTCCCCGGTCAGCGCGCACACATCACGGCAAAGAGAGCGGCGACCGAGTCCTTGCTGGGACGGCCAGGCTGGCGTATACCATGTGGGGAGCGAGCGCCGCCACCCCCATAGCGGCGATAGCGACGGAGCGCACACGCATGAGCCAGCGAGACGCGATCCCTGACACCCAACCGATCGGAGGGAGCGCTGCGGACGCGTCGGGAGCGAAGGTAGCGCCGTGGCGCCTGGCCAGCCAGTATCGTCCTGCCGCTGGCCGGGGCAGCGCTCCACCAACCAGCGCGCGCCGCACCACAACTCGCTTGGCTTGGGCGCTCTGGGCGCTCACGCTCCTGCTCCTCATCGGGTATATTCTGCTGCGCCTCCACTGGTATGCCCTCGCCACCATCCCAGGGAGCGTCCTCCCGGCCGCTGGAGTGGTACCCTCGCTGAACACATTGCCCCGGCTGATCGCCGACCTTTTCGGGCTGGCCGACGTCCTGGCCTTCGCAACGCTGGGCGCGCTCATCGTCGCGCGTGCGCGCGAGCGTCGCATTGGCTGGCTCTACTGCGCGATTGGCCTGGCCGCAGCGGTCGACAGCTTCTGCGGGATCTATGCGATCGTGGCGCTGCTGGTGGCTCCCGGCACGCTGCCGGCGGGGCTGGCCTTCGCCTGGATCCAGACCTGGGACTGGCTCGTCGTGGTTGGCCTCCTCTTCGTCTTCGTACCGCTCCTCTACCCCACCGGTCGCCTGCTGTCGCGCCGCTGGCGGCCGGTGGCCGTGTGCGCCATCGCTCTGATTGGCGGGGGAGCGGCCCTGGTCGCCGTCGCGCCGGGGCCGCTGGGCAACCAATTGCTGGATTTCCCGGTCAGCGTCGCCAATCCGCTTGGCATCGCGACGCTGGACCCTGTCTGGAGGGTCATCGCGCCCATCGCGAAGCTCCTGTTCCTGCTCCTCACCTTGCTCGCGGCGGCCTCGCTGCTCCTGCGCCTGCGCGTGTCGCGGGGAAACGAGCGCGAACAGCTCAAGTGGTTCGCCTACGTCGCCGCTGTAGGGGTAACGCTGCTCGTCATGGACAATTTACTCTACTCCTACCTCCCCCGCGCGCGGGTGACACTCGCCCTGGAAGCGGCGTACAACCTGGCCGGTCCCTTCATACTCGCTTTGCTGCCGCTGCTGACCGGGCTGGCCATCCTGCGGTATCGCCTCTTCGACATCGACCTGCTCATCAATCGCACACTGGTCTATGGGACGCTTACAGTCAGCGTCATTGGCGTGTATGTCCTGATCGTCGGGTACCTGAGCGCGCTCGTCGGCGCCGGCGGCAATCTGCTGATCTCGCTCATCGCGACCGGAGTTATGGCGCTCCTCTTCCAGCCGCTACGCAGCTGGCTCCAGCGCGGGGTGAACCGGCTGACCTATGGACAACGCGACGAGCCCTACGCTGTGGTCGCGCAATTAGGCCGGCAGCTCGAGGGGGCGCTCGTGCCCGAGGCCGTGCTGCCATCGGTCGTCGAGACCGTCGCGCGGGCGCTGAAGCTGCCCTATGCCGCCATCGCGCTCAAGCGTGGCGACGAGCTGCATACCGAAGCCGTCTATGGGACGCCGGTAGAATCGGCGTTGACGCTGCCTCTGTTCTATCAGGCGGAGACGATTGGCCAGTTGACGCTGGGGCCACGCCAGCGCGGAGAGACGTTCACCCCTGCGGATCGGCGGCTGCTGGAGGATCTGGCCCGCCAGATTGGCGTCGCCGCGCATGCCGTCCAACTCACCGCCGACCTGCAGCGCTCGCGTGAGCGGCTGGTGACGACGCGCGAGGAGGAGCGCCGCCGGTTGCGCCGCGACCTGCACGATGGCCTGGGTTCGGCGCTGACCAGCCTGATGCTCAAGCTCGACGCCACCGATACGTTGCTCGACCGCGACCTGCCTGCGGCGCGGGCGCTGCTGGCCGAGACACGCGGCCAGATGCAGGCGTCGATCACCGATATCCGCCGGCTCGTCTATGATCTACGTCCGCCAACCCTGGACGAGTGGGGGCTGGTGGATGCGCTGCGCGAGCAGGTGGCGCATTCCGCGCTCGACGATCTGCAGGTCACTATTGAGGCGCCTGACAAGCTTCCGCCGCTCTCCGCCGCGGTCGAAGTGGCGGTGTATCGTATCGCGCTGGAGGCGCTGGCGAATGTCGTCAAGCATGCGCAGGCCACTACCTGCGCCATCCGCCTGTCGCAGTCAGAGGGCGCGCTCGTTGTTGAAGTAGAGGACGATGGCGTCGGCAGGCCGGCGGGAACGCCAGCTGGTGTTGGTATGATGGCGATGCGCGAGCGGGCGGCAGAGCTGGGCGGTTCATGCGTCACCGAGGACGTCTCGCCACAGGGAACGCGGGTGCGCGCCAGCATCCCGCTCGCGTTGCAGTAATCCGCTAGTAATCGTATCGAGAGAGGCGCGAGGCGCGATGCCGGAACAGACGTTGCGGGTGCTGCTGGTGGACGATCACCCGATGATGCGCGAGGGGCTGCGCGCGCTGCTGACCACCATGCCAGGCATGACTGTGGTGGGAGAATGCGGCGAGGGCGAGAGCGCTGTGGCCATGGCGCAGGAATTGCAACCCACGCTCATCCTGATGGACCTCAACCTGCCCAAGCTCAGTGGTATCGAGGCGACACGCCGCATCACCCAGGCCAGCCCGCAGATCGCGATCCTGGTGCTCACCATGCTCGAAGATGACGATTCGGTCTTCGGCGCGATGCGGGCAGGCGCGCGCGGCTATCTGCTCAAAGGGGCGGGGAAAGAGGAGGTCATCCGGGCGATCAACGTCGTCGCGGCGGGTGAGGCGATCTTCAGCCCGCCAATCGCGCAGCGCCTCGTGCAATACTTCGCCAACATGCGCCCCCTCATTCCGGCGAGCGCGTTTCCCGAACTGACGGAGCGCGAGCGCGAGGTGCTGGCGCTGATCGTGGATGGCAAGAGCAATCCGCAGATCGCCGAGGGGCTGTCGCTGAGTCCGAAGACGGTGAGCAACCACATCTCAAATATCTTCAGCAAATTGCAGGTGCTCGACCGCGCGCAGGCGGTCACCAGGGCGCGGCGTCTATCGGGCGAAGAATAGCCATTCAGCCGCCGTAACTAGCTCGCTGAATCCGGCGCCGCCAGCATGAAGATGATCCCGTGGTCGCCGTCCTCGTGTTCCTCGCCGATGACGGTGAAGCCGCATTTCTCCAGCACACGCTGTGAGCCAGCATTACGGCTGAGGACCCAGCCGTAGAGGGGACGCCGCCGCTCCACGTCGAGAAAAAGTGTGAGCGCCCGCGTCGCAATCCCTTTGCCCCAATACGCGCGGCCGATCCGGTAGCCGATCTCGCGCCGTCCGTCGTGCAGAAAGCTCACGACATCGCCGGCGACCTGCCCATCGTACAGAATGGTCCACGTCAGGTTCGCCTCATCGGCGCGATTCTTGCGCTGGTGCGCAATATAGGCGTCCCAGTCGCGCGCCGGGACTCCCGCCATCTCACTGGAGACGGGATCGCGCTGGTACTCGAAAAGGACGGGCGAGTCGCTCTCCAGCGTCTCGCGTATGATCACCTCACCGCTCATCATGTCCCTCGTATTCAGTCGAGCGCCAGGGGCTGCCCGACAAGTTCCATGCCATGCGCGCGCCAGAGATCGTGGTCCTGCGGCGACATCGCGTTGGCCTTCGTGACCTCGCGCAAGAACGCCTCCATCTGGCCGGCGGGCGAGAAGGTGATCAGGATGCGGCCACGGCCCGCGCCGACATGGGCCCAGCAGTGCGGGACTCGCCGTGACGCCAGTAACCCACCACCAGGACGCGGCCGTGTGCGCTCGTCGCCGATTTCGATCAGGAACTCGCATTCGAGCGCATAGAACCACTCATCCTGCTCGTAGTGCAGGTGGCGCGTCGGCCAGCCTTTCGCGCGGAAGACGTTTTCCAGGATGAGCAGATCACCGCCGCCATTTTGTGGCGTCACCTTGAAGTCTACCATGCTGACGCCAAGCAGTGGCTGTCAATGATGGCGCCGCTCGCCGGGCGGTATGGATGCGCTCCCACGTCTCATCCAACCGCCAGGCGCGAAAATAGTGCTAAGTAGTTTGTACGCAAATGACTAAAGCGGAGATGTGCACTCGCGGGACTGGTGGGGATGACGTAGCGGATCTCCACATTGCCATTCGTGACAATGACCCGGTCAATGAGGAGGGCAAC
>Ga0070706_100001402_pt1 | contig 25476 bp, 19 predicted proteins | sample KBSK5501metaG_FD_65476 | JGI IMG/M metagenome (GOLD analysis project Ga0070706, IMG submission 65476) | Corn, switchgrass and miscanthus rhizosphere microbial communities from Kellogg Biological Station, Michigan, USA - KBS K5-50-1 metaG | ecosystem: Host-associated > Plants > Roots >... | reverse complement strand
GATCGTCAAGCCATGCGTCTCGACCTCAGCAACTGCAGCATCGACGTGGTCCGCCTTCAGGAAGTGGCAAGACTGTGCGCGGACCAGAAGGGGATGCTGACGAGCGACCTCGTCGCGGAAGCGCGACGAATGCTGGACGAGACCGAAGGCGAGTTTCTTCCGGGATGGGAAGAGATAGAGGCCGAAGCGAACGGCGGCCAAGGCGCGGCGAAGGAGTACGTCCGCGCTCTGCGGGAGGTGGCCGAAACGGCGCGGGTCGACCTCATGGGCGCCCTGGCGGCTAACCACATTGCACGGCAGGAACCACGCAAGGCGATCTCGCTTCTGGAGAACGCGCTAGAGCACCAGCCAGATCGCGAGGACCTGGCGCGGAAGCTTCGGGCCGCCTACCTAGAGACCGGCCAGCACGCAAGAGCGGCTGAGCTTCAGAAGGAACACGCCCTGGACACTTGATCCCGCATCGACGCAGCCTTGCGTCGATTGGCACGTTTACAACCGAATATGCCAGCCCCTACTTTCGATTTCCCCTGCCCACCGGCGTATCGCTCGGCGCGAGAGCCGTTCAGCGCGCCTCTAACCGAAAGCCCAGATCAGCAAGATCGGCCGGACTAATCCACCAGCTCAGCTCAGCCGCCTTTGCGGCGATCTCCAACCGTCAGCGATTCGATTGTTCCCGTATCCACCAATTCCCGTGGATCAACGTCCTCACGGGCGCGGGTCGTGTAGCCCGGTCGGGTAGTCGTGGTGGTGCATTCGAACTGGAGCTGTACCGCGCGAGAGCGGCCCGCATCTTCTACGAAGGAAATGTTCATCAGCGCCACTAACAGCTGGCTGTGACGCAGTCGGCGCAGCGACTGTGATTGCAGACTCACGCGGTGCTCGGATCGGGTAGCCAGCCAGGCTCGATGATCCAGCCGACCGCCTTGAATTCGAAGTCACCGGCTCTGAGATAGGCATCATCAAAGTCCGGTTCGCGGCCTAGCAGCCGCCTCCAATAGCGGCCGGATATCGGTTCGGCGACGAGGGAATGCACCCGAACGTGCCTAACCCCGCTGGACCAGAGAAAATTGAGGGCGGCGCGAACAAGATCCCGGCCGACGCCTCTGTAGGTGTCGCGCTGATCGCGAATGACGTTCTCAACAAACCAGTAGCCGTCGCGGGTGTTCTTGTAAAGCGCTAGCCCGCCGACCACTTGGTCGCCCACCTTGGCCAAGAACTCGTGTGGCCAGGAAAGCTGCTCCGGAGGAGGCGCCCACGAGCACTCCCGCTCAACCATGGTGCTTTTCTGAGCGTCGATTTGTTCCCGCGTGTACACGGAATCGGCGATCAGGATTTCAAACCACTCGTCTTGGAGTCGTCGAATTCCGGTACTCAGAGTCCGGGAAGGCGTCGGACCTGAGATGACCCAAGGTCGCGAGGATGGCGCGTCGTCGCTCACGAGACGGACGCTCCCGCCGCGGTTCGGTCTACGAACGGCACGGGGCAACCCATCCTAGGGAGGCTACCTGATGTGCGACAGGCTATCCGAAATCGCCTGTCGCAGCCTCCGGTCCGCTAGCGAATCCCCGTCTTGAAGCCGAGATCGGCCAGGTCGGCTGGACTCATCCACCAACTCAGCTCGTTAGCGCTAGCGGTGACGTCGAGTCTGCCGCTACGAGTTTCAATGGTTCCCACTTCCACAACCTCGCGCGGGTCCACATCCTCGCGGGCCCGGGTCGGATAGCCAGTGGGGTAGTTGTGGACCATCCGGTCGGCTGCCTGGGCTGCTTTCGCGCGGTACAGCTGGAGGTTCGAAGCACCGATGACGTTTCCCTCGTAGTAGATACGGATCTGGCCACCCGGCAGCGGAAGCCCGACGATTGCCGAGCCGTGAGCCAATTCCCTGCAAAGCCTCGACTCTGGATGAGGAAGGTAGAGAGAGAGGCGCGATGGCACTTGGACCACAGTTTCCACGGCCATGAGCGTATCGCACCTCTGGAGCACGAAACCCGGTGGCGGCGCTGTCCAGATTGAACTTAGGCGGGTGGTTCGACTTGCGGGTAGGATCGGGCGGCACAGGTGGACGCTTTGGCAGTTATGGAACCCGCCAGCGGAGAGGTTTCGGAACCCGACTTCACGACGCATCTCGCCGTCGCCAGTCGGATGGTCGGTGCCGCGCCCGCGGATCTGTTGGCTGCGTGCGCACTCAACGGCTGGGGAGCACCAGGAGCGCGCGTCTACCAGGCAGCGGCAAACTTCTCGGTGGGGGACTGGCTGTACATGCCGGCCACCGACGCCCTCGGGCTAGTCACCGCGGTCGGATCGGCCGACACCCGGTACCTGACTGTCCGGCTGATTGAGGAATATCGCGCAGGCCCTCAGAAGACAATCGACTTGCCAAAGGGCACGGCGTCTCCATCATCCCTTAGGCCGGATAGTCACGGAAGGGCGTACGGCTTCTGTCTCCCAGGTTGCCGGCGATCCGAGGCATTCCTGGCCCTGTGCGCCAATCTTCCCGACCACCTAGCCGAGCTCGGCTATCTCGAGATAGACGGTCAGTGGCTCATCGATGTTGATCGATCACTGTTGGCGGACTTTCGAAGTCAAGGCCCGTTGGACCGCTCTTTTGCCGAAGAGCTTCTTCGACGACGCCTCGACGCCATCGACCCTGTTGCGCCATCGTCCCCATTGGAACGATTCAGATGGCTAATGACCCAGTCAGGTCTCTCCAGGGCATACGTGGCGGGGACAGGGATAGTCCTGGCCGGGGACTGGCTGGTTTTCGCGGATGACGCATTCGGGTTTGTCGACAGTCTTCCGAAATCACTTGGCACCGAACTCATCGTGAGCGTATCCGTCTACCCATTAGGGCCACTCGGACCAAATGCTGTGGAGCGCCGCGAGGTGCGTTTCTCTCAATCGATGCGACGAGCGACCGTACTCGACGTATTCGAATCCCAGGAAAGCCCGTTCGTGCGTCGCCGTCTGCAGATCTCAAACTTCATTCTGGCCCTCACTGGGGCCGAAGCCGTTGCAATCGACGTAGAAACCGAACGCCCTGAGCAAGCCTCCGCGGGCGCAGTTAAGCCGGACCCTATCGTCGAGGACCTACCTGTTCAGGTCTACGAGTTCGTTAAATCCGTCAACAAGCGATTCCGAGATTTCTCGAAGCTTCGATCCGTCTTCCTCTTGGATACAGGCTGGAGCTACCGGATCATGGTCACTAACGAGATCATGGATGGCTACGATCCCACGCTTATACAAAGCTATTGCGATTACTTGGGCCTAGAGGCCGGTTCAGACAAGACATACAAGTCATCGGATGAGCGCCTTCCGTCTATAACCGTGTCGCGGCGGAAGCACGCAAAGCGGCATGAGGCGTGGATCTCGGGATTGGATGGAGTGTTTGACGAACTGGGACTGGAAGCGGGTGATTACGTGTTTATCAGCTTCCAGCGGGATGTGTTCACGATCTACGTGCGGCGTTACCAAGAATTGACTGATCGCAGCGTGCTGGGTGAGCTCTTGTGGTCGTGTGGTCTTGACCCTCATGACGAACAGCTTCGCGTCCGGCCCTGGGATCGATTGGCAAGGGTTCTTGGTATGGAGGGATCATCTCGGGAACAAGTTCGTAGCGCACTACTTACGCGAGGCGATAGCTATCGACTGGACCTTCTCGACAACGCCAGAGCGGATTCGCAGGTGGTTGCCAAGCCCTGGCCATCGACGTGGCGCTTCCTGTCACCGAAGTCTCCCGGTCCACTGCTGAAGTTGATGAATGCGGAAGACATTCGGGTAGCGATCGGATGGGCGAATGCCCAGAACCTGACCGGTCCTCAGCGGTGGGTCACATCGCCAGACGGTGTTGTATGGGCGCAGTTCGAGGTCGGAGATCGCGATGGTTTGCCAACGGATCAGGCGATTCGGCAGCTGATCGAGCGGCCTCCGTCTGGGATGACCGCTGTCACCGATGAATGGATCCGGTGGGCGTGTGCGGAGCATAACGCCTGTCGCCTGGCGCTGGTGGATCAAGTCGAGTGGGTGCTGACGCTGACGTCAGACGGCTGGACTTACGACGGCAACCCAGCATCAGATTCCTTGTTAGCAGCCCTGGAAAAGCTACCCCAGTCAGCTAAACCGGCCCGTGACCTGCACTTCCCAGATCACGCCATCCCTCAGTATCCAAGACGAGGTCTTGACTTTCGACTGGCTGAGCGGCAAGCGACGCGTCTCGGACTTGTGGTTCTTCGCGGGATTCAAGATGTCGGCATTCGGGGCGAATTCACCGATGGGCGTCATTCGGAGGGACTAACACTGGTCCAAGCATTCGGGTGAGCGAGGTGCGTCGCCAGAGTCGCAGCAAACCCCAACGGGCTGACCACTATCCATCGATAGTGGATCTCTTCGCAGGCGCAGGTGGTCTGTCGCTAGGGATGCAAATGGCGTTGCCCAGCGCTCACATCACCTTGCTTGAAAAGGATCCCGATTGTATTCGCACGCTCAAGTTGAATTTTCCAGGCGCCGACGTAATCCAGGCCGATGTACGCGACGTGAACTTCCGCAAGCTACATCCGACCATTCTTGTCGCCGGTCCACCATGCCAAGGTTTTTCGAAGCTCAACCGCAATCGTTTAGACGATCCACGGAACGACCTTGCACGCGAGGCGGTCAGGGCTGCCGGCGTCACGCGACCACAGTTTGTGATCGTTGAGAACGTGCCCGGTTTTCTGGCGTCGCCGAGTGCAGAACATCTCGTTGGCGACCTATCCGGTCTTGGATTTGTGGTTCGATCCGGAATTGTCAACTGCGCGGATTACGGTGTACCCCAAATCCGGAAACGCGCGCTGGTCATCGCCGCTCGCCTGGGTTTGCCGATCCCATGGCCCGAGGCGACCCACTCAGGTAAGCGCGTCGACGCCAGACAACCCTGGCGAACCGTCGCCGATGCGTTTGCCATGCTTCCAACAATCCCTGATGGAGCGAACTGGCACCGGCCCTATTCGCCGAGGGCGGTGTCGGACCCGCGATATCGAGCCATCCCACAAGGGGGAGCGCGCAGGGACCTGCCACCAGACTTGCAGTTGCGCTGTTGGCAGCAAACGCGAGGCTACTCTGATGTCCTCGGGCGCCTGGTCTGGGATCGGCCGGCAACAACCGTTCGGACCGCGTTCTTTAGGCCGGAGAAGGGACGATTCCTCCACCCCGTGGCCGATCGGCCCATAACGGTCCGGGAAGCCGCTCGTCTCCAATCCTTCCCCGATACATTCGACTTCCCCGAGTCCACCAGCCTCGAGTCGGTCGGACGGCAGGTTGGAAATGCGGTGCCCGCACTTGTTGCCCGGGCGATAGGCAAATCGATCGCTCGTCTTGTGGTCGATTTTCCGAGGCCTTTGAGCGAGGTCGCGGTATGAGGCCCGAGTCATGGCCCAGCTAACCCAGATCGCCGAACCCGAGAACAACGGCGAGCGTGCGGTACTCGCCGACCTCAGGGACCGGTTACCGGACAATTGGTTGGTCGTATCCAACTTCTCGCTGCACCACAGTGGTCGGCCACTCGAATGCGACGCAGTGGCGTTCGGTCCAGGCGGCTGGGCTTATCTGATCGAGACGAAGGCCTGGTCAGGACAGATTTCCGGCAACGACTCTCAATGGGCGATCCCATCACTGTCGGGTGAGGGTGTCCTGTACTGGAACAATCCAGTTCCGCTCACGCGAAAAAAGGCTCAGATTCTCAAAGACTTCCTCAAAACCCAGGATCCAAGCCTCGGTCAGTTGTACATAGAGCCTCTTGTGGTCCTTGTCTCCGATCTACCTCCGCGCCTTTCGGGTCGGTGGTCCATCAACGTGGACGTCATTGGCAACCTCGTCAATCGCGTCCTCAAAGATCCTCGCGACCGACCAATGCATCCGCCGGCCGATGCATCGGATCGGGCGGTCGCCCTGCTCACCGCGCATGCAACCCCGATAGTGCCTTCAAAGGTGGTCGGCAGTTGGCGCCTGATCGACCTCGTCGACGAGAGCCTTTTGTGGCAGGTCTGGTCGGCCGAGAACCGCTTCGCACCAGCTTCGAGACGCATGCGCTTAAAGCGCTATCGAATTGATACTCTCGCAACCGGCGCCGCTGCAGAACAACAACGCCAACGTGTTCGGCGCGATCTCGAAGCCCTACAACGTCTCGCCGGTGTACGGGGCGTCGTGCCGGTGGCCACCGTTGAGGACGTTGGTGATTGGTTTGTCGTCGTCACCGAGTGGCCTGACGGACAATCACTCGAATCCCTCCTGAGCGATGAGATCCTCAACGATTCAGACAAACGCGAATTGACACAGTCTCTGGTTCAGGCGGTGGCTGGCGTTCATGGGGCGGACGTGGTTCATCGAAACCTGAGTGCAGAGACCGCCCACTATTCCCGTGCAGGGGTCGTACTGACGGATTTCGACTACGCGCGGGTCCCCGGCGTCTCCGGCTCAGTTACCGAGGCGGCCAAGGAGGAACTGGCGGATTCAATATTGACCGCCCCCGAGGTTATCGATGGCACTGGGGTTGCCACCAAGGCGGCCGACGTGTACTCGCTGGGCGCCATGATCGTCAGCATCTTCAACCAGGGCGTGAAGGACAAGACCGTTGCCATGGACCATGTGCCTTCCGAATGGCGAAGTGCTCTAGTTCGTGCAACAGGTCGCGACCCAAGGACTCGCCAACCTGACGCCGCGGTATTACTTGCGGAGTTATCGACAACGAGCGCTCGTATCCCCCTGTCGCTCGACATGCTTCGAGCAAACGATGAGATCGACAAGCGCTATGTCGTGATGTCGGATGCGGTTGGAGAAGGAGGGATCGGCCGCGTCTATAAGGTCTTCGACTCTTTGATGCAGAAAGAGTTCGCGGCGAAGTTCGTCCGTCCTGAATACGCGGACCAATTCGACGCTGTGGCTGAGTACCAAAAGGTAGGCGACATCCCTCCGCACGAAGGCCTGGTACTTCCCGCACATGTAGAGCGGATGCAGTCGATTCGGCGCGATGGGTCAGAGTTCCCGGCATCCGGATTGTTCCTATTGTCACCATGGATCGACGGCGATCGGCTTGACAGGCTGATACAACAGCGTCTGCCACCGGCGAGAGCCGTGGAGCTCGCGTTGGATCTATCTCGAGCTGCGGCTCACCTTCACGAGCACGGCCTGATCCACCGAGACATCAAGCCCCCAAACGTTGTGGTCGACCGACGCTCAGGCCGGCCGCAGCTCGTGGATTTCAACGTAAGCAGCCGGTCCGAATCCGCAACAAACACCTTGACAGGCACTCCGCCGTATCGACCTCCCGAAGATCCCCTCAAATGGAATTACGGCGCTGATGTTTACGCGATCGGGGTGATCTTGTGTGAGTTGATTGCCGGCCGGCTGCTCCGACCCAACTGCCGGGAATGGTTGGCGGCACAAACGCTTGACTCATCCAGTTTGGCCACACTTCTCGACCGCTCCACTAGCCCCGACCCGGCGAACCGTTATCGCGACGCTCGCCAGTTCGTTACCGACCTGGAGAAAGCACTGCCGGAGTTGATAGTCGCTCACATAACGACACCTGCTGCATTGCCCGAAGTGTCGAAACAAGAGCTTCAACGACCCAACTGGAATCCGTATCAGTTCCGGCTTCTCCAGCTGTTCTCGCAGAGTTCCGTGAGCAACACAAAGACGAGGGGCCTCGATGAGTTTTCGCGTTGGGCGTATGTGCCCACCAGGATGGACAAGCAACTGCGCCAGGAGATTGTGGAAGGACGCCACAGGTTGGTCATCATCACTGGCAACGCAGGCGACGGAAAGACCGCATTCATCCAGATGTTGGAAGGTGATCTTCTATCCCGCGGCGCACAGGTTGTGGCTAAGGGTGGAAACGGAATGACTCTTCGCCACAAGGGAATTGATTTCAACACGAACTGGGACGGTTCCCAAGACGAGGGAGATGCCAGAAACGACGATGTCCTGTCTTCATTCTTCGCCGGCTTTGCCGGAGATACTCCCCAGTCATCCAAATCGGTAAGCGTTATCGCCATCAATGAGGGACGTCTGATCGACTTCTTCACCAAGAACCGGGAAAGGTTCGCGTGGTTGGACAGGCAGATGGCAAAGGTCCTGGTTAATCAGGAGACGCCTGAGGTGGATTGGCTACTTTTCGTCAACCTCAATCTGAGAGCCCTAACACTCCAGCCCGAATCCGGACCGTCCGTTGTCGAGGAGCTTCTTGGCCGGATGGTGGATGCCCGGCTGTGGAAGCCGTGCGACGCGTGCCGGGTCAAGAACCACTGTTATGCCCGGGCTAACGCGGATGCCCTCCGTCATCCGGTCGTCGGTCCTGTCATGAGAGAAAGGATCCGCCAGACGCTGGACATCGTCAGGCTCCGTCGACGTTTGCACATCACAATGCGTGACTTGCGGTCGGCACTCGCATATATCACCGTCGGCAATCGAACGTGCGACGAGATTGTCGGATTGGTAGACACCAATGACCGTGCGCGACTTCTACTCGGGTACGCGTATAACGCGATGTTCGCAGCGAGCGACAAGCTAGGGGAGGAGCATCGCCAGGCCGACGCCGGCGCAGACCGCCTTCTGAGTCGCATCGGCGACCTTGACGTTGCAAAGACCGCGGATCCCGAGGGTGACAGTGAACTATGGCTGTCGGGGCCTTCATCTCTTCGACCTGACCCTGAAGATCTTCGTCGATCGGACGGACCCCTCATTCAAGAGATTTTGGATCGGCTACCTCCGTCAGGCGCGGTTCTGTTTGCCGGTCCGGGCCGCTCTGACTTGGACCTTGCGATGGCATCGCTGCGCCGCAAACTGTTTCTGGAGCGCGAAGGGCCCGATTGGGCGGCGATGCTCCCGTTCCGAGAGCGGTTGGCCGCATATATAGACCTTCTGAGCAAGAGCGGCGACATGGACGCCTCGGACATTGTCAAAGCTGTTTCGAACAGCGAGGGTCTGTTTGATCCCGAGTTCGCACGTGGACTTGCCGTTCGTCTCGTTCAAGACGGCGACTCCGCCTTCCGGAGCTATGTGATCCATCCGGAAAAGGAGTTTCAACTTCAGCCTCTCGATCACTCCATTCTGGCTACGTACGTTGAGTACTCACCAGATTCCTTGCGGCTGCGACATCGGCACCATTCCGATGTATGGCTGGACATCGATCTGGATCTTTTCGAGGCTTTGATGCGTATCCGCGACGGGTTTACTCCAAGCCGTGAAGACCTACGTGGCACTTGGTTGAATCTTCGGGTGTTCAAAGAGCGCCTGGCGAGCATTCCGCGCGACAGCATCCTTCTCAGCAAGGACGACCGGGAGTTCTATCGCATAGCCGGTGATGTCGATCAGCAACGAATCACAGCCACGCCGGTGACTCGATGGCGCTGAAGAGTCCGCACAAGGATTGGCGGATCGAGCGAGTCAGCGCGATCGACGTAAAAGCGGTTGGCCTAGACCAGCTGTTGACGAACCTCTGGCTCCGAATCCTCCTTGGGAACAGACCGTGGACGCGCGAAGGCCCGGCATACAGAACGGTGGCCGATCTTGCGAATCTGATCGAGCACCAGGCGGCCGGATTCGTCGGCTTTCATGAAGGAGGAATCGCTGAGGCTTGGCTTCGCGCAGACCTTTGCAAAATCCCTAAGCGCAAGCCGACCGAATTCACCGTCGCAAGGCCGGTCCATGAGCTGGCCGCGCGGATTCGAAATCCAAAGGAATCAGGGGACTCAAACGCCTCGCTCGTGATTTATGAATGGCTTCGCCATTGCGCTCCCCCCGTCCTCGCTGCTCTTGCGGAGTTCATTCGGGTGGACGCCAAAGCCGAAACACTCGACCTCGACTCCTTCGCCCTGGCTTTGATGGGACAAGAACTACCGCCTGATGTCGTCAAGAAGGACTCTCCGGATGCACTGCCCCCGCCCCTGTCGATAGGACAAGCGTTGGTCTTCGCCGAGGACGTGACCCGCCTATTGGCCTATCGGCCGGTCATGCCGCGAGCCGGCCTGGTTGAGCACCTTCGCCGGCTTGTCGGATTTCATCTCGGTCTTTCCATGCTTCGCATGATGCGGATCGTCGTCCAGATCGAGCGGACTGGCGGAGCGAGCGAGCATTGCACGTATTGCTCGGGGGCCGATGTTATTGAGCCCATGTGCAAACACAGGCTGAACCTGATTGTCGATTGCGGAGACGACGCTCGCAGCGACATGTCTCGTCTCGCCGAGGATTGCTGGCTTGAGAACGAGGACATGTTGGCCCGTTACGTGAGGAGTCACATCGTTCTTCGCAAGCTGCTCGAGTTCGGCAAGGACATGATGGGGATCAAGGCCGATGCACAGCTCGAGGAAATCGCAGCACTGGAGTCGACAGCCAGTCCAGACAGGTTAGACGCCTATTTCGTCCAGCGACTCGGCTCGCTCGAAGAGGAGACCGGTGGTGATGTGACCGCCCGCCGCGAAGAATATGCTGCTCTCGGTCGGTCGTCCTTCAGAACGTATGCCGACCTCCTTGCACACTACTCTGGGCGACGCTGGGTCGGCTACCACCGCTTTCTGCTCGATTCCCTTTTCGGCAAGAACACGGGAGAAGGCCTTTTGCGCCAGCCGTTGGGCGGCAAGCGGCGTCGGCGGGCGGTGCTGAGCGCAGGCATATTGGAAACTCTGTGCACGATTGCGGTCGTTACACGAGTCGATGAATCGTTCGTCACGCGCCCGGTGATGGTCTCAGATCTAGTCCGTAGTCTTGAGCAGCGCTATGGGCTGCTCATAACGTCGCCGCCTGCTAGTGGCGCAGACGATCCCGCTGTGACTCGTGCGTTCGCCATGAACGCTCAACGATTAAAGGCACGCCTCCGCGAGACGGGCATGTTCGTTGATCTTTCCGATGCGTTTCTGGCACAGACAGTTCGGCCGCGCTACCTGCTGTTGGGAGATCCCTCGTGATCGATCTTCAACAAGAGATCGTTCGGGCCGTTTGCGACAAGCTCACGACCACTATGGCCAGCCGCAAGGCCGGTCACTGTCTGCAGGTCCCGCATCTGTCGAGGAACTTGGCCGATCGTACATGCGAGCGCCTGCAGGGGTCTCTGAAATCAGGCGACAACGCGTGTGTAATCGTTCCTGATCCATCGCGTCCATGGCATGCAACACCGACAAAGGCCGTTGAGCTTCGAAATCTAGCGGAGGCCGCCGGCGGTCAGCTGGTCATCTTCGTTCCTGCCGGCGAGCAGCTCGCTGCCGAGGACAGCTTCGGGGTTTCGACGTTCGAGGTCATCGAGACTGGAGACGTGTATCGTCGCGTCACTCGAACGCTTCTGGAACGTATCGAGTCCCAAGCCCCGGCTGTCGCCGAACGCGCCGAGGAGATCGTTAGAAGTGTTGCGCGGCGGCAATCGGACGGGGGCGAAAGGGCGGCGGCCACATATCTCGCCACAGTACTCGCCAACCCGACGAACGCCCAGCTCGGCAGTGCTTTGCCCATTCTCGGGTTAGTTCCAGACTCGAAGATCGCAGACATCCCGTCCGAGAGCGTTGGTGTTCGCCTTGAGAAGAATCGCCGGGTGATAGACAAGCTCGCCGAGCCTGGTCCGGTCGTGGAGCGGATCAGAGCGCTTCCCTTCGATGTCGAGTCCACTGACGGTCAACAAATGGCAGGTCAGCTTCTTGAAGCGATCAGCGACGGGACCACCAATCGAATGGAGCTCGCTGGAAAGCTTGCCAAGATCGACTTCGACGATCTGCCCCAACAGGGCGACGCCGTGACCCTCGAGGCTCTGGAGATCATCGATCTCGTAGGAGATTTCAAGGAAGAAGGGGAGCGGGTGATCGCCAAGGACCCGGCGTCTATTGGCGTCAAGTACCTATGTCGACCGCCTGGCGCTCAGGTCGATGGGCTCAAACAAATGGACCTCGAATTACTGCGAGTGGGCGAATCCGCCGACGAGCTGACAGAGACCGGGGTGGTAGCGGTAAAGCGCAGATCGGTATTGGGAAATCAAACGCATGGCCAGTGGAAACTGAAGGCCTCGGACCTCGACGAAGGTCTCTACAGGTTCCGGATCCGAGCGAGGGACTCTGATGGCGTTGTCATTCGCGAGCATCTGAGCGAGACCTTCAAGCGGGGATCGGATCTACCTAGTGAGGAAGCCGTTGAAGTTGTCGGCTCCATACAGAGTGCAACGATGCGAGCACTTGCACTGGGATCGCGGCCTGGCCGGGCCACAGTGGCCCCAGCGCTCGACACGGAGACCAGGAGCAAGGCTCACTCCCTCAGGCTGCGATTCGAGGGGGTTCGAGGTGTCTGGCAATTGGACATCCCCCGTGCTCTGGCTCGTTATGAACAAGAGCTACTCGAGGATCCAGCTTTTGTGGGCACATTTGTCGTATCCCTCGCGACCGACCAGGAAGAGCTGCACCCATCAGACGTAGCCATCCCTCCAGAACTCCTCGAAGCCCGAGCGAAGGTTTTCGAGGCGATTCGTGATCGCCAAATCGAGGCAACAACTGAAACCGGAACCGCGGCCCTGGTTGAGCTGGCGGACCTCACCGGGGTTCGCGGCCTCGCGGAGGCCTATCTGAAGGCGTGGCTCGTAAGCCTGGAGGCAACTCGGAATCCGGCGCTGCTTCAAGCGCTGCTGTCAATCGATCAGGTCCGATTGGTCGACGTCGCCGGGGCATCGGATGTCCGCATTCTTGGACCAACGCATCCATTGCGTCTGGCTTGGCTGGTGAACTCGCAGGAGGAAATCGAGCGCTGGTCTCGGTTGCCAGACGTTGATATGCGAGAGCTACTTCTCTTCGCTGAGACGGCAAAGCTTTCAAACGTCCCGCACCTTCTGCCAGGTGAACTCTCGGCTTTGCGGCACGCCGAGCCACTGAATGCGCACTGGGCGATTTGGCTCGAGCCGCACCAGCCCGACAAGGGGGCGGTCATCTCTCAGGTCAGGTCATGGCTGGGATTGGAGCGAATGCCGGCCGCCGCCATCAATGTGGCGGATCTTCTGGTGCGGGTACGGCGATACCTTGCGGCACACCCTTATATCGATCAGCTGGTACTCAACTTTGTTCAGCCAGGCGCAGGAAAAGTGGTCCTGGACCTTCTGATCCGGCTCCAGATGGATCCTGAGACGGCGGGGTTGAGGTATCTCGTCCGACTGTTCACCGCGGGCCTGTCTCGAGCCGACCTCGGTCGCGCGCTCGATGACTTCATGGCGGATCCCGAGGGCGCGCGGGGTTATGACCGAGACGCGGTCGATTCCTTTCTCGCGGCTCAGGACAATCCTCTAACTCCGAAGCTCACGTACAGCAAGCACGAGGTACGCCACCTGGTCGAGCAACCCACCGGGTATCCGGCACATCTCACGTTCTTCTTGGACTGGTTCAAGCTGGCGGTGGTGCCCGGACCTCGACTAACAGAGGGACGGTCGTTCTTCGTCAACGACCTCATAGTCGAACCCGCGGCACGCTATAGCGTTGGCGATTCCGGGAGCAGCCCGGCATGGGATGAGCAAGTCGTCATCGGCCCTCCTTCCCGTGATGAGCCGCTGAAGGATGCGTACGGAGTCGTTGAAGCGGCGGTGGCCCGGACCCTCCCTGGCTCCGGACCAGGACAGCTTCCGGTCGTACGCTTGGAACTCGACCTTATCCAGCGAAGCATCCTCGACGCGGTGCACCGGGCTTCCGACTGGGTGGTCTTCATAGACCCGGTTTTCACCGACGCGTACCTCGACAGCCCGGCTCAAGAGGGCGAGGTCCCTCGGTATTTGGTCGACTACGTCGAACCAGGTTTCTTAGAGAGTTCGCGGCGGGTCATGGTGTCGACGCGGTCTCGCGCAGAGCTGCTCAATCTCTTCCGACCAGTCCTTAATCAGTACTCGTTGAAGTTGTCCGACGATCGGGTCGAGGCCCTCATAGACGGGCTTCAGCTTCTGGGTGCCGGCTTACCGCTTAAGTTGTTGAACAACCGCACTCAAGCCCTCGAAGCTCTGTCCTTGGCGCTCGGCAGCATCTACTTGCAAGAACAGGGTTTGCTGCGGCGAGCACTGGCCATCCCGCTGGACCTTCACCAAGATCTCTTTCGCGACATAGCCGCGTCACGGGACGGCGCCGATACCGACCTAAAGCGAACCGATCTCCTGGTACTTCAAATGGATCCGGCGAGTCGTCGATTCGGAGTGAACATCGTCGAAGTGAAGGCGCGTGGAGCACTCGGCACTGGCATTCCCCAAGAGTTGGCAGATCACATCAATGCCCAACTGTCCAACTCCGCACGCGTTCTGGCCCGGACCCTTTTTGGGCTAGAGGTCCGTGCAAACCCTGATTCTCTCGGCGCACACCTACAAGCGAGGCGCTTGTACAGAATCCTCAATCGCTACGCAGAACGCGCCAGACGCTACGGCATCCTGACAGACGAAGCCTGGGTTATGGCGCGGGACTTCATCGAAAGTCTCGAACACCCCTATTCAGTGGCGTTCGAAAAGCACGCGATCCTCTTCGATCTCGAGGGGTCGTCACGATTGGCTGAGAGGGTTGGCGACATCGTGTTCCGACGGATTGGCAGGAGCGATATCGAAGACATGCTGGCTCGTGCTCGAACTCGCCGACCCACAGCGCCGGTGGTGGGGGCGCCGAAGTTGGAATCGACAATTGAGGTGGGGCCGGCCGCGACGATGGATGCGATTGCGAGTGACGATGTGATGGCGGTCGCCGGTCAGCCGACGGCAGCGGAAGAGCTCGCCGAAGCCGAGCATGGAACGGAGGGGCCTGAAGTGGAGAAAGACCACGAGGTGCCGATTCCCCCCGACCATGGAGACGTCGTCAGCTTGGTCGAGGGTCCTAAACCTGAAAGCGTCCTTCTAATCGGTGGGCCAACTTCGAGTCGCCAGTTCGGAATCGTCGGTGAACAGATCGGCTCGGGCGACAAGGTGGCATTCGACCTCGATAGTGCAAGCGTCGTGTCGCTGTTTGGCATCCAGGGGTCGGGCAAGAGCTATACGGTTGGGACATTGCTCGAGGCCGCCCTTATTCAAGATCCAGCATTGAACCGCCTTCCGAATCCTCTCGGTGCGGTCGTATTCCACTACTCACAAGACATGACCTATGCGCCTGAGTTCGCCGCGATGGCCTCGCCGAACGTCGATCCCGACGCGCTGCTTCGGCTTCAAAAGGAATATGGGACGGTTGGTGCAGCAGTCCCTGAGGTGGTGGTCGTGGTTCCGGCAGGTGTCCTTCGGGAACGTCAACGCGACTACCCCAACCTTCCCGTTCTGCCGCTGCTGTTGGCTCCAGGTGAGCTAACTGCGAGCGACTGGCAAATGCTAATGGGACTGAAGTCGGGCGACCCGATGTACTTCCGTGTCGTTACGCAGCTGATTCGCCAGGAGCGTCAGGAGAACGCAGAGCTCAGCGTCGGAAGTCTTAAGCGCGCCATCGAGCGCAGTTCCCTGAGTCAGCAGCAGCGCAATCTTGCGTTGACTCGGCTGAACTTCGTCGCCGACTTCGTGGGTGATGCCGGTGGCATATCTCAACATGTGAAGCCTGGAAGGCTGACTATCGTCGACCTACGAGACGAGTTGATTCAGGAAGACGATGCCCTTTCCCTGTTCATGGTTCTCCTCAACAGGTTCGCTCAGGTTGAGACGCCCGACGGTCGACAGTTCAACAAGCTGATCGTGTTCGACGAGGCCCACAAGTACATGCGGAACCCGCGGCTGACCGAGTCGATTCAAACCGCAATACGCGAGATGAGACACAAAGGCACCACGGTTGTAATCGCCTCGCAAGACCCCCCATCATTGCCCCCCGAGATCATTTCCCTGTCCCAGGTTGTGGTCGCCCACAAGTTCAACAGCTTGCAGTGGTTGGATCACCTGGGGCGGGCGCTTGAGCCCTTCGGTAATAAATGGATTCGGATTTCCCAGCTGGTTGGGTTACTCCCCGGCGAGGCGTACGTTTGGTCGACCAACGGTGCTCCCGTCTTCCAGAAGCCACAGAAGGTTCGAATACGACCTCGCTTGAGCCAACACGGCGGCGCGACCCGACGGGCCACCAACTAAACGTTCGGCGTGATCAAATCGGGTTCAAACGGCCTGAGATTTCGTAGCTCATACGCCCCCGGTTCCGTTGCCGGTAGGGGTGCGCCTTCCCAACTTCGGTCTTGCATGCTTTGCCTCTAGGCTTCAATATGTAGCATGTGCGCGGCTCGAACGGGCCACAGCTTGTGGCGAACAAATATTCGCAACCCTGACCGCTGTCCTGTACACTCGGCACGTGGAAGGCGGCGCTGTTCTCCTCCGGCCCAGCCTGGGCGACCGCGATGAGTCGCGGCCAAACTCCCGACATGCCGGCCCCCGGTCGAAGGCGGACCGTCAGCGTGCGTTTGGCAGACCCGTCCTATCGACGTCTGCGCATCGCGGCTGCGGAGAAGGGCATGAGCATGGGGCAGTACCTTGCCGAGCTTTGGGAGACATCGGAGCCCAGGACCCGACCCCGCAAGTCCTCGTCGAACGGTTGACATCCTCAAGAGGCGGTGCTTCACTGAAGCAGTGAAGCGCAAGGCGTTGGAGATTAGGGCTGTGGGACGTGACCGGGGACGGACATTCGTGGACTTGTTCGCTGGATGTGGCGGGCTTGCCCACGGGTTCGTCCGTGCGGGTTTTACCCCGGTGGGCGCGGTCGAAATCGATCAGGACGCCTGCGAGACCTATCGGCTCAATATCGACCAAACGATCTATTCAGCGGACATCGCAAGCATCGACTTGTGGCCCGGCGCACAGGTTGTGATCGGCGGACCGCCATGCCAAGGGTTTAGTCAGCTCGGCACTCGTGATCCCGACGATCCTCGGAATCGCCTTTGGCGTCAGTACGCCCGAGTTGTGAAAGTCACGGGTGCTCAGGTGTTTGTCATGGAGAACGTTCCACAGTTGCTCCGATCGAGTCAGTACGAGGAGTTCTACGACGAGATGACCAGCGCGGGTTTCATGGTCACCGCGGACGTGTTGAACGCCGCGGACTATGGTGTGCCGCAGACGCGTCGACGCGCGATCGTCATTGGTTCGCGTCTGGGACAGCCGGATCTGCCGGAGAAGACGCACGGACCTCAGAGCCGTTTCAAGAAGCCGCCGGTAGACGTTCGTACCGCGCTGGCAGGCCTACCAATTCAACCAACAGGCAAAGATTGGCACCGTGGGCGGGATGGCATTCGACCCGACTCCATCGTCCGATACAAGGCCGTGCCTCCCTCTGGTGGCAACCGGTTCCAGATGCAAGAGAAACTGGAGCGGAGTGGTCTTGGACATCTGGTGCCCAACTGTTGGCGGAATAAGGTATCCGGGACAACCGATGTCTTCGGGCGGATGTGGTGGGACAAGCCTGCTCCAACGATCCGAACCGAGTTCTTCAAGCCGGAGAAAGGACGCTACCTCCACCCGGTTGCGCACCGGCCGATCACGGTTCGCGAGGCTGCGAGATTGCAGTCGTTCCCAGACGACTTCATATTTGCGGAGACGCAGGCAATGAACAGTGTTGCGCGGCAGATCGGAAACGCGGTGCCACCGGTGCTCGCTGCCGCGATCGCCCGCGCGGTTGACGAACACTTGCGCACGCACGGGCAGCCGGTGGTGGGCGTTGTGGCGTCTAGGTCTGGCCGGCACCGGGAGCTAGTTCCGGCCAGGTAGTCAAGGCCAGATCGGAGACCGCGCCTGCAGGTCCTGGCTAGCCTCCTTCTATCGCGTAGGTGCAAAGGGACGAGCGCGGAAAGCCCCATGCCAGATTCAGGCGACTCGCCTTCGTTCGCTGCGTGGCATCCTAGGGAGCGACCGGACCCTGCTTTGAGACCTCATAAAGCCGCTTCCGGGTAAACGATGAACGCACAGCGGTTTACGAAAACTGAGACCCGACCGTCATGGGCATCGACCGACGGCGTCCGCCGATCCATGCAGTCCAATCGACCGAAGAACACAGGCCCCGAGCTGGCTGTGCGATCTGCACTCCACAGAGCCGGGTTGCGCTTTCGCGTCCACTACAGGCCACTGCATGGGATCAAGCGTGAGGTCGATATCGCATTCACCGGCAAGCGAGTCGCCGTCTTTGTCGACGGGTGCTTCTGGCATGGATGTCCTGTCCACGCGACCCGACCGGCAACCAATGTCGACTGGTGGGCGACAAAATTGGACGGCAACATCGCACGTGACCGAAATACGGATGAAGTATTGACCAAAGCTGGCTGGAGGGTTCTTCGCTTTTGGGAGCACGTTCCTCCCGCCGAGGTGGTCGTCGCCGTCGCTTCCCAGGTTGCGCCGCGGCTTGTCGAGTCGCCTCAGTTAGATGAGTAGGTCAAATGGAAGATCGCTGATGTCAGCGAGACGAAGTCCCTTCGTCATTCGGTCGAGCGCAACTTGCTGTGGCGCAAAGTTCGGGTTCTCCGCGACAGCCTTGGCCACGGCGTCCTGAAGCTCATATAGCGCGAAGTGGTAAACGCGGTCGACATCGCCCGTTCCGTCGGCCAGCGAGGCCAAACGTGTCGGAAGCGGTTCGGCCGTCACAAGGCATATTGCAGGCGTGCGACCCTTCCGGTTTCGGATGAGATTGAGAGCTTCAGTGCGAGCGTTCTGAGCACGGTCGCTGCGCAAGGTCCATTTGCAAGATACCGAGGCATGCACTACCGGCAACTTATTGTTCCCCGACCGAAGGAAGGTTGAGCGGGCCAATTGCTCTCCACTTTCGATGACTGCGTCCCCAAAAGCTGAGTCTGGAATCGGTCCACGGCTGACGCATATGTCCGGACCTACGAGATAGTCGCCGCCAAGATAGATACGCAGTTCCGGGTACTGCTCCGACAGGTGCTCGATCTCGTCCAAGTGCGCGTACTGCGCGAAGCGCCCGATGGACCCACCCTCCATCACCTGCCAAGGCTTTGAGCTGGAGACAATCCCCTCAAGGGTGTTGCTGATGAAATTGCGGACGAGCAATGCGAATGTCTTGCCAGCGTCGACATCTTTACGGTGGGCGCTGAGGCCGGCAAGACCCACTCGAGCGCAAAGGGATGCCGCCAGAAGCTCAGAGACCCGCTTGCTCGCTCGACTGGCCCGATCTGCGGTAGTCACGACCCCCTCCCGTAGTGCGAGCGCGCCGTCCTCGACCAGCTGTCGATGGAGCTGGTCGCGTTCGCGGGCAATCAGGGACTGTGGCACGTTGCGGAGTTTGCCTGAAGCGTGCCTGCAACGGTTGATGTGGCGACCGTTTCGCTCGCGTCGTGGAGAGCCCTCACTCGTCCGACCCACGTCGGGTCTTACGAGAATCCGCTCCTTGGCGCAACGCATTCAAAGCGAACCCGGCGGGTATTCAGCCATTCGGGTATCGGCAGGGCCAAGCATGAGCAGCGTGTCAGAATCCCGCCAAGGTATGGGCGACTTCCCCGCGGTAACACTCGGTGCCGCGTTTGCAGACGCCATGATGGCCGCGTCTGCTTGGCACCGCGACCAGGGCCGTAAGGGATCGCGGTTGCCCTATCTCGGCCACCTGCTCTCGGTAGCATCGATCGTCATCCAGGCTGGCGGTTCAGAAGCCCTCGCCATCGCTGCTCTGCTTCACGACGCGGCTGAAGACCAACCCGGACTCTCAGGTGGTATCGAAGGTATCGAGAAGCGCTTCGGGCGTGAAGTCGCAGCGATCGTACGTGAGTGCAGCGACTCCGATCCAGCAGAGCCCTCGAAGCGGGACTCGACCAACTGGCGGGACCGCAAACAATCGTATTTGGACGCCCTGCCACACAAATCCCCGGACGCCCTCCTCGTGTCTTTGGCGGACAAGGTAGACAACGCGCGGTCGATCCGCTTGGAGCTGGGCGAGCATGGCCAGTCGCTCTGGGCCCGCTTCAATGCCCCCAAGAAGGATCAGCTCTGGTACTACCGCGAATTGGCCAACGCCTTCACGCTTCAGCTGCCTGGCCAACTTGCTGACGAACTGGAGCAAGAGGTGTCTGCGATCGAGCGCCTCGCTGCTACCGGTGAGGCCTCACCCGGCATTTCCCTTCCGCAGGATCACCTGACACCTGCTGTGGTCATGTCCCTGAAGCGTCTGCGTGTGCTGGAGAGAGTGGACGACGAACGCCAGTTTTACATCGCAGCCATTAATGACGGCACATTCATTCTCAGGTCAACGAAGCGATCCAAACATTTGGGGGAGCTGGAAGTCAGCGTCACCTCTCAGGAGCTCGCCCGCGACTATCGGCTGCATGTTCCGATCACATCCAAGGCCGGAATCAAGATCAAGGTCAAGCCCGCAGCAAAGCGAAAGGCCAAGCCCAAGGCAACGACAAGAGCCAAGGCAAAGTCCAAACCGAAAGGCAAGGCGACGCGAGAGCCGAAGGGGAGGGGACGCGTGAGACTCATCAGTTGAGCTTGGCGGCCCATATCCGGTGCTGATGACGCTCACCGATTGCACCCCTCTCGATCGTGATGAACGTGGATGAGCCGAGAGATCCGGACATCGATGCCTTCAGCCGAGGTGAAGCGGACACTTTCCCCGAGTTCGCGCCGATTAGACCCGTCTTGCATCAAGCTGCAGCGAATGAGTTCCCGTGGTACGAGCTGGGCAATAGTGGCGGCAGGCTGATCCGGTTCGCTCACCGATTCGGCACATACGACTGGAGCCACGATCCCAATCACCGCGAGAAGATGCGACTTCTTGAGAGCTACAACGTCGCGGAACCGGCGGCCCCTATCCCGATGCCCTTCGACGTGTTGTGGCGCTGGTTGTTCGCGGCTGTCCGCGAGGATCGGTTCGGGAGTGAGAATGTCGCGACTAACCCCATCGCGCTCGTGAGAATTGCTAACGAGCTCCGCAGAAGGCTCCAAACGGAACGAGCGGGCGGCGAGAGCAAGCCCGCCGATGCAATCGTTGAACCGTATGTTGCCGACCGCATCCGGCGCTCCGCGCCCGCCCGGTGCTCGGTTATAACCGGCTCGACTCCTGTTGTGGCGTTCGGTGATCCGAGCGCCGCATCGGTGGCGACCTTAGGCCTTAACCCGAGCCGAGTCGAATTCATCGATTCGGGCCAACTGCTCGGGGGTCAACAGCGACGGCTAGCGTCGCTCGGCTCGTTGGAAGTGGACTCTCTTTTGGGCGCTGACGAGGAAACAGTTGGTCGGGTTGTGGGCGCGTGCCGGCGATACTTCTGGCGACGCCCTTACCGACGGTGGTTCGACCAGCTTGAGGCGATTCTCGGCCCCCTCGGCTATTCCTACTATGACGGCACTGCATGCCACCTAGACCTCGTTCAGTCAGCAACTGATCCAACTTGGGCGAAACTGAGCGACGATCAGCGGCAGCGCTTGTTGAGCTCAGACGTGCCCTTTCTTCGGGACCAACTTGATCGCTCAAGCTTTCGATTTCTGCTGATCAACGGCTCGAGCGTGCGCGCCTGGGCGGCCGCGACGCTCGGTATAGAGTTCGCGAACGAGACGGGAGTCGCCCTGGATGGAAGCATGACGGCCTTCGCGGTGGGCAAATACAACAAAAAGGTTCCGGTTCTTGCTTGGAGCACAAACCTCCAGTCATCTTGGGGAGTGACGGGCGCACGTCGAAATGCAATCGCGTCCCGGGTCTCCGAATTGATTGCCCGCGGATGGTGATACCAACGAGTAATCGCGAAGTAGCCGTGGTACAGCTCCCACACCCGGGCGGTGAATGGGGACCTGATCCAAATACGCAGTCGCGGGGATGGACTGACTGGAACCATGGCCACGCCAGGAAATTTCTTCACCACACCGGCCGCTATGAGGACCAGCGCCGGAATGTGGTTGCTGGCCCACTGACCTTCTGGGGCGAATGGGAGGGACCGTCGTCACTCGAGCCAACGCATTCGTTCGAACCCGGCATGCCGACATGGTTCCAGGTTCCCCAGCGAGGCGATCCCGCGGTTGTCCCCCGTCCTCAGAACACTGATCCCTTCGTATTTGGCGCCTTCGTCTATAGCAACTGTCAGCAAGACCATGAATGGCCGAAGGGAAGCGGGAGATACCGTCAGTTTGCAACCAGCATGCTCGCTGAGGGTTCCGTGATCCTCTTCGGTTCGACCCGCCTCGGTCAGTTTGTGCTCGATACGTGCCTCGTGGTGAGGGACATCATCGAGGTTGACTCCACGCATTTCGAACAACAAGTAGTCGGACGGGTGCCAGACGCATTCATAACTGCAACGCTCAAGCCAATCTTCATCGGAGCCAAGGAGCGGAGGCTGTCCCTCTACCTTGGCGCGCAGCACGACGCCCCCCTGTCATCGATGTACAGCTTCTTTCCAGCACACCCTGCAGGCATCCGGCCTGTTGCCTTCTCGCGACCGGCGCTAAAGCTCGGGGGCCTGCTCGGCACTTTCGTGAATCCCAAGAGCTCTCGTCGGTTCACCAGGCATGCCTGTACCCCGGAGGCCGCGCGGGGGGTATGGATGGAAGTCCGCCGCCAGGTGGAGGAAGCGGCTTGCCGCCTAGGCGTCTTCGCGGACCCGCTTTAGCCTTCTTGTCGCGAACAGATCTCGCCAGTTACACGTCGCCTGGACGCTAGCTCGGACCTACGATTGCCCCGCGTCGGCCGACCTATAGCGAGGTGGATGGATGTACAAGGTTGAAATTGCGTTTAGCCGCGGGTTGCGGATGGAGCTCAAAAGCAAGGATATCGTCCTGGTTGTGGCGGACGAAAGAGGCAAGATGGGCGAACTTCGGATCAGTAGAGGATCTGTGGACTGGTGGCCTTTCATGGCACGCACGTCGCCTACAACGCTGAAGTGGGAGCGGTTCGCTGAGGTGATGCAGGATCCAAAACATCCTCGTCGGCAAAAGGTGCGGCGGCCCATGAGGGCAAAGCGGGCCTCGTAGGCGAGCATCCAGACGCATTCAACGGCTGCTGACCAGGAACTCGTTGACGTGTACAGCGTGTATGTGATTGAGATCTCGGATGAGCGAGGGCCCCGGCTCAATCCGCGGTACCCGAACGTGTACGTTGGACAGACCTCCCTAACTCCCGAGGAGCGATTTGCCCAACACCAAATTGGCTACAAGGCTTCCCGCTACCTATGGAAAGGCGGAAAGGGGAGAGGCCAGTGGCTAGGCCTGTGGTTAAAGCGAAGGCTATATCAGCGATACAACCCGGTCGAGACTCGCGCCGAAGCCGAACGATTGGAACTGTGGCTGGCTGAGCGACTCCGGCGCAAGGGTTACACGGTCTTTGTTGGATGAAGGAGATGCAAAGCCTACCCGCGCCGCACTCGGTGTTAGCCGGCCACCGAACGCCGCTCGCGCGCGGCCGGAAGGTGCACGGTCGTGCCGTCAGCGGCAGCCACCCGCGCCGCGGGCTTGCCGTACAACGACGCCGCTGCGACGAGTTCGCCGAGGATCGACTCTCGGAGTCCGACTGGTGAGACAACCTCGCATTCTTGCCCCCATCCCAGAATCCACGACCTAATCTCAGTCGGCTCGGCGATGACCAGCCTCAGTTCAACCCCGCCGTTCGCAAGCTCCCGTAACTGCTGGGATTCATGCCAGGTCGTGGCGATCACGCGTGCCGCGACCCGCGGTGTGAACCGCAACACGACCTCGACAGGATGGTCGGAAGTCCAGATTCCCCAAGCGTGTCCCAGCATCTTTCGCAGTGACGAGCCGAGAGGCGGATCGAATCGCTCTTCGAGCACGACTGCGCCCGAGATCCGCTCTAGGCGATAGTTCCGCATTGCCTTCTTCTTCTCGTCCCAAGCGATCAAGTAGCACGAGTGCGCGTACGGGGTCGGCTCGATGAACAGGGGCCAGACCACTCGGTCGGACGCAACTCCATCCTCCTTGGTGTAGCGCATGCGAACCTTTCGTCGCTCCGCCCACGCCGTCGTCAGTGCCGCGAACACCTTCATCCACACCCCGTCGTCCGGCTTGTCGCCCAGACCGTCCGCCACCTCCATCACCGGCTCTTTCATCGGCGCTGGCAGCACCGCGGCGAGCTTCTCGTACGCCGCCTGAGCGAACGGATTGGCGCGGTCCGCGTATCGCCACATCAGCCGCGCGCCCACGACCATCGCCATCGCCTCCGGGATCGTGAAGTTGACGGGAGGTAGGAAGTAGCCCTCGATCAGGGTCCACCGCGTGCCCTGCTTCACGAATGGCACCTTGTACTCGCTCTCCAAGGCCGCGATGTCCCGCTGCGCCTGCCGCTGCGAGATCGCCATCTTCTCCCCGATCTGGGCCGTGGTCAGGCCTCGCGGCTGTGCCTGGAACAGAGCCAGCTCCCGCATCAGCCGGATCAGACGGTCGTGCTTTTCGAAGTCGTCTCGAGCCATTCGAGGGCCGCATTATGTCACCGCTTGAAGAGCTGGTTGACAGGGCCGGGCGAACGCGACAGCCAGCTGTCGCGACGCCCTCCGATGATCGCCCCATGAACGACCAACAGACCCTGATCGACCTCGTCACGACCCTCGAAATCGGCCAGGCCGCGGTGGCCGGCAATCTGGCACTGCTTCCACTCATCGCCGGCCGGCAGTCTGCGGCAGAGCCTCCGCGCTACTTCCTTTATCAGCAGGCCCAGGACGCCGGGCTCCTCTCCATCGAGGAGGTCAGTACGGCCGGCTCCGTAGGCACGCTGCGCGTGGCGAATCGCGCCGACCGCCCGGTTCTCCTGGTCGAGGGCGAGGTGCTGCTGGGCATGAAGCAGACGCGAGTGCTCAACCTCACGATCCTCGTTCCGGCCACGAGCGTGCTCAACGTCCCAGTCTCATGCGTCGAGTCCGGGCGCTGGCACTCGGTGTCGGAAGAGGCGACCGGCAAGGCCGCTGTCAACCTCGCGCCCAGCGTCCGTGCGGCCAAGACCGTGACCGTCGCCCGCTCCATGCGCAGCGCCCACAGCTTCGCCTCCGACCAGCACGCGGTCTGGGCCGGCGTCGATCGGATCCTGGACGGCCACGGCGCTAACGCCCCCAGCCGTTCGTATGCCGACCTTGCCCGGGACTCGCGCCCGCTGGCCAACCTGGCGGCGACCGTCCAACCTGCGCCGGGCCAGATTGGCGTAATCGCCTGTGTCGCCGATCGCGTGGCTTGCGCGGACATCTTCGAGGCTCCGGAGGTCCTGGCCTCCATGTGGACCGGCCTCATCGCCAGCTACCAGGCAGAGGCGGCGATGTCTGATTCGAAGCCGGTAGGCTCCCGCGCCGGCGCCGCGGCCAGGCGATGGTTCCATTCGATCGCCGCCGGCAGCCCGAGCGTCGGGCCCGAGCTTGGCGCCGGCTCGCACCTCACCGTCGTGGCCCCCGACCTGGAGGCTGCCGCGCTGGTCCACGAAGGCCGGGTCGTCCACCTCAGCGCCTTCCCGGCCCACCAGTCCCCGAGCGCGACCCGCTTCGTTTCACCGGCCCGGAGGAGAAGTTGATGGCGGTCCGAAAACCGCGACAGGGAGCTGTCGCGAGAGCCCTGCACGCTGTCGGCATGGAAAGAGAGATGCGGCTGGAGATCTACGAGAA
>Ga0070706_100001401_pt1 | contig 25477 bp, 21 predicted proteins | sample KBSK5501metaG_FD_65476 | JGI IMG/M metagenome (GOLD analysis project Ga0070706, IMG submission 65476) | Corn, switchgrass and miscanthus rhizosphere microbial communities from Kellogg Biological Station, Michigan, USA - KBS K5-50-1 metaG | ecosystem: Host-associated > Plants > Roots >... | reverse complement strand
TTACGCTTGACGCGCGCGCGAATATCACGCGAGCTCCTCTGTCGTCAACCCTGCCATCGCAGACTTTCGACCGCCTGCGAGTGCTCACGAACACGTTGCTGCGCCTCATTCTCTGTAGCCTGACGACGCTGTGCAGGCTCGCGGTCACCGTCTTTAGCCTCACCCCGGCACAGCCCATTCCGTCCAAATCGAACCGGCCGAATGGGCTACTGAGATCCGGCTCAACCCACTCTGCGCTACTGAGCTCAAACAGCACAGACGACTCAACAGCCCATTCTCCCGCCTACATTGCCGCGGGCGCCTCGCCCCCGGACGCCATCTGGTCGCGGTCGAAGTTGCGGTGCCCGAGGCCGGTTACTAGTGTGGACTTTCGGCAATCTCGTCTGTGTCCAAAAACAGAAGGAGGTATTGCCTGATGGCTAGCGCAGCGGGAAAAGAGCACTCATCGCTGCGGTGTTCGCCGCGCTCGGGCTACTGTTCGCGAGCGCATCGCTGGCAGCAACCAGCTACTTCGGACCGGCGAACGCAAGTGCCGTGGCGAATTACAGCACTCCCGGCTTCAACAACCGTTCCACCAACGAGGGCTACGCCAACTCGGGTGGTAGCGGCTCTCTCTTGCAAATTTGGGAGAAGCACACTGATGGTACGACCATTGGCTCCGCGAGCGCGAGGGGCGACGTATTTGCCTCTCACGGCGTCTCGTACACTCAGTCGTTTTGCGGCGCCGCGGACGGCTATGCCACCCTATTGCAGTGCTTGTGGTCATGACGCGCAATCTGACCCTAAAGAGAACGTGCTTGGCAATGGCGAGCCTGAGTCTTGTGATCGTAATCGTGAGCGTGCTGTTGGCGGTCGCAAACCGCGAGACACCGGGTGTCGCAGGTGGTGGACCCGCCCTGTCCGTCCTTGATACGGCAGGACCCTCTTTGCCCCCGGAAGTGGCCAGCCGCCCCGACATGCAACAAAGGCTCGCGGATCCGTCAGCCAGCCGACTCGCTATGAGCGTTCGGGGCAAGGACATCTTTGTTGCGAAGGGGCACGATAACACCATCTGTCTTCTTGTCGTGGAGCAAGACTCCGATCGGACGACGAGCGGGACGTGCCAGGACATTTCGGTCCTCGGCAATCGCGCGATTCTTCTCGTGGTGAGCGACGCTGCTGGACAGACAGAGACCATCGGCGTGGTCGCCAACGGGTTCACATCCGCTCACGCGGCAGGTCAATCGGCCCCGGTTCGAAACAACGCTTTCGCGCTCCATGACGTTCAACTGCAGGACGTCCAGGTGTCCGGAAACGGCCGCACTATCAACGCGGATATTAGAACACCGTAATCCGACTGGTATCTCCTGAGCGATTGAACGGATATCCGGCCCTCCAGTTGATGCAGTGCATGTGGCGAAATGCGCTGCCGGGAGGGCCGGAATAATCCCTGCTCGAATAGGGAAATGAGCGTTTCGTTGTCTCTCCCGAGCGTCGCGTCCTAATCTGCATCGGCATCGCGTCGCAACTCCAGAGCGATGCGGTCGAGATTCGTGCGTTTTCCTGCCTGACCCTCTTTCCAGGTCGATGGTGTTTCGCGCCGTCCGCTCGACGTACGCATGGAGCTCGCTCGTCGGGACCAGCTTCAGTCCGCCGATCCGCAACAGCCGCAGGTGAGGTCGGACGTGGCGGTTGAAGCTGTCGCGGCTCATCGAGAGCCGCTGCGCCGCCTCGTCGAGCGGCAGGATCCGTAACCAGGCACACAAGCAGCAGCCACACAGAATTACGTTGAGCCGGCTCCGGCTACACGAGCGTGTCGCCTTTCCGCCAGAAAGCGACACCGCCGGCGGCGCCAGCCCTGGTGCCGCCGCGCGCGAACCAGAAGGCTCTTGCTGTGGCGATGGTCGCTCCTTCGAAGATCGAGGACGAGACTTTGGGACGCCGTGATGGTCGCACCGCGTAGGGCAGGATGTCTGACCGTCGCGGCAGGGTCCCAGCGTGCGGTTGACAGGGCCCGGGCCGCCGCTCGATCATAGGAGCGAGCGCCGTCGGCGTTTCTGCGCCACCCGAGAGGAGCCCAGCATGTTTCTACAATTGCGCCTTCACCTTCCCGCCCTCGCACTCATTCTCATGCTTGCCCTGATCGCGGCCGGCTGAAGATAGGTCCTGCTGCCGAAGCTTTTCGGCACTCGCCATCGGATGTCCTTAGGTTCGACTGGCCGGCGCCTGCTGGCGCCGGTGAGCGGTAGGGCGGGTTCATAACGACGGCGACCACGTAAGAGTTGCCGTGTCGTGATGGTGAGCACTGACCCGTGTGCTCGTCGGTGGCGTTAGCCGCCTCGCGGGGGTTGCGCAAAGTTTGTCCGCTCGCGAACGACGTTCCGAACCCCGCGCCGCGCGCCGTAATCATCAGACGCTGCCATAGCGTCGTACTTCCAACAGAAGGCGACACGCGTGGCGAGGCGTCGACGGGCGAAGGCCGCGGCGACAAGCGAGCGCGCGTCGTCGAAGCGCTCGTGATCCCCGTCGAGCTCCGCGAGGGTCGCCTGACATGCGCGTCCGCCTCTCTTGCAAATAGCAAGGTGTTGCTTTCAGCGACAACGAACTGATCTCTTGGCTGACGTCGGATGGCCTCGGTTATTGCGGCGGCTTGTCACGTTCCCCTTGCTTCAACCGCGTTGATTCGATTCTCTGATCGCGGCGATCAGATCCTCTCCAAGTCGGCTCAAGCCGGACCGGAGTGCCGAGTAAGGCACCGTCGCCTCGAAGCGATTACAGACTCCTGAAGCGACTTGGCCGATCGGGAAGCCGATCGTCAGCCCGCGTGTCGTGAGCGCGAAACGGCGGTAGTTCTTGACGCTCGGGGCAAGGCCTCTCTTGAGGAGCGGATCCCTAGCCTGGCTGGCCCGAGCACAGCTGTTCTTTCGTATGAGCGTCCTCTGCGCAGCTGCAGCGATCGCGCGCAGCGCCACCTTCGGGTTCGTGAACAGGTCCGGGAGGCGAACGCGGGTGCCCGACGGCACGAGGACGGTGACGGAGAGCCAGTAGCCCGCTTCGTGTCCGCCCGGAAAGATCTCGTCGAGTGGAATCAATGCACTCACGCCGACCGTGTTCGCGGAGATGAGGCGAGGGACTGTCGATGTCTGGAAGAGCCCTTTGTAGCCCAGGCGTATGGGATCGGGGGATCGTGCCTCCTGCTCGAGCGCGACTCGCGCGTATCGCCTCTGTTCGGCGAGAACGGTGTTGCGAAGCGCCGCGTTGACGCGCCGAAGGTCGAGGCCGCTCCTTGAGACCTGCGGATACGTCCCGCGGGTCCGGTAGTGCGGCACGTGCAACGGCGGTGTCGGCCGCGGAATGACTCGCAGCGCTGAAGCGCGCGGGAGATCGTTTGCTGCGCTCGAGGCAGCGAGGATCGATGCCGACGTGGCGGCTGCCACGGAGAGCACGACCAGCAGACGAATTGGCTTCAGCCGGCCCCGTTCAGCTCGTGCATGTGGCGATCGTCCATCGCGCGTACTGCACACGCTCGGTTGGGTTGTTGGGCGTTCCTTCGTACCTGCTCCTGACCAGGTTACTTGCGTCGACGATCGTCGTCTGTCTCTTCAAGTCCGCGAAAGCTGACTGCTAGTCGAGAGGTGCACGAACGGGCCGCTGAAATCACGTGGTTGTGGCGGTCACCTTCCAGAGTTCTAGAAGTGAGGCTGGGCTTTGAAAGCCGTAGCGTTCTCCCCGCTCTTTTAGAAGCGTCGTCAGCCGCTCGACCTGAGAGCGTGAGAGATGTGTGCAGACCCGCAACGGGAAACTCTTACCATCAGCCGTTTCGACGCGAAGCATGGCTGCATACCAACTCGGATCAGCGGAGTACCAGACGGCGCGAATGACCCGAATCGTCTGAACGTCATTCCATCGAGCCGAGTACGATCGGAATGCGTTTCTCGCGTCGATTCCCGTCGGTGTGAAACGAGCGCGAAGCCGGAGAGCTGCTGCTACGCCGGACAACGAACCTGACGATACGAGAATCCAGATCAGATCATGATGTCGGCGATGGAGCGCTAAGGCCAATCCTCCTCCAACGAATACGAGCGAGAGGAACGTAGCGTTTAGAACGACAATGACAAAGGTTAGGGGACGCGCTCGTATGACGAAGTTGCCGTTGGATGGTTTCGAAGATTGCTGCTCAGTAATCATCGTTCCTTTGCGAGAGGCAGATGGCGTAGAAAAGCGAGCCCTGAGTGAAGAAGCGGCCGGTGAGTCAGGTTCTCCGCGAAGAGCGCCGCTAACATTCGTACGGACGTGTGGGATTAGTCCGGCCAGAAACGCAAATGGCCCGAGAAACGAACTGGCGACCGCGCGAATCGCCCACGCCCAGCACTCTAGGCGTGATAAGTCTCGATTTAGCAAGATCACCGCAGTTGCCGTAGCACAGATAAGCAAAGGCGGCTATTAGCCAGAGGGTCCCGACGGTGTGGCTAGAGAAAGTTCGGGTTTCACGGAGGCGGTCGGGGGATCAGACCTCCCCCAGACGACTCCTTCGGCGCCGCTTACCGGCTCGTGATCCTCGTCTTCCGCCACGGGATCGGGAACGGGGTGTTCAGTTTCCAGCGAGTGAGCGATCGAGGCCTGGGTGCCGCTGTTCCTGTTCTCGGTTCTGTTCAGAATGCGCTCAATACCTGCGAGAAGCGGCGCTGTTTTGGCTCCCTTAGCGGCGTCCTAGCCCGAAAGAGGTCCCCGCCAGGCACGTCTGGGCTTGCTGTACGTCCTCCTCCCGCCCCGGGGTGCGACACTCCCTCTATACGGCGGACCGACGGGTTCGACCACCCGGCCGGCCTTGGTCAGCCCGCTTTGGGCGTTTGCTGAGGCTGTGGGCTGGTGGAAACCGCCCCGCGTGAAGTGGTGGCGTCGACGCCGCCGGGCGGTCACGACCTCGGTATCGGATCCAGCCGACTGATAGCGGCGGATCCGCTCCGCCAGTGCCGGCACGCCTTCCCAGCGTCGGTCGGATCGAGGAGCACGGCGTCGTCGGTGACGCAGCGTTCGAGCATGCGCCGGCGCTGGTCAGGTCTTGCTCGTTCCAGGCCCGGAAGTGGGTCGCGATCGCGTCGTCCACGGCAGCCCCTTCTAATTGGACGCCGTTGCGACGAACGCGGAGGTGGCGCTGTTGTGGTATTCACGCGCGCGCGTGAACCTAGAAGCTGCGGCTAAAGGCATTCGGCTCATGCATGTGCAAACGCCGACGATGCTCCGCACGGGCGAACGCGGCCGGGATGCGAGTCACGTTTGCTCACGAAAGCGAGTCTCCATTCAACTCAGCTGCATGGCCCGAGGAAAACTGTGCCCTCGTCCCCCTGCGCTGAGCGGGCGCGGTGTCGTCTTTCGGCTCTTCCGATACAAGCAGCGCAGCGACACTTCCGGCAACAGGACGATCGCCGCTCGCGGTCGGCGGGGGCGCCCCAAGGACCGGCTACTTAGCTTTACCGAGCGTGAGGATTCGTCTGAGCGCCTTGGCGAGACCAGAGAGCATCATCGGGGGCCACCTCCTTCTGTGGAGCGATTTGAGCGCCCGTCCATGTGCCAGCGTAGGGCTGCCCGGGTGAACTTTTCCGCGAGCTCGCTTCACCGACGTTCGGCCGACCAAGACTCGAGCGGCTGCGTGCAAGGACGATCACCCTCCAAATCGACAGGCTCCGATCGTGGCCTGCGTTTGAGCTCGCCGCAGCGCTGATCCGGTCGGCATGCCATTCATTGAGAGGAGCGTGTCGCACCGGTGCGGGGCATGAAAGACAGACGGAGGGCTGAGACGATTCGCGCGCCGATCGGAATGGTTGGTTTGGAAGGCGTGAAAGAATCGGCGCGGTGTACCGCTAGGGGTTATTGGAACGGGCTGAAGCATGGGGAAGCCTGGAGGTAGCTACGTGAAGGTCTTTGTCCCGCTCGGGGCCGGCTATATCGGCCTGGCCATCCTCGCCAACTGGCTCGCCAGCGCGTACGTCGTCCACGTCCCTCTGACGCCGTATGCGGCTCCGGCTGGAGTGTTCGCGATCGGCGCGATCCTTGCGACTGGATGCAACAACTCCGTGGGCTCTGGTGGACGATGCCCCTCGTCTACGCGGCCGGCCTTGTCTCGTGGCTCGTGGGTGACCTCGCTGGCTGGACGGCGCTGCAGAAGATCGCGGTCGCCTCCGTGGTTGCGTTCACGGCCAGCGAGACAGTCGAAGCTGTCGTGTTTACGCCGCTGCGGAAACGCAGTCTGACTCTCGGCGTCGCGCTCTCGGGGACGGTCGGGCTCGCGCTCGACTCCTGGATCTTCCTTTCGCTCGCGTTCGGCTCGCTCGCCTTCTTCTGGGGCCAGTTCTGGGGCAAGTTCGAGATGGTCGCAATCGGCGCGCTGCTCACGCTCGCTCGTCGCCGCCTCCTCCCGGTCGCCGCATGATCGAAATAACCACACCCAGCCCACAGACGTAACTGGTTGCTCCGGCGTTTAAGCCGCGGTTTCATGCCACGGCTCCGGCTGCTCGCACACGCGCGACGCGAGACGAATGACTGACGGCCGTGCCGGTGCTCATCCCGGTGTCGCGGTTTGGCGGGAACGCGACAGACGCGCGGTTCCTACACGTCGTCAGGCCCGATCATCTCGCCGGGCTCGGTGGTGGAGACGGTGCGCCACGACTGCCAGGTGATGCGGAGGATGACAAGGGTGATAACGAGGCCGATGATTGGGTCGGCAACCTGAGCGCCGAGCGCGACGAGCGCGGCGCTTGCGAGGACGCCGAGGCTGACGAAGCCATCGACGCGGGCGTGATTGCCGTCCGCGACGAGCGCGGGGCTACTGAGGCGCTTGCCTGCGTGTAGACGAATCTGGGCCGCTATCTCGTTGCCGACAAAGCCCATCACACCCGCCGCAGCGAGCCACCACAGGTGCGTGAGCGTGTGTGGGTGGATGAAGCGGAGGATCGTCTGGATGAGCGCGACGCAGGCGCTAACGAAGATGGTGAAGACGACGGCGAAACCTGCCCACCGCTCGCCAAGGGCGCTACGCAAGAAGAAGGCAAGTCCAAGCGGGATCGCGGTTAGTGCATCACCGAAGTTGTGAATCAGATCGGCCAGGAGCGCCACGCTGAGCACGAGGACGTAGATCGCGGTCTGCGCGATAGCGGTGACCGTAAGAACCACGAGGCTTAGCGAGACAGCCTTGATCCCCGCCCGAGAGCGGGTGATCGAACGATCCACAAACGGCCCGTGAGAATGGTCGCGATCGTGATCGTGTTCGTGCTGCTCCTCGGCCTCATGCTTGTGGTGGGGATCGAGAGCGCAGGTCGCGGTGTGGCTCATGGTCGTGAGCCTAGCCAGCCGCCGACGCAACTTGCGTCGCGATCTGCGGGAAAGGCGACGTCCAGCCAGCCTCCTGCGTTGCGGGGGAGGAATGAGTGTGCGCGCTTAGCGTTCCAACTCGCATGGCGCGCACGCGAATCGTCCGAGTCCTCGTCCGGTGGCGTGCCGGGCCGACGTGGCGAAGCGGGCCGCCCGAAGACCAGCCCGGCTGGGACGAACACGCAGCATTCATCGATGACCTGATCGCGCGCGGGACGTTCGTCATGGGCGGGCCGTTCGCCGACCAGTCGGGCTCTTTCAGCATCCTGGAGAACATCGGCGAAGACGAGGCACGCGAGCTCGTCGCTCGAGATCCGTTTGTTGCAAACGGCGTCTTCGTGCTCGAGGACGTGCGTGCCTGGAACGTCTACGTCGACGAGTTGATGCCGAGCGTCTAAGCCGGCGCGGCTAGACCATGTTCAAACAGCCCGCGGAAAGGTCACGTCCTCGGGCCCAAATCACTGTCCGGTAACAGGCAACGCCCCGCCGCTGGCCTCTAACAAAGCTTAGAACAGCACAAGACGAAACCTCTTCCAAGGGCGGCTTACTCGAAGCGGGAATCACCGCTTGACAAGGACGATCGAGACTCCGTGACCGAGGAATGTTGGTGCAGCGGCCTCGGCCGGTATGTGGCGGGACGTTCGCATAAGGCGCCACTTCTATCTGCGGGGGTCGTACGATCGCCGGCGGATGAGGCGCGCGACCTCACTCGTCGCCGTGGGGCTGATCGCCGTGGCTTGCGTGATCGGCGTGGCCTGCGAGCCGGCGGGCAGGCTCGGTCGAAGCGCTGCAGGTGCGGTGTTCGCCTCGGCGCGGACGGTGATCTGGGCAATCCGTTATCGCGCGCACGATGGCCCGCTGCGGATGGCGTACCTGCTCGCCCCCCGCTGGTATGGGCCCGGACACGACCCGGCCTTGCCGTTGATCATCTCTCCGCACGGGCGTGGCGAAGACGGCCGCGAAAACGCACGCCGCTGGGGTGACCTACCCGGCATGGGGCGCTTTCTGGTGGTCAACCCGGACGGTCAGGGACGACACCTTCCTGACTATTCGTGGGGGTATCCCGGGCAGATCTCGGATCTGGCGAGGATGCCCGCGATCATCAGCAGACGGCTGCCCTGGGTTCACATCGCACGACACGCGGTGTTCGCCTTCGGGGCCAGCATGGGCGGCCAAGAGGCGCTGCTGCTGGCCGCGCGCTATCCGCACCTCTTGGCCGGAGTGGCAGCCTTCGACTCCGTCGCCGACCTCGCACTCCAGTACCAAACCTTCCCCTCACTTCCCTGTGGTCGCGCCTGCCTTGCGAGCTGGGGGGAACCACTCGGGATCGCGCTCCAAACCCTCGCACGGCGAGAAGTCGGCGGCTCTCCCTACCAGCTTCCCCATGCCTACGCGCTCCGGAGCCCGCTCAGCTATGCTCGCGCGCTCGCCGACTCCGGCCTGCCCATCCAGCTTTGGTGGAGTCGCCTCGACCGCGTCGTTCCCCAGGCCGAGCAGTCGCAACGCTTGTTCGGCACGATCGAGCAGCTCGACCGCGACGCACCCCTCGAGGCCTACGTCGGCTGGTGGGCACACACAAACGAGATGCGCGCCCAATCGGCGTTGCCCTTGGCACTGCAAGCCGTCGCCCTGCTCGGGCCCGGCAGATTCGGATGGAAGCCGGCCATGCGCCGCAGCAAACCGCCACGCTCCTGGCCCTGGCCCTCCCCGCACACCCGCAGCCGTCCCCTCTCATCCCCGACACGAAGCAGATCCATCGGCCGCCTGACGAGCGTGTCGTTGTTCCGCCAAATCGCGACAGCCAGCCAGTGGGTTGAAGCGGCGTTTCTGACGAGCAGCGATTCCCGTTCTGGCCGAGGCAAGCTCAAGCGTGACGAGTGATCAATGCCGCTTCTTCAGGCCGTTTTGCAGCCGGAACATCAGTTAGGGCGTGCGACTGGATGTCATGAGAGGGGCCTCCTCGGGCCGCGTTACGTTCGTGGCTCATCTTCTGAGTCGAAGGGAGGCCCCTGAAGGCGATGTTGTACGCAGCGATCGATATTCACAAGCGCACGTTCCAGGCGGCGGTCTTGGACGTCGATACCGGCGAGACGGTCGAGCGTCGGTTTGGGTCGACGCGGGAAGAGCTCAGCGACTGGGCGATGCCGTTACAGGGCAAGCTGGCCGCGGTCGCGATCGAAGCGACGAACGGTTGGCGTTGGGTGTGGCGGGAGCTGAGTGCACGCGGTTTCGACGTGCGCCTGGTCGATCCGGCGCAGGCGAGAGCGCTACGTGGTCGGATCAAGCGGGCGAAGACCGACCGGCTCGACGCGCGCTGGTTATGCGTGTTGTTGGCGAAGGAGATGCTGCCCGAGTCGTGGCTGCCGCCGGCTGAGATCCAGACGCTGCGCGACCAAACGCGTCTGCGTAAAGCACTCGCGGAGGACCGCACCCGTTGGGCGCAGCGACTGCACGCGCTGCTGACGCACGAGGGATGGCCGTGCCAGCGCGGGCGGCTGTTGACGGTCGAGGGGCGCCGCTGGGTCGCGTCGCTGGCGCTGTCGCCGGCGGTGCGCTCCCAGGTCGAGCGGCTGTTGCGTCTGATCGAGGCGGTCGAGACCGAGCTGCGCTCGCTGGAGACGGAGCTGCGTCGTTTCGCCCGCAGCGATCGGCGCTGTTTGGCGTTGCAGACGATCTACGGCGTCGGGCCGATCCTGGCCTGTCACCTGCTCGCCGAGCTCGGCGAAGCGGCCCGCTTCCGCCGCGCCCGCCAGGCGGTCCGCGCCGCCGGGCTCGATCCGGTCGTCGACGAATCGGGTGAGACAAGACGGCGCGGCCGGCTGGCCAAGCACGGCGCACCCGCCTTGAGGTGGGCGCTGGTCGAAGCGGCTCAGCACGCGCAGCGCACAAACAGCCCCGACCGTGGCCTGTACGCGCAAGCCGCGACACGCGTCGGGAGCAAGCGCGCGGTGCTCACGGTCGCGCGCAAGATCGGCCGCCGCGCCTACCACGTCCTGCACGAACTCGAGACGCACGCCGCCTGAACATCGAGATACGTGACGATCGTGCGAGACATCAAGGCCCCACCGCACGGAGACGCTTGCCGCGTGCTCCCACTTTGGACCGACAGCGCGTACTCGCCTGTCCCGGACTGGAATGAGCCGCGGCAGCCCCGATCAGACCTCCCGCGCCGCAGCGCGAGCGCCGAGATAGGGATGGGCCACCAACCTCGCACAACACCGTCGCGGTCCCCGCCGCCGGAGCCCGGCGATCACGGCCCCTCTCATATAGGTCCCAAGTGGACGGTGACTTCGTGTCGAAACGGTGACGCCTGCGTCGAGCTTCGGCGATTCGCTGCGCTACGACCGCTCTTCCGCCTCCAGATCGACCACGACGTGCGTGATCGGGACGACGAAGCGCTCGCGCGCATGCTCGACGACTCCGCGCTCGAGCCAGTTCGACCGGCCTTCGGGATGCGTGGAGATGATGATCTCGTCTGCGCCGAAGGTCCGGAGCGCATCCTCGATCGCCTGCAGCGGGTCTCCGTCGCCGACCTCTCCCCGTGCTTCGACGCCCACCGCGGCGAGCTGCGCGAGGCTCTTCTCCAGGCGCTGCTGGGCGTCTGCCCGCGCGCGGTCCTCGTCTGACGTCCAGTGCCTGATTGGAGAGTTCAGGGCAGGAGTGACGACGAGCACCTCTTCGCGAGCGTCGCGGCTCCGCTCGAGGATCGCCGACCGCAACGTGTTGCCGCCGACGGTCTCGTTCGCGATCACCAGAATTCGCCGCTCGCCAGGGGCGTGTGGGCGCGGCGCGGTCTTCCGTGGCCGCTCGTACCGACGAGCTCGCAGCCACCAGCCGAGCACCACGGCCGTGAGTGCGATGAACACTCCGAGCCCGGCCCAGGTTCCGCCTATGACCTGGGCAATCACGATCGCTCCGAAGTACGCGATCGATGCGATCAAGAACCTAAACGCCTCGGCTTCGCTGCGGAGCGGGTTCAGCATGGGTCAGAGAAGATAGACGGTCGAATACACGACGATCCACATGACGTCGACGAAGTGCCAGTAGATCCCCCCGATCTCGACGCCGTGGTGATTCTCGGGCGAGAAGTGGCCGCGGAAGGCTCGAATCGTCATGAACAACAAGATCGAGAGCCCGATGAAGACGTGCGCGCCGTGCAGGCCCGTCAGACAGTAGAAGATCGTTCCGAACGCCCCGTCGTGTGGAGCGAACCCGACGCGTGAGTACTCGCGGGCCTGCGTCAACAAGAACACGAGCCCCATCAAGAACGTCAGCAGCAGGCCGGCCTGCAGGCCTGCACGATTTCCGCGCTTGATCGACTGCAGCGCCCAGTGCATCGTGAAGCTGGACGTGACGAGGATCGCGGTGTTGACCCCGGCGACGAACACCGGGAGCTCGAAGGGCGGCTGCGGCCACGGAATGCCGTTGACGACCCGCACAAAGAAATACGCGGTGAAGAACGCGCCGAAAAGCATGATCTCGGACGCGATGAAGAGCAGCATCCCGAGGATCGATGCGTTGACGCGCGAGCTGTGGTTCGCGATCGGCGGGCCGTGGTGGGCTTCGGCGTGTGCGGACACTAAACCGGAGCGCCTCTCTCGACTTGACCCGGCTGGAAGACGATGTGCTCGACCGGCAGCCCGGTCTCGTCGTGCAGGCGCTGCACGAGGTTCTTCCGCAGCCAGGGCGAGCGTGACGGTGCGTACGTCGACACGATGATCTCGTCTATGCGCTCCTCACGGACCGCGTCCATCGCGGCCGTGAACGGGTCGGGGTGCGCCACCTGAGCATGTGCGTCGATGCCGCCGCCGCGCAGTTCGGCGAGCACCCGCTTGAGTCTTCGCTCCGCCTCGGGATGCTCGGCCTGCGTCGGGTCACTTTGCGGGGAGATGATCAAGAAGCTCGCATCGCCGCGGGCGGCTCGCTCACGGATCCGGTTCAGGAGCTCGTCGCCCACGATCGTTTCGTTCGCGAGGACGAGGACGTTCTTGGCACCGGTCTCTTCGGCGATGTCGACGACGACGTGCTCGACCGGTATTCCTCCTGCCGCCTCGCGAATGCGATCCACGACGTTCTTGCGGAGCCAGCCCGACTTCTGCTGCGGATGCGTCGCCACAACGATCTCGTCCACAGGCGGCTCGAGCTGTGCGACCGCGTCGCGTACCGCCGTCACCGGATCGGACTCAACGACGAGTCCATGTGCAGAGATGCCCGCGTCCCGCAGCATCGTGAGCGTCCGGTCGAGGCGTCTGCCGGCCGCCGCGCGGCGCGTGTCTTCATAGACGACGTAGCCGTGCTGGGGCTGGCTGACCGGTGCGAGAACCGTGACGCTGAGATCGGTCGAGCCCTTGCGGCGCTCGATCGCCTCGATGAGCCGGCGCCCCGTGACGGTTTCGTTGGCGACGACGAGAAGGTGCATCAGTGCCGAACCTCCTCTGTCTCGGTTGCAGCGCGGTCGCCGTTCAGGACGGCATGACGTGCTCCTGGAACTCCGTACTCGTACGGGTTCCCCACGACCTGCGGGATCTCGTCGAAGTTGAAGACCGGCGGCGGCGACGAGACCTGCCACTCGAGCGTGAGCGCGCGCCATGGATTTGCCTCGGCGGGGGCGCCTCGGCGCATGCTGATGACCATGTTGTAGAGGAACACGATCGTCGACGCGCCGAGGAAGAAGGACGCGACCGAGATGAACAGGTTCCAGTTACCGAACTGCGGCGCGTAGTCGGAAACGCGGCGCGGCATGCCCTGCGTCCCGATCAGGTGCATCGGGAAGAAGGTCAGATTGAAGCCGATGAACGTGAGCCAGAAGTGCAGCTTGCCGAGCTTTTCGTTGTACTGCCGCCCTGTCATCTTCGGGAACCAGTAGTAGATCCCCGCGAAGATCGTGAAGAGCGAGCCCCCGAAGAGGACGTAGTGGATGTGAGCGACCACGAAGTAGGTGTCACTCACATGGATGTCGATCGGAACAGCTCCGAGGTAGATCCCGGAAAGTCCGCCGATCACGAACATCGAGACGAACCCGACCGCCCAGAGCATCGGCGTGGCGAAGTTGATCTTGCCTTCCCAGATCGTCGCGAGCCACGAGAAGACCTTGATCCCTGTCGGGACGGCGATCATCAGCGTCGTGATCATCATCGGCACGCGCAGCCACGGCGCCATGCCCGACACGAACATGTGATGCGCCCAGACCGAGAAACCGAGCACGAGGATCGCCATCAACGACAAAGCCATCAACCGGTAGCCGAAGATCGGCTTCCGGCTGAACACGGAGATCACCTCCGAGGCGATGCCGAAGCCCGGCAGCATCATGATGTACACCGCTGGGTGCGAGTAGAACCAGAAGATGTGCTGGTACCCGAGCGGGTAGCCGCCGCCGCCTACATCGAAGAAGTGGGTGTGCATGACCCGGTCGAACATGACGAAGAACTGCGAGCCGGCGATGAACGGCGTTGCGATTACGACCAGTAGCGAGGTCGTGAAGTTCGCCCAAACGAGCAGCGGCATGCGCCAGAACGTCATGCCGGGCGCGCGCATGGTGATGATCGTGACCAGGAAGTTGAGGGCGGTCATGATCGAGCTTGCACCCGCCCACTGGACGCCCATGTTGAAGAAGATCGTTCCGAGGGGTTGGTGCACGGACAGCGGCGCATAGCCCGTCCAGCCGGAGGCGAATGCTCCACCGGGAACGAGAAAGCTCGAGAGCATCATGATCCCGGCGATCGGCAGCAGCCAGTACGAGAGCGCGTTGAGCCGCGGAAACGCCATGTCGGGTGCGCCGAGCATGAGCGGTACCACGAAGTTCGCGAGCCCCGCGAACGCTGGAATCACGAACAGGAAGATCATCAACGACGCGTGGACCGAGAAGAGCCCGTTGTAGGTCTGGTTGTCGAAGAACTGCATTCCAGGCTTCGCGAGCTCGGCGCGGACGAGCATGGCCAGCAGACCGCCCGCGAGGAAGAAGAAGATGGTGGTGGCCAGGTATTGCATCCCGATCACCTTGTGATCGGTGTTGACGCGGAAGTAGTCGCGCCAGCTGTAGGCGCCGTGCCCTGAGTGGTCCTCCGGCTCGGTCGGCGCGCCGATGGAGTACCTCACCCAGTAGTCGAAGGCCCCGATGCCCGCTAGGAAGCCGATCGGCGCCGCTATCAGCGCACCGATGAGGACGATGACCTCGCCGAACCAGAACGGATGCCAGCCGCCCCACCACCGGCAGAGCACGACGATCGCGCTGCCGATCCCGAAGAAGAGCGGTGTCATCCACGCGGCGCGCAGGAATCCCGGGTAGAGAAGGCGGCGCAAGCCGCCCGGCGGCGGTGGAAGGCCCTGGCGCACGGGGCCCGCGTCGTGGTGCTCGACGACGGCGCTCATCGGCCGCTCTCCGGCCGGTGAGCCGTGGAAGGGGCGTAAGGGGAAACCGGGAGGTTTCCCCGCTTTCTCTCCTCAGCGTTCGCGGCGGCGGTCGCCACGACGCGTGCGCTGAGGCGATCCCTAAAGAAGGGAGCGAGCCGAAGGCGAGCGACCGTCATGAGGTGCCTTTCCCTTCCGCCCACGTCTCGAAGGCGGTCGGGTCCATCACCACGACCCGCGAGCGCATCAGCGCGTGACCGAGCCCGCACAGCTCGGTGCAGATGACCGGATAGGTGCCGATCTTGTCGGGTGTGATGTGCAGCTTCGGCTGGATCCCGGGCACGAGGTCCTGCTTCTGCCTGAATTCGGGAACCCAGAACGAATGGATCACGTCCCTCGCGTGCATCGTGAGGACGACGGAGCGGTTGACGGGGAGCCGCAGCACGCTCGAGACCTTGTTTCCGTATCCCGGATATCCGTAGCTCCAGAAGAACTGCTGCGCGTACACGTTGACCCGGAGCGGGTTGGCACCTGCGGCGTCGTCCTTGGCGAGGACGATCGCGCTGACGATTGCGATTGCTGTCACCAGCAGCGCGGGAATCGCCGTCCAGACGATCTCGAGCGCGGTGTGTCCGTGAATCGGCGGCCCGTCGGAATCGTCGTCCGGTTTGACCCTGAACTTCCAGACCGCGTAGACGATGACCGCGGTGACGATGGAGAAGACGAAGATGCAGATTCCCGTCACGAACCAGAAGACGAAATCGATGCGCCCGGCTTCTCGTGACGCCGAGCTCGGCAGCCAGTCGGGTACGAGCGCGACGGCAGACGCAACGGCGCCGGCCAGGACGCCGATCACGATCAGCTGGACGATCGAGCCCCTACGCACGGACGTCGCGAATCTACTTGACGCAGGCCCGTCGGTGCAGCGGTTTCCTCCTGGCTCGAACGGGAACCTACGTGGCTGGAATCACCAAGGAGGCTAGATGGGACTCGGAGTTGGAATCTTCCTGATTGCTGTCGGCGCGATCCTCGCGTTTGCGGTCAACGCCACCTCGGGGGCGGTCGACGTTCACACGGTCGGCTGGATCCTGATGGGCGTCGGGTTCGTGAACATCCTGTTGGCGCTGATGTTCTGGCAGTCCTGGGGCGGGCCGGGGTACTGGACTCGCCGCCGGACGACCTACGTGGACGAGGGCCCTCCGGCCGCACCACCCCCGTACTAGGAGAACACCTGCTGACGAGACGGCCTTCGGGCCGTCTCGTTGCATTTGTCCCTAGCGCTCTTGCTCGTCGTCGGCCGGCTTCTCGACCGCCTGGCCACCCCCGAACATCCCTTTGAGCCAGCGCCGAAGCCGCCGTGAGGCGAACGTTTCGTCGACCCCGCCATGCGTCTCGGGCTCAATGGCCCCGTCTTGCTCCTCGTCCGGTGTTTCGGCCCAGACCACTGCTCCCATGTTTCCACCCTTTCACATCAGGCCTCCTAGTCGATGGCGATCGGAAGCTCCGCTACGAAGGTCGACCCGCCGCTGCCGCTCGACTCGACCCAGATGCGGCCACCCATCCGTTCGAGCAGCTCACGGCTGATGTAGAGGCCGAGTCCCGTGCCGCCGACGCCGCGCGTGAGATCGGGATCCAGGCGGTAGAACTTCTCGAAGATCCGCCGATGCTCGGAAGGCGGGACGCCGAGGCCCTCGTCGTGAACTGCGTAGCGGAGTAGCGGTCCGTCGAGGGATATCTCGACGATGACCTTGCCACCGTCGGGCGAGTACTTCACCGCGTTGTCCACGAGGTTCGTCAGGACCTGGTGCGCCTTGTCCGGGTCGGCCGCAATCATCGGAGCCTTCCTCGGAGCCTTGATCACGAGGTCGATGCTGGGAGGGATGTAGTGGCGTGCCGCTTCGACCACGCTTCTGGCGATCTCGACGCCGTCGCACTTCTTGATCGTGGTTTGCATCGTTCCCGATTCGAGCCGACTCGCCCAGAGGATGTCGTTGACGATCCGCGCCAGGCGGTCGGATTCGCTCGCGATCACCTCGAGCAGACCCGTGCGTTGCGGCTCGCCGAGCGGAACGTCCTCGCGTCGGAGTGTCAGAGCCGCTCCGTAGATCGCCGCGAGCGGCGTGCGCAGCTCATGCGACACCGTGGAGACGAAGTCCGACTTCAGCTTTTCGACAGCGCGCTCCGCCGTCAGGTCGCGGAACGCGAAGACGGTTCCGCCTTCGAACCCGACACCCGTGATGGAAAGCCAGAGCTCACGGCCGTTGATCTCGACCGGCTGGGTCTCCGGCCGGGGCTCACTCCGCTTCGCGAGCTCCGCGATCGTCTTCCACGGTGAGAAGATCTCCGCCGCGTTGCGCCCGACCGTCTCGGCGGCGGTGAGGCCGGTGATGTGTGTTGCCGCCGGGTTCCAGAGCCGAATGAACCCGCCCTGATCGACGAGGAGAACGCCGTCCGCGACGTGCTCGACGACGATGGCTGCACGCGCCCGCTCTTCGGCAGCTCGATACAGACGAGCGTTGTCCACGGCGACCGCAGCCCGGCGTCCGAGGTGCTTCGCGAACTCGAGATCGTCCTCGTCGTAGAGGCGAGCAGGATCGGAAGACACGAGCATCAGCCCGCCGAACGTTCGCCCGGCGGCCGTGAGCGGAACGACCATCGCCGACTCCATGCCGAGCTCGTGCAGGATCTCGTAGTGCGTCGAGTCCATCGTCGAGGAGGCGAGGAGCTCGTCGGAGATCGTCCGGTAGAGCACCGCCTCGCCTGTGCGCGCGGCCCGTCCCGTACCCTCGTCCTCCTCGAGGTCAGGCGGGTAGAGGTCGCGTGATTTTGCGGCCCACTCCGACTTGGCGGGATCGGAGTGCACCACGGCGATGCGCCTGAAGAGCCCGTCGTCGTCCAGGATGTCCACCGCGTACCAGTCGGCGAACCTCGGCACGAGGAAGGAGGCGAGGCTTGCGAGCGTCGACTCGTAGTCGAGCGAGGAGGCCATCGTCTGGCTCGCTTCCGCAAGCACGGCCAGACGGGCTCCTGCGCGCTCCGCGGCCGCGAGAGCCTGCTCTCGCTCCGAGACGTCTGTCACCACGACGCCGACGCCCATCTTCCTATCGTCGGCATCGAGGACCGGGTAGTAGCTGACGAGGAAGTTGCGGGTTTCTGCCGGCGTGGTTGTCGGCGAGCCCTCGAAGCGGAGGTCGAGGATCGGCTCTCCTGTCTCGAGCACCTGGCGGTGGAGCGGCTCGATCTCGGAGGCGAGCTCGTCCCCGAGCACGTCTCGCAGGGTGCGGCCGAGATGCTCGTCGGGCGAGAGGCCGTTCATTGCTCCCAACGCGTCGTTCACTCGGACGAACCGGAAGTTCGTATCCATGAACGCGAGCCCGACGGGCGCCGCCGCGAAGACCGCATCGACCACCGCGAGGGACTCCTGCGTCTCCCGCTTCGAGGCCTGGGCTTCCCGGAACAGGCGCGCGTTGTCGACGGAAATTGCAGCGCGGCGTGCCAGGTCGAGGGCGGTCGCGAGATCGGAGTCCTCGTACTGCCTGCCGCTTTCGGCAGAGACGAAGGTGATCGCGCCGAGCGCGCGATCGCGCGCGACGAGCGGAACGCAGAGCGACGACTTCAAGCCGAGCTCCTGGAGGATGTCGTAGAGCTCCGGGGCATCCGTCGTCGCCTCGCGCAGCAGCTCGTCGGGAATCTCCTTGAACAACTCGGGCTCTCGCGTCCGGATGACGTTCGGGACGCCGTAAGGCGCATCGGCGTCAGGCGGATAGCGCTCGGCGAGCTCGTGTGCCCAGCGCACCTTGTCGGGATCGACATGAGCGACCGTGAGACGCTGGATCGATCCATCCTCTTCCACCATGTCGATCGTGCACCAGTCGGCGAAGCGTGGGACGGCGAGGGTCGCGAGATTCGCGAGCGTGGTTTCGTAGTCGAGCGACGAGGCGAGGAGCTCGCTTGCCTCGGCGACGAATCGCTGGTCGTCCGCCAGACGACGTTGCGCCTGGTAGAGCTTGGCAGTCCCGATCGCCGCCGCGGCGATATTTGCCAGCAGCGAGCCGGTGCTCTCCTCGCCTTCGCCGAACCGGCGCGGCTCGCGATAGTAGAAAACGAGCGTCCCGAGGACTTGCTCGGCGTAGCGGAGCGGCAGCGCCATCATCGACCGTGTGCCCTCCGCAGCGTGCGCGTCGCGGTGCTCCTGCGTCAGCCATTCGGTCCGCTCGATGTCTTCGGCGATGATCGGCGCCTCGAGGGAGACGGTGGCCGTGTTGCCCCGGATCACCTCCATCGCCGTGGCGACGTACTCGTCCGACAACCCGGCATACGCGCCCACGCTCCAGATCCCGCTGTCCTCGTCGTATTGCCAGACGGAGTACGCGTCGGCGGCGAGCGTCCGGCCTGCGAGGGCGAGCACCTCGGGCAGCATCGCCTCGACGTCGAGCGAGCCGAGGAGCCTGGAGGACGCCTCGAGCAGGAGCCGGAGCCGCTCGAGGTCCTCGGCGTAGCGCCGCTCGGCGTCGTCTCGAAATCCTGTTTCGACGTGAGTCGCCAAAAGGACCCCCCACGGGTTGGGCGAGTCCTCTGACTGTACTCCGCGGACGGCCATTTTCCTTATGGCGAGGCCGGGCTCGCTTCACACGCTTCGCCGTCTTCTCGTCTTCGCTACATGAGACCCGAAGTGGCCGGTGAGATCGATCACGCGCAGGTTCGGTTGGAGGCGTTTGACCCATCTTTGGCCTATCGCCGCCGATGCCGGCTCAGCCGGCGTCGGCCGCTGAGGCCTCGGATCGAAACCGAACGCGCGGAAGTCATCATGGCCGCGACGCGGCCGGACTTCCGCGCGGAGTGGGCCGTGCAGGGATCGAACCTGCGACCTTGGGATTAAGAGTCCCCTGCTCTACCAGCTGAGCTAACGGCCCAGAAACGGGTGCGTAGTGTAGCCGGGGTGTCTCCTGAGTAGCCTTGTCTGCTCATGGGAGCAGACGTTGCCATCGTGGGTGCCGGATACGTCGGTATGCCGCTCGCGCGGGTCTTTGCCGATGCCGGCAAGAGCGTGGTGCTCGTCGACGTGAACCAGGAGGTCGTCGACGGCATCAACCGGGGCGAAAGCCACATCGGTGACGTGTCCTCCGAGGCGCTCAAGACCCTCGTCGACGCCGGCCTCGTCTCCGCGACGAGTGACTACGACGTCTTGAGGGAGGTCGACGCGATCTTGATCGCGCTCCCGACCCCGCTCTCGACGCACCGCGAGCCGGACCTCACCATCGTCGAGACCGCCGCCGCCGAGATCGCGCCCCGCCTTCGGAAGGGACACGTCGTGGTGCTCGAGTCGACGACCTACCCGGGGACCACGCGCGAGTCCCTGCAGCCGATTCTCGAACAGAGCGGCTTGAAGGCGGGGGCCGACTTCCACCTGGCGTTCTCGCCCGAGCGCGTCGACCCCGGCCGCACGGACTGGACGACGAAGAACACGCCCAAGCTCGTCGGCGGCCTCACCCCCGAGTGCACCGAGCGGGCGGTCGAGCTGTACCGCTCGGCAGTGGACACCGTCGTGCCGCTCTCGTCTCCTGAGACCGCCGAGATGACGAAGCTGCTGGAGAACATCTTTCGGGCAGTCAACATTGCGCTCGTCAACGAGCTGGCTCAGCTGTGTGAGCGAATGGAGGTGGACGTCTGGGAGGTGGTGGAAGCAGCCGAGACGAAGCCCTTCGGCTTCATGAGCTTCAAGCCGGGACCGGGTCTCGGAGGACACTGCATCCCGATCGATCCGTTCTACCTCACCTGGAAGGCGCGCGAGTACGACTTCTACACCGAGTTCATCGATCTTGCCGGCAAGGTGAACGCGAACATGCCGTTCTTCTGTCGCTCGCTGATCTCGCAGGCGCTGAACCACGGTGCGGAGAAGTCGCTCAAGGGCTCGAGGATCCTGATCCTCGGCGTGTCATACAAGGCGGACATCGACGACGTGCGCGAGTCACCTGCGAAGAAGATCGTCGAACTCCTGCACAAGGGCGGGGCCGAGGTGTCGTACCACGATCCTCACGTCGAGGAGTTCGACGGGATGCGCTCCGTCGACTACTCCCCCGAAAGCTACGACTGTGTCGTGATCGTCACCGCGCACAGCTCCATCGACTACGCCGACCTGGTCGAGCGCGCACAGGTCGTCGTCGACCTCAGGAACGCAACCGGTAGGAACGGCACCGGCAACGGCAAAGTCTGGAAGCTATGACCCGTCTGGCTCAAGTCGGACTCGGGCAGTGGGGTAAGAACCTCGCCCGTAACTTCGATCGGCTCGCGGAGCTCGTCTGGCTCTGCGATATCGATACCGAGCGGCGAGCCGAGGCCGCTCAGGCGTATCGGTCCGCCCAGGCGACCTCTAGCTTCGACGACGTGCTCGCGGACGACTCGGTCGACGCTGTCATCGTCGCGACTCCCGTACCGACGCACTACGAGCTCGCGCGACGCGCCCTGGAGGCCGGCAAGCATGTTTTTGTCGAGAAGCCTCCGGCGATGCGCGGTGCGGAGATGGAGGAGCTGTGCGAACTGGCCGAGGAGCGCGACCGCGTGCTGATGCCCGGGCACCTGCTCCTCTATCACCCGGGCGTGCAGAAACTGAAGGAGATCGTCGATTCCGGAGAGCTCGGCGAGGTGCTGTACGTCTACGGAAACCGCCAGAACCTCGGAACGTTCAGGACGAACGAGAACGCGCTCTGGTCGCTCGGCGTGCACGACCTCAGCGTTCTGCTCCACCTCATCGAAGAAGAGCCGAACGAGGTGCGGGCGCATGGCAATGCGTTCCTGAGCCGCGGGGTCGAGGATGTGGTCTTCTGCTACCTGCGCTTCCCATCCGGGAAGATGGCGCACATGCATCTGTCGTGGCTCGATCCACACAAGATCCGGCGGATCACCGTCGTCGGCAACGAGCGGATGGCGGTGTTCGACGACATGGAGCGAGAACGGAAAATCACGGTCTACGACAACTGGCGAACCCGGACCGGCGATGTCTACAGCCCGACGGTCGACGCGACGGAGCCGCTGCGGCGTGAATGCGAGCACTTCTTGCGGCTGGTCTCCGGGGAGGGCGAGCCGCACAAGGTCGCGCGTGACGCGATTCCGGTCGTGCGCGCCCTCGATCAGCTGCAGGCCGCACTCGAAACAGTCCCGGCTTGAGCGTCGCGCGCCTTCGGCTCGCTCCCGTGGGGGAAACCATGTTTCCCCCACGAGCCCCCTTCTTCAGGGTTTCCCCCTTCGCCCCTTCCCCCGCCCATCGGCCGGAAAGCAGCCGATGAGCGTGGACGTCGCCGAGACCGCGATCGTCTATCCGGGGACGGTGCTCGGTGACGGCTGCAAGATCCTCGACTACGCGGTCGTCGGAAAGCAGCCGACCCTGGGGCCACGCTCCACGACGAAGCGAGAGGACTTGCCGCCGCTCGAGCTGGGTCCCGGCGCGATCGTGTCCACCGGCGCAGTCGTCTTTGCGGGCACGCGCGTCGGTGCGCGGGTCATCGTCGGCGATCAGTCGTGCGTGCGCGAACGTTGCGACATCGGTGATGACGTGATCATCGGTCGCGGGGCGCTCGTCGAGAACGACACGACAATTGGCGCGCTGACGAAGATCCAGGCCGACGCGTACATCACTTCCTACTCCGTGCTCGAGGATCAAGTGTTCATCGCGCCGCGCGTCATCACCACGAACGACAACTTCATGGGGCGTACCGAGCAGCGTCACGCTCTGCGAAAGGGCCCGACGATCCGGCGCGGTGCCCGCGTCGGCGCGGGCGCCGTTCTCTGCCCGGCGGTCGAGATCGGTGAGGAAGCGTTCGTCGGTGCGGGCGCGGTGGTGGTCAGGGACGTGCCACCGCGCGTCGTGGTCGTCGGGAATCCGGCGCGAGTGCTGCGCGACGTCCCGCCCGCAGAGCTGCTCGACTAGATCTCTACCGGCGCGCGATCGTCAACTCGTACGGGCCGAACCCGGGCGCTGTGAGCTTGATCTCCGCATAGTACCAGCCGCTCGCCGGCGCCTTGTACGCGATTGCGTGCGTCGGTCCGGGGCCGATCGCCTGGGCTGCCCGAAGATGCTGGTTGCGGATGTCGTTCACGTGCTTCGTCCCGGGCTTCCAGAGCAGCAGATTCGAGGTGGTGCCTTCGGGGCCGTTGACGGTGAGCTTCAACCTCTCGTTCTTCTTCAGATAGAGGCGGTACACATCGATCTGGTCGTCCCAGAAGTCGAGCGTCGCCTTGACCGACGTGACTTTGGTTCCGAGCCGTGCTGCGGCGCCTCCGGCGTCGTCGTTCGGCTCGAGCCGGTCCGGGGGCGGCAGGACGCCCCCGAGCGCGCCGATCGCCTTCGCCACGTCGAGCCGGCCCCAGCCGCTCAACGAGTCGCGTTGCAACGGGCACTGCTTGCAACCGTCCGAGGCATTCATGTCCGTCGCCGTTCGCTCCAGCAGGTTCAGGACCTGGTCGGGTTGCAGCGTCGGGTCGAGCGCCAGCAAGACCGCCGCAGCCGCCGAGACCTGCGGCGCCGCAAATGACGTCCCCGCCGCGTGCCGGAACTCGTCGGGGCCACAGTCGGAGTACCCCTGGTTCTGGCAGAGCGGGTGCGTTGCCGTCAGGGCGCGCGGCAGAGTGGAGTAGATCTCCTGGCCCGGCGCCGAGATGTCGTTGTAGATGCGGTCACGGTTCGAGAACTGCGGCACGTTGCCGGTGGGGCTGAGGGCGCTGACGCCCAGCACGTGCGGGAGCGCCGCCGGATAGCTGGCGAACGGCCAGGGCGACTGCGGTGCGTCATCCGAGTTCCCGACTGCCGCCACGAGGACGACGCCGCGACTGACGGCGTAGTTGATCGCACTGGCCTCCACGCGGGAGAAGGTGTCGCGTCGTGGATGGAAGGGATCCCGCAGGCCCCCGATCGACAGGTTGATCACCCGCGCGCCGACGTCGACCGCCCACCGAATCGCCTCAGCTTCGTCGCGTACGTCGATCGACTGGTCCGGGCGCGCGATCTTGGCGATCACGAGCTGTGCCGGAAACGCCATCCCGGCAATGCCTTCGTTGTTGTCGATCGCCGCAGCGATCATTCCCGCGACGAAGGTGCCGTGGCCTTCCTCGTCGGTCAGCGGGCTGCCGCCGACCCAGCTTCTCGCTTGCCAGATCCGGGAGCGTGGAAATTCCGGGTGGCCGCCGTCGATCCCCGAGTCGATGATCGCCACGCGGACCGGGTTCAGGACGGGAAGGTCGTTCGGGAAGGCGTCGAAGGCATGATCCTGCGCCAGGTAGTACTGCTTCGGTGCGAGCGGATCGCTGGGCGTGAAACCGGCCCGAAAGGGCAGCGCAGCGGCGGCCGGCGCCAACGCAAGCGCCAGCACCGCGATTACAGCTGTCTTCACGAGGTCGAGACCTGGAGCACCGGCGAAAAGCCGACTACGAAACCATGGCCCGAGCTCACTCGAGCCCGGTAGACGCCGGTCGTGAGCTGGAGCTTGGCCAGGAAGTCACCGTTTGCGTCGACGGTGGTCTGGCCCACAGTCGGCCAGCCGTCGCCCTGCTGTTTTTGGATGAGCACCGTGGTCCCGGCGAGTGACGCCGGACGGACATAGCCTCTGAGCCGGTCCGGAGTTCGTGACGGATAGAAGTGCGCGAGGGGCGCCACCGGAACGCGGATCGGCGCCGCGCTCACCTTGCCGCTCGACATCCGGTAACGCGTGGTAACGGTGGGCTTCACGAGGACCGTGACAACTCCGTCCTGGTCGGCCGTGAGCGACGCGACGTCCGTCCAGCTGTCTCCTTGCAGCTGTTGCAGAACCGCCTGCGTCAGGCCGCGCGCGACACCCGTCAGCTTGCCCCGCCCTCCGTACGTGACGGGTTGCGGCGGTGCGGTCAGCGAAAGAACGGCGACGCTGAACCACGTCGATCGAAGTCCGAGCAGGCGGCGGAGGTCCGCGCCCGGCATGGAGAGCGTGTTCTCCGTCCCGACGACGTTGATCGATTTGATTCGGCCGGAGGCGTTGAGCTCAGGCTGCAGATCGACGACGCGACCCTTCATCTTCATCGCCTTCGCAAGCTTTGCGCCCGTGAACACGACCGGGCCCCAATCGTGGTGTGGGGAGATCGAGTCGTACGGGTCCGGAACCGAGACGAGATAGGGGACCGGCTTACCCCAGACGTCCTCCGCCGACGCCGTGCGGCCGCCGGACGTCGAGAAGAAATACGTCTTTGCGACTTCACCCTGATACAGGACGACCTGGCCGGCGGTCGCATTGACGGCTGCGGTTGTCGAAGGCTTCTCGTGGTCCATTCCGAGGTACACCTGGCTGCGCGTGTCGGCGAAGAGATCGAAGGCGCCGGTCCTGCGCGTCGCCAGCGCGTACGAACGTGCGACCACGGCCTGTGCCTTCAGCGCCTCCGGAAGCCAGATGAAGGGCATCTCCGACGGGACGACTCCGTAGAGGTACTGCTCCAGCCCGACCATGTTGATCGCGCGGAGCTTCCCGGCGGTGACGTCGATCTGAATCGAGCCGCGATAGCGGTGCGTGAGGCTGAGCGCAGCAGCTCCGGGCTGGAAGAGCAGCGGGCCGGGTAGCGCGCGTGGCGTCGTCTCACCGTCGACGACGAGCTTGAGCGCGGGCGTGAGCGTGTACTTCCCCGCAGTGACCGTGTGCACGACTCCCGTGGCGTCGCGCACCTTGAAGTCGGCGGTCGAACCGATGCCCAGCGTGGCGACTCCGGCCGTCAGCAGGACGCGTACGCGCGAGACCGTCGCCGGCCCGAGCTCCGTCCCGGGGAAGTA
>Ga0070706_100001400_pt1 | contig 25498 bp, 22 predicted proteins | sample KBSK5501metaG_FD_65476 | JGI IMG/M metagenome (GOLD analysis project Ga0070706, IMG submission 65476) | Corn, switchgrass and miscanthus rhizosphere microbial communities from Kellogg Biological Station, Michigan, USA - KBS K5-50-1 metaG | ecosystem: Host-associated > Plants > Roots >... | reverse complement strand
CCGAACGCCGCGTATGTGCACATCTGCGCGAACGAGACGATCGGCGGCATCGAGTACCACGACATTCCCGACACCGGCAACGTGCCGCTGGTGGCCGACGTGTCGTCGAACATCCTGTCCAAGCCGCTGGACGTGTCGAAGTTCGGACTGCTGTACGGCGGCGCGCAGAAGAACATCGGCCCGGCCGGCCTGACGATCGTGATCGTGCGCGACGACCTGCTCGGCGGCGCGCTGCCGATCACGCCGTCGGCGTTCAACTACACCGAGCAGGCCGCGAACGACTCGATGCTCAACACGCCGCCGACGTACGCGATCTACATCGCCGGTCTCGTGTTCAAGTGGATCAAGGAGCAAGGCGGGCTCGGCGCGATGGCCGCGCACAACCGGGCGAAGGCCGCGGTGCTGTACAAGTTCCTCGACGACAGCGAGTTCTACATCAGCCCCATCGTGCCGCAGGATCGCTCGCTGATGAACGCGCCGTTCAAACTGCGCGACGATTCGCTGGACGCGGCGTTCCTGAAGGGCGCCGAGGAGCGCGGCATGCTGCAGCTGAAGGGCCACCGCTCGGTCGGCGGCATGCGCGCGTCGATGTACAACGCGATGCCGGTCGAAGGCGTGCGCGCGCTGGTGAATTACATGAAGGAGTTCGAGGCGCGCCATGGCTAGCGGGGCACGCGGCGGCGCGAGCGCGCGGCGCTTCCGGGTTCTGGTGCTGAACCAGATCTCGGCGAAGGGCCTGAAGCGCCTGCCGCCCGAGGCCTACGAGACCGGGAAGGACACGGCCGAGCCCGACGCGGTGCTCGTGCGCTCGGCCGACCTGCATGGCATGCCGATCGCGGACAGCGTGAAGGCGATCGCGCGCGCCGGCGCCGGCACCAACAACATTCCGGTCGCGGCGATGAACGCGCGCGGCGTGCCGGTGTTCACCGCACCCGGCGCGAACGCCAATGCGGTCAAGGAACTCGTGCTCGCCGGCATGCTGCTCGCGGCACGCAACCTGCCCGAGGCGCTGCGCTTCGTCGGCGGCCTCGACCCGAAGACGCCGGGCATGGACAAGACCGTCGAAGAAGGCAAGAAGGCGTTCGCCGGCTTCGAGCTCGCCGGCCACACCCTGGGCGTGATCGGGCTCGGCAAGGTCGGCTGCCTGGTCGCCGACGCCGCGATCAAGCTCGGCATGCACGTGCTCGGCCACGACCCGCACATCACGGTCGACGCGGCCTGGAGCCTGCCGTCGCAGGTGAAGAAGGCGGCAAGCGTCGACGAGGTGCTGAAGAGCTGCGACTTCGTCTCGCTGCACGTGCCGCTGGTCGAGGCGACGCGCGACATGGTCAACGCCGACAACATCGCCCTGATGCGCGACGGCGCGGTGCTGCTGAACTTCTCGCGCGAAGGCGTGGTGTCGCAGGCCGCGGTGCTGGCCGCGCTCGGCGACGCCGGCAAGACGCCCGGCAAGCTCGGCTGGTACGCCTGCGACTTCCCGAGCCCGGCCAGCCACGGCCACCCGCGCGTGATCGCGCTGCCGCATCTGGGCGCGTCGACCCGCGAGGCCGAGGAGAACTGCGCGGTGATGGTGATCGACCAGCTGCGCGACTATCTGGAGCACGGCAACGTCGAGAACGCGGTGAATTTCCCCGCGGTTTCGATGGCGCGCGAATCGGCCTACCGGGTCGCGATCGCGAATGCGAACGTGCCCAACATGCTCGGCCAGATCTCGACCGCGATGGCCAGCGCCGGGCTCAACATCCACAACATGGTCAACAAGTCGCGCGGCGAGATGGCGTACACGCTGGTCGACGTCGACAGCCCGGTCGCGGCGAAGGTGCTGGAGGCGATCCGCGCGATCGACGGGGTCCTGTCCGTGCGCTACCTGCCGCTCGCGAGCGTCTGAAGCGCGCCGGCGCCCTGCATTCGAAGCCTGGTGTCCCTCGCGCCCTTCGACACTTCAGGGCGAACGCAGGTGCACGGCGCGCCCTGCCTCCGAATTCTGGTAGAAACGTCAACTATTGCTTCCTACATCGTGTCCGGACCTTTTCCGGACGCTTTTGCATGAAGGAGCCGGGTGACCCAGAACGACGTGCGGAGCGCAGGCGGTGCACCCCGCGTCCACGGGACACGGCAACGCACGCTGCTGCTGGCCGCGGGCATCTGGACGCTCGTGGTCGCGCTGGCCGCCTGGTGGCTGATCGAGAGCCGGCTGCACGACTATCGCGAGCAATCGCTGGCGAACTCGACGCTGCGCCTGAACGCGATCAAGGACACGCTGGCCATCACGTTCCGCCAGCTCGCCGCACTGCCGCTGGACCTGTCGCACCGCACCTCGGTGCTCGCATTCTTCGATACTGCGCGCGACGCCGAGGAGCATGAGCAGGCCCGCCGCGATCTCGACCGCACGCTGGACCGCACGGCCGCCGATTTCGCGCTGCCGCTGATCCTGCTGCTCGACCGCAACGGCGCGATCCTCGCGACCACCGGTCCGTCGCGCAATGCACCGCCGGGCACCGAAGCGAACCTGTCGCACCGCGACTACTACGTCAATGCACTCGCCCAGGGCCGCGCGATGCAGTTCCTGCTCGGCCGCACGACCCGCCAGCCGGGGCTCTACTTCGCGAACCGGGTCGAGTACGACGGCAGCACGGTCGGCGTCACCGTCGTCAAGCAGGACACCGAGACGCTGAACCGGCTGCTGAAGGGCACCGAGGGCAGCCGCATCTTCGTCAGCGATTCGAACGGCGTCGTCGTGCTCGGCAACCACGCCGACATGCTGCTCAGACGCCTGCCCGGCGCGCCGGAACGGGCGGCCACGCTGTACAGCGAGGTCTACCAGCGCGTTCCGGAGACGCTCGCCTGGCAGGCCTCGCGCATCGGCATCGGCAGCGGCCGCAGCCAGCAGGTGACGATCATCGACGGGCTGCGCCACCTGACGCTCTCGTCGCCGCTGGGCGAGACCCCGCTGACCGCCTGGGTCGTCGAGCCGCTCGACGAGGAGCCGCAGATCGTGCGCAGCCTCGCCCTCGGCGCGCTCGCGATCTGGGCCGCCGGCGCTCTGCTGATCTGGCTGAGCTGGCGCCGGCTGCAGTCGCTGGACGAGGCCTTGCAGGCGCGCCGCGAGATCTACGAGCTGACCCAGGCGCTGCCGCTCACGGTGTTCCGCTACCACCAGCCGATCCGCGGGCCCGCGCGCTTCAGCTTCATCGGGCGCGGCGCCGAGGAGCTGTTCGGCGTCGAGCCCGGGACGATCGAGCGCGACCCGCAGCTGCCGTGGCGGCTCGCCGGCACCGGCGACCACCCGCCGACGCGGCCGCTGGAGTTTCTGGTGCGGCACGGCGCGGCGAACGGCAAGGACGACGACAGCGGCGACACCAACGACACCAACACCTGGCTGCTCGCCGACAGCACGCTGACGCTCGAGCCCGACGGCGGCTCGACCTACAACGGCTACTGGCTCGACGTGTCGCTGCGCCGCGAGACCGAGGCGCGCTTCGCCGCAGTGTTCGAGCACGCGCCGGCCGGCTACGTGTTCTTCGATGCGCCGCACGGCATCAACCACGCCAACGCCGCGAGCCTGCGCCTGTTCGGCACCCGCGATCCGCATCAGCTGCTGGGGCGCCACCTGTGGCTGCCCGGCCTGTCACCCGTGCTGCAGCCCGACGGCCGGGCCAGCCGCGAACGCGCGCTGACCGAGCTGCATGCCCACACACGCGGCGGCCAGCGCGTGCACAGCTTCGAGTGGCGCTTCCAGCGCCTCGACGGCTCGACCTTCGATGCCGATGTCGGCGTGATCGCGCTCGAGTGGGAAGGAACGCCGCAGTTCTGCGCGGTGATCCAGGACATCACCGCGCGCAACCAGGCCCAGGCGGCGATGCAGCTGGCGCGCGAGGCGGCCGAGGCGGCGAGCCGGACCAAGTCGACCTTTCTCGCCAACATGTCGCACGAGCTGCGCACGCCGATGAACGCGATCATCGGCATGACCCACCTCGCGCTCGAGGACGGCCTGCCCGAGAAGCAGCGCGACTACGTCGAGAAGGCGCACGGCTCGGCGCGCAACCTGCTGCAGATTCTCAACGACATCCTCGACGTGTCGAAGATCGAGGCCGGCCAGATGACGCTCGAGCGCATCGACTTCGAGCTCGAGTCGGTGATCGGCGAGATGGCCGACGTGCTCGGCCTGAAGGCCGACGAAAAGGGCCTCGAGCTGCTGTTCAGCGCCTCGCCCGAGCTGCCGCCGCGCCTGGTCGGCGACCCGTCGCGGCTGCGCCAGGTGCTCGTGAACCTGGGCGGCAACGCGATCAAGTTCACCGACCGCGGCGAGGTCGTGATCGAGATGGGCGTCGAATCGCAGGGCGAGGACCACGTCGTGCTGCACGCCTGCGTGCGCGACACCGGCGTCGGCCTGAGCGAGGACGAGCTCGCGCGGCTGTTCCAGCCCTTCATGCAGGCCGACAGCTCCACCACCCGCCGCTTCGGCGGCACCGGGCTCGGGCTGGTGATCAGCAAACAGCTGGTCGAGCGCATGGGCGGCCGGCTCTGGGTCGAGAGCGCGCCGGGCCAGGGCTCGGCGTTCCATTTCACCGCGCGCTTCGGCCGCAGCACGCCGCGCGCGCCGGCCCGCGTCTGGATCGCGCATGAGCTGCGCGGCACGCATGCGCTGCTGGTCGACGACAACGCCGCCGCGCTGGACGTGCTGGGCCGCATGCTGGAGGCGCTGGACGTCGAGGTCGACAAGGCCGAGAGCGGCGAGCAGGCGCTCGCGATGGTCGACGCCGCGCCGCAGCGCTACGACTGGTTCCTGCTCGACTGGAAGATGCCGGGGATGGATGGCGTTGCCTGCGCGAAACGGATCATCGAGCGCCACCCCGCGCTGCAGCCGTGCATCCTGCTGGTCACCGCGTTCGCGCGCGACGACGCGCTGCGCGCCGCCGGCGACCTGTCGCTGGCCGGCGTGCTGCACAAACCGGTCACGCCGTCCAGCCTGTACGACTGCCTGCTGCAGGCGCGGCGCCGCAGCGTCCCGGTCTCGGCCGTCGCGGCGCCGCGATCGCTCCAGCCGTCCGCGCTGTCGGACGCGGTGCTGCAGCGGCTGGCCGGCGCACGCATCCTGGTCGTCGAGGACCACCCGCTGAACCAGCAACTCGCGACCGAACTGCTCAAGCGCGCCGGCATGCAGGTCGTCATCGCCGGCGACGGCCGCGAAGCGCTGGCGCGGCTGGCCGACAGCGGGCCGTACGACGGCGTGCTGATGGACTGCCAGATGCCGGTGATGGACGGCTACGACGCGACCCGCCGGTTGCGCGAGAACCCCGCCTGGAAGCACCTGCCGGTGATCGCGATGACGGCCAGCGCGCTCGCCGAAGACCGCGACCGCGCACTCGCCAGCGGCATGAACGCGCACATCACAAAACCGATCAACGTCGAGGCGATGCTGCGCACGCTGGCCGAGTGGGTGCACAGCGGGCCGGTGGCGGCGCGCGCTACGCCGGGCGCCGCGCCGCCGTCCGTGGTGCCCGCACCGGCGATCAACACGGCCGACGGCCTGTCCTACTGCATGGACAACGACGAGCTCTACGGCCGGCTGCTGCACGGCTTCCGGCAGCGCGAAGCGGCCTTCGCGGCCGAGGTGCAGCAGGCCCTGGCGGGCGCGCGCTGGGCCGACGCGCAGCGCCGCACCCACGACATGAAAGGTCTCGCCGCCACGATAGGTGCCCATCGCCTGCGCGCCGCCGCACAAACGTTGCAGGATGCAATCGCGGCGCGCCGCGAGACCGACACGGCGGCGGCGCTGGCCGCCGTGCAGACCGAGCTCGCCGCGGCGCTGGGGGAGATCGAGCGGCTCGCGCCCTCCCCCTCGGCGTCACCTTCGGTCTAGGCGAGGCCGAATCCGTTCGCGCGGATGCGGTGGTGGGTTCTTCTTCTCGGCCTTTGCCGCACGGCGCGCTTTGCGTCCAAAATCCCTCGGATCAACCCAGCCCCGCGTCAAGAAAGGGTTCGCCGATCATGCTCACTTCCACCCACGCCACCCCCGCTCACGCGTTCGCCGCCACGCTGAAATCGTTCAAGACCGCGTCGGGCAGGGCCGGCCGGTTCTTTTCGCTGCCCGAGCTCGCGAAGACCTATCCGAACGTGAGCCGGCTGCCTGTGTCGATTCGCATCGTGCTCGAGAGCGTGCTGCGCAACTGCGACGGCAAGAAGGTCACGAAGGAGCACGTCGCCGCGCTCGCGAACTGGAAGCCGAACGCGCAGCGCACCGACGAGATCCCGTTCGTCGTCGCCCGCGTCGTGCTGCAGGACTTCACCGGCGTGCCGCTGCTCGCCGACCTCGCCGCGATGCGCTCGGTCGCGAAGAGCCTGGGCAAGAACCCGAAGACGATCGAGCCGCTGGTGCCGGTGGATCTGGTCGTCGACCACTCGATCATGGTCGACCACTACGGCAAGAAGAATTCGCTGGACCTCAACATGAAGCTCGAGTTCCAGCGCAACGAGGAGCGCTACCAGTTCATGAAGTGGGGCATGCAGGCGTTCGACACCTTCGGCGTCGTGCCACCGGGCTTCGGCATCGTGCACCAGGTCAACCTCGAGTACCTCGCGCGCGGCGTGTACAAGACGAAGGACGAGGTGTACTACCCCGACTCCCTCGTCGGCACCGACAGCCACACGACGATGATCAACGGCATCGGCGTCGTCGGCTGGGGCGTCGGCGGCATCGAGGCCGAGGCCGGCATGCTGGGCCAGCCGGTCTACTTCCTGACCCCCGATGTCGTCGGCTTCGAGTTCAAGGGCAAGCTGCGCGAAGGCGTGACCGCGACCGATCTGGTGCTGACCGTCACCGAGATCCTGCGGCGCGAAAAAGTCGTCGGCAAGTTCGTCGAGTTCTTCGGCGAAGGCACATCCAACCTCGCGCTGCCGGACCGCGCGACGATCGGCAACATGGCGCCGGAGTACGGCGCGACGATGGGCTTCTTCCCGGTCGACGACAAGACGATCGAGTACTTCAGGGGCACCGGCCGCACGAAGGACGAGATCGAAGCGTTCGAGGCCTACTTCAAGGCGCAGAAGCTGTTCGGCGCGCCGCGCGCCGGCGACGTGGACTACACGAAGGTCGTCACGCTGGACCTCGGCACTGTCGCGCCCAGCCTCGCCGGCCCGAAGCGCCCGCAGGACCGCATCGAGATCGGCCACGTGAAGAAGCAGTTCATCTCGCTGTTCAGCAAGCCGCCGGCCGAGAACGGCTTCAACCTGCCGGCCGAGACGCTGCACACGCGGTATCTCGTCAGCGCGAAGGACGCGCCGGCCGAGCAGGCCACGCCCGATCATCCGAACTCGATGCCGGGCGAGCCGCGCCAGGTCGTCGAGATGAGCGCGAATCACCCGACGCTGGAGTCCGCGCAGTCGGAGGGCAAGCCCGCACAGCCCAAGGTCGGCGACCTGTCGCTCGGCCACGGCGACGTGCTGATCGCCGCGATCACCTCGTGCACGAACACCTCGAACCCGAGCGTGCTGCTGGGCGCCGGGCTGCTCGCGAAGAAGGCGGTCGAGGCGGGGCTGAAGGTTGCACCGCACATCAAGACCTCGCTTGCGCCGGGCTCGCGCATCGTCACCGAATACCTCGAGAAGACCGGCCTCATGCCCTACCTCGAGAAGCTCGGCTTCAGCCTGGCTGCGTACGGCTGCACGACCTGCATCGGCAACGCCGGCGACCTGCGCCCCGAGTTCAACGAGGCGATCACGAAGAACGACCTGGTCTGTGCCGCGGTGCTCTCGGGCAACCGCAACTTCGAGGCGCGCATCCACCCGAACATCAAGGCGAACTTCCTCGCGAGCCCGCCATTGGTGGTCGCCTATGCGATCGCCGGCACGGTCTTGCGCGACCTGATGACCGAGCCGGTCGGCAAGGGCAAGGGCGGGCGCGACGTGTACCTGGGCGACATCTGGCCCTCGAGCGACGAGATCCATGCGCTGATGAAATACGCGATGAACGGCCCGGCGTTCAAGCAGAACTACGACAAGGTCAAGACCGAGCCGGGCAAGCTCTGGAACGACATCAAGGGCGTGACCGGCCAGGTCTACGACTGGCCGAAGTCGACCTACATCGCCGAGCCTCCGTTCTTCGAGACGTTCCGCATGGAGCCGGCGGCGCTCGCCCTCGGCGTCAAGGGGGCGCGCGCGATGGCGCTGTTCGGCGACTCGATCACCACCGACCACATCTCGCCGGCGGGCTCGATCAAGGAGTCGTCGCCGGCGGGCATGTGGCTCAAGGAGCACGGCGTGCACAAGGCCGACTTCAATTCCTACGGCTCGCGCCGCGGCAACCACGACGTGATGGTGCGCGGCACGTTCGCGAATGTGCGCATCAAGAACCTGATGATCCCGCCGGCCCCGGACGGCTCGCGCGAGGAAGGCGGCCTGACGCTGTTCCAGCCCCCAAGTGGCGGGACCCCCGAGAAGATGTTCATCTACGACGCGGCGATGCAATACATCGCCCAGGGCACACCGACCATCGTGTTCGGCGGCGAGGAGTACGGCACCGGCTCGAGCCGCGACTGGGCCGCGAAGGGCACGCAGCTGCTCGGCATCAAGGCCGTGGTCGCGAAGAGCTTCGAGCGCATCCACCGGAGCAACCTCGTCGGCATGGGCGTGCTGCCGCTGCAGTTCAAACCCGGCGACTCGTGGGAGTCGCTCGGCATCCAGGGCCATGAGACCTTCGACATCGAGCTCGGCACCGAGATCAAGCCGCAGCAGGCCGCGACGCTGGTCATCACGAACCCCGACGGCGCGAGCCGCCGCGTGCCGCTGATCCTGCGCATCGACACGCCGATCGAGGTCGACTACTACAAGCACGGCGGGATCCTGCCGTTCGTGCTGCGGCAACTGCTCGCGGCGTGAGCCACGCGCCGCCGTGCCCGAACCGTTCAAGAACCTGATCAACCCGGGCACGGTGCGCGAGATCGGCGCGCAGCTGCAGCGTGCCTGGCCCGCATTCGATCGCAAGCGATTCGAGAAAGTCGCGACGACGGGGCTGGAAGCGCTCGAGTTCAAGGCCCGTGCGCGGCACGTCTGCGACGCGCTGGCCGCGACGTTGCCGGATGACTTCGAGCAGGCCGCGGACGTGCTCGAAGCGAGCCTCGCGCCGATCGGCACGCGCCGCAGCACCGTCGCGCCCGACGCGGCCCGCGCCGACGGGCTGAACGGCTGGGCTGTCTGGCCGCTGGGCGAATACGTCGCGCGGCACGGCCTGGCCACGCCCGAGCGCGCGCTGCGCACGCTGCATGCGCTGACACAGCGCTTCACCGCGGAGTGGCCGGTGCGCGCGTTCATCGAAGCGCACCCCGAGCTGACGTTCGCGACGCTCGCCGTGTGGACGCGCGACGCCAGCGAGCACGTGCGCCGGCTCGCGAGCGAAGGCAGCCGCCCGCGATTGCCGTGGGGCCTGCAGCTCAAGGGCCTGATCGCCGACCCGTCGCCGACGCTGCCGCTGCTGCTTGCGCTGCAGGACGACGAGAGCGGGTACGTGCGGCGCAGCGTCGCGAATCACCTGAACGACATCGCGAAGGATCATCCCGCGCTCGTCGCCGAATGGATCGAAACGCATCTGCCCGGCGCGTCGGCACAGCGCCGCGCGCTGCTGCGGCATGCGAGCCGCACGTTGATCAAGCGCGGCGATGCGCGCATCCTGAAGGCGTGGGGGCTGGGCCGCAAGCTGCGCGGCGTGGCGACGCTCGCGCTCGCGCCAAAGCGCATCACGCTTGGCGACAGCCTCGAGCTCGCAGTGACGCTGCTGTCGAACGCGCGCCAGGCGCAAAAGCTCGTCGTCGACTACGCGGTGCACCACGTCAAGGCCAACGGCGCAACCTCGCCGAAGGTGTTCAAGGGCTGGGTGCTGGAGCTTGCGCCCGGCGAGGAGCGGGCGCTGCGCAAACGCCATTCGCTGCGCGTGGTCACGACGCGGCGCTACCACGCGGGGCGGCATGCGGTCGATCTGCTGATCAACGGCGAGATCGTCGCGAGCGCGGAGTTCGATCTGCGAACGGCTTAGCCGCTCCGCCTGGTGCCACTTGCACCGACCCTTCGACAGGCTCAGGGCGAACGGGGATCGGGTACGCGCCCGGCCCAGTCGTCGGCATCGAACCCGACCGTGATGCGCCCGTCGCCCCACTCGACGACCGGCCGCTTGATCACGCTGGGCTGCTCCAGCATCACGCGCTTCGCGCCGGCCGCATCGACGGCGGACGCTCGCACGGCATCATCCAGCTGGCGCCAGGTCGTGCCCGAGCGGTTCAACAGGCGCTCCCAGCCGGCGGCCGCTAGCCACGCCTCGAGCCGCGCGGTCGGCACGCCGGCTTTCTTGAAGTCGTGGAATGCGGCATCGACGCCGTTTGCTGCCAGCCAGGCGCGAGCCCGTCTGACTGTGTCGCAGTTCGGGATGCCGTAGAGGGTGATGCCGTTGCTCATCGTCGAAGTCGATTCAACCGTCACGAGATTTCGGCCCGTCGCAAGCCGGGTCGGTGCCGAGGCTCGATTCGGTGACGCGGCCCTGGCCGGTGTCGCCGATCGAGACCTGGAACCACACGCAGTCGCCGGTCGCGTAGCGGTAGTTCCAGACCTGGATTCTCTGCCACGGCACGTCGAACACCTGCGCCGGGCGGCCGAGCCGCATGCGCACGTCGAGCGCGCGCATGCCGGGCTGGATGGTCGCGAAGTTCGCTTCGGTCAGCGCCTGTCGGTTCGCGACCAGTTTGCCGGCCGCGTCGAAGTCCAGCATCCAGGTCTGAGCGCCGAACGAGCCCTGCGCGTACTCGAGCCGCGTGCCGCCGCCGGGCAGCGGGTATTCGCCGGTCGGCGCGATGAGGCCGTGGCGCACCTCGGCGATGTTGGTGCCGAGCGGCGTTGCGCCGGGGGCGAGGCCCGCGCAACCCGCGGTACCGAGCGCGAACGCCACGGCGGCGAGCGCTGCGGCCGCCGGCACGCCGCGTCGCGGCGACGGTCGTCGTGGTGGATGTTTCATTCGCGTCTCCTGATCGATCGCGCGGCCCGATTCTGACCCGCGTCCGCGCCGGAAGTTGCTCCATAGAATGCGCCGGATGCAGCCCCTGCCTCCGTTCGCCCAGCTCGTCGCCGATGGCGTGTACGCGATCGACACCGGGTTCCACCGGCCGAACTTCGATGCCGCGTACCTGATCGTCGACGATGGCCATGCCGCGTTCGTCGACACCGGCACCAACCACTCGGTGCCGCGCCTGCTCGACGCGCTGAACGCGCTCGGGATTGCGCGCGACGCCGTCGACTACGTGATCCCGACGCATGTGCACCTGGACCACGCCGGCGGCGCCGGCCTCCTGATGAGCCAGCTGCCGCGCGCGACGCTGGTCGTGCACCCGCTCGGCGCGCCGCACCTGATCGATCCGAGCTTCCTGATCCGCAGCGCGACCGGCGTCTACGGCCCCGACGAGATGGCGCGTTCATACGGCACCGTGATCGGCGTGCCGGCGGCGCGTGTGCGGCGCAGCGCCGACGGCATGGTGCTCGCGCTCGCCGGTCGCTACCTGAGCTTCCTCGACACGCCCGGTCACGCCCGCCATCACCACTGCATCTGGGACGAGCGCAGCCAGGCCTTCTTCACCGGCGACACCTTCGGCCTGTCGTACCGCGAGCTCGACACCGCCGCGAACGGCCCGTGGCTGATGCCGACGACGACGCCGGTGCAGCTCGAGCCCGACGCGTTGCGCGCGTCGGCCCAGCGCCTGCTCGGCTACGACCCGGATGCGATGTACCTGACCCACTACGGCCGCGTCGGCAACGTGCGAAGGCTGGGCCAGCTGTTCCTCGAGCAGCTCGACGCGATGGTCGCGCTCGCGCTGGCGCTGGACGCGCAACCGCTGGACGCCGCCGCGCGCCACGCCGCGCTGGTCGAAGGCCTGGCCGCGATCCACCTGCGCAGCCTGCGCGCGCACGGCAGCACGCTCGCCGAGGCGCGCATACGCGAGCTGCTCGCGCTCGACCTCGAGCTGAACGCGCAAGGCATCGCCGTCTGGCTGCAACGAAGGAAACAAGCACGATGAGCACACCCGTCCATTTCCATCTCGAAGACCGCGTCGCGATCGTCACCGGCGCCGCGCAAGGCATCGGCGCCGCGTGCGCCGAGCGGCTCGCGGCCGACGGCGCCGCCGTGGCGCTGTGGGACGTAGCCGATGCACACGGTGCCGCGCTCGCGCAGCGCCTGACCGGCAGCGGCGCACGGGCGCACTACGTGCACTGCAATGTCGCGCACAAGGCCGAGGTCGACGCGGCGCTCGCCGCGACGCTCGCCGCGTTCGGCCGCGTCGATGCCCTGGTCAACAACGCCGGCATCTTCAAGGCTGCGGACTTCCTCGACATCACCGAGGCCGACTGGGACGCGGTGCTCGACGTCAACCTGAAGGGTGCGTTCCTCGTCGGCCAGGCGGTCGCGCGGGCGATGGTGAAGGGCGGCCACGGCGGCGCGATCGTCAACATGAGCTCGGTCAACGGCCTGATGGCGATCCCGTCGATCGCGAGCTACAACGTCAGCAAGGGCGGCATCAACCAGCTGACGCGAGTGATGGCGCTCGCCCTGGCCGACAACGGCATCCGCGTCAACGCCGTCGCACCCGGCACGATCGCGACCGAGCTCGCGAAGAACGCCGTGCTCGGCAGCGACGAAGCGAAGCATCGCATCATGAGCCGCACGCCGATGAAGCGGCTCGGCGACCCGGCCGAGATCGCGGACGTCTGCGCGTTCCTCGTCAGCAACGCGTCGAGCTACGTGACCGGCGAGATCGTCTATGTCGACGGCGGGCGGCTGACGCTGAACTACACGGTCGCGGCATGACCGACATGGCGTTCGCGTTCGAGCCGGTCATCGAGGCCGACTTCGAGATGCTGCTCGCGCTGCGCCTCGACGTCATGCGCGAGAGCCTCGAACGCATCGGGCGATTCGACCCGCAGCGCGCCCGCGAGCGGTTTCGCACCACCTTTCGACCGCGCGACACGCGCCGCATTCGCGTCGGCGGTGCTGCGGCCGGGTGCGTCGCGCTCTGGGCCGAGCCCGACGACGCGTTGCGCGTCGAGCACTTCTACCTCTCACCCGCGTATCAGGGGCGCGGCCTCGGCAGCGCAGTGCTGCGCCGCCTGTTCGACGAGGCCACGCCGAACATCAGGCGCTTTCGAGTCGGAGCTTTGCGCGACAGCGCCGCGAACCGCTTCTACCAGCGCCATGGCTTCGTGAAGATTCACGAAGGCGAATGGGACATCGACTATGAGCGGCCCGTCACGCCGCCGCCACCCGCGGCGCCAGCCGCGCCTCGCGGATCGGCAGGTTGACGAGCGCGGCACCGACCGCGAGCACGATGTCGGCGTACCACATCCAGTCGTAGCTGCCGGTCCACTCGAACGCCTTGCCGCCCATGTAGGCGCCGAGGAAGCCGCCGATCTGGTGCGCGAGCATCACGACGCCGAACAGCGTTGCCATGTGCGCGGTGCCGAACATCTTCGCGACCAGCCCGGCGGTCGGCGGCACGGTCGACAGATAGCTCAGGCCGATCACCGCGGCGAAGGTCAGCATCACCGCCTCGGTCTTCGGCGCGACGATGAACAGCAGCACCGCGACCGCGCGCGTCAGGTAGACCAGCGCGAGCAGCGACTTCATGCGCCAGCGCCCGACCGCCCAGCCCATCGCGAAGCTGCCGACGATGTTGAACAGGCCGATCACCGCGAGCGACCACGCGCCGACCGCCGGCGGCAACTGGCAGGCCGCGACGACACCCGGCAGGTGCGTCGCGATGAACGCAACGTGGAAGCCGCAGACGAAGAAGCCGGCGCACAGCAGCCGATAGCTCGGGTCCGCGATCGCGCGCGCGACCGCCCCGCGGGTCGTCTCGGGCTTTGCATCGGCCCGCATGGATGCGGCGGCTCCGGCATTGGGCGCGGCGGGCGCGGCGGTTGCGGCGGCGTGGGCCGAGTTCCCGCGCAGCACCCACGCGGCCGGCAGCGCGAGCAGCGCGATCGCCGCCAGCGTCTGCAGCGATGCCACCCACCCCGCCGCGGCGGTCACGCCCTGCGCGATCGGCGCGAACACGAATTGCCCGAACGAACCGCCGGCGTTGACGATGCCGGTCGCGATGCCGCGCTTCTCGACCGGGATCAGGCGCATCGTCGCGCCCATCAGCACCGACGGCCCGGCCATCCCCGCGCCGCCGGCGGCGAGCACGCCGATCGCGAGGATCAGCCCGAGCGTCGTCGTCATGAACGGCACGAGCGCGGTGCCCAGCGCCACCAGCAGCACGCCGGCGAACAGCACGCGGCCCGCGCCGATGCGGTCGGCGACGATGCCGGCGAACGGCTGCGTCAGCCCCCACCAGAGCTGGCCGAACGCGAAGGCGAGGCTGATGCTCGCGATGCCCAGGCCGGTCGATGTGTTCAGCGTGCTGACGAACAGGCCCATCGACTGGCGAGCCCCCATCGTCAGCGCGAACGTGCCGGCCGCGGCCAGCAGCACCAGGGCAATGCCCGCGCGGTGCTTCGAGGTCATCCCCTCACTCATCGTCGTCTCCTGCGGGTTCGTTCATCAGGGCCAGGCACTCGTCGATCACCGCGTGCAGCCGCGCGACCCGCTCGGGGCCGAGGCGTTCGTTGAGCTCGAGCTGCGCACGCTTCCAGTCGCGCTGCGCCTCGCTGCGCTTCGCGCGGCCGGCGTCGGTGATCGCGACGCTGCGGCTGCGCCCGTCGGTGCCGGCGCCGACCACGACCCAGCCCTGCGCGATCAGCGGCTGCAGGTTGCGCGTCAGCGTCGACGCATCCATCTCCATCGCGGCGGCCAGTTCGCCCGGCCGGATCGGCCCGCGTGCGACGATGTTGGACAGCAGCGAGTACTGCGTGGTCTTCAGGCCGGCCTCGCCGACGATGTGGTCGAAGCGCTGACTGACGCGGCGCGAGAGCTGGCGCAGCTTCAGGCTGGTACAACCCTTCGGTGATGCAGGGTCGGTTCTGCTTCGCATGCGACAATTGTATCTACAATCTTTGTATCTGCAACCTTTTCCGGAGAACCAATCGATGACGACGACCGACACCGCCGCCGAAGCCGCTGGTGTGCTCGCGCAATGGCAGGCCCGCGGCGACGAATTGCGCCGGGTGATGCAAACCAGCGGCGTCGCGCGACCCGAGCAGGTCGCGCCGCTGACCGGGCTGCAGCAGCTCAATGCGATGCTCGCCGGCGAGCTGCCCTACCCGCCGATCGCCGACACGCTGGACTTCTGGCTGGTCGAAGTCGAATTCGGCCGCGCCGTGTTCCAGGGCACGCCGCTGCTGCGCCACTACAACCCGCTGGGCTCGGTGCACGGCGGGTGGTTCGCGACGCTGCTCGACTCATGCGTGGGCTGCGCGGTGCACACGACGATGCCGGTGGGCAAGGCCTACACGACCGCCGAGCTGAAGATCAACATCGTGCGCCCGCTGACCGACAAGGTGCCGATGGTGCGCGCCGAGGGCAAGGTGATCCACGGCGGCAACCGCATGGCGACTGCCGACGGCCGCCTGTACGGACCCGACGGCAAGCTGTACGCTCACGCTTCCACCACCTGCTTCATCTTCGACATGAAGTGAAGCCTGCTTCGAGATGAGACTGCTGCACACCATGCTGCGGGTCGGCGACCTGCAACGCTCGATCACCTTCTACACCGACGTGATGGGCATGAAACTGCTGCGCACGACCGAGCGGCCGGAACAGAAGTATTCGCTGGCGTTCGTCGGTTACGGCACGAACCCGGAGCACGCCGAGATCGAGCTGACCTACAACCACGGCGTCGACTCGTACGAGCTGGGTACTGCGTACGGCCACATTGCGATTGGCGTGCCGGATGTGTATGCGGCGTGCGAGAAGATCCGCACCGGCGGCGGCAACGTGACGCGCGAGCCCGGGCCCGTCAAGGGCGGCACGACGGTGATCGCGTTCGTGACCGATCCGGATGGGTACAAGATCGAGCTGATCCAGCGGGACGCGTACTAGGCTTCGGTTCAACGATCCGTTCGCCCTCTTATCCGGCCCGCAGCGCGCTCGCCTCCTTCGCGAGCCGCGTGATGCGCGCCCAGTCCTTCGCCGCCACCGCATCGGCCGGCGTCAGCCAAGAGCCGCCACAGACCTTGACGTTCGGCAACGCGAGGAACTGCGGCGCGGTCTCGGCGGTGAGGCCGCCGGTCGGGCAGAACACGATGTCGGTGAACGGCCCGGCCAACGCCTTCAGCATCGGAATGCCGCCGGCCTGCACCGCGGGGAAGAACTTCAGGAACGTGTAGCCGTCGGCGCTGGCCTGCATCACCTCGCTGCTGGTGGCAATGCCCGGCAGCAGCGGCAGGCCGAGCTCGCGGCAGGCGAGGCCGATCTGGCTCGTGTAGCCGGGGCTCACGCCGAACACGCAGCCGACATCCTTCGCCGCCTTCGCATCCGCGACGCTGCGGATCGTGCCGGCGCCGAGCACCGCTTCGGGCACCTCGCGTGCGATCGCCGCCATGCACTGCAGCGCGACCGGCGTGCGCAGCGTCACCTCCAGCACGCGCACGCCTCCCTCGACGAGCGCGCGCGCCATCGGGACGGCATCGGCAACGTCGTTGATCACGATGACCGGGATCACGGGGCCGTAGGGGACGAGGTCCAGGGTGTTGTCGATCATGTTCATCGCGGTGTTCTCCACATCGTCGTTCAAAGCCACGTGCATGCGCCCTCTTCGGCGCTCAGCACGTTGCGGCGCATGCCGGCGAACAGCTCGCGGCCCAGGGCGTGACCGTTGACGTCGGCCTGCGTCGTGTCGATCTCGGCGTTCGCGCGCCGCGCCCATTCGTCGGCCGGAACTGAAGCCGTCAGCGTGCCTGCGGTCGCGTCGACGCGGATCACATCGCCATCGCGCACCTTGGCCAGCGGCCCGCCGGCCAGCGCCTCCGGGCTCACGTGGATCGCCGCCGGCACCTTGCCCGATGCGCCGCTCATGCGCCCGTCGGTCACCAGCGCGACCTTGAAGCCGCGGCTTTGCAGCACGCCCAGCGGCGGCGTCAGCTTGTGCAGCTCGGGCATGCCGTTCGCGCGCGGGCCCTGGAAGCGCACGACCGCGACGAAGTCGCGCTCGAGCTCGCCGGCCTTGAACGCGGCGAGCAGCGCCTCCTGCGAACCGAACACGATTGCCGGCGCTTCGATCACGTGGCGATCGGCCGGCACCGCCGAGATCTTGATCACTGCGCGGCCGAGGTTGCCCGTCAGGAGCTTCAGCCCGCCCTCCTCGCTGAACGGCGTGTCGGCACGCCGCACCACCGACGCGTCGCCGCTCGCCTCGGGCAACGCGCTCCAGCGCAGCGTGCCGTCCGCCTGGGTCGGCAGCGTCGTGTAGTCGCGCAGCCCGCCGGGCGCGACGGTCTGCACGTCGGCATGCATCACGCCGGAATCGAGCAGCTCGCGGATCACGAAGCCCGGGCCACCGGCCACCTGGAACTGGTTCACGTCGGCAACGCCGTTCGGGTAGACCCGCGCGAGCAGCGGCGTCACGCGCGACAGCTCGGAAAAATCGGTCCAGTCGATCACGATGCCGGCGGCGCGTGCGACCGCGACCCAGTGGATCAGGTGGTTCGTCGAGCCGCCGGTCGCGAGCAGCGCGACCATCGCGTTGACGATGGAACGCTCATCGACCAGCTGCCCGATCGGCATGAAGCGCCCGCTGCCGTTCGCCCCGGCAGGCGCCTTCGTCAGCGCGAGCGCGCTGTGCACCGCCTCGCGCGTCAGCGCCTCGCGCAGCGGCGCGTGCGGGTGCACGAAGGCCGCGCCCGGCACGTGCAGGCCCATCGCCTCGAGCAGCATCTGGTTGCTGTTCGCGGTGCCGTAGAACGTGCAGGTGCCGGCGCCGTGGTACGCGGCCGACTCGGCCTCGAGCAGCTCGGTGCGGCCGACGAGGCCTTGCGCGTGCTGCTCGCGCACCTTCGACTTCTCGGTGTTGGACAGGCCACTGGCCATCGGCCCGGCCGGCACGAACACGCACGGCAGATGGCCGAAGTGCAGCGCGCCGATCAACAGGCCCGGCACGATCTTGTCGCAGATGCCGAGCAGCAGCGCGGCGTCGAACACGTCGTGGGTCAGCGCGATCGCGGTGGCCATCGCGATCGTGTCGCGCGAGAACAGGCTCAGCTCCATGCCGGGCAGGCCCTGGGTCACGCCGTCGCACATCGCCGGCACGCCGCCGGCGACCTGCGCGGTCGCGCCCAGGCGCTGCGCCTCGTCGCGGATCAGCGCCGGATAACTCTCGTACGGCTGGTGCGCCGACAGTATGTCGTTGTAGGCATTGACGATCGCGAGGTTGGGCGCGCGCTCGGAGACGATGCGCAGCTTGTCGCGCGCGGGCAGCGCGGCGAACGCATGGGCGACGTTCGCGCAGCCCATGCGGTCGGCGCCGCGTGGCCGGGCGATCGCCGCGTCCACGCGCGCGAGGTACGCCCGGCGCGACGCGCGGCTGCGCTCGCGGATGCGCTCGGTGATGCGGGCGACTTCGGGGTTCAATGACGGCATGGCGGAGTCCTCCGTGTAGCGGCGGCGAAGCGGTGGCGAGGCCGTGGGCCGAGGCGGCGGCCGGGCGATGTAACCTTGCGTCCGATTATTAGGTAACCTGGTTACATCGTCAAATCATCCTGCGTGCCTCGGGCCGGATCCGTTCGCATGATCGCCGCGAGTTCAAGGCAGCGCCGCCACAATGGAAACGGCCCGCATGGCGCGGGCCGTTTCGTGCCACTCGATCGAGCGACGAAGCTTCAGCGCAGCCGCATCTCGACCCGCCGCGCCTCGCGCGCATCGGCGCCGCCGAGCGTGACACGCGGCTTGTCCATCACGAGGCGCTCGCGCGCAACGCCGTTCGCTTCGAGCGCATGGCGCACCGCGACGGCGCGGTTCTTCGCGAGCTCGGCGTTCTTCGAGGCGTCGCCGCTCTCGTCGTGAAAGCCGGAGATCAGCACGACCTTGCCCGGGTCGGCGCGCGCCGCATCGGCGACGCGTGCAAGGTCGGCCTGCGCGTCGGCCGGCAGCGCATCGGAGGCCAGCTCGAAGTAGATGCGGCCATCGGCCGGACCGAGGTTCGGCACGGCGGCCGCCGCATCCGCTTGCGTGACCGATGAGCCGCTCGCCGGCATCGCCGGCCCCGCCGTCGCAGCGACGGCGGTGTTCGCTGCTGCGCCGCGCGCGCCGCGTGCGCCGCCCATCGTCGTCGAGATCGCCAGCGCAAGCACGCCCGCGATCACCAGCGCGACGACGGCGGCCACCGCCATCAGTGCAAAATTCTGCGCATCATCGTTCTGTTCGTTCATTCGTTCGCCCCTGTCGTGATCCCATCGAAGCCGCGCGATTCTAGAGTGGCAGCATGACGACCCCGCCACCCCCGCTGGTATCCGAGCACGTCGCCGCGTATGCCGACCTGCTCTTGCGCGACCCGCGCCCGATGCTGGACGAAACCTTGCGCGGCTGGAACGGCGACGACCTCTGGGTGTTCGGCTACGCGTCGCTGATCTGGCGGCCCGAGTTCGATGCGGCCGAGGCGCGGGCGGCCGTCGTGCACGGCTGGCATCGCGCACTGCGGATGCGCTCGCGCGTCAACCGCGGCTCGCCCGAATGCCCGGGGCTGGTGTTCGCGCTGGTTTCCGGCGGCTCGTGCCGCGGCATGGTGTACCGGATCGCGCGTGCCCACGTGCCCGAGCAGATGCAGCGGCTGTGGCAGCGCGAGATGCCGACCGGCGTCTACGACCCGAAGTGGCTGCAGTGCCGCACCTCGCATGGGCCGGTCACCGCGCTCGCGTTCACGCTGAGCCGATCGAGCCCGGCGCACACCGGCGTGATCCCCGACGCGCAGATGCTCGAGATCCTGCGCCACGCGACCGGGCGCTACGGCAGCACGCTCGACTACCTGCTCGAGACCGCGAACTCGCTGCGCCGCTGCGGCATCCGCGATGCCGACATCGAGCGTCTCGTCGCGCTCGCGCGCCAGCATGCGCTGACCGCTTGATGCGGTCGACCGCCGCGCGGGGCTTCAGCGCAGCGGCACGCTGTCGGCCCGGGCAACGCCTTGCCGCAGGCCGTCCAGATCGGCCCGCGTGTCGACGTCGACCAGCACGCCCGGATCGTCGAGCTCGATGCCGACCGCCGGGTAGCGCGCGAGCAGCCGGCGCGCGCCTTCGTCGCCGCTCAGCTCGACGAGCTCGGAATACAGCTCGGCCGAGAACGCCACCGGGTGGCCGCGCCGGCCCTTGTACTGCGCGTAGGCGATCGGATGCTCATCGAGCTGGCGCGCCACCGCGAGCATCGAGCCGGGGCGCACCAGCGGCATGTCGCCGGGCAGGACCAGCCAGCCGTGCGCGTCCGGCCGGGCGCTGACGCCGGCGGCGATCGAATGGCCCATGCCGAGTGCCGCACCGGCCGGGCCCGAGCCGACCTCGGGCAGCACGATCACATCGCGCGCCGCGACGCTGCGCCGCGCGAGTTCGGCCAGCGGCGCGGTCGTCACGACCACGACCGGCAGGTGAGTTTCGATCGCGTGACCCAGCGTGGTCCCGAGCACGGTCGACGGCCCGAGCGACTGCGTGAGCTTGTGCTCGGCCCCGATGAACCGCGAACCCTTCCCCGCCGCCAGCACGATCAGCGCAGGCCCCGATGACATTCCCTCTCCTCGACGACGATGACAACAACCAACACGAGCAAGATGCAGTCCAAGAATGGGAGTTGGGTCGGCTTCGAGGTAGTGGGTTCTTCACCTAAGGCCTTCCCCGTAAGCGGGTTCCCGCAGGAATTCTCCGATGCGAAATCATCGCCGCGTTTTGATACGCCTTCGATACGCCGTCGCGGCCTTTCTATACTCTGCCGATGGACGACATCGCCAACCTGCGCAAGAGCTACGAACGCGCCGAGCTCGACGAGTCGGCATCACACCCCGATCCGCTCGAACAGTTCCGCCTCTGGCTGCAGCAGGCGCTCGATGCGCAACTGCCCGAGCCGAACGCGATGACGCTCGCGACCGTCGGCGCCGACGGCCGGCCGTCGAGCCGCATCGTGCTGATCAAGGGCTTCGATGCGCGCGGCATCGTCTGGTACACGAACTATCAGAGCCGCAAGGGTCGCGAGCTCGAAGCGCACCCGTTCGCGGCGCTGCAGTTCCACTGGGTCGAGCTCGAGCGGGTCGTGCGCATCGAAGGCCGGGTCACGAAGACCTCCGCCGAGGAGTCCGATGCGTATTTCGATTCGCGCCCGCTCGATTCGCGCATCGGCGCGTGGGCGTCGCCGCAGAGCCAGGTGATCGCATCGCGCGCGGTGCTGGTGGGCAATGCCGCGAAATACGGTGCGCAGTTCCTCTTGAAGCCGCCGCGCCCGCCGCACTGGGGCGGCTACCGCCTCGCGCCGGATCGATGGGAGTTCTGGCAGGGCCGCAAGTCGCGGCTGCACGACCGGCTGCGCTATCGCCTCGACGGCGCGGCGTGGGTGCGCGAGCGGCTCGCGCCATAGGCCGCCCCGCCGCAGCTGCGGCGCCAGCCGCTATCCGATATCGATCTCGATATCCGCGCTATCCGACCAGCGATTTCGCGGCGATGAGCGCATCGAGCCGCGCCAGGAAGCGGCGAAAGTCGATCGGCTTGGTCCAGTAGTCGTCGAAACCGGCGGACTCGGCCTGCGCGATGTCATCGCCCATCGCGTTGGCCGACAGCGCGATCAGCGTGCTGCGCGCCGTGCGCGGCTCGGCACGCAGCCGCTTGAGCACCTCGTAGCCGTCGATGTCAGGAAGCTCCATGTCGATCAGCACGACGTCGGGCCGATCGGCAAGCGCACGTGCGACGCCCGATGCGCCGTCGACGCTGCAGAGCAGCGCGACATCGGGCCGCATCGCGACCAGCTCCTTCACGAGCGTCACGTTGACCGGGTTGTCCTCGATGTAGAGCACGGTGAGGCGCGGCGGCTGCGCCGCAGCCTCGGAGCGCTCGGGCGGCGTGCCCGGTCGGTTCGCATCACGCGGCTGCAGCCACAGCAGCCAGCCGCTGCCGAGCGGAACCGAATTCCACTGCAGCGCCGGCGCGGCCAGCACGCCGCTGGCCGCCATCGCCGGCCGCTGCGCCGCGCGCAGCTGCTGCGTGACGCTGCGCCAGTCGGCCTCGCGCAGGCCCATGGCCTTCGCCCATTCGAGCGCGCCCGCATTGGCCCGCCAGTGCAGGCCGGCGTCGTCGTTCCACAGTTTGATGGCGGCGCATGGAGCCGCCAGCCACAGATCATCGTCCATGCAAGCCACCCCGGGGCCGCGCTCGGCTCGGTCGGATGACGTCGGCTCGGCACGGTTTTCTGGGCCGCAGTGTATCGGCTGAGGTCAGTGGCAACGGTGCGATTGTCCCGATTTGGCGCAGGCCTTTGTATTGAAATTGCCGCAATACCGTTCAGGCCGCGCGCACTTTGTCCGCGAAGGTCTTCTTGAACTTCTCGACCTTGGGTGCGACGACGACGGCGCAATAACCCTGGTTAGGATGGTTCGCGAAGTAGTGCTGGTGGTAGTCCTCGGCGCGCGAGTAGTTCGCCTCGGGCAGCAGCTCGGTCACGACGCGGCCGTGGTGCAGCGCGTTGACCTCGGCGAGCACCTCGCGCGCGGTCGCCTCCTGCGCGGCATTGCGGAAGTAGATGCCCGAGCGGTACTGCGTGCCCGCGTCATTGCCCTGGCGATTCAGCGTCGTCGGGTCGTGCACGACGAAGAAGATCTCGAGCACTTCGCGCAGGCTGATTCTCTGCGGGTCGAAGCTGACGCGCACGACTTCGGCGTGCCCGGTGTCGCCGCCGCACACCTGCTCGTAGCTCGGGTTCGCGACCTGCCCGTTGCTGTAGCCGGACTCGACCGCGGTCACGCCTTGCACGCGTTCGTACACGGCCTCGACACACCAGAAGCAGCCGCCGGCCAGGGTGATGGTTTCGATGGAAGGGGTCATGCAGTTTCTCCGCTGTTTGTCCGCTGTTTGTCCGTTCTATCATCGTCGGTCAAACCGACTGGAACTTACGACCATGAAAGCCGCTTTCAAGTGGAACGACGCGTTCCTGCTCGACGACCAGCTCAGCGACGAGGAACGCGCGGTACGCGACGCCGCCTACGCCTACTGCCAGGAGCGGCTGCAGCCGCGCGTGCTGATGGCGGCGCGCCACGAGACCTTCGACCGCAACATCATGAACGAGCTCGGCGAGCTCGGCATGCTGGGCTCGACGATCGACGGCTACGGCTGCCCCGGCGTCAACCATGTCAGCTACGGCCTGGTCGCGCGCGAGGTCGAGCGCGTCGACAGCGGCTACCGCAGCGCGATGAGCGTGCAGAGCTCGCTGGTGATGCACCCGATCCACGCCTATGGCGACGAGGCGCAGCGCCAGAAGTACCTGCCGCGGCTCGCGACCGGCGAATGGGTCGGCTGCTTCGGCCTGACCGAGCCGAACCACGGCTCCGACCCGGCGAGCATGCAGACCCGGGCGAAACCGGTGGCACAGGACGGGGTGGACGGCTACTTGCTGAAGGGCAGCAAGATGTGGATCACCAACTCGCCGATCGCCGACGTGTTCATCGTCTGGGCCAAGCTCGAGGATCCGAACGGCCAGGTCGGCGGGCAGGAAGCGATCCGCGGCTTCATCCTCGAGAAGGGCATGAAGGGCCTGTCGGCACCGAAGATCGAGGGCAAGATGAGCCTGCGGGCGTCGATCACCGGCGAAATCGTGATGGACGGCGTGTTCGTGCCGGCCGAGAACCTGCTGCCCAACGTCAGCGGCCTGAAGGGGCCGTTCGGGTGCCTGAACAAGGCGCGCTACGGCATCGCCTGGGGTGCGCTCGGTGCGGCCGAGTTCTGCTGGCACGCGGCGCGCCAGTACACGCTGGACCGCACCCAGTTCGGCCGCCCGCTCGCGCAGAACCAGCTGATCCAGAAGAAGCTCGCCGACATGCAGACCGAGATCACGCTGGGCCTGCAGGGCTGCCTGCGCGTCGGCCGCCTGCTCGACGAAGGCAAGGCCGCGCCCGAGATGGTCTCGCTGATCAAGCGCAACAGCTGCGGCAAGGCGCTCGACATCGCGCGCATGGCGCGCGACATGCACGGCGGCAACGGCATCCACGACGAGTACCACGTGATCCGCCACATGATCAACCTCGAGACGGTCAACACCTACGAGGGCACGCACGACGTGCACGCGCTGATCCTCGGGCGCGCGCAGACCGGGCTGCAGGCCTTCTACTGACTCAGTTCGTCGACAAGGTCAACTGCACCCGCGGCGTCCACTTCCCGTCTTCTTCGCCCGAGGCGCGCAGCTTCGGCGCGGCGAGGAACAGGCGCTCGCGGGGCAGCCCCTTGCCGATCAGCGCGTCGCGCACCGCGATGCCGCGCTGCAGCGCGAGTTCGCGCATCGCATCCTCGGTGACGAGCAGCCTGCTCGTCAGCAGCGCCTCCATCTCGACCGGCGGGATGTCCTTCTGGAAGCCGAGCACGTTGCGCGGCTTGTTCGGGATGTCGGTCTGCTTATAGACCTCCTTCAGCAGCCGGTTGCGTTCTTCGACGCTCAGCGTCGGCGCGGCCATCGGCGCGGGCCCGCTTCCGTCGGACGCGCTGCTGGCTGCGCTGGCGGCGGGCGGCGGGGCCGGCGCCGCCGGCGTCGCCCCCGAGCGCAGCGCCTCGCGGCGCTGCTCCGCGACCAGTCGCGCGGCGAGCAGCGCCTGCCGGTACGACTCGTGCTCCGAGGCCGGGTCGGCCGCGCCGGTCACGGTCATCTTCAGCGCGGGGCGATCGTTCAATGCCTTGGCGACCTTGTCGATCGTGCCCGAACTGGCGGCTGTCAGCGTCGCGGTGCCGGGCACGAATTCGACGACGCTCAGATCGTCGCCGCCACCACCACCGCCGCCGCCGGCGAGCAGCGAAAACGGCGAGGTCAGCGCCTTGGCTATCAGATTGAAGATCAGCCTGACGATGATGCCGCCGACGCTGAACTGCGGGTCGTTGATGCTGCCGCTGACCGGCAGGTTGAGGTCGATCACGCCGTTGCGGTCCTTCAGCAGCGCGACGGCGAGCTGCACCGGCAGCTTGGTCGCCTCGGGCGACGCGATCTTCTCGCCGAACGTGAGCTGGTTCAGGATCACCTGGTTCGACGCGTTGAGCTGGCCGTTGGCGTCGATCTTGTAGGCCACGTCCATCGACAGCTTGCCGCGCTCGATCGCATAGCCGGCGTATTTGCCGGCATATGGCGACAGCGGCGCGAGTTCCAGATCGGTGGCCTGCGCGCGGATGTCGAGCGCGAGCGGCTTGGCCATCGGGTTCACGCGACCGCTGATCGCCAGCAGTGCGGTGCCGGCGGCACGGCCGCGCAGTGCCAGCGTCGCCATCTCGCGGCTGCCCGAGCTGAAGGCGCCGAGTTCGCCATTCAGTTCGGTCAGCGCGGCGCTGTAGTTCGGGCGGATGAAGTGGTCGGCGAAATCGACCCGGCCATTCTTCA
>Ga0070706_100001399_pt1 | contig 25498 bp, 21 predicted proteins | sample KBSK5501metaG_FD_65476 | JGI IMG/M metagenome (GOLD analysis project Ga0070706, IMG submission 65476) | Corn, switchgrass and miscanthus rhizosphere microbial communities from Kellogg Biological Station, Michigan, USA - KBS K5-50-1 metaG | ecosystem: Host-associated > Plants > Roots >... | reverse complement strand
AGCGTCCTTGGTGTAAACGATTACGTGAGCACCGGAAATCATACGCCCCTCCTGAGAAGGCCCCGGGACCCGTTGCAGGCGGCAAGTCTAGTGGAATCTCCAAAATTCGAGCAACTCAAAATATCAAATTTGAAATTGGGCCAAAAGAGCGGTTCAGGGTTTGGAAGCTGGAATAACCATGGTGGTTTTTGCGCTGCCGACGTTATCGAAGCGGTCGTAGGCGCGAACCGCGATGGTGTGTTCGCCTGCAGCGAGATTGCTTAACGTAAATTCGTAATTCTCATTGAGAGCATCGCTAACGTTGCCGACCGGGGCAACGAGAATCCAATCTCCTCCGTCAACGCTGTATTGAGTGCGTTCGATGCTGCTGGTCGCATCGCGCGCGGTGAATTTCACGATGCTGGCGACGGCGGTGACACTGTCGAAACTTGTCTTCACGGAAGTTGCTTCGAGGCGTTCGATCACGGGTGGAGTGTTATCGACTTCGAAGCGTTCGCTTTCGCGTTCGGTTTTGAGAGCGATGGCGAGGGGATTCGAAGAGGCGTCGGTGGAGACAATTTTGAGATAGTAAGCGCCATCGGGAAGAGTGGTGGTGTCCCAGGAATAAAATCTTTGGTCGAGCTTGTCCTTCAGCAGTTTCCACTCGTGTTCGTTTTCGCCGCGGTAGTAGACCGAGTACTGCAGATCGTCATCATTATCGTCGTGGGCGCTCCACAGAACGGATTGATAGCCTTTGTCGCGGAAGCCCTGCGGAGGCTGTTCGAATTTCGCGGGCGTGATGGTTTGTGCGATGAACACGTTGGGAGTGCTTGGAGTTGGCGGCATCTTGAGGGCGACGCTCGGCGACTGTCCCGTAGAGAGGATGGTAGCGCCTTGCGCGCGCACGCCGGGATCTTGCAGCACGATAGCGTCGATGACCGGGGCGACGTTGCGGGGAAGGTAGGCGAGGCTGACCCAGGTGATGCCGTCGCCAGGCCGTCCATCGTGAATCACTGCCTTCCATTGGAAGAATCTGGCGCTCGGGGCTTCGATGGTGCTGCCGGGCTTCGAATAGGGACCGAACCAGCGGGACCATTCCTTGCCGGGATCATCGGTGTTGCCGGAGCGCACAAAAAATTCCAGGCGCGGTTCACTGGATGCTTTTGCGGATTGACCGGAGGCCGCGGCGGAAGGCGGGCCCCACCAGTCGAGGCGCCCCCACCGAGAGAAGAGATGGGCGTCAAAAGAGTGCGATTCGTAGGTACCCTCCGCTTCGTATTCGGGGCCGACGGAAAAAACTTTTCCGGGGTTCGCGGTGCAGAGGAAAATTTTGCCAGCGGAGTTGCGAGCGATGCCGGTGATTTGCGCGGAGCCGGCCTTGGCCAGTTGCGCGAAAACGCCGTGGCCATCGATGGCGAGGAGAGCGCCGTTGTTGCCGGTGCCGGCGAGAACGCGGCCGTCTGAGGCAAGGCCAAGGGAATAGACGAGGTCTTCGCGGGAAGTCCAGAGTTCATCAGGTGCGCCGTCGGGGGAAAGACGGTAGATGCTGCTCGAAAGAAGAGGAGGGAAGGCGAGGAACGGGATTTGCTGTTGCTGCTGCTGACCAGATATCGCGCCAGCGACACCGCCGGTGGTGATGGTGGCGGTTCCTTGAGGCGAGGTGATGACCGTAGTGGGTGTTGGAGCGGTGGTGCGCTGTTTTTCGCCGATGGCGGCGACGTAAATGGAGCCGTCGGGCGTTACGGAAAGAGCGGTGACTTCGCGCTTCGAAGTTTCGTAGAGGACGAAGCCATCCGCGGAGGATGCGGTTGCCGCGGAATCTTTTCCTTTGCGCGGGGATTTCGCATCGGGGCGCGTGATGCGAAGGACGCGGCCGTTGGGTTCGGTGCCCGCGAGAAGAGTCTGGTTTGCGTCGAAAGCGAGGACACGGATGTGGGCCTCGTCGCTGGCGTAAAAGAGTTCGCCTTTACCGTCGGGGGTGACGGCGAAGACCAGGCCTTTGTCGCCGGTGGCGACGTAGAGAACGCCGTCAGAGCCAAAAGCGATGTCCCAGATGTATTTTGATTTGGGATCGAAGAAGATGCTTTTTTCGCCGGTCGAGGAGACGCGATAGACCTTGCCGTCGGGAGAAGTGGCGACGTAAAGAGTGCCTTTGGAGTCGAAGGCGATGGCTTGGGCGACCAGATCGGTCGAGTCAAAGACGACAGTGGGTTTGCCTGCCCCATCGAAGCGAAAAACTTTTGCGGGAGAGCCGCCGGCGGCGTAGAGCGTGCCTTTGGGATCGAGGCGAAGCGACCAGAGATAGGAAGCGTCGGCGTCGGCGAGGAGAGTAAATTTTGGGGCGAGCTCGAGGCGGCCGTCGCTGCGAACAGCAACACCGTGGGCGGTGCCTTTGAGGAATTCTTCGTACGTGGTTTGGAGCCAGCGGCGGGTGTGTTCGGCGAGAAGAGGAGAAGGAAGGAGGTACAGGAAGCAAAGGAGGTACAGGAGGTAAAGGAAAAGAGAGTGGTGAACGGCGAGTGGCGAGTGGCGAGTAGAAGAATGAACGCGCTGATTGCTTCGCGCAACGACGCGGGTAAGGAATTTACGAGCCTTACGAAGACTGGGCATTGGCATGGTCACCGGATTTGGAGATTGAGGGAGATTATCCCTGTCACAGGCCCGCCAAGCGGGATGGAAGATTCGCTGGCGAGGGATTCGCGGAGAACTTGAACGCTGCCGGGAGCGGGACGGCCATCGATGACATTGATTTGATCGAGCGGGACGTTGGGGAGTTCTTTGTCGTCCCAAAGAATAGTGGGAGTGGGGACGAAGAGGCCAACGTAGAGGCGATCGTTGCGGCGCTCGCGGTTGAGAAGAGCGATGAGCTGATCGAGGCCTGTTGAGCCGCCCCCAGCGGCTCCAAATGCGAAGCCGCGCGAGGCGCGGTTGAGCATGTCGCCGTCGGTGACGAGGACGCGGAGCGTGGTGCCGCGAGTAGCTTGCTCGGGGACGCGCACGGTGGTCTCTTCGATGCGTTCGTGGCCCCGATACGGCCGGAGCAAAACGCGCACGCGAAGAGTCTCGCCGGGTGCAGCTTCACCTTTCTCCAACCAGGCGCTTTCAATGCTGAAGGATTGGCGGCCGGGGACGCTCGCGACGCGAAGGTTGATGCGGTCGAAGACAGGAGTTTCGCGTGTATTTGTGAAAAGACGCGAGAAAACACTTTGAATGTTCAGGGCGATGGGCAGGCCGTCCGGCGTAAAGGAATCTCCGGGGGCAAAAGTGTTTTCGATTTGAACGGGTGCGTGGCCATGAACGAGTAGTTCACCGGAAAGGTGGAGCGTGGTGCCTTCGCCGTAAAGAGAGTTTTGCGTGAGGCCGTTGAAGACGGTGAGGCCGATGAGGAGGGGAGTGAGTTTGGGGTGATTGACCATTTCAAAGTGGAGCTTCTTTTCGGCGCCGCCAAAGGCGACTGTGAGGTCGATGGGGATCATCGGAGGCGGAGCGCCAAGCTTGCCGGTGACGGCGGTCAGATGGTCTCCGGTGATGGTGCCGATGGAGCCGCCGACGTTGATGATTTTAGTGGAAGCGAGGTCGGAGGAGAGCGTTGTGACGACCTCCGTGCGAGCCATGGGGAATTGGACGTCGCCGAGACTCAGAAAGGGATGGCCGCAGAGATAGACGCGGTTGGCGCGGACGGCGGTGACAGTGCAAGCGGAACTGATGGAAGTGTCGCCTTGCACGAGGACCATGCCGGCCATATCGCCGGGAACGAGATGTGAATCGTCGGGTTTGGGAGCGGCGGTGCCGCCTTGTGCGGCGACGAAACCGTAGCTTTGGAGTTGGCCGGCGAACTGACGGAGGGCTTCGGGTTGATAGCCGGAGAAGACGAGCGGAGTTTCGATGGGCTCGAGGGCCGAACCGGTGGGCAGGCTTGTGCGAGAAGCCGCGTCTTGCGGGAGCAAAAGCTGCGGCGACGGGGCTTGTGACGCGATGGTTTCTGAAGATGGTTGCGGCTGGGGATGAAGTATATCCTCGATGGGAGTGACGCCGCCGATGGGTTCTTTCGTGAAAACGCCGAGCTTGAGGGAAAGAGCGCCAGCGAGTTTGCCTTCGAAATAGACGGGGCTGCCGCTCATGCCTGCGACGACGCCGGTGTGCTCGGCTTTTGGCCCCTTAAGCTGGACGAGAATGATGGCTTGCTTGGGGCCGAGGAAATTGGGCATAACGCCGACGACTTCGAGGTCGAACTTTTCGACCTGGTTGCCAGCAAAAATGGTGTAGGCGTAGCCTTGCATTCCGGGACGAATTTCGCTGAGGGGCAGGATTTCGGCGGTTGCGGGAGCTTGAGCGTAAGTACTGAAATAGGACGGAGCCAAGGCAGAGACCAGTGCCCACAGAAGAAGAAAGCGGGAGCTGAAGCGGGTTATGGACAGATGAGGCCGAGCCGGGAGCATGAATCGCTAATCATACGCGGCGAGGTACGGGGAAGCAATCAAACCGGCGGAGCACAAATCGTAGGCAAGAGAGGCTAGGCGTTCTAGAACTAGCCAGAGAGGCACCATGACCAGGAGAAGAGGAAAGGCAAGGTTAGCCAGCCCGTGCGAGGGGGCGATCGGCGTTGGAAAGTTCATCGTGAGCCGCGAACTCATGGGGGAATAGACTCCGACCTCGTGCGTGGCGCGCCCCTTAATTCACCGACTTCGCTAGTGCGGGTGCCATAAAGCCGAGCACGGCTTGCTTCAATTGGGAATCCACTTCGTCGGCGATGACCATCACGTCAAGCAAGACGGAGCTGAAATCCACAGTACTTAAATTGTTTTGCAGATTATTGAAGATGCTGACCTGCAACATTCGCGACTCTTCCACTACCATGGGAACCGTGTAGCCTTGCATGCGCCGCAGTATTCCGTGGTCGCGCGCCGCGCTGGAAGTGGGAACTGTATCGTTGGCGGCGAGGCGCAAGCGGCGGACGAGATCTCCTAAAAGCAGAGGGAGATGGCCGGTGCGTTCCTGGTAGTTTAACGAGAGAGCAGTCAGTTCCTCATTGCGTTCCACGCTGGAAAACCAACTCCTGATGATTGGGTCTACGTCACGCGACAGAATCGTTGCGACGCGCTCTTTCTTCATCGCCTTGCGGGAGGAAGTAGCCGAGAGTTTCTTTTGGATAATTTCAGTAATCTCGGACAAGCCAATAGGCTTCACTAGGACTTCGTCAGCCTCCAGGAGGATGGCAGACATGGCTTCCTGGAGCGCCGGATAACCGCTGAGAACGAGAGTTACAGCTTTCGGGTGTGCGTGGCGCATGGCGCTCACGACGGTAAAACCGTCACCAGCATCGGGCATGTGCAGGTCGGAAAGCAGGACGTCGAAGTCTTCCGTAGAAATAAGCCTTAACGCTTCGTTCACACTTGCGGCGGACACCACTTCAAACCCGTGGCTTTGCAAACCTTCCTGGAACACAGCGCGAACGTCCTCGTTGTCGTCCACGAGAAGAATGCGGTTCTTCGGCATCAGTGTCTGAGCCTCCAAACTTATGCTAATACACAGGGGGACCGCACGCTGTGCAATTTAATACATAGGTACGTAATTAAGCCTGAGGTTATTCGGGGCGCGGCGGCCATTCGCGTAGCTTAAGTGACGCAAAAGCACGTGGTGCTCGGCTGGCTTAGCGTCAGTCAGATTCGCGGAAACCAACCGAAAGGCACGAGGTGTGAGGCATGGAGGACCGAGGCCAGGGCTCTCGTGGCGGTGCGCAGGGAATTATCGACGTGTTGCTAAAGTAGCTGTAGAATTGCGGCGGCGAGGTGCGAAATGGGAGCTTTGAAACGATTGAATGGCTCATCGAAGAACGGTATCTCACGGCGTGAATTTTTGGAAAAGACGGCTTCGGCGGCAGTGGGATTCTCGATCGTGCCGCGGCACGTTTTGGGCGGCCCGGGATTTGTGCCGCCGAGCGACAAGGTCAACATCGCGTTCATCGGGGTGGGGGCGCAGGGATTGCGCGTGATGCTGCACTTTTTGAAGGAGCCGGACGTACAGGGGGTGGCGGTTTGCGATGTGAACAAGAGCGGCGCGAATTATCCGCAGTGGGACACGCACGAGTTCGCCAAATCCGTGCAGAAGTTGCTTGGTGTGGACAGCGGCTGGGATTGGCTGAGCCCCGACGAGCCGATTCAGTTGACGCATTCGCTGCGGGTGACGAGCGGAGTGGCGGGACGAGAACCTTGTCAGAAGATTGTGGATGGACTTTACGCGACGCAGACGCGTTCGGGAAATTACAAAGGTTGCGCGGCGTACGCGGATTTTCGCGAGCTGCTGGAAAAGCAAAAGGATGTAGATGCCGTGGTGGTTTGCACGACGGACAACTTGCATGCGGCGGTTTCGATTGCAGCGATGAAAAAGAGGAAACATGTTTTCTGCCAGAAGCCGTTGACGCACACAATTTATGAAGCGCGGCGAATGGCGGAAGTGGCGCGCGAAACTGGCGTTGCGACGCAGATTGCCGTGGGCAATCAGGCGTCCGAGGCGACGCGGCTTTTGTGCGAATGGATTTGGGATGGCGCGATTGGTCCTGTGCGGGAGGTTTACAACTGGTCGAACCGGCCATTCTGGCCGCAGGGGATTGAACGGCCAAAGGAGACACAGACGGTTCCCGATGGATTGGCTTGGGATCTGTGGCTCGGTCCTGCGCCAGAGCGCAGTTTTAACGAGGCGTATTTGCCGTTTGTGTGGCGCGGCTGGAGTGATTTTGGATGCGGGGCGCTGGGCGATATGGGTTCGTACAGCTACGACACGATTTTCCGGGTGCTGAAGCTGGAAGCGCCGGAGACGGTGGAAGCGAGTTCGACGGACCGCTACGCGGAGACGTATCCGATGGCGTCGATTGTGCGGTACAACTTTCCGGCGCGGGGGAATATGCCTGCAGTGAAATTTAATTGGTACGACGGTGGATTGAAGCCGCTTCGGCCGGACGAGTTGGAGGAAGGACGCACTCTGACGCATGAAGATGAAGAGGGCGAAGGACTGCTGTTTGTGGGAGACCGCGGGAAGATCTTGTGCGGGTTCAACGGTTCGAATCCGAAGCTGATTCCGCAGAGCAAAATGGACGCCTACAAGCAACCGCCGAAAACGCTGCCGCGGTCGCCGGGAAACGAACGGGAGTGGCTGAACGCGTGTAAGGGAGACAAGACCAAGCCCGGAGCGAATTTTGAGTTTACAGGAGTGGTGACGGAGACACTGCTGCTGGGAAATGTTGCGACGATGACGGGCGAGAGGCTGCATTGGGACCGCGCGGGGATGAAGGTAACGAATTCGGAGGCGGCGCAGAAGTTTGTGAGTCCCGAGAGGCGAAAGGGTTGGGAACTGTAAGATCTCGAGATTGCCAGATCAGGTGAGCCAAGGTACCGGGAGCCTCAGGCTTCGCGAAGGTTGCGAACGGCATCCGTGTGGGTAGCGCGCCACAAAGGAATGCTGGCAGCCAGCGCGGCGATGGCGATCACTGCTCCTCCAGCAAGGAACATCATCAGCGGGTTGTGCGCTTTTACGCCGAAGACCAAGCTCTCGAGCCAGCGGGCGGCGCTCCAGGCGCCGAGCGTGCCAAGAACAATTCCAATCACCGCAAGGCGAGTGGCATGCAATCCGGCCCAGCGCATAATTGTCGAGCGCTGCGCGCCCACCGCCAGCCGAATGGCAATTTCTCTCTGCCGAGCGCTGACCCAATAATTCAGTACGCCGTAAATCCCCACGGCTGCCAGAAGCATCGCGAGCCCTCCGAAAAGCCCAAGCAGCAGCGTCGCAAAGCGCCGGCGCTGAAGCGTCGCACCCAGCCAGTCTTCGGCAGTTCGGAGCGATTGAATGGGAACATTTCGGTCGAGAGCCGAAACCTGCCGGCGAGCGGCATTCATACATTGTGCCGGGTCGCCGTTGGTGCGAAGCGTTACCACCATTGCCGAGTCGGGCTTCTGCGAGAACGCATAGTAAAACGTCGGCGATCGTTCCCCGTCCAGGCCCTCCTGACTGACGTTTGCTAGCACTCCGATGATTTCAAGCGTTGGCCCTTCCATGTACGGGCCGCCAACCTTGAGATGCTGTCCTAACGCTAGTCGCGGATCCGGCCACTCTTGACGTGCGAGCCGTTCGTTGATCATCGTGACCCGCAAGCCGCCAGCGCGGTCCGACTCGTTGAAGTTGCGTCCTGCGAGGAGGCGCATGCGTGCGGCCCGAAAATAGCTGGCATCCGCGATGTTGAAGAGCGACAGAGGGACATCGTCGCGCGTCGGCGTCGGTTTTTCCAGGATCGAATACCAATAGTCGCCGCAGTCGCCGGCGCCCGGTGGGCACATCACGAGACCAACGTCGTCGACGCCGGGTTCAGCACGCAGGTTCTGAGAAAGCTGCCCGTAATACTCGCGAACACTGTCTGCGCTTCCATAGCGCGATTCCGGCAACTGCAGTTCAATCGCCAGCAGATTTTGAGGGTCAAAGCCGGGGTCGGCATGTTGCGCAGCGATCAAGCTGCGAACGAGAAGCCCCGAAACGAACGACAGCATTAGCGTGATGGCGATTTCCGCGATCACGAGCGTGCTGCGAAATGCTTCCCCGCGCTTCCCCGCGCTGGCCGTCGGCGAACCTTCTTTCAGCGCGGTGGTTAAGTCAACTTTTCCAGCATTCCAAACAGGAGCAAGTCCCGCCAGCAATCCCACGGCGACGGAAATCACCGCCGCGAAAAGCAAAACGGGAAGATCAAGCGTGGCTTCCGTGAGGCGCGGAATATCACGGGGGCCAATCAGTATCAGCATGCGCAAGGACCACCCTGCCAGAAACAATCCCAATGCGCCACCGATAACCGCGATCACAATATTTTCGGTGAGCAGTTGCCGGGCAAGGCGCGCACGCCCAGCGCCAATCGCTACGCGAATCGCGATCTCTCGAGCGCGCGCCGTGCTACGAACGAGCAGAAGACTTGCGACGTTGGCACACGCGATGATCAGCACGAGACCCACTGCGCTCATAAGAACGAGCAGCGTGGTGCGAACGTCGCCGGCCATTACCTCAGTGAAGTAGGCGGCATAGGCGCGATGATCATCCTCGGGACCTGGGTCACTGAGCGCGAGCCGCTGCATGATGGCGTCGAGATTGGTCCGCGCTTGCGTCAGCGTTGCGCCGGGTTTCAGAAGTCCCACGGCGCGCATATTTCCATGATCGCTGCGTTTGTGATGGGCGTTGGCGTTGCGGCCAATGGGCAGGTAAAAGTCCACGGGCCTCATCTGAAATTGAAATCCGGGATTCAGGACGCCGATAATTTGATACGACGTGCCGTCCAAAACGACGGATTCGCCGACAACATTCGAATCACCGCCGAGTTTGCGCTGCCAGCAATCGGCCGTCGCGACCACAGTTGGTGCAGCGCCGGGCGTATCGTCACGGTCCGTAAAAAGGCGGCCCAGCGCCGGTCTCGCGCCAATGAGCTGAAAAAAACCGCTCGTCACAAGCCATTCATGCGTGAGTACGGCGTCGCCTCTGCCAGTGAGGGTCAAGTCCTCGCCCGCGAACGCTGCCATGTTTTCGAAAGAATCGTTGTCGTGGCGCCAGTGCTCAAAATTGATCCAGGTAATACTGATGCCGGAGGCCTTGGCCGTGGATTCGCCGAGCCAAACCAGCCGCTCGCCGTGCGGGTAGGGCAACGGCCGCAAAAGCACAGAGTAGACGACGCTGAAAATGGCGGTGTTCGCGCCGATGCCGAGCGCGAGCGTCAGAATGACGACCAGGGAGAAGCTTGGCGACTTGCGAATGCCGCGCAGGCCGTACCGGATGTCTTGAAGGATGGTTTCGAGCCGCGGAAACTGCCACGACTCCCGCGCCTTCTCTTGCGTGCTGGTCACGTTGCCGAAGGCGCGGCGAGCGGCTGCGCGGGCTTCGGTGGGAGGCATGCCGCGTTCGATGTTTTCGGCCGTCATCAAGTCGAGATGGGCTTGCATCTCGTCGGAGAGATCGCGGTCGAGGCCACTGCGAAAATGCAAGGCGCGGCAAATCTTTGACCACCATTCGCGCATAGTGTTCACCTTTGCGGAGCCAGTACACGTGCCATGGCTTCAACGAAACGCATCCATTTCGATTTGGCGGCGACCAACTGGGTACGACCGAGAGGCGTTAGCCGGTAGTATTTCGCGCGCCTACCGTTAGGGGATTTTTTCCACTGCGAACTAATCCAGCGCCGTTGGAGCAGGCGCTGCAGGGCCGGATAGAGCGAACCATTGTCCACAAGGAATTCGAATTCCGATTGTCGTTCGAGGAATTGCGAAATGCCATAGGCGTGATTAGGAGTGGCCTGCAAGCTGCGAAGAATCAAGACTTCGAGCGTACCTTGGAGGAGCTCCAGACGTTGCAGTGGATTGTCTACCGTAGACACCCTACCTATCTACAGGCGCCATGCGTTACTGTCAAGCGGTCTTTCGTGATGGGCCATTCCAGTCGTCAGAAACGGTGGATTGGGCCGATAAGGTTCCAGTGGATGGAGTACCACGCCAGAAAGACGCAGGCGGCGGCTACCAGCGAAAATTTTAGACGGGAGATGGCGCGGACGTCGGCGCGGCGCCAAATGCGGATTCCGGCGACGAGCGCGAAGATGCTGAAGAAAACGGCCAGGACAGCGAACCAGTTGATCAGCCAAAAGTAGCGCACGATGGCGGGGAATGCGGGCAAATCCGCGTTTTGAAGGTGAGCGGCCAAAGCTGCGAACCAAATTCCAACGATAATCCAGGTAAGCGCGGCGAGCCGCGGACCGATGGAGATCCACACAGTGCCAGGCTGAGCTTTGAATGGCGGGCGATCGCGGAAGAGCAACTTCCTGCCCAAGCGAACCAAACTGGCGAGGACAACCATGAGCAGGATCAGCACGCTGAGAGCGAGAGAGATTCCCACAAAAGATTTGTGCTCGTACCACGGGACGCGCTGGAGCTGGACGCCGGGGAAGTTGACGGCGAGGCGGATGATTTTTCCCGACGAATCTCGAATGGCAAAAATGCGAGCTTGATCGCCTTCGGCCTGCCAGAGATCCTTGCCGATGGGCTTCCATTTGCGCGTGTGGCCGCGCAAGTCTTTGGAGGAATCGATGGTCAAGACGCCGTCTTTGTCTACCTTGGCCACGGCTTGCCCGGGAGGATTCGAAATAGCGAACTTGGTGCTGTCGGCGCGGCGCGTGGATTGATAGGTGCCAGCGATGTCCTTGAGCTGGTCGACGGAAGTGGTTTGAACCGCGGGGGCTGTGTAAGCGGGGAAATAGCGATCCGCGAAACCGTCGAGGAGTTCGGCGCGGTTGCGCTGCGCTGAGCCGGCGGAATTATAGGAAACGAAGAGGACGAGTTTTTGTGCGGGTTCGAGCAGGAACATGCTGTGGAAGGCGACCAAGTCTCCGTCGTGCCCAATGAAGCGGAGATTGTTGCGCCAGGTTTGGTAAAAGCCCATGCACCCCGGAGGCAGCTGGGGGGAAGCGGCAAACTGGGGCGTCCACATAGCGTCGCGGGTTTCCGTTTTGAGAATGCGATGGCCATCGAGCTCGCCGCCGTTTAATAGAGCCATTGCGAATCGTTCCATGTCGCCCGCGGCGGAGGAGATGCCGCCGGCGGGAGCAGGCTGGAAGATTTCAAAGCCGATGGCAGGTTTTTCTGTGTTGGTCCGGTAACCGTCGGAGGCGAAGGGGACCAGATCGGCGGGCAGAGGTTCGTTGAAGCTGGAATGCTTCATGCCGAGCGGCTGGAAAATGTGCTCGGAGACATATTGCTCGAAGGGTTCGGCGCTGACGCGCTGGACGATGTAGCCGGCGAGGCCGACGCCGTAATTCGAATAGGCGGGAACTTCTCCGGGAGGATACATCCTGTGAGGTTGATAGGCGATCAGGAAGTCGCGGAGAGAAGAAGCCTTTTTAGGATCGACAACAAGAATATTGTGAACGACTTCTTCGAAACCGCCGGTGTGGGTCATCAGGTTGCGGAGAGTGATGGACTTGCCAAACGCCGGGGCGATCTGGAAATCGAGATACTTGTTGACGTCGGCGTCGATGTCCAGCTTGCCTTGCTCGGCTAGTTGCATGACGGAAACCCAGGTGAACAGTTTCGAGATGGACGCGAGGCGGAACATGCTGGTGTCTGGATCGACGGGCGATTTCTTTGTGACGTCCGAGTAGCCGTAGCCTTTCTTAAAAAGTTCCTGGCCGTCTTTCATGACGAGAACAGTTGCGCCGGCGACGTCGCTGCGCTCCATCTGAAGCGGGACGAGACCGTCAAAGAATGCCGCGAGATCGGCTTTATCGAGAGGATGCGCGGCGGCAGCCGGTGTTGCGGCTGCCGGCTTTGCTTCGGCGGCTGCGGAAGCCGGAGCGGTTTTGGGAGGCGTCGGTATTTGAGGAGGTTGCCCGAGTGCAGGAACAAGAACGCAGAGTGCAAGAAGCGGGAAAAGCGGGCGAAGCCGGGTCATGTCGCCTCCGAAGGAGTGGAAACAGGGGCACAGTCTCTTGGAAACGGGGCGCGCACGCAACAAGAATTTAAGAATTCGGCCGAGGCGAATGACGCCATGTCCGAAGTTCAAGCTAATACCGGGGGATTGCCGTGAAGGAGGAAGAGCAGATATGATGCGAGCGCTTCGAAGAATGAAAAAGAATCCGGCTTAAGTGCCGGGGCTGAGGGGTAAGGAGGAAAAATGAAAAGGTTATTTCCGATTTTGCTGATCTTGGCATTGGGACAGACAGTTTCCGCGCAGGATTGGGCGAAGGAGAAGCTGGCAAAGTCTCCGCGGCACCAGGAGTGGGTGACGGTGAAACACGACGGGCGCGCGGTCGAGACGTTCGTCGTGTACCCGGAGTCGAAGGACAGGAGGCCGGTGGTCTTGATCATTCATGAAATCTTCGGGATGTCGGATTGGGTGCAGGACTTGGCGGATCAGGTGGCGGAGGCGGGGTATATCGCCGTTGCGCCGGACCTGCTCTCCGGAATGGGACCCAATGGAGGCCGAAGCTCGTCGTTTGAACAAGGTAAGACCAACGAAGCAGTAAGCAAGCTCAATCCGGATCAAGTGACCGCGGACCTCAACGCGGCGGCGGATTATGGCCTGAAACTGCCGGGCTCGAACGGCAAACTGTTTGTTGGCGGATTCTGCTGGGGCGGGGGACAGACATTCCGCTTCGCGACGAACCGCGGCGATTTGGCAGCGGCGTTTGTTTTCTACGGCCCGCCGCCGGAGAAAGACGCGATGGCGCGCATCAAAGCTCCGGTGTACGGATTTTTTGCGGGCAATGACGCCCGAATTGGCGCGATGATTCCCGATGCAATCACAAACATGAAGGCTGCGGGCAAAACGTTCGAGCCGGTGACCTACGATGGCGCGGGACACGGTTTCATGCGCGCGGGCGAAGCGCCGGACGCGAACGACGCAAACAAGAAAGCCCGGGCAGACTCGTGGGAGCGGTGGAAGAGCCTCCTGGCAAAAGGGCAGTAGAGCCCATCGCTGAATTATTCATAACGGAGAGCCACCATCGGATCGACGCGGGTGGCGCGGCGTGCGGGGATGTAGGAAGCCAGCAACGCGACACCAATCAACAAAAGAAGAACACCCGCGAAGATTGGCGGGTCGGTGGGTTTGACGTTGTAGAGCAGGCGCGTCAAAAGCCGGGTCAAGCCGAAGGCAGCGCATAGCCCTAGAGCCGCCCCCAGCAGCGCAGGCCTCATCGCCTCGCCTACAATCATGCCGAGCACTTGTTGCCTGCCAGCACCCAGGGCCAGGCGGATTCCGATCTCATGCGTGCGCTGCGCGACACCATAGGAGATCACTCCATAAATGCCTACCGCGGTCAGGAGCAATGCAATTGCGCCGAACAGCAGAAAGAGCAACGCGCCGAAGCGCTGATTTTCAACGGAAGCGGAGACGACCTCGTCCATCGTCGCGATAGCCGAAATGGGAACTTGCGGGTCGAGTGCAGCAATCTCGGAACGCGCCGCAGCGGCTAGCGAAGCAGGGTCATTGGAAGTCCGAACAGCTAAAATCACGAGAGAATCCGTGAACTGCGTGTTCGGCAGATAGATTTGGAGAGTATGCGGGGCATCGAGTCCTCGATGAAGGACATCGCCGGCCACACCAACCACGGTTCTCCACGGTCCTTTGGTATCGCCCATCCGGAAACGCTTGCCGATAGGATTCTCACCGGGCCAGAAACGGCGAGCCATCGATTCGTTGACGAGCGCTACCCATGGGGAGGTTGCAACATCTCGTTGATCGAACTCGCGCCCGCGCAATATGGGAATTCGCATCGCCCGCAGGTAGCCTGGCGTGATCGAATAGCGGTCCGCGCTGGGATCTTCTTCGGGGTTTGGCAGGGTCTTGCCTTCGACGTGAACGCCGTACATGTCCAGATTCCCACCGAGCGGGAGCTGGCTAACAATTCCGGCCGATTTGACGCCGGGAAGCGCCTGAACTTTCTGGAGAACTTGGTCGAAAAATGCAACCGCAGGCGCGTCTTCGGATTTGGGTCCCCAGAGAGCGACGGTGAGTGTCAAAGTGTGGGACGAATCGAAACCCGGTTTGACTTCGAGGAGACGGACGAAACTTTTCATCATCAGGCCGGCACCAGTCAGAAGGAGGAGAGCCAACGCCACGTCCGCAAGAACGAGTGCACTGCGCAGACGGTGGCGTTCTCTGCCAGCGGTAGTCTTGCCGGATTCCTTCAATGATTCGTTGAGATCGAGTTTGGAGGCGCGGAATGCAGGCAGGAGGCCGAACGCAAGGCCAGTGAGCAGGCAAATTCCGAATGTGAATGCGAATGTCCAAGCGTCGATGTGCACATTTTGAAGACGCGGCAAATTCGCGAGGCGAACTCGCTGAAGCAAGACGACGCCACTCCAGGCAAGCACGAGCCCGAAGCCGCCGCCGAGGAGAGAGAGAAGCAAACTCTCCGTGACAAATTGCCGGACCATGCGAGTTCGATGAGCGCCAAGAGCGGCACGAAGGGCGACCTCTCGTTGCCTGCGCGCGGCCCAAGCCAGAAGAAGGTTTGCGACATTCACGCAGGCGATCAGGAGCACGAATCCGACGGAGCCAAGCAAAACCCAGAGAGCTGTTTTCACGTCTCCCACGAGATAATCCTTCAGCGGGGTCAGGATTACACCAGAGGCGGAATATTCCGTCGGGTATTCGCGGAACAGGTTCGCAGAGATCTGATTCATTTCCGCTTCGGCATGCGTGGCGGAGACGCCTTCCCTCAGGCGGGCGAAAGCACGGAGGTGGCGGCAATCGCGGCAAGCGTACGGAAGGGTCGCATCGTAGGCTAATGGCGTGTAGATGTCCGCAGGCTTGCGAGGATCAAAGGAGAGCACGGAGGGGAAGTCGGCAGGCAGGACACCAACAACCGTGTACGTGCGGGATCCCAACTGCACGGACTTGCCTACTACCGCGGAATCACCGCCGAATCTTCGCTGCCAGAAGCCGTAACTCAATATCACAACGAAATTGCTTCCCCGCACGTCCTCGGACGGCAAGAAATTGCGGCCTTCCGCAAACTTGACGCCCATCAGATCAAAGAGTGCAGATGAGACGCGGAAGCCGTTCAGAGTTTCGGCGTCACGCGTCCCGATAAAGGTTGGCGACCAGAAGCTGACGGCGGCTATTCCGGTGAAGGAGTGGTTCAATCTATTCCAATCCATGAATGTCGCCCAGGAAGTGTTCGAGCGCGTGCCACTTCTATCCTTCTCCCAAAGCATCATCAATTGATCTTGCTTGAGGAAGGGCAATGGCTGCAGCAGCACGCCATGAATCACGCTGAAGATTGCGGTGTTGGCGCCAATGCCGAGAGCCAGCGTGAGGATGGCGACGAGAGCGAATCCGGGACTAGTCCTAAGCAAGCGGAGGCCAAAACTCAAGTCCTGCAGAAAATCCTGAATGTAACTGACGCGGCGCGCGTCGCGGCAATTCTCTTTGGATTGCTCGATGCCGCCGAATTCGCGGCGAGCTTTTCGGCGGGCTTCATCGAGCGGTAGGCCGGCGGCCAAGTATTCTTGCGTTTTTTGGTCGAGGTGATATTGCAGCTCCTCGCTCAGGTCTTGCTCGACTTGGTTCCGCCGGAACAAGGAACGCAATCTAAGCGGCAAGGTGTGGGACCAGTGATTGGGGCGCATTTTGACTCCTTGTGAGAGTGCGGCTCGCTCACGCCTCTTTGAGTTTCACTACATTGGAAATGGCGGCGGAGAGGCGGCTCCAGTTGGCGGATTCTTTTTCGAGATGCTTCTTGCCCAGCCGGGTGAGCGAGTAGAACTTGGCGCGGCGATTATTTTCAGTCGGTTTCCATTCGGCGGTGATCCAACCCTCTTGCTCTAGCTTGTGAAGGGCGGGGTAGAGCGAGCCGTCGCTGACTTGCAGAACATCGCCAGAGACTTGTTTGAGGCGGAGGCTGACGGCATAGCCGTTAAGCGGATCGAGCGCGAGAATTTTCAGAAGGAGTAAATCCAAGGTGCCTTGGACCAAGTCGGAGGGTTTGCTCATGCGTTCTCCTCGGTTACCGAGAGTAAGGTACACAAACTCCCCTCGGTAAGCAAGGGGAAAATATTCTCACTGGTCCACGGCTGACCCGATGTGGGAGTTAAGGGAGTTTTGGGTTGCGATTTATCTAGTGGCCGAGGAATTTTTCAATGGTTTGGAGTTCGGCGTCGGCCATGTCCAGATACTTCTTGGCGTTTTTCGAATCCTGCTTTTGCATGTAGTACTGCGCTTTGTTGAGGTCCGTCTTCATGCGCTGCTCGGCGGAAACGATGTCACTGCGAAGTCCGTAACCTGAGGCGGCTTGCTGACGCTTCAAATTGTCCAGCGACTGGCTTGCGGCTGTCGAGCGGCTGTCCACCTCATCGTATTTTCGTTCGACTTCCTCGGCTTGCGCAGCTGCTTCGGCCTGCGCCTGGGAGGCTTGGGCTGCACTGCCTCTCGAAGCCGGCGGAACAACATCCTGGGACTGAGAAGCTGACTGTGCATTCTTCCTGGATTTGCTGGAAGAAGCTTTCTTCGGAGGTTGGCCGGAAGAGTTCGAGCTCGCAGCAGGTGGTGTCGAAGCGGTTGGGTCGCTGGCTGCAGTCGAAGATGTGCTGGAAGCGTCCGGTGATGATTGGCCGGCTTGGGAAGACTGCGCACCCGAGGATGTGGCAGGGGCGGCCGGCGCGCCGGTGGGCGTCGTTGACGAAGGATCGGGTGGATTGGGCGTGGCCGACGTGGGTGTAGCTGTCGAGTCGCCAGGCGTCGAAGGCGTCGTAGACGCTGGAGTGGATGCGGACGAATCCGCCGGCTGCGATTGCCGCGGCGGCAAAGTATTCTTACCCGGTCCGGCGAGGGTCTTTAAGTGACCCGGAAGATAAAGGCCGGCAGCGAACAAAACAGCGACGACAATGAATGCCCCCAGAGCGATATACAATCCGCGATGACCACCGCCACTTACAGCGTGCGCAGGCGGTGGCGCGAGGGGAGCAGCCGCGGCCGCGACAGGCTGTGTTTGCTGGAAGACAGGAGAATCCAGCACAGTGGTTGGAGACTGCGAAGCAGGCGTTTCCTGAAAGAGAGCCGTTGCTCCGCCGGCGTTGGCCGCGTTCGAGGGCGCATAGGATCGCGGGTCCACCGCGGGCTGAGTTCCTGCTCCATGCGCTTGCACGCTCTTCAATGCTCCGCGGAACGCGTCGGCGGATTGAAAGCGCTGCCCGGGGTCCTTGGACAGCGCCATCAGAATAATTTGATTGAGCGGCTGGGGGATGCCGGGCCGGAGAACGATAGGAGGCTTGGGCGCTTCTTGCAGATGCGCGGCCATCATGGCGTAGTTGCTCTCGGCTTGGAAGGGCAGTTGGCCGGTCACCATCTCGTAAAGGGAGACGCCGAGCGAATACAAATCGGAACGATTGTCAGCGGGATCGCCTTTCACTTGTTCCGGAGGCATGTAGTTGAGCGAGCCGAGAGTCGTGCCGGTCATGGTCAGGCTGCGGTCCGTCGAGGAGCGGGCGATGCCGAAATCCATGAGCTTCACGGTGCCGTCAGGCATGAGCATCATGTTGGCGGGCTTGATGTCACGATGGATGATGTTCTGCTTGTGCGCATAGCTGAGGGCATCGAGAACCTGATCGATGTACTTGACGGCTAGCCCCGGCGGAATGGCGCCCTGCTGGAGCCGCGAAGAAAGTGTGACGCCATCGACGAACTCCATGATCATGACCAGTTGGTTGTCCAGCGTCAGCGCGGTGCGCAGCGCGGCGATGTTCGGATGGTGGAGGCTCGCAAGGACTTTGATTTCGCGCAGGAATCGGTCGGCAAGATCCTTCTGACCGGCGAGGTCCGGGAGAAGAATTTTCATGGCTTCGACGCGGTCGGAAATGGTGTTGCGGACCTTGTAGACTTTGCCCATGCCGCCGGCGCCGAGGATGCCGAGAATTTCATAATCGCCGAGCTTCTGCCCGGTCGTGTAGTCCTGGCTCATCGCGTGACTCCCTTCCAATAGCCGAAAAGGCGAGGAATTTTGTGAGGCTTCCTCGCCTTTCGAAATCAAGCACCGAGAATATCAAAACAATGCATGCATCTGCCGCAGAAGCGGTCGAGCAAGTTACGGAGTGCTGGCTGCCACGTCTCCAACTTTCGGGGGAGCAGAGCCGGAATAGGTGGCGGTGGCGGAGTCCGAGTCAACTTCGGTGACGACCGCGCCGCCGAGCTTGTTCGTGACGGTCTTTAGAACCTTGCCTGTCGTCGGATCCTTCACCGTGCGGATGGCGCGGCTGATGTCGATAGTGTCGCCGACGCGCACGCCGGACTTGTTTCCGATGTTGATGATGATGGTGTTTCCGCTGACGTCAGCGACGACGCCGGAATAGGTGGCTTTAATGGTGGGCAACGTTGCCGCTGCGTTATCGAGCTGGCCGGCGCAATCGGCCACGGCTTTGTTTACGGCTTCGCCCAGAATGGTCTGGGCAAAATTGCTGCTGCTCATATCAAACGCGGCGCCGCCGCCGCTGTACCCGCTGCCGCCGCCGCCACCGAGAAACATTCCGGAGCGTGAAGACTCGCCGTTACCCGTAACGGAAGCGAGGATTTCGCCAGTGGTGGTGTTCACCAAGCGCGCAGTGATGGCGACTTCGGCTTTTGATTCCTTTTTGCCCATGCCGGCGATCGCACCGGTCCAGCCGCTGTGTCCCCCTGCCACGCCGCCAACTTTCTTGTCGTCGCGGCCGAACTTGGTGATGGAGCCAAGGATGATGGTGTCGACGCCGAGGATTCGGCCGAGCTTGGATGCGCTGGTGGCGTCGGCGCGGTCGCTGTTGTTAAAGTTTTGTTCGGCGATGATTTTGTCCAGCGCGGCGCGTTCGATGACGCGGTACTTGCCGTCTTGAACGAGCTTTTGGACCATGAGGTCGGTAATGCCTTTTCCCACGTCCTGGTCGGTGCCGAAGATCGAGGCGACAACGGTTTTGACCGTGCCGTAATCGAAGTTCATTACGGCAACGAGTTTTTTGGGCCCGGCTGGCTGTGCCGGCGGGGCTTGTGCCGCTGCCGGAGCCAGCTGCTGCGCCATACAGGGTGCAATCGCCAAGAATGAGATACACAGAAGACGTACGAGTCGTGACATAAGAATGTGCTCCTCACACCCAAGGAATTTGTGAGCGATACCCGCGATTCGTTTCATTTGAGATCCTGACCTCGTCGAACTCGAAGACCGGCACCTGGACAAGGTCGGTAGACCTACTTAGGCGCGTATCGTACACCGTAGGAAAGTGAGAGGCAACGGTGCTGTGTCGCAAGGGCAAAGAGGCGAAACGTGACAGAATCCGCGAATCGCGAAGGCCCCACGCATGGCAAAGACTTGGAAGAGGGAAAACTGGTAGGATTCCTCAAGATATCCCGGGACTTGCGTGTCCCTCGAGTCACAAAAAGGGAGCCAACATAATGTCAGAACCAAGCAAGGAAGAATTGCTGGCGCGGATCGCCGAACTGGAAAAGCAGGCGGGGTCAAGAAAAAAAGGCAGTTTGGAATTTAGGGTGGGAGAAAAAGGCGGCGTGAGCGTCTATGGACTGGGGCGATTTCCGGTCACGCTTTATTACGAGCAATGGATCCGCTTGCTGGATATAGCGGATGGGCTGCGCGCTTTTCTCGAAGAAAACAAGAGCAAGCTGAAGTTGAAGACGGCCGACTAGGCGAGAGCAAGGAAGGCACTGTCACCTGCTCGTCGTTCGGTTTAGATGAGGCGCTTCCTGCAAATCCCGCGAGCCCTCGAGCCGATTGCGCGAGACAAGGGAGAATGGGCTAAACTTTAGGAGGGAGGGTCAGTACAATGTCATCGAGCGTCATCATCCGCAATCCGGGGATTCTTAGCGGGGAGCCGGTTTTTCGCGGAACGCGGGTGCCCTTCAAGTGTCTCACCGACTACCTGGAGCACGAGCGAAGTCTGACGGAATTTCTTGAAGACTTTCCCGGAGTAACTCGCGAGGACGCCGTCGCCGCACTTGAGGAAGCCAGGATCAGTCTTGCAGAAGCGTTGAAATGAAGTTGTTGCTGGACGAGTGCTTGCCCCGAAAGATGAAGTTCCTCTTCTCCGGGAGCGGGCATCAGTGCGAAACAGTTCGAGAGGCGGGTTTCGGCGGCAAGGAAAATGGTGAACTACTTTCGCTAGCAGAAGGAAAGTTCGACGTCCTGATCACTGTAGACAAGAATCTCAAGCACCAGCAAAACATCAAGAATCGCAGGATCGCGATTTTGGTCGTCCGCACTGCCTCGAATGATATCGATGATATCAAACCGCATTTCTCGGAAATGCTGACGGCGCTCCAGTCGATTAAGCCGGGTCAAATTATCGAAGTCGGAGTGCTACCCCAATAGGATCGGAGAGGAGTGACCCACCCCTAGCAAGAAACTAAAACGCAAACGGGAGGCCAGCCAAGAGTAAAGGTGCTGCCACCCGCTGTTCTCTTGACGGCAAGTAACCGGTCTATCTTACAATCGCGCCATGCCACGAAAAGTCATCCTCGGATTCGGAATCAGCCTTGACGGTTATATTGCGCGGCGCAACGGCGACCTCGATTTTCTGGTCATCGACAAGGAAGGCGAAGCGCTGATGGCCGAGTTCTTCTCCAAGATCGATACCACCATCATGGGCCGTAAAACCGCTGCGGCAACGGCGAAATTGCGCGAGAGTAGTGAGATGCCCGAGACGCCGGGCATGGCGAATTACGTAGTCTCCCGGCGATGGAAGCCGGGCAAACGCGAGGGATTCGAAGTGGTCGGCGGATCTCTCACCGCCTTCGTGAAAAAGCTAAAACGCCGCCCAGGGAAAGACATCTATCTGGGAGGCGGGGGCGAACTATGCCGCAGTTTCCTGCAAGAGGACTTGGTGGACGAACTCTACATCGGCGTTGCTCCCATTCTATTGGGCGATGGTATCCCCGGCTTCCCCGGCAAGTTTCCGCAGCGCGACTTCCGGCTGACCGAATGCAAGTCCTACTCGAATGGATCGGTTGGCCTGCGCTATGAACGGATTCGGGCGAAGAGGAGCCAATAGTCGGGGCTGACGGTGTGGAATTGGGGACAGTCGCGATTGAGAAAAACCCACCACCTGTCTAAATTCAATGGCGGGGTCCGTGGCAAATTTGTGCAGCACTTTCGAGCGGGAACGAATCTCGTGCTGCTTTCGCCGGACGTTGCCAAGCACTTTCCAGACGAGCAATCGGTCAATCAAGCTTTGCGTGGCTCGATTCATGCCGCAAAGGGTACTCTGCGCCGCGCGCGCTAATCGGATCGCACGACTAAGGAAGAAAACCCGCACCCCTGAAAACCGCAAGGGCGCGCAAGAGACACAAATAGTTTACGAGCTGCGAAGGCTCGTCTTTCTTTTCACCTAGAAGGATCTTTTCTCTTTCTTTTTCCTGCATTTCGACCAAGGCTCGCTCGTGAATCCAGCGGTGGATTCTGGTTCCACCAACCATCTATTCGGTCACCCACTTCCGACCATGATTCTTTCTTCAGACACCGCGATCGCTCGCGGGAGCAAGGCGCCCAATCAGCCTAACGATGGACTTGCGTCCACCAGGGTGGCCGCCGGGCTGCCTTGCCTGCGAACCAGCTGCGCGTAATCCGCTCCACTGCGGAGCATCCAGTACATACGCACAGCTAACTTGCGCGCGATAGCCACCTTGGCTACCGCGTGTCCTCTTCGGAACTTCAACCGCAGATAGTCTTGCCGCAGTGCGGGATCGAACCGTGTCGCTTGTTGTGCTGCTTCCACCAGCAGCCAGCGCACCATGGTGTTGCCCTGTTTGCTGATGGCTCCCAGCCGCCGCTTTCCGCCGCTGGATGCCTCGCTGGGATTTAGCCCCAGGTAACTCGCGATCTTTTTGCTGCGGTGAAAACGAGTTACTGGACCAATCGCCAGCACGAACGCCAACGAGGTGACTGGCCCAATGCCTGGATGGGTCATCAGAAGAACGGTATCGTCACGTCGTTTTGCTTCTTCCAGAACCGCGCGGTCCAACTCCGCGATGGGAGGATCGAGTTGGCCGAGCAGCTTCAGAAGTTCTTCGCGCCGGCGGCTGGCCCACGGACCAAGCGCAAGACTTCCGAGTTCCACGCGGCCCTTTTTGGTGAACAGCTTTTTCTTGCGGCACAAGCCCTGGCTCATGGCAAGAAAGTGCAGCTGGTTCGTGAGCATGGTGCGCAGGCACACCAGCTTGTGGCGGTGCCAGAGCAACTGTCGAAGGTCGCGCTCGGCCGGAGTGGGAACCCAGATCTTCGGAAAGCGTTTCGCCAGCAGAAGATCGAGAATGAGCCGGGCGTCGCGCTCATCGGTCTTCTGTTTGCGCACTTCACTGGCACGGATTTTCGCGGAGTCTCCAATCCACAGTTCGTGACCGAGTTCGGCGAGCAAACGCTCGAACCAATGAATCGGGCCGGTGGCTTCGATGCCCACGCGCACCGGTTCTTGCAAATTTTGCAGGCTCCGGTAGAACGCTTGCGCCTCGCCGCTTTCGTGGTCCAAGCGCCGCTGAACGAGCAACTCGGCGGTTCCTTCTCTGGCCATGGCAATCTGCTGGTAGCGTGTGTGAAAATCACATCCTATAATCAACATCGCTCGGCTCCTTTCTTCCGAGCCTCGGTCGTTAGCGCAACCAAGTTTACTCGGAGCTAGGAGCCGACGCCTTCATCTAATCAGCCTTGTCTCCAACTCGAAATTTCCTTCTCATCGCTAAGTACTGTACCCCACTTTTTCGGTAACCACGTTTAGCGGTGTATATTGGTGCGCTTTCAACGAAAGGAGCACCGCAGATGGAAAATCCGGCAGTCGACACAACAGCCGAGCCTGCAACCGAAAGTGCCACTGCGTTTCCAGTGACTTGTCTGTGTTTGGGCATGCTACTTTGTCTAATGGCCCTGGTCCCTTCAGAAGCTCGGGCTCAAACGCGACCGTCCGCAATGCCAACCGCTGCAGAGCCAATCCCGAAACCTGCTCTGCCCGCAATCCTCGCCGCATTCGACAAGTATGAGGTTGTTGGGATGCCGGTAGCGCACGACTTGAAGGACCTCGATGACTTGATTCTCTTGCTGCTTCGCAACCCTGCGTTTCCGGAAAAGGTGAACGACATCGTCGTGGAGTGCGGCAACTCGCGATACCAGCCCATCCTGGACCGTTACATCGCCGGAGAGAACGTACCCTTCGCAGAAGTTCAAAAAGTCTGGCGAAATACGACGCAGTCGATGTGCAGCACATCAGGGTTCTTCGAGCAACTGTTCCCCCTCGTCCGTGCAGTTAACCAAAAACTTGTGCCAGGGAAGCGACTCCGAGTGCTCGCTGGTGATTCACCAGTAGACTGGGACCGGCTCACAACCACAACCATTGCTGACGCCCCGAAGGAGTTCTTCGATCGTGACGGTAGCATCGCATCGGTCATGAAGAAGGAAGTACTGTCCAGACATCGTAAGGCGCTCATGCTGTTCGGCACACTTCACCTCATGCATGCACCTTATGACGATGCAGTGGCGAGCTACGAAAAAGACTATCCCAACGTCACTTTTGTCATCTCAGACCTCATCTTTTTTAAGACGGATTTCACGGGTTTGCATCGGAATCCTTTCGCTGCTTGGCCGACCCCATCCCTTGCATTGTCGAAAGGTACCTGGCTGGGAGCGCTGAATATGAGTTCCTTCTTCCCGCCACCCATCTGGTTCGACAAGGACTGTAACGTCGTCAATGAATTTTCCAAGGCAGACCTGCAAACACCTATGGCGGACTTAGTTGATGCTTTTCTCTACCTGGGCCCACCGGAGTTGGCACTAAACGAGCAAATGCCGGCAGATATTGCGTTGGATGCCGATTACATGAAGGAACTGCGTCGGCGAGAACTCTTAGACGGGGAGCCTGAGGCGACCACGATGACCCAAAAGGAGCAGGAGGAAAGCATTGTGAAAGGCGCGGAACATCCTATGCTTGACTTGTTACAACGGCCGGACAACAAGGTAATCGCTGCCATCGCTCAAAGTTGCCGTGAACAGAAAAAGCAAAGCAGCACACCTAAATAACAATTCGAAATGATTGGTGCTGCTGCTGGCTGGATGATGAATATCTCGCAATCCGCGGATTGTGCCTGGTAAGTCACGGCAAACCGGACATGTCCGATTGCACGGGACATACGCCCGGCATCGGCGTTAGCGAGGCACAACACGTACCACGCTACATCCCCCTTACAACCTCAATAGCCTTCTGCATCTGAGGGTCCTGCCCTGCTAGAAGGTCGTCCGGCAACAGTTCGACTGGAACACTCGGGGTCACGCCTTTACCTTCGATCAGTTTTCCCTGCCACGTGAGATACGCAGCGGCCGGCAATCCTACGATGTAGCCGAAACCAGCCTTAAACGTAGAGCCACTCAGCAAGCGAGCAGCCGTCTTTGTCCCGACCATTGTGGCAAGCCCATTTTCCTCGGCAAATGCAGCCAGCATCTCCCCGGCGCTTGCAGTGTGTTCGTTGACAAGGATCGCCACGCGACCGTGAAATTTCTGAGGACCGAGTCCTTCAGTGACCACGAGAATTGATTTGTCTATGAAGCCATATCGCAGTGCCAGCCACAAAAGAGTCGCCTTGTGGGAAGGTATGTGGCCAAACCTTGGTAGCTTTTCTCTCGCATAACCGTTTTCTTTCAAGGCTTCAGCCGCAAAACAACAACGGAACTATTCACGACTATGGTGTAGCGAGGGGTTTGTAAATAAGACCGATGACTATGCCGATGATCGTCCACTGGACGAAGTAAGCCACAGCCTGTCCCAGAGCGAGTTTCAGCCCGATGTTCAGGTTCACGTAGTTGTGCAGCACAAATGCGCAAACCACGAAAATGCCAATGAGAACGCCGAAGCGCGCACCTTCCGTAGCGCCCGATCCGCCCTGATGTATCATTGCGAAAATTATGGCGACAACCAGGATCGATATGAAAGTTGCGACCAATCCAATTGGCATAACAGTCATCATTTCTTCCTTAGGTCGGAATACGGCCGGGTAC
>Ga0070706_100001397_pt1 | contig 25529 bp, 25 predicted proteins | sample KBSK5501metaG_FD_65476 | JGI IMG/M metagenome (GOLD analysis project Ga0070706, IMG submission 65476) | Corn, switchgrass and miscanthus rhizosphere microbial communities from Kellogg Biological Station, Michigan, USA - KBS K5-50-1 metaG | ecosystem: Host-associated > Plants > Roots >... | reverse complement strand
CGAAGATGATAGAGACTAGTACGTAGCGAGTGGCGCGCATTACTATCGAAAGATTCACTCCAAAGAAGAGTAGCGAGGTGATCGCGTGTATGTGGCTGTCCGGTAGCTGCTAAGTAGAACAGTAACGCTCGCGCTTTATAGTTATGTAAACTTAGAAGCGGTGCTCCCGCAATGCGGATCTCTGGAGTACCAAGCAAGCGAATTATCAATTTAGCCGAGGTATTTATCATCAGACCACCTCGTTAAGAAGTTAGTGGTAGTAGCAAGACTTTTTCCAGGCAAGAACTCTGTAGCTGGTGAATCTAATTAAAAGCCATGATACCGCATCTCTCGGACTGTGCGAGGGTATCTCCAGAGCAGTATACCATAAGCAAAACATTTATCACAAAACAACGATCACACAACTCCTTAACCATACTCCTTCTCACACGTTGCATTTTCGCAAACACAGATTCTATAATGAACGAGCAACAAACAATCCTCGACTCATTAAGCCAAAACAGTCAGAGTAGACACGGAGGCAGCATGACAGTAAACATTCGGGCTACGGAAGCCAGTAATACAGCAGAGCAGCTGGACATCCTCGGGCTCTATCGCACAATGGTTACAGCGCGAGTGACCAACGATATCCTGAAAACTCGTAAAACTCAGGGCCGATTTCCCTTTTATATAGGTTGCGCAGGACATGAAAGTATGGCCGCAGTTACTATGGCTCTCAACCAGGATGATTGGATGGCCCTCTATTATCGTGACCTTGCAGCATGGCTACAACGTACGGGAGATATATATGGCCCTTTACGTGAAGCTTACTCACGCACAACCGGGCCAATGGGCGCTGGCCGTAATATGCCTTCACACTATAGTAGCAAACGTCATCGCATCCTACCTACCTTCAGTGAAGTAGCAGCGCTTGCTCCTTTTGCAGGTGGTGTTGGGTTCTCGTTACAGCGACACAAGTCGAAAGACATTATTATGTTCTCCACAGGTGACGGTGGGGTTGCGACAAATGATTTCAACGCGCTTTTTCGCCAGGCTAGTGTGCATCAGTTGCCTGTTCTAATAGTGGTTGAAGATAATGGATGGGCAATTACCGCTCCTTCTACCATCCAATGGGGTGGATCGCTAGTTGAATGGGCAAAAGGTGGAGGTGTCTATGCTGAGGAGGTTGATGGAACTAACGCCATTGAAACCTATCAAGCCTCAGAACGTCTCGTTAATCAAATACGCTCTGGACAAGGACCTATACTGATGCACCTGCTCCTGGGTCTGCTTGATCCCCATTCTAGCAGCACTGATATCAAGGCATATCGCACGAAAGAGGAGATCGAATCAACAATGGCAACCAAAGACCCTGTGAAAAACTTTGGTCGCTGGCTCGTCGAAAATGGACATCTCCAAGAGGGCGATATCGAGCGTATTCGAAAAGAAGTTCGAGCCGAACTGGAAAGTGCAGAAGCACAGGTTTTACAAGAGTCTGAACCAACAGCTGAACGCGTCTTGCAGCATATCGTATATGTCCCTGAATGGCAGGAAAACATACCACGAGGCACAAAAAAGCAGTTGCCAATGTTGGGCGCGATCAACGAGGCATTGATAGAACTTGCGCAACGTGATCCTGACTTCTTTGTTTATGGACAAGATGTTGGCAGTCCTAGAGGTGGTGTGTTCGGCGCAACTGCTATGCTGGTAAAAGAATTTCCTGGCCGAGCAATCAGCAGCCCCCTCAATGAACAGGTAATCGTCGGGATCGCCGCTGGCGCAGGTATGGTAGACGGTAAGGCTCGCTGCGCAGAAATTCAGTTTGTAGATTACCATCAATCAGCAGCTCAGACTATTCGCATGGCTGCCCGTACCTCATACCAGAGCCTTGGTGATTGGACCATTCCTCTGCTTATTCGCACGAAGTCCGGCAGTGGAGGCGGAGGTCCAATTTCGAGCGGTGGAGCTGGCGGTGGTGCATTTGGTCACTCCAATGCTGGTGAGCAATGGTTCACCAACGTGCCAGGCATGATTACGATTTGCCCTGCTACTCCATTCGACGCCAAGGGCTTACTGCTCGAAGCCGCACGCTCGCAATCACCGGTTGTCTTTCTCGAACGCGGACGCCTCTACCGTTCTGAACCACCCAAAGACAGTCTAGGCAACATCATTGACATCATGTCAGAATATTGGTATGTCCCGGAAGGGTATTACACATTACCAATCGGTAAGGCACGTCGCTTGCAGATTGGTAATGGACCTACCAATGTGGCAATCATTTGTTGGGGCACGATGGTATTAGAATCTTGTACAGCTGCTGCGAACTGTGTCAACCGCAATGGTGGCTCAATCGAGATAGTCGATCTACGGACTCTCGCTCCATTCGATGAAGAGGCTGTAGCTACCGCCGTTCGCGAAGCTAACCGCGTGATAGTGGTTACAGAAGAAAACGATTTGACGAGTTTTGGACGCCATGTGCATTCCTGGATAGTCCAGAACTGCTTCTACGATCTCGATGCCACGCCCACCTTCATCTCTGCGCTACCAGCTCCGGCCGCCTCCTACAATGCACCCGAGGAAACTGCATTTTACCCAACTGCGCAGACAATCGAGAAAAAAATTGAGGAATTGCTGGCAGAGTAAGAATTATTAACATCCACTACTGGTGGCTGGATTCTTATGTTAAAAGTCATCAATACTCCTGATTAATTGTACCTGAATGGCTCCTTGATACGTTAGTATACAAGGGTGTGCGAGTTTAGCTCGTAAATTTAATGTAATCTATCGGGTGGAAATTGATGAAACGGGCACCTGCTTCGGATATTATCTGGTTATTTGTAACAACTCGTCTACTACTCGTGCTGGTTACTTACATCGGATTTATCTTGTTTCCTGTCCCTGCACATGCCTATCCTGTCTCGCCGGTTGATATTACTGCTCTACTTACTTCCTGGAATTATTGGGATGCAGCCAATTATACGCGCATCGCCCAATTTGGCTACCAAACAATCTATGATACAGCCTTTTTCCCGCTTTTTCCCTCGCTTATCAGATGTATTGCCTTTCTCTTTGGCAACAATGGTTACATAGCCATAGGCATGGTTCTTAGCAATCTGGCGCTGCTTGGAGCGTTATTTGTGCTGTACCAGATTGCAGCCGATGTCCTTGGCGACCAGGTCGGACGACGTACATTGTTGTATCTGTGTATCTTCCCGACGGCGTTTTTCTTCTTTACCGCCTATAACGAATCCCTTTTTCTTTTCCTGACCGCGAGCTCATTCCTGGCAATGCGTCGTCAGAAATGGTGGCTAGCTGGCATTCTTGGCTTATTTTCCGCTTTGACACGCTCAGCAGGTCTATTTCTTATCTTTCCATATCTGTATGAACTGTGGATTTCAAGGGATAGCATCACTACAAGTGATCAAAGCGCTTCCCTTAGACTCATGCATTTGCTACCCAGGGCATTGCCCGTCGTTCTCATTCCACTGGGCACCTTGATCTATTGTTTCTACTGTTGGAAGCTCTTCCAAAACCCTCTGGCATTTGCCGCTGTACAAAGTCACTGGGACCGACATATAACCTGGCCGTGGGTTGGATTATGGATGGCTCTCGTCGAACTATTTTGGATTCAACCTTTCGGTTCTTTCTTTGAAGTTCATCTACTTCTCGATCTTGCTGCTACCATTGGCTTTATCGTTCTTGCAATCCTGGGATGGCGCAGGTTACGTATGAGCTATAACATCTGGATTGGCCTATTGCTCTTCTATATGCTTCTCAGTCCCGAGATGGCGCAACATGACGTACTCGTATCTAACCAACGCTTTGTCCTCGAAATGTTCCCTGCCTTCATTACATTAGCAGCGCTCAGCGTTAAACATCCACGCTTACATCTGGGACTTCTGATCGCATTCCCCTTTCTACAAGCAACACTGGCTGTGTTTTTTGTGTTAAATCGCTGGATGGTGTAAATTCAGGTTGTGTCATCGTACATTATAAGGATATAATTACATGATAAGCATTGGATATTGATCAAGTTAAGTAATCTCAACCCTTTTGAAAGAATATATAATGCATTGGCTACTAATCTTGCGTATCAAAACTTTCTTGTGGTTCGGCGAGCCACTAGCTGCGCTCATTTCGCTTGCAACACTACAAAATGCCCTTAATACTTTTGGATATCTGGCAGTAGCACTTTTTGTGATGATCGAGAGTGCCGGCATCCCTTTCCCAGGTGAAACAATGCTCCTTCTGGCCTCGTTTTATGCCGCTGTAAGTCACCAATTGCAAATACCTCTTGTGATTGCCTGCGCTGCTATTGGCGCAATTATAGGAGACAACATTGGCTACTTAATTGGGCGTACAGGTGGCCGGGCTTTTGTCATGCGTTTTGGTAAATATGTTTTTATTAAGCCTGAGCATCTCGCTCGCGCAGAAGTATACTTTGCAAAACATGGAGATAAGACGGTCTTTTTTGGCCGCTTCATTGCTGTTCTACGCGCCTGGGCTGCGTTCCTGGCCGGTGTTAATCACATGCATTGGCGCACTTTCCTCATTTACAATGCCGCTGGAGGTATTGTGTGGGCTACGATTTTTGGGACGCTCGGATATATCGCCGGCCGTTTTTTCCATGATAACTTCGCACAGGTAGAACGGCTAGCCACTACTATAGGTTGGCTTGGAACAGGATTGATTGTAATTGCTGTTCTGGCTATATTGATTGTGTTTCGTGTGCGCAAGCATAAGCGTGCTCAAGCTCTTACCGAGACAGAAGCGATTGAAGAAAAACAAAAAGAGGAGCTTAAAGCCCGCAAGTAGTTCACACTTTTCAAAATGAACTACGTGGTCACGACGAAACGTTTGTGAGTAGCTTGATAAAGCAATCCAATGACAAATCCGAAAATAAGCAGGTTACGCACAAGAACCACAGGATAAAATGCTGGGAGGAGTGGAACATATTTAAGAGGGACAGAATTATACATATTGGGATAGACCCATGTAGTCAACAACCCCACAATCCCCCATGTCGTCAGCCATTTCCAGTTTGCTTTTCCTACGAAGGCAAGTAAAGGAGCAATCCATATTAAATACTGTGGACTAAATACTTTTCCTGTGATCATTATTATCAAGACGGTTAACAGACTGGCAGTATAAATATCTAACTTATCTCTCCACTGCAACCAAAATGTATACAATAGACCCACTACTAAACACAATGAGCTCAACAGTGAAACCTTATCAGATAATGCGCTGATTATATTGACAGACCCATATGTTTGTATAATGTGGATTGGATAGCCCAAAAATTTACCAAGCCATAAAAAAGTCGCCGGAGCAGACTCAACTTGAATAGGTCTATTAAAAAAATAGAGAAAAGGATTAATAGTATCCGCAATATTCAGTGAAAGTGATAGAAGCGTCATCACTACACAAATTCCACAGTACACTCCAAGAGCACTCCACCTGTGTACTGAGTTCCACTTCTCGCTGGATTGCTTTTGTTGGGCAATGAGAAAAGGAATAACTAGTACTACTGGGAAAAATTTGAACATGGTTGCCAGAGCCAGCAGAGCAAATGCCCATTTCCATTTTGTTCGAGCAGCCAGGATCACCGATCCCAAAATCAAAGCAGCAGGAATTAAATCAAATCTTGCAGCCGCACTTCCCCAATTCCCAATCACCAGGTAAAAAGCAAAGGCAATCGCAGCGCTACTAGATCTGGTTTTACTGAGAACAAAAAAAATGATTGCTGCTATTAGCAACATCCATATGGCAAAAGCAACCTGGTACCAGGCGGTTGGAGCAATAAGACCCAGGCTAAAAGGGATAATAGACAATACTGGATACTCATATGGTAAATTACGAAATGAACCTGAAGTATTCTGGGATTCTGCCAGGTTAATAATGCTAGCAGGAACCCCTCTAGACTTCATGCCTTCAACAATTGAGGAAGGTGAGTAATTTTGAAGAAACAAACATTGTTCCAGGGGAAGCACTTTAACTGCATGTGTACCTTGCCAGAAAACCAGAGCGTAACATTGATATTTACCCACATCTGTTCTTGGTTTAAACAATTCATATGAGACTGCATAAAACAGTAGTCCGCACATCACAAGAATGACACATATACTCAGTAAATTGTTCCATAAGCGCTTCTCAGATGCCTTAACTTCACTTTTTTGCTTTTGAGTTGTGTCAGATCTATTTTCATGCTCATTACTCAGCTTAAACATAATAAGTATGACTCCCAGTGAGCATCTTTACTGGATTGCGCCTATTGTTAGCTTTTAAAAACTCAAAGGAATGAAACTGAAAATAAAAATAGCTGTGTATCAATCAAAAGTTTCCAAAAGCAGAAGGTGTATAGATGCGTTTTATCTTTGCGTGTGGTATGATAGCATACCGAAAGTTGGGACGCAAGCTAATAGACTTATCGGCGCACTATAACATCTCTTCTTATATACGTAGGACATAGTGAGGCTGTATTATGCCAACATTGGAAACAGGTCAAAGTTTTGAACGTTATCGAATTATACATTTGCTAGGTAGTAGTGTTTCGGGTGAGAGTTATGAAGCCGAAGATACTATGCTACTTCGCAGGGTAACGCTTAAACTTATTCACCCGACTGCGACATTGCCAGATGCAGCTCGTAGGCAGTTTTTCCGTGAGATGCAAGGTGTAAGTATTCTCAATCACTCCTACCTCGCACCTGTACTTGATTATGGCGAATTCGATGGCAAACTTTATGTTGCTCGTCGTTATGTCAGTAACGGTTCACTTCTGAGCCACAACGGTAGAATGTGGTTCCAGGTTCCTTTAGATGTATTCTATGCTGTACAGTATGGGTATCAACTGGCTAAGGTACTGCAATATATTCACAATCGTGGATATTTACACGGTGCGCTTACTTTGGCTAACATTCTGGTATTACGCATTCCTAATTTTGTGAATGAAAGCGACTATGCGCCTTTCCTACTTGCCGATGTCGGTCTCACACAATTTGTACGCTGCTTGGGTGAAAAAAATAATACACCCCTGCCTATCACTGCTGCACCCGAACAGCTTTACAAGCGCATTATCCCAGCCAGTGACCAATTTGCCTTGGCAGTGCTCCTCTATTTCTGGTTAGTAGGACGCCTTCCATATATTGGCTTACCTGAAGAAATAGAACATTTAAAACTTACAGAAACTATTACGCCGCCCTCTTCCTTCAACACCAACATTACGGTTGAACAAGATGGGGTAATATTACGCGCACTATCCGTTTCTCCTGAAGATCGATACCAATCTGTACAAGCTTTCGCAGATGCTTTACTGGCTACTCTGTCTCCAAAAACTCAGCCTGTATTTAATACAGAACCAGCCAATCACATTCTTTCAAATATTCTCGACGCTTCTGAATCAACACCTCAGCCATCTGACGAGCAAGCCACCGAGCAAATTCAGCAACGTGAATCAGAGACCGAATTACTTCAGCATGCGACAACTCCTGTTCAGCAAATCGCACATCTCATTATCTTCTCCCCCTACACAGAGGAAACTTATACAGTAGAATTACACGGTAACGAAATGACCATCGGTCGTGCCGGATCCAGCGATATCTTACTTGACCGGGATGATCTCACTTCAAGGCACCACGCGTTACTGAAGCGCGAAAATGATCGCTTCATGATCTACGACAGACGTAGTGCCAATGGTGTTCAGGTCAATGGGCAGCAAATCGAGAGAGACAATGGTTTCCCATTAGTAGATGGAGACAATATTAAAATAGGAAACTATGAACTTACCTTTCATAAAGCAACACCTACTACTATTGATCAAGGTGATCAAAGCTTAGCATCAGCACCTTAAACACAGTAAGAACATTCGACTTGCACGCTCTTCACTATTGCTCCTCACTGCCGAAACTACCACTCACAAACCGCTAAAGATGAGCGATATTTTTATCTCAACCATTTCTTCTTTCTGTGTATGCTATTTCTTGCTGGTCAACATGTGTTGGACTGCCCTGAACTGCGAACATAATAAAGAAGAAATTTGCAGATTATGATACTTGACATATTTGCATTCCTTAACTATACTTTACATAGTAACTGTATAGTACAGTCTATGTTACTGCATAGTACAATTATTTCATTAGGCAGGTCTAAGTGTCTATATGCTCAGATGACAAGGGAAGAAGTAGCGGACGAGTGCGCTTGATACAAGCAGCTCAAAAGCTTGCAGAAGAACGCCCATTCGATGAGATTACTATTGATGAGATCATTAAAAGGGCGGAACTTTCGCGACCAGCTTTTTACTATCATTTCACAGGTGGTAAAGAAGAACTGCGTGCAGAATTAGTAGGATGTGGTTTACTTCCTGAAACCCCGACCCAGGATAAACGAAAAGAACTTTTGGAAGCAGCCTTGCGAGTATTTGCTCGTTCTGGCATTTCAGCAGCAACACTGGAAGACATCGCCGCAGAAGCAGGCGTAACACGAGGAACGCTTTGCTGGCATTTCCACAACAAGGATGAGTTACTTTCTGGCATTATCAAATACTACGGTCCTCATTCCATGTTGCGCCCTGTGATTGAGCAAATTGACCAAGACCTGCAAAACGGCGTCCCCTTAGACGATGAAACGATCTTTCGTCGCCTTGCTGGTGCTTTCTACGATAGTTTTACGGCCCAGGGTGATTACACTCGACTGGCGATTCTATTGGTTTACACACACCCCGAAGCTGCCCAAATACTTGCAAACAAGATTGTAACGGGTCGCAAGAGCATCATTGAGTACATACAAAAACGCCAGGCGGAAGGTCACTTTTGCAAGCATATCGAGCCTGGATTATTTGTGCAAGTGTTGGCAACGACTTTCGCAATGCGTGTCATTTGCCAGGGCTTCAATGAGCTTTTATCATTCGGGCAGCTCTCAAGAGAAGAAATCATCGATCAGCTAGTTTCTTTACTTTTGTATGGTATTGTGTTACGCGATCCGGGAATACACGTCGAAGACCCAGGTGGCGGGTAGAACCCTGGTGGTAGGCGGGTATCCCCGCACTTTTCTACCCCTTGCCACTAAGGGCAGCGAGTGGTAGGGAATAATTTGTAAATCGATTTGTTTAGTAACTTATAAACGTTTAACGGGAAGGAGTCTTACCGCATGCAAATTATGCAAGTTCATCCACCAGCGACTACACGCAGCGGAGGACTAGATTACAAGTGGATATTGGCAATGGTTGTCATCCTGGGTGTTTTTATGAGCATCCTGGATCAGACTATTGTCAATATTGCTATACCACGCCTGCAAACTGCCTTTGGAGCCGACGTTCACGAAGTTCAGTGGGTGCTTACTGCTTATATCGTTGCCCAGGGAGTTGCAGTCCCAACGGCAGCGTACTTTGCTGACACGCTGGGCATCAAACGCTTCTATATCATTTCGCTGGCAGCATTTACCCTTGGTTCGGCACTTTGCGGATTGGCATGGAGCTTACCTATTCTGATTGTCTTCCGCGTGCTGCAAGGACTGGGAGGAGCAGCACTGTTTCCCCTTTCAATTACTCTCCTCTTCCGCGAGTTCCCACCTCAGGAACGCGGTACTGCAATGGGATTCTTCGGTGTTCCTGCGTTGCTTGCTCCTGCAATTGGTCCAACGCTCGGAGGATACCTGGTTACATTTGTAGGTTGGCAGGCTATCTTTTTTATTAACGTTCCCATTGGCATAATCGCCATCATTCTCTCGATCTTACTCATCCACGAATATCGCCCAGAAGGACAGATTCGCTTTGATCCTGTCGGCTTTATCTTCGTCTCGCTCGGAATGATTGCCGTGCTTTATGGGCTCTCATCCGCCAGCACCGATGGATGGGGATCTACTACCGTAATAGGCTTCCTCTCTGTAGGATTACTTTCGCTGGCAATTTTTGTTGCCACTGAATTGTTCATCGCAAATCGTGGCGGACAACCATTGCTTGATCTGCGTCTCTTCGCAAATGGACCGTTCCGCACAAGCCAGATTGCCAGCTTTTTCGTCATTTTCAGCCTATTTGGTGGATTGTTTCTCTTCCCGCTCTACCTACAAAACATTAGGGGATTGAGTGCATTTCAATCAGGTTTGATTTTACTCCCACAGGCCCTGGCTGCTATGGTCAGTGTAATTATTGGAGGACGTCTGGTTGATCGCATAGGCGTGAGAGCAGTGATGATTCCAGGCTTATTGATCCTGGCTTTAGCTACGTGGCAACTAACTTACATCAGCACTTACTCGTCTTATGGTTGGATTCAGCTCATGTTTGTCTTACGAGGTATTGCTCTTGGCTTGACCGTCCAGCCTCTGACCGTTGCCATGATGTCCGAGATATCGCCACGACAACTAGCACAGGCATCTTCTCTTAGTACTGTCAATCGTGCAGTTGCAAGTTCATTCGGCATTGCTATACTGGCAACAATAGTACAGACGCAAACCCAGATACACTTCGGCCATCTCGCCGAACAGGTGACAATAAGCTCACCTCTCGGAGGGCTAATTACACGTATTCAAGCGCTTTTTGTTGCGCGTGGTGCCGACACAGCTTCAGCCTATACCGCAGCCGTACAGTTAATTGCCAGATTTGTGCAAAGAGAAGCTTTTGTTCTGGGTATTCAGGACGCCTTACGGCTGACACTCTTCGTCACTGGCTTAGCGATCATCGCTGTATTGTTTGTACGAGGAACTCGCAGGCCTCAACGTATCCCTGAACAGGCGCCTGGCGCTGCTGCACCCGCTGATTCCGGCGAAACCACACACAGAGAAGCGGTGCTAACAGGGTAATCAACCATAAATCATACATGTAGTAATTTGATCTTTGTGATCATCATTTGTTTCAAAGGAGATAAATGTTATGCGTCGAACGATTTTAGTTCCTTTACTCATCTTCCTCGCTCTAGCCGCTATCGGAGGCGCTGTAGCTTACTGGATTTACGACAGTTACAACTACTACCGCACAGATGATGCACAGGTTAGTGGAAAGATCGTTAGCGTAAGCGCTCCAATTGCAGGAACCCTCACCAGTCTCAATGTAAAATCGGGTACGCAAGTCACTGCAGGCCAGACAATTGGTTCCATTACTCCGGTTTCGATAACGAGTACACCAGGCACTGGTGGAACGTCAGGTAATCCTGCAACGTTTGATTTGACCAGCCCTATTAATGGCTCAGTTCTACAAGTTCCTGTGGTTCAAGGACAGAATGTCGCTCCTGGATTATCACTCGTTCAGGTGACAGATACCAGTACTGTGAATGTGGTAGCATACGTGGATGAGAACGCGATCAATAATGTGAGCGTCGGACAATCTGTTGACATCCATATCGACGCGTATAGCGATACTAGCTTCACAGGCCATGTAGTCCAAATCATACCTGTAGCTGCCGGCCAGTTCTCACTGCTGCCTAATCAGGATCCGACTAGTGGTAACTTTACGAAAGTTGGGCAGCGAATTCCTGTTGTGATTTCGATTGATGCTAGCTCTGGCAAACTCATCATGCCCGGAATGAGCGCAGAAGTAACAATTCATATTCACTAGTCAGATGGGGATGTTATGCCTGCTCGCATAATGTTCCTACAGCAGTATAGAAGGAGTACATCGTGGCTTTATTGATAATAGGTGGTTTACTACTTGTAGCACTCCTGGCCATTCTCGGCGCTGTTTTCCTGGGTATAAGTGAGCAGCGGGCTGATAAAGCGCGGACTAATGGTAGCGTTACCATAAGCTCTCCAAGCTCCACCCCATTAGTGGAGCAACAGTCAGCCACCAGCAGAGCAACAATGAGAACCGCCCCTGTTGGACAAAATCCGCCCCCTATCGCAGAGAGATCTTTACGTCCGACTGGTGACGGTCAACAACAATATACACTGAATGGACAGTTCCACGAGCTTGCGGTTGAGTTACAAACACTTTACCAGCATGCCTGGGAACTTGAACGTCGACTCCGTACACTTGCAGAGGTTGCAGATCGCATCGAGAAAACGAATAACAATCAGATCGGCATCGAAGAGGAGATACACTCCCAAACTTCTACTGATAGCACTGTATGAAAAATAACCTGCCACCCCGTTGAAGTCATTGACTTCAGCGGGGTAGAAACTTTCTCCATCGCATTAGCGATCCACCAACGACCGTGTCAGCGTGACGACAGTGACAAACATGCGATAGAGATCAAACAAATCTTCGCTACTGATCATAATTGTTCGTGGTCCAACTCGTTCAACACCTCGTACCCAAAGTGCCATCTCTGCCATATCTGCGACGAGAAAAGTCACTTCCAGCGAAACAGGTCTCGTATACGCAGGAGGATGCATTTGCTTCAATTTACTTACTGCACGAGAAGCGCCTCTTCGCAGCATCTCACAGGCCACGTTCGGATGAATATGAGCAGCAGCAAAGCGTCCGAGAGACTGCTTGACGACAATTTTCTCAGCATCTGGCGCGATACTTTGCGCTTCCTGTACTGTTACCTCGTCTCCACTGATAAAGATTATCGGAACGTTGTAATGGGTAGCAACCAGGGCATTGATAGCCGATTCACCTACAACATCACCATTAATACGCACTTCCCAAATTGCTCCAGGATTATATGTGTGGGACAACACTGCTCGCTCAGCGCCGATTGAACCATGATATCCCACAAAACAGATGCCATCAAAGCTAGAATCCAGACCCTCCATCATATACATTGGCTTGTGCTTACCTGTGATTAACATCGCCTGTCCAAGCAGATCTTGTGGATGTAGATTGCGCATATAGTGATGAGAATCATTTACCACAAACTCTGTGGCACCAGCTTCTAATGCCCCGGAAATAACAGCATTGACTTCGTTAGTGAGCAAACCACGCCCTTGTTCATATTCTGAGTTGCCCTCAATGATCTGTTCCCAGGCAACAATGCCACTGGTACCCTCAAAGTCTGTAGATAGAAATAGTTTCATGCTGGATTCCTTTCATTTCATTCATGGCTATAGGAAATTGTTCCAGTGCTTCTTGAGCGGATTGGGGTAATCGCACATGCCCACCCATACCTGTATCCTTTGCAATTGCCTGGCATAACTCACTCGCTTTTTGTATTGGCGAGGAATCATTTATCCACAATCCCCATAAAGATTCGGATAATGAATTCTTCATACTATAGTAGGTGACGTAGACTGGCGCAAGGAGTTCATATTATGCACTTTCGAGAAGGTCTTCTTGTATACACACAAGGTTTACATGCTATAATCTCCCAGTGTACATTATTTCATAGAGGTGTACTTTAGAAACATTTATCAAGGACGGAACATGGCTGCCACCATCTTCAATACACAGCTCCTTTCCTTCTATCTACTCGGCCTCGGTATTACTGGCACTGTAACGCTTGTAGTGGCAACAGGGCTGGTTATGCGGCGCTACGGTAATAGCCCTATACAAAGCTACAACTGGCGATTACGGAACTGGCGTTTGAAACAACTTTCAGCGATCGCATGCCTTTTCTTTCTTGCAATGGCAGCCAGCAATTGGGTGATTCAGGATGCCTGGGGATGGATTTACCTGCTCGTTGCTTTCAAAACAGGTACATGGTGGTTGCGCAGAGCAACAAGTCGAGGAATTTAAAAATAATGGACGAACCTTTGAGTTTGTCCAAATCTCTCCTATTTTAGAGTGATATTTTGAGTAAAATACCTATAGTCTAACCACGATGACCGCAGCGCTGGCAGACCCAGGCGCCATCTACAATAGAACCACGGTAGGCTACTAGTTAATTGTGTTGTGATGCGATATAATACGTTCACAGACCAAGGTAAATAGAGCAGTATCTTAGATACTTCACTTCTATACCTGGATGGAGTACTCCAACAAAAGGAAGGTACCGAATCGTGTCGTGGTGTAAGTTCTTCATACCAAAGATCGCGTCACCTGGGATAAAATCAGATGATCCCGACTTAAACGATCATATTATGTATGCCAAATGTATCAAAGGACATGTGCTGAAAGATGCTAATGATTGGATTCTGTGTGAAAATTTACCAGCTCCTGACTCAAAATGCTGGCAAGAAGGTGGAGATACTATTTTTTCATTGCAGTACCGCAAACGTCAGAAAAGCCAGGTCAATGCAGACATGCCAGAACATATGGATGATACTGCTACTCAAACTGCTAAATCCTGAGGATATATGGCTAATCCCTCTCTTTCATCATATTTTTCTTTAAAACCAGAAAATGAGCAATTAACCCGGGTACATGCTAATCTGTTGCAATGGTATGCTGCGGAACATCGCGATCTGCCCTGGCGATTTACCCGTAATCCATACGCTATTCTTGTTTCAGAGATCATGCTACAGCAAACACAGGTACTTAGAGTATTGCCCAAATTTGAGCAATTTATGGCCGCATTTCCAACATTGGCTGATCTTGCCGCTGCTTCAACAGCCGATGTGATCTCCGTATGGGTTCCGTTAGGCTACAATATGCGAGCAATTCGTATTCAATCAATTGCGCGTCAGGTAATGAAGGAGTATGGAGGATGCTTACCCAATAGCATTGAAGAATTGCTGAAGCTAAAAGGTATTGGTCGCTACACGGCTGGTGCGATTGTATGTTTTGCTTTCAAGAAGCAGGTCGCGATGGTTGATACCAATATTCATCGAGTGTTGCATCGAATATTTTTAGGCCCGGAACTTTCTGAACCTGGGCTCACTAATGATCAAATGCTAACTTTTGCAGAACAGGTTTTACCAGATGGAAAGGCATACGATTGGAATCAAGCGCTCATGGATTTAGGCGCGACTATCTGCACCAATAGTAATCCACAATGCTCTCGTTGTCCATTGCGAGACGCCTGCAAGACCTATTCTGAAATGTCCCAATATAGTCTTTTCCCATCGGGAACAGTGCTGCGCCAATTACGTAAGGTAGCAGAAAAGAAAGAACCATATCAGAACCAGCCATTCACCAATACTAATCGCTATTTTCGAGGACGTATTGTCGATCATTTGTGTTCACTACCTGAAGGCCAGCGCGTTCCATTAACTTTACTAGGACCAAAAATCAAACGAGAGTTTCGTGAAGATGACTTGATCTGGTTGCAACAGCTTGTTGAAAAACTTTCGAAAGATGGACTGGTTGATTACGCCGACGAGGGGGTACGGCTACCATCATCTTGAATTTAGTAGTCGGGCCATGATTAGTGTATTCGGCTTACCCTATTAATTTATGGAGGAGTGTAACTTGCAACTTAAAAGTTTTGATGAAATTACAAAGGGTCACCGGCATATTTTTCTTTCACCTCATCTCGATGATGTTGTCTACACTTGTGGCGGCACTCTTGGGGTACAGGTAAGTACGGGTTTACGCCCATTAGTAATCACTGTCTTTGCGGGTGTACCTTCCTCAACTAGAGAACTGAGTTCCCTCGCAACGGAGATACAAAGAGAAATGGGCTTTCGACAAAATGCGAAAACTGCATTAATCAGCCGTAGGGAGGAAGATGCACGCGCACTTGAATACCTGAATGCAGATTATCTATGGCTTGACTATCTTGACGCAATCTATCGCGGTACACCAGCTTACTATACTCAGAAGAGTCAATTGATGGGGGGAGACGTACATCCTGGTGACCTGTGGATAGACAGGGAACTGGCTCAAAACCTGGTTGCCTTACATGACCGTCTACCCGATACGGTTTGGTATGCCCCTCTTGGAGTTGGTCGTCATATTGATCACCAGATTGTATGCTCCGCCGTAGATCGTTTAATTCAGCGTGGAGCAAACGTCAAACTCTATGAAGATTTCCCCTATGTTTTAACAAAAGATGCTCTAGAAGAGCGACTAAACGAATTTGGCGGAACATTGGAACCAGCGCTGGTAGAAATGTCAGAAATGCTTCATCTCCGGCAGGAAGCGTCTGAGATGTATAGTTCCCAGATTCAGTTAAACTTCGCCGATAAGGCATCGATGTTTCAATCCATGGAAGACTATTCGCACGGCATTCGCCCTGTACAGACAGTCCACTTGGAGCGCTACTGGACAGCACGCTAGCACGTAATTCTACACAGCCCAGGTTACTAAAAAGAAACCGTAGTATAGCCAAACTATGCTATAATAAAATTGACCTCCAGGCCAGTAGTTCAGAGTGCGAAAGGCAGATTTCTAATGCCAACACAAGAAGAGCGGTTAACCATACTAGAGTATGATCTCAAACAATACAAGACCGAAACCATCAAAGCCTACGGTGAAATGGCCGTAGAAATGACAATGGTAAAAGGGCTAACTGAAGATGCTGTGAAACGGTTAGCATCGCTCAAAGCACAGATAGAACAACGCTTTGAACGCGTAGAAACACGCCTGGGCGCAATGGATGTACACCTGGAGAGCATGGATACGCGCCTTAATCAAGTGGACACACGCCTTAATCAAGTGGACGCGAGCCTCAATCTGATGGACACACGCCTGGACCGAGTGGAAAACTTGCTCGCGCAAATCCTCGCACGACTACCAGAAAAACCCTAGTTACTTGTACTGGCTACTTAGCAGGAGATGCTCATGGCTGATTACGGTAGACCCCTGTCGTTCGGCTACTTTCTAATCCCCAATGCAGTAGAGTATCCAAGGCTGGTCGAGCTTGCACACCTGGTCGACAACCTGGGTCTCGAGTTCATCGGGATTCAGGACCATCCTTACCAGCGTCGATTTCTCGATACCTGGACCCTCCTGACAGCGATTGCCGTCCAGACCAAACGCGTGCGCTTATTTCCCGACGTAGCTAATCTCCCGTTACGACCACCTGCCATCCTGGCCAAAGCAGCGGCCTCTCTTGACCTGATCAGCGGTGGCCGGGTCGAACTCGGATTGGGTGCTGGCGCCTTCTGGGAAGCCATTGCCGCTCTCGGTGGCCCAACACGCAAACCTCGCGAGTCGCTTACCGCCATGGAGGAAGCAATTCACGTTATCCGGCTCATGTGGAGCGACCAGCGATCAGTCCGCTTCGATGGTCAATTCTACTCCCTGCATGGGGTTCATCCAGGACCGGCCCCCAAACACCCCATCGGCATCTGGCTCGGTGCCTACGGCCCGAAGATGCTTGCCCTCACAGGTCGGCTGGCTGACGGGTGGGTTCCCTCGCTCTCCTATGCACCTCCTGCACAATTGTCCGAGCAGAATCGGCTCATCGACGAAGCGGCTGGCAGCGCCGGTCGCGATCCCACAGCAATCAGACGAGTGTGCAACATCAACGGACGCATCACGAATGGCCCCACAACTAGCTTCCTTGATGGTCCTGTCGAGCACTGGGTTGATGAACTGACCAAACTCAGTATCGAGGAGGGGATGGATAGCTATATCCTCTGGCCGACCGAGGCTGACGAAAGCCAATTACAACGCTTTGCTCAGGAAGTCGTCCCACAGGTACGTGAGCGTGTGGAGCATCATCGCCGCGTTATCTAGCCATTATCATCTCTCGCAGGTCACAAAGACCTCACTGGATGGCTCACTAAGGGAGTGATGTACCTCTCTTCTCCGTTTATGCTGATTTTGCAGCATATAAATACTTCATTTTCGCTTCTCAAAATTTTTTGCACCAGAACCCGGTATAGTACCAACCATCGTCGATGGGATGGATGTGGACGACAGAAGTGAGGGTGATGTTTTCCTTCCCTACTTGTATGCTGACAAGACTGCCAGGTATCCCACTTGGTCTGGCTCCCCAAGCTCGGCTAGTAGGCTCGCGAAGTCAAGCGGCTGCCGGCTGAACGTGACCGCCCCATCCCTGCGCGGCCACTGGCTGGGCTGCCGATCCCAGGCTAATTCAATCCCGTTGAAATCCGGATCGTGCAGGTAGATGGCCTCGTGGGTGCCGTGATCTGACGCCCCGTCGATCGACCAGCCATGATCGAGCAGACGTTTGAGCGCAGTTGCCAGATCTTTGCGCTTCGGATAGTTAATGGCGAAGTGGTACAGGCCAGTCGTGCCGGGGGCAGGAGGTTGTCCGTCCTTGCTCTCCCAGGTGTTGAGGCCGATGTGGTGGTGGTAGCCGCCAGCAGAGAGGAAAGCCGCGCTCTCGAAGTTGAAGAGCAGGTCGAAGCCCAGGTAGTCGCGATAGAAGTCGATAGCTCGCTTCAGGTCGGCGACCTTGAGGTGGACGTGTCCAATGCGTGTCTCGGCCGGGATGGAGGTGTCAGTCATTCATGTCTCCTTCTTTCTTTCTTACCATTTCAACGTTCTTTTCCAGTTATATGATAATCGTATTTTTACGTCAAGATCACCATAACGTTGGATGCGTGTAATGGCAACTCTGAACGGATGTACCAGGTAGCCAGCACACCATTTCACATGAAAGAAGCATCAAGCGCAAACGGAATCCCTTTCCCTTTTCCACTGTAGAGGTTTCACCAAAGTGGTGTATGAGCCATTTCATTATCCAATTTACACTCAAAGATCAATGAGCGGCCAGCTTGAGTGCCATGGCCGTTAAGAAGAGCGCAAACGCCAGAACCACCGCCCAGACACCAACAATATGGAACCGCTCCGCATGGTTGACGAGCACTTTCCAATTCTTTGGTGGTGCGCTAGGCTGCCAGGTAAGCGTGGCACTGTTGATAGGGACGGTGCCGATGATCCTGATCAAAATCCAGATGAGCACGGCGAGCACTCCTGCACACCGGAGCCAAAAGCCGGGTGCGCCACCATCGAGGACCGTTACGGCAATCCCTGACACTGCCGTCGGTATAAAGAAGGCGGGTACCAGCACACGCAGCCTCAGTACCAATGCTTGACGGAGCTGGATCTGCGACTGTTCGTCCAGAACCTCGGCAGGCGCACGCAAACCATAGTGGATCACGAACTCTATGCCTGCCAGGATACCAGCGAAGAACACGTTAACTAAGTCGAGGCCGGTGGCGGGATTCATGTTTCTTTTTCCTTTCATTTCACGCTCTTTACCAAGAGGCGCACCAGCCGGACGAGAGCCTGCTGGCAGGACATTTTTTCGGCGGGCTTGAGAAGGTGAAAGAGATTGTGTACAAATGGTGCATAGATGGATAAGGACTCGTATCTCTCGACGGTTGGGTATGCAGCCAGAGAAGCACCGGAACTAGCCTACGAGCTTCATCAGGCTGAATGGGCTACTGCCATAAGCAAGCTGGCAAAAGAAGCACTCCCGAGCTAAAGCAAATGGCTCACTTCATTTGCCTGTTTTTCGTCCGTACGCGGTCATATAGCTCCTCCATCACGCTGATGAACGACACATCTTTGTGCCAGAAAGGCGGATAATCCCCTTGCTTCTTAATCAGTAGCGCCGGGACGCCTGCTTGCGATGCAGTGGCTAATGGTGCAGGCAGCCTCTTCGGGCCGGTCCAGAACTCTTTGTGACTGGCCACTACTGCTGCCGGTTCTTTAGTCGGGAGAGTGTAGTAGGACTCAACCGGTTCCACAGGAACGTCGTCTGACGTCAGTGCGGAGGCTAAAATCTTCCCCAGCGGTGTCCGGACCAGTTCGGCATGCAAGTCGTCTCTGGACAATCCCCGCAGTTCAAACATCACGAAAGGATCTTGGTCCAGGGCAGATGCCAGGAGATAGTAGACCCCGGCGATGTGTTTGCAGGGATTCGCCCAGTCAGGACATGAACAGGAGGTCTCGAAATCGCGCTCGCTGTGCGGCAAAAGATGCAGACCTAGCCCGGAGAAGGCGTCCTCAATCGTATCAGGCATCTCGTTCATCAGCAGTTTCGTGACTAGGTCCGCTCGCGATGCAATCTGGCGGATGACCTTCGTCCAATCGCCGGCGGTGATCGCCTTGATTGTAATGGTGGTCCGATAGATGGGTTCTTTGTAAACGCCAAAGTACGGATTGATCGAACCACGAACCCTGGCCGCGACCGTGCCTTTGGCCAGCGTGTACTCGAGGATGCGCCCTCCACTCGCATAGGACCGCCCACGCCCGAGTCGGGCCGGATCGGTAAACTGTTCCAGGGCCGCGATAAAGCGCTGGCCCCACCAGGTACGGCTAAACTGTGCCATCGTTCTCACTCCAGGACCGCGCTGCGCCGCAGTGCGATCAAATCTTTGAAAGTATCGTTGTCGAGCTCTGTCAACCAGGACTCATCGGTTCCAACAACCAGCGAGGAGAGCCGTTTCTTGTCTTCGATCATCGTATCGATGCGTTCTTCCATTGGACCCATGGCCACAAACTTGTGCACGAAGACGTTTTTGCGCTGGCCAATGCGGAAAGCGCGGTCAGTGGCCTGATCTTCAACCGCGGGGTTCCACCAGCGATCGAAGTGGAAAACGTGGTTCGCTTTTGTCAGATTCAAGCCGACGCCGCCTGCCCGCAGCGAGAGAATAAACACCGACGGTTCGGTCTCAGGATCTTGAAACTCGGCAATCATCCTTTCACGTCTTGCCACGCTGGTCCCGCCGTGCAAATAGTACGTGTTGTAATGCTTGTTTTGCTCGAGATACCGCTCAAGCGCACTGCCAATCTCCGTGAACTGGGTGAAAACAAGCACGCTCTCGCCGCTCTCAATCACCTCTTCGATCATCTCCCCAAGCCGCTGGAGCTTGTAGGACCGCTCAGTAGTGAAGGCACTGCCATCCTGCAGGAACTGCGCCGGGTGGTTACAGATCTGCTTGAGCTTCAGGATCGTGGATAAGATTAAGCCCTTACGTTGGATACCCTCGGCCTCATTCAGTTGCTCTGTAACATCTTTGACGACAGCCTCGTAGAGAGAGGCTTGCTCGGGTGTGAGCGTGCAAAACATCTTCTGCTCGATCTTATCCGGCAGGTCGTCGATAATGCGTTTATCGGTCTTGACACGCCGCAAAATGAAGGGCTCTACCAATTTCTTTAAGGTCGTCGACCTTGTCAGGTCATTGTCTTTGTAGATGGGCATCTCAAAAGCCTTGCGGAAATGTGCTTCCTTGCCCAGGTAACCCGGATTGAGGAAGTTAAAGATGGACCACAGATCGCGCAGGCGGTTCTCGACTGGCGTGCCAGTCAAGGCGAGCCGGTGCGGCGCGGCGAGCTTTAGAATCGCGCGCGTCTGGGCTGCCTGTGGATTTTTGATGTTCTGGGCCTCATCGACCACAACGCGGTGCCACTCCAGACCCTGCAAAAGCTTTTCGTCCAGCCGCGCCAACGCAAATGAGGTCAGGACGACATCGTGCTTCTGGCACGCCTCCGCGAAGGTCTGCTTGTCTTTAAATCGTGTGCTTCCTTGATGCACCAGCGTGCGAAGTTCCGGCCCAAAGCGCTCAATCTCTTTGCGCCAGTTGCCAAGCACGGATGTCGGCGCGATGACGAGGGTTGGAGGCACGTCGCCGGTTTCCTCCCGCTCCTTGAGCATGCGAGCAATGACCTCCAGAGTTTTGCCCAGACCCATATCATCCGCCAGGCAGGGATTCAATCCCAGGCTTTCCAGGTACTGTAGCCAGGCAACGCCTCGCTTCTGGTAGTCACGCAAGGTCCCTTGCAAGGATTCTGGATCCTTAATGGGGGCGAATGCATTTTTGTCATTGAGTCGGGAGAGCATATCTCTTAGGCTTTGATCATGCTCCCATTCCAGGTCATCCTCGGCCTCGGTACCAATCTTTAGCATATCCAGGAGCGTGATCTCTGACTCCTCGTGCTGGTGTGTCTGCCAGAACTGGAGGAGTTGCTGCATCTTGTCGCGATCCAGTTCCATCCATTGCCCCCGGAACTGGACCAGGGGTGTTTTGGCGTTGACGAGCTGCTGCCATTCTTCTTCCGTGACTACCTGGCCCCCAACCGACAATTGGTACTCATAGGAGATGATCGTATTGAGGCTAAGGTAGCCTGGACCAACTGTAGCCGCCCCCTTTGGCGAACGTAATGATGTTTTGAGGCGGACCTTCGTGCGCCTGCGCCCCTCGGGTGTCCACCACGCCGGGACGATCACGGAGTAGCCCGCGTCTCCAAGCACCCAGGCACTCTCCTTCAAGAACGCGAACGCCTCATCCAGAGTGAGGCGGCACCCGGCCGGGTGGTCTGTGGCCATCCCAGCCCAGACCGTGGGATAGATTCGCGCGGCATACCCAAGGGCTAGTAACAGATTTTTCTCGAAGTCCTTGCCGAAAGGTCGGGCAGCCTCAGCTCGGTCCCGCGGATTAAGATACCAATACTCGTCAAGACTCAGTTTGAGTGAGGGATCGTGCCTGGCAGCGACGAGAAAGTGCAGTTGCCAATTGTCGATATCGGTAGGGGACGCCTCCTCCAGCCGGAAACAGAGAGTAAAACCGGCCTCCGTGTGCGCTTTGGTGAGATTCGCCCGCCAGGCTAGCCAGTGTTTGTAATCCTCCAGCGAGTCAGCAGAGGCTTGCAACAGAGCCGGTCGGTACGGATAGACACATCCATACAGGAGTGTGCCCGCGATCTGCTGGTCGAATTTCGCAGTAAAGGGTGTCCCGGTGACGATGTTATTCAGGAGGTACTCTGAGAAGTGACGGAGTAAGGACTCTTTGTCAAACAAGGCAGCGCCAACGTCCGGACTGTTCAACCCTGCGGTACACACTCCCGGCATAGCGGCAACATAACGTTGGATGGTCGTCTCATAGGTGTCGGACAGCAGTTCCCACGCAGGATGAAGCTCGAAACTGGAGCTATTCTTTGCCCGCTTGCCTTTGGTTGTAGCCCCTCGATTTATCGAAGGGGACGAGATCTCCCGGTACTTCTGGGCGGGGAGGTACTGGTCTTTGGCAATAATGCCTTTGATCGCCTGCGAGTACTGATGCCAGAACAGGATATCTGCTCCCAGTTGGAAATCTTCGGCCGCATTGAGGGCGATAAAATGGATGTCGTTCAGCGCTGTGATAATGTCTGGCACTTGATAGCAACAGATTTGCCAGGGCGCCAGGTCAAATTCCATAGGCTCCTCCTCATCCATGTAGCGCAGCAATTCGAAAGAGGGAGAGGGCTTACCCGCAACCGTCGGAAGTAGAAAGTATTTTAAACACAGGGTACGCGCCAATGCGCCAGACACGGGCTCCTGCAGACCTAGTTTCTCCATGAGAAACGTAGCCAGAGCTGTATGCGCCAGGTGCCTGGGGTGAACAGTGCCAGTGCGATTCCGCGACGTGCTTACTGGTACATCCGTCTCTACCCAAAGGTAGAAAGCCCCTTTCTGGATGAACTCGTTGGTGTCGTCGGGAATCCAGGTTCCATGGATAATATGCATGCGGTACTCCTACGGTGAGCGATGATAGAATGAATGTACACCTCAAGTGGATAGTCATCAGGAGTGGTTCAGCCACTCATTCGGTGTCAATGCTGGCGAAGACCGTGCCACATGCCCCTGCGCCGCGCTCACCACATATGGTTATGATACAAAAAATACACCTCACAGAAAAGCCATTCTGCAACGAGAGTGATTTTCTCATACATCATATCACATCAACTACGCTATTGTCGATCATTTTCGCAAGAGGTACTGTAGTTATTCGATAGTGTAAGGTCCGGGGGCACATCGCAGGCACCATGACCACGACAGTCGTAGTGGACGACGCGCAGACTGCGGGTGAGCAGCGCTATCTGAGGATCCCACATGCGCAGATCTGTCCCCAGCGAATTCACCATCACCAGGGTCGGAGCATCGTCCGACCCATCGACGCGGTAGGCGAGACGTACTCCATCGGAAACAACAACGTTCATACTCCACCACCCGACGACTGGATCTCGCGGTAGGATACCAGGACCCGGTCGATGAACGCATCCGTATTGCCCAGATATGCACCAGGGTCAAGGGCCCGGTCAATCTCATCTAGCGAGAGGATGCTTTGCACTTGCTCCTCCTCCAGTGCAGCTTGACGAAGATGCACACCTGACCTGACAGCACGATCGCAGAGCGCCTTGACAATTTGTTGCGCCTCGAATCTTCCAACGTGAAGGGCGAGTACCATTGTCAACGACTCGGCCATGAACAAGCCTCCGGTCAAGTCGAGGTTCGCGCTCATGCGTGCGATATTGACCTGGAGGCGACCAACCGCTTCACGAACTCGCTCGACTGCACTCGCAGTGTAGCGGAACAGGTTGGGGATTGCCGCCCATTCAGCCTGCCATCCTCCAACGGCCCGTTCATGCTCTTGTACCATCGCAGATAGAATCACTGGCACTTCCCCAACTGCCAACCTTGCTGACGCAATCGCATTTGTCGCGTCAACTGGATTGTGCTTCTGTGGCAGAGCGGATGACCCACCCTTGCCTGGCGCAGCGCCCTCCGATGCCTCGCCGACCTCGGTCTGTGCAAGCAGGGCCACATCGATCGCGATCTTCGCCATCGCACCTGCTATGACGCCGAGTGTCCCGGCGATTTCAGTGATGCGGTCGCGCTCGGTATGCCAGGGCAGATCGGGCACTGGAAGCAGTAGTTCTTCGGCGAGGAGCTCTACCACTTGCAGGCCCTTGTCTCCAAGGGAGGCAAGCGTTCCGGCGGCACCACCCAGTTGCACAGCCAACGTCAGGTCACGACGCGCTTGCAACGCACGTACCTGGCGTACCGCAAGGGCCAACCAGCGCGCGGCCTTGAGGCCAAAGGTGATCGGCAATGCCTGCTGGAGGAGTGTCCGCCATCAGTGTACGGCGATGCCGCTCTGCGAGCTTTGCACAAGCTGCGCACACACCGAGCAGTCCGTCCACCAGGAGGTCAAGTCCGTCCCGCATTTGCAGCATCAATGCCGTATCAATCGCGTCCTGGCTCGTCGCACCCCAATGGACGAACTTCTGCGCATCGCCTTCAACGAGTGCCGTGAGCATGCGCACAAGAGGAATCGCGGGTGTGCCAGCCACCGCGGCTTCACGGTACAGAGCATCGACATCAAATAGTTCTACCCTGGAAGTGGCTGCGATGGCTTTTGCGGCCTCCTGCGGGATGATCCCGGCAAGAGCTTCCGCGCGGGCGAGCGCGGCCTCAAATGCGAGCATCCCCCGCACATGTGCCTCAGGGGAAAAGACATTGGACATCTTCGGGGTGCTGAACAAGCTGTCAATCGGCTCAGTCATCGACGTTGCTCCATCACAGGTTGAAAAACCACGCGACCCATCACAATGATGTGCTGGCCGATGGCCTTGCCACCGATCCCGGCGTTATGTGTGAGGTCGGCGTCTTCCGGTGTAATGGCACTGATCGCAAGGCCGGGACCTGTCAACTCAGAAAGCGTCAATGGCACCTCGATCAGCGGAAGCGATGGAGCACGGCGCCGCATGGATTGATACTCCTCGTACAAGTAGTGCGGGAAGATCTCCCGATCTCCCAGCACAATGTCGCCGATAGTGATCTGGATCATGCATCCTCCTGATTTGCCCTCGTCATGTCTTCCACTTCTGAGGCACCTGCTGGCTGATCGAACTCTTTTTTTGCCACCGAAAACGCGGCATTGGCCGCGGGAACGCCTGCATATACAGCCACGTGGAGGAGCACCTCCGCGATTTCGTGCGGATCGACCCCCGTATTACGGCTGGCACGGAGATGCACGGCCAGTTCTTCACGGCCTAATACCGCCAGAATTGCAATCGTGACCAGGCTTCTCGTCCGCCTGTCAAGGTCCGGGCGAGCCCA
>Ga0070706_100001396_pt1 | contig 25552 bp, 28 predicted proteins | sample KBSK5501metaG_FD_65476 | JGI IMG/M metagenome (GOLD analysis project Ga0070706, IMG submission 65476) | Corn, switchgrass and miscanthus rhizosphere microbial communities from Kellogg Biological Station, Michigan, USA - KBS K5-50-1 metaG | ecosystem: Host-associated > Plants > Roots >... | reverse complement strand
CCCGACACCTTCACCGACGCGAACGACATCGAGGTGGTGGTGGAGGGACGGCTCGGCCGGGACGGCGTCATCCGCGCCACCGACGTCCTCGCCAAGTGCGGCTCCCGCTACGAGGCCAAGTACGGCACCAAGAAGGCCTGATCGGCCATGACCCTGCTCGGCGAATTCTCGTTGTGGGCGGCCGTGCTGGTAGGGCTCTGGTGCGCCGGCATCTCGTTCTCCGGCCGCTGGCGTGACCGGCCGGAGCTCGCGGCAACGGTCACCCGCTCGACCCACGCGCTGCTGGTGTGCCTGGTCGCCGCCTCCCTGGCGCTGTGGCAGGGCCTCATCTCCCACGACTTCAACATCGAATACGTCGCCGCGTACACCTCGCGGAACCTGCCTCCGTATTACATCGTGTCGGCCTTCTGGGCCGGCCAGAAGGGATCGCTCCTCTTCTGGGCCGTCGTGCTCTCCCTCTTCGGGAGCCTCGCCCAGACCCTGACGCCGCGACGGTACGCCGATCTCCTGCCGCACGTGGCTGGCGTGACCTCGGCGGTCGTCGTGTTCTTCGTGAGCGTCATGCTGCTCTCGGCCAACCCGTTCGAGCGCCTCGGCTTCACCCCGCCGGACGGGCGGGGCCTCAATCCCCAGCTCCAGAACGTGGGGATGGTGATCCACCCCCCGATGCTTTATCTGGGCTACATCAGCATCACGGTGCCCTTCGCATTCGCCGTGGCGGCGCTCCTGTCCCGCCGGCTCGACACGGGCTGGATCCACGCCATCCGCAAGTGGACCCTCGTCTCCTGGCTGTTCCTGTCGATCGGCATCACCCTCGGGATGTGGTGGGCGTACGTGGAGCTGGGGTGGGGCGGCTACTGGGCATGGGATCCCGTGGAGAACGCGAGCCTGCTCCCCTGGCTCACGATGACGGCGTTCCTCCACTCGGTGATGATCCAGGAGAAGCGCGGCATGCTCAAGCGCTGGAACCTGGGCCTCATCGTGGGCACCTTCCTGTTGAGCATCTTCGGCACCTTCATCACCCGCTCCGGCGTGATCTCCAGCGTGCACAGCTTCACCCAGTCGAGCGTGGGCTACTTCTTCCTCGCGTTCCTGGTGATCGCGGGGATCTTCGGCTTCACCCTGCTGTACACCCGGTGGCCGCTGCTCGAGCCGGAGGCCCAGCTCGATTCCGTGGTGAGCCGGGAGGCGGCGTTCCTCTTCAATAATCTGCTGTTCGTCGGCATTGCGTTCTCGGTGCTGTGGGGGACGCTCTTCCCCATTCTCTCCGAGCTGGTGCAGGGGACCAAGATCACCGTGGGGCCCCCCTTCTTCAATCGCGTCAACGTGCCGCTCGGCCTTCTGCTCCTCGGCCTCACCGGTGTGGGCCCGCTGATCGCGTGGCGGAAGGCATCACCCGGGAACCTGAAGCGCCAGTTCCGCTGGCCCGCCGTCGCCGGGCTCGTGACTCTCGCCGGCCTGCTCGCCGCGGGCATGCGGGACCTCTACCCCCTCATGGCGATCGCGCTGGGCGGGTTCGTGGCCGGCACCGTGGCACAGGAGTTCTACCGGGGCGCGTGGGCGCGGATGCGGATGCACGGCGAGACGGCGCCCGTAGCGCTCGCCCGCCTGGTGGGGCGCAACCGCCGCCGGTACGGCGGCTACATCGTGCACGTCGGGCTGCTCATCTATTTCGTGGCGTTCGCCGGCATGGCGTTCAAGCAGGAGCAGGAGGCCACGCTCAAGCCGGGCCAGTCGATCGAGATGCGAAGCCCGTTCGGCCACACCTACACGTTCACCCATCTCGGGATCTCGCAGTACGAGGCGCTGAACCGGATCGTCTCCGCTGCCACGGTCGAGGTGAAGAAGGACGGGAAGCCGGACGGGCTGATCACCTCGGAGAAGCGCCAGCACGTGGACAGCTTCAAGCGGCCGACGTTCGAGCCGTCTACCGAGGTCGGGATCCGGAGCGGGCTCCAGGAGGACGTGTACGTGGTGTTCGCCGGCGCTGTGAACGGAACCGAGGAAGCGGTGTACCGCTTCAACCTCAACCCGCTTGTCTGGTGGGTGTGGTATGGCGGCTTCGTGCTCGTCTTTGGGGGGCTGCTGACCATGTGGCCGGGCGGCGGCCCGGTGGTGCACGGACCGCGAGGGGCGCAGGCCGGGTACGGCGCTGTGCTGGCGGGACGATGAGCCGGAGCGTGCCCTCCCTGATGCGCGGCGGCCCGGGGAGCGACGGAGCTGGCAAGGTCGCGGCCGGCAAGGTCCCCGGCGGACTGAGCCGGCGCCGCCTTCTCCTGGCGGCCGCGGGGACCCTCTGCTCGGCACTCGGTTTCGCGAGCGCGCTCCGGGCGCAGGGGGAGGAGCCGCTGGCCGGACAAGGAACGACCGGCAGCCTGCGGGACCCCACGGTCCTGGGGCGGCCGCGCGTCCCCACTCACCCGCTCGACAACAGCGAAGCGATCAAGCAAATCGAGCAGCGGCTGCACTGTACCTGCGGCTGCAACCTCGACGTCTACACCTGCCGCACGACGGACTTCTCCTGCACCTATTCGCCCGAGCTGCACCGCGAGGTCCTGGCGCTCTACGATGACGGCAAGTCGGCGCAGCAGATCCTCGGCGCGTTCGTGGCCAAGTACGGCGAGAAGGTGCTGATGGCCCCGGAGCCGGGAGGGTTCAATCTCTTGGGCTACCTGCTGCCCGGCATCGCGATCACGCTGGGCGCGGCAATGCTGGCGCTGGTGATAGGGCGGAGGGAGCGCCGGCGGTCGTTGGCGCTCGCGGCCGCCCCCCCTGTCGCTGGGGGGCCGGGTGTGGCGCCGGCAGCGGTGCGGGCGACCCCGGAGGAGCTCGAGCGTCTCAGGCGCGCGCTGGAAGAGGTGGACGACTAGAATGGCGCTCGAGGCCGCGCTCGCCGCGGTGCTGGGCCTGGCGATTCTCTGGATGCTGCTGCAACCGCTGACGCGGCCGGGCGCCGCGGCGCCACGCCCAGTGGAGCCGCTCGATCCTGAAGAGACGCCTCGGGGCGTCGCCCTGACCGCGCTCAAGGAGATCGAGTTCGACCGCGCCACCGGCAAGCTGTCCGAGAACGACTACCAGGAGCTCAAGGCTCGCTACACCGACGCGGCGCTGGCGGCCCTCCGGGCCGAGTCGGCGGGCGAAGGCAACGGCCCGGACGACGTCGAGGCGATGATCGCTGGCCGCGTGCGCAGCCTCCGCTCCGCTCGTGCCTCGACGCCATCCCCGGCTCCCGCGTGCCCGGCCTGCGGCCCGCGTCCGGAGCCGGATGCCGTGTTCTGCTCCTCCTGCGGCTTCCGGCTTACGGCCCCCGCGTCATGCGGGCACTGTGGTGCGACACTCCCCCCCGACAGCCGCTTCTGCGAGTTCTGCGGGACGCGGGTTGCCGCGTGAGCTTCCTCCGATCTCTCGGGTCATAGCCCCAGCCTGAGTCCCAGCGCGACGCCCGCATTCGGCATCATCGTCGTCCGGAACCCGCTCGGCACGTCCGCTTCGCGGAACAAAGATCCGCTCACGCCGCCGTGTGCACGAACCGTCACGGCGATCCAGCCGCCGAGCGGGGCCAGCAGCTCGAAGCCGGTGCGCGCGCCGAGGCGGAAGCGTCGGTCCTCGCCATCGGGGAGCCAGAGGTCGGCCACGGGCCCCCCGAACACCCGGAGCTCTGGACCCGACCCGAGGGTGGCGAGGCGGTAGGCGAGCTCGGGCGCGAGCTGTACCCACCCGAGTCCGCCCTTAGCGATGACGGCGAGATCCTCGCTTTCCGCCGCGATCCCACTCGCTCCATACGCGACCCCCAACCCGACCCGGGCCCGGCCCAGCACCCGATCGACGCGTACCGCGACCGTGGTCGGGCGATAGGGCTTGAGCCCCGGCGTCTCGTCCGGCGGGATCGCTTCCGAGCCGCCCCAGAACCGGGTCAGCCCCAGGTCCAGGGCCAGGCCCCACCGTTGCTGCGCGGCCGAGCTTCGGGCAAGCGCGAGCAGCACCAGCACCAGAACCCCCGCTCGCACGACACTTCGCATGGCGCCCTCCCAATGGATGGCGGGGAGGCCCGGCGGCCTCCCCGGTTGAGACCGACCGACGTCACCGCATCTCGAGCTTCAGCGCACCGTTGGTCACGTTGTTCTCGCCCTTGACGATCCAGTTGTAGCCGGACTTGAACTCGCCCGCCACGGCGTCCTGCACGGCGTTGCCGACGAACTCGTCCTGCGTGGTGATGAACGACCAGATGGCCTGGAGGATCTTCTGGATGGCCTTGGCCCGATTCCAGACCCGGATCAGTCCTGTGGTCGTGTCCCGCCCCGCCGTGTAGCTGTTGTTGTACGAATCGATGAGCGTGACGATCGTCTTGAAACGATCGGCGTCCATCTTGATCTGGCAGGCGGTGTCGTCATCCTCGATCACCACCGCCCGCATGCTCTGTCCGGGGTGCTGTTGGCGGTAGGCATCGAGCTGGCCCTGGCTGGCCAGGAGCACGCGGCCCGTCCACGACGTGGAGTTCTGATCGAACCAGTACGGCGCCAGCTGTTTTTCCCCCGAGCACTGGTAGTCCTTGAGCGAGTCCGTGGCCCCCGCCTGGCCGAGCATGTGCACCTCAAACTCGGGCGACCCCTTCAACCAGCCCTCAAACGTGCCGACGAATGAGGCGGCGGTCATCCAGAGGCCGGCCGTGGGCCCCGAACCCCCGCCGCCCCCCGAGCAGGCCTGCGCCTGAACCCCTCCCGGCAGCCCGGCAGACGCCCCCTGGGGGCAGACCTCGATCGCCTGCTCGCCCGCGCCCGGCGCCGGGGCGTCGAAATCCGTCTCGACTGGAACGAGGGCCAGCACCGGTATGGCTGGCGGCGTGTCGGGGTCCAGAACCTGCCGCCGCCCGGCAGGGTCGAAGGCGACGGGGGCCTCGTGGTCCTTGAGCGCGGTGGCGACCAGGATGTCCGGACCACCGGTCCACTGGGCACGGTGCGCGGGCACCGGCAGATAGAGCTCCAGCGCCGGCGCCCCCAGGGCCTCCGCAGTGACCGCGGCCGCCGAGGTGCCGGTGAGCCGCGCGATCTCGGCGGCGGGACCGGACCCCCCCTCGGCGAGGAGGCGCTGGAAGTGGAGCTTGTGCTCCCGGACCGGCGAGCGGTCGAGCCCCTGCTTGAGCCGGAGCCGGAACCCGGGGTTGGCGAGGGCGCGGGCCAGCCGGCGGGCCAGCTGCTCGACCCGCTGGCGGTCGGGGCCGAGAGCCGGTGCAGCCGTCTTGGCGGCGGAGAGCACGGGATCGTCCGTGGTGGCTGGGGCGGTGGCTCGGTCGCCGCAGGCGGCCACGGCCGCGAGGAAGGCGAAGGGCGCGACGCGCGTCCTGCAGGACATGGATCCTCCTTGGGGTGGTCACGCACCGACGGCGGGCGGTGGGCGGTGACGGCGAGCGCAACGTTAGGAGGAGGCGGGAGCGACTCGGGGATGGAATCGGCGCGGGCGGGGGCCGGAAAACACGAAGGGCACCGCCCGGGAGCGGTGCCCTTCGATCGCCGGGGCGGAGGTGGGTTACGCGCTACGCCGGCCCTGCATCCGCGGGGTCGCGCCGGGAGGCGACGGCCTGGCGGGCGCGGTTCAGCTGCGCCCGCACCGCGGTCGCGAGGGCGTGGATCGTGAACGGCTTGGCGATGAAGTTGGCCCCGGCGAGCGTGACTCCGCGCCGGATCACCTCGTCGTCGCTGTAGCCCGACATGAACAGAATGGGGAGGCCCGGGTGGCGGGCCCAGATCGCTTCGGCCAGCTCCCGCCCGTTCATCCGGGGCATCACGATATCGGTCAACACCAGGTCCACCTGGCCCGGATGACCTTCGAGGAATTTCAAGGCAGCGCTTCCGTTGGGCGCCTGGAAGACGACGTAGCCGGCGTTCCGGAGGGCTGTAAAGGCGACCGAGCGCACGATGACCTCGTCTTCGACGACGAGGATCGTCTCGTTCCGCCCGCGGGGCGCCGCCTCGGTCGGTGGCGGCGCCGCTACGGTCGCATCGACCAACGGCAGATAGATCCGGACGGCGGTGCCGACACGTTCGGCGCTCTCGATCCGTGCGAACCCGCCGCTCTGCTTGACGATCCCGTACACCATCGACAGGCCAAGGCCGGTGCCTTGTCCCACGCCCTTGGTCGTGAAGAACGGCTCGAAGGCGCGCGCGGCCGTGTCCGGCGCCATACCACGGCCGTTGTCGCGCACCGCAAGGCGGACGAACCGGCCGGGCTCGAGCTCGCCGACGCCCGGCTCCCCCGGTCCGGACGCGTCCACCACGACAGTGCTCGTCTCCACGATCACCACCCCGTCCGTGGCCGTGGCGTCGCGCGCGTTGGCAACGAGGTTGATGAGGACCTGCTCCACTTGGCCGCGGTCCGCCACCACGCGGACTGGCGAGCGCGTGGCGATCACCTCCAGCCGCCGGTCGGCGCCGAGCAATCGCTCCAGCGCCGGCACGAGCTCGGTGATCACCGCATTGACATCGAGCACGACGGGACGTAAGACCTGCTGCCGGCTGAACGCGAGGAGCTGGCGGGACACTTCGGCGGCGCGGTTGCCGGCCTTGATCATCTCCTCCACGTCGCGCCGCTGCGGATGATCATGGCCGAGGGCGGTGAGCGCCAACCCGCCGAAGCCGAGCACCGCCGTCATCATATTGTTGACCTCGTGGGCCATGCCGCCGGCGAGCTTGCCGGCTGCATGCAGCCGCTGCGCCTGGCGCAGCTGCGCATCCGCGAGCACGCGGTCGTGGATATCGGTGCTGGTTCCGAACCACTTGCGGATCGTCCCCCGCCCGTCGCGGAACGGGAGCGCCGACGTGAGCATCCAGCGCCAGCCGCCGTCGCGATGCCGCATCCGGTGCTCGATCCGGTACTGCCCGGCCCCGGTCCGCACGGCCTCTGACCAGGCGGTGGCCGTCGGCTCCCGGTCGTCGGGGTGAAGGATCCCCAGCCAGCCGTCGCCCTTCAGCGCGTCGAACGGCAGGTTGGTGAACTCGAGGCACCGCCGGTTGCAGTAATCCAGCGCGCCCGCGGGATCGGCGGTCCACAGGAGCTGGGGGACGGCGTCCGTGAGGAACCGGTACCGCCGCTCGCTGTCCGCCAGCCGGCGGCTCGCCTCGACCGCCTCGACCCGGAGGTAGGTCTCCGCCTCGATCTTCCCCGCCCGGGCCCGAAGCTCCTCCTGCAGCGCCTCCTGCTCCTGCTGCATCTCGTGCTTGAGCCGGATGAACTCCGTGACGTCCTCGACGCAGTGGATGATGCATTGCACCTTGCCGTACGCGTCGAGGACCGGGGTGTTGACCGGGCTCCAGTACCGTTCCTCGAACCCGCCGCCGGCCGCCTCGGGGCGCCGGATGTCATATTTCTGCATCGGCATCCGGTCCGCCGTCCGGTGGGCGAGGACCCGCATGAGCGAGGCGCGGAGGTTCCGGACGCCGTCCGCGGAGGGCGTATCGGGATTGTCGGGAAACACCTCGAACAGCCCGCGGCCCAGAATGGCGTCGCGGCTAGTCATGGTCGATGCGAGATAAGCGTCGGTGACTCCGATGATCGTGAGATCGGGTGCGAGGAGGAGGTAATTCCCTGGCGCCGCGCCGAATATGGCGGCGTAGTCGGGCGGGGGCGACGGCGGAACTGGCATGTATGGCAAAAACCTTAACCAGCGGCCTGGCGCGCGGCAATCGCCCCGCCTGTCCCGCCGCTAGAACTCGAGCCGCTCCATCCGGGCCAGCGCGAGGCGGAGGGGAAGCAAGGTCGCCGCGATGCAGAGGACCACGGCCGCTACGAGCGGCCCCAGCAGCCCCACCCCCCAGACGACCGTCGTGCCCGCCTGCTCGGCCTGGATCCGGGTCGCCACCGCCGGGGCCTCCAGCATGATCACGAGCGCGAGCAGGATCACGCTGGTCATCATGTACACCAGCCCGCCGAAGCTCGTCGGGATCTGGGCGGCGTTCTCGGTGTCGAACCGGGGGTAGAACGCGCCGAAGCTGAGTGCCAGCGCGCTCGCCGCCAGGGTAAAGAGGACCATCGTGCCCGCGCTCACGACCGTGATGAACGGCGACGCCCGGAGGATGGCGTTGGTGATCAGAGTGATGGCGAGGGCGAGGATCAACAGCGGGACCGTGCCGATCCAATACTTGCTCCACAGCATCGATCGGAGATCGAGCGGGCTCGAGCGCAGCAGCCACATCTGGCGACCCTCAAGCGAGACCGACGGGAACAGGAAGCGGGCGGCGATGGCGGCCAGGACGAAGCCGGCGAGTCCCAGATTGAGGAACGCGACGAGGGTCACGACGGGGGTCGGCACCCGGTCGCCCGAGAAGAGGGGCAGCGCCTGGATGTTGAACAGGTACACCACCAGCAGAACGCCGAGCAGGATGAGCTGGCTCCACTGTGTCGCGTCGCGGAAGAAGAGCCTCGTGTCCTTGAGGATGAACTCGCGCCGCTCGGCGGGCAGGCCCCTCAAGAGCGTCCCCAGAACGGCGGCCAGCCGCCGGCCGCCGCCGGCGGGCGGGGCGCCCTCCTGGGCCTTCGAGAAGGCGTGGCGGTAGAGCCACCGGAACAGGATGCCGCCGACGACGAGCGCCACCGCCGCGGTCCCCCACAGCGCCACGACCGGCCACGGATCGGCCACCCGCAGCAGCCAATTCATGAGCATCCGCATCGCCCATTCGCTCGGCAGGAGCGGGTTGGTCGGCGCCTGGAGCATCGCCACGAAGTCGGCGAGCGAGCGGAATCCCTCCGGCCGGATCAACCGCTCCGGTTGCGCCAGCCGGAGCAGCAGCGCCAGGGTGCCGATGGCCCCGATGACGATGAGGCTGAGCAGCTCCTTGGCTCGGCGCGCGGGCACCACGTTCACCAGGAGCAGCGTGAGCGCGCTGCCGACCACCGCGGGCAGGACCAGGAACGGGATGAACGCCGCGACGACCACCAGGGGCCAGAGCGGCCCGCCGCCGTAAACGATGCCGTAGGCCGCGAAAAGGGGCACCGCCAGCAGCGCCACCATCCACGAGGAATGGAGCGTGGTCTCCACCAGCTTGGCCAGGTAGAACCGGATCGAATGCACCGGCGAAGCAGCCAGCAGGTCGAGGTCCTTCGCGAGGAAGAAGCTCGACAGGGCGGTGATCACATTCGAGAGCAGCAGGATCGACGAAAAGGCGAGGAGGGCCAGGCCCAGCAGCTTCGCGGACAGGAGATCGCCGATGTCGGCGACGCCGCGGAAATAGCGGAGCACCCGGTACACGATCCCGAAGACGCCCGACCAGAACCCCACGGCCAGGAGCGCGAGCAGGACCATGCGCGGGCCCGCGCCGGCATGCTGCTCCCGGAGCCGCGCCCGGGCGGCCTGCCATTTAGGGCCCAGGACGATCCAGAGACCCGGCCCGCGGAATTTGCGCAACGCCATCGGCGTCACCCGCCGAGGATGCTATCGAGCTGGTGATCCCGGAAGCCGCCCGTCAGCCGCAGGAAGAGGTCTTCGAGGCTCGAGGCGCCCGACGCGGTCTGTTCTCGCAGCTCGGCCATCGTCCCCCGCGCCAGGATCCTGCCCCCCTGCATGATCGCGATCCGGTCGCACATCCCTTCGGCCACCTCCAGGGTATGGGTGCTCATGAGGACGGTCCCCCCCCGGTTCACGTACTGGCGGAACAGGTCTTTGAGGAGACGGGCGCCCTTGGGGTCGAGTCCCACCATGGGCTCGTCCACCACGATCACCTCCGGCCGGTGCACGAAAGCGCTCGCGATGATCAGCTTCTGTCGCATGCCGTGGCTGTACGACTCGGTGAGCTGGTTCTTCCAGGGAACCAGCTCGAACAGGTCGAGCAGCTCGTCGATCCGCCGTTCGAGCGACGGGTCGTGCGCGCCGTAGAGCGCCGCCACGAATCGGAGGAACTCCGCGCCGGTGATCTTGTCGTAGACGAAGGGCCGGTCGGGGATGTACCCCAGGCGCCGCTTCGCCACTAGCGGTTGCCGCCCCAGGTCGATGCCCCCGATTTCGATCCGCCCCGACGTGGGAAGGATGATCCCTGCGATCATGCGGAAGGTGGTGGTCTTGCCGGCCCCGTTCGGGCCGAGGAACCCGAACAGCTCGCCCTTCCGGATGGTGAGGTCCACCCCGTTAACCGCGGTGAACGAGCCGTAGCGCTTGGTCAACGAGGTCAGGGTAATCACCCGCGTCTCCGACGTACGATGGCTTCTACCAGGGCCCGGTCCTCGTCCCGCTCCACCACGATCCGGAGCTCGCTCGGGCACCCGCCCTCGCCCGGGTCTGGAAACGTCTCGGCGAGGAGCTCGGCCGATTCCTCCAGGCTCAGCTGTCCGGCGCCGGCGCCGATCAGCGGCGCCGCCAGGCGGCCGAGTCCCCAGTCGGCCGCTCGCTGCCAGGCCGAGGTGAGCGCGCGTCGCACGACGTCCCGGCCCGGCTCCACGCTGCGGTCGCGGATCACCACGTGCAGCACGAATGGGGCCGCGAGGTCGCCGCCGCCCGTGACCACGGCCGCGCCGGCGTCGAGCGGCGTGCTCACCCGCCGCAGGGCGGCGAAGCGCTCGCCCGCGTGCCGGTCCAGCCGGCTCATTTCGGGGGACACGGGATTGAGAGTTTCGTCGGCTGCCCGGACGATCGCGTCCGCCGTGACGAACGCGAGATCGTCCACGACCACCAGGATCACCGCCCGGTCAGCTCCTGCCCTCGGCGGTAGGCGAGGCGCGCCTCGTCGGGCCGGCGAAGCCGGTCCAGGACGCGACCCATGAGGTGGTAGGCGCGGGGCTGATACGGATCGAGCGCGAGCGAGCGCTCGAGGGCGACGACGGCATCTTCGGGCTGTCCCGTCTGGTTCAAGGCTTCGGCAAGATAGTTGAACGCCACGGGATTGCGGGGCTGGTACGCGGCCGCCCGGTCGAACGTCGCCGCGGCCTCGGCTGCGAGCCCCTTCCGCCAGAGGAGGAGTCCCAGGTCCAGCAGGGCCTGCCCGTTGGTCGGCGCCAGGCGGAGCGCTCCCCGCAGGTCCGCTTCGGCCTCGGCGAGCCGGCGCTGGCGGGCCAGGATCGCGGCCCGGAGCACGAGCAGCTCCACCGCGCCCGGGGTGCGCCGAAGGCCGTCCGCCAGGAGCTCGAGCGACTTCTCGGGATGGCCCTCCGACTCCGCCCGGCTGACCTCCCGGGCCAGCCGGAGGGCGGGCGTCTCCGCGGGCGGCGTAGGCGTGGGCGCGGGGACCGCCCCGGCGGGCGGCGCCGCCGGAGGAGGGGCGAGCGGGGTGGGGACATAGGGACTGGTCGGGCGGAGCGACGGCCGCAGGAACAAGTCGTCCGTGCGCTCCGGCCCGCGTTGCCGCCGGCGGCGCGTGCGTGGCATCTGAGACTCCGTAAAGGACCGGGCCTGCATATGCTACGGCCCGTTTCGCAATTGCGGAAGGAGGCTCGCCGCCCCGCCCGCGCCTGCACCGTGGATTGAACCCCGGGGGAGGGGCCGGTACGTTACAAGGCTATGGCTCAGGAATACCTGGTCGTCCGTGGCGCGCGGGAGCACAACCTCAAGGACATCTCCGTCCGCATCCCCCGAAACCGGCTGACCGTCATCACCGGCCTTTCCGGCTCGGGTAAGTCATCACTCGCGTTCGATACGATCTACGCCGAAGGACAGCGGCGGTACGTGGAGTCGCTCTCCGCCTACGCGCGGCAGTTCCTCGGGCTGATGGAAAAGCCGGATGTGGACGCGATCGAGGGCCTCTCGCCCGCCATCTCGATCGAGCAGAAGACCCAGGGGCAGAATCCGCGCTCCACCGTCGGCACGGTCACCGAGATCTACGACTACCTGCGCCTGCTCTGGGCCCGGGTTGGCGTGCCCCACTGCCCCAACGACGGCAGTCCGGTCACCCGCCAGAGCGCAGCGCAGATCACCGAGGCCGTGCTCGCCTGGCCGGAGGAAACCCGGATCGAGGTGCTGGCGCCGCTGGTCCGCGGGCGCAAAGGCGAGTTCCGCGACCTTCTCGAGGACGTGCGCAAGCGCGGGTTCGTCCGGGTGCGGGTGGATGGGGAGACCTACGACGTCGCCGCCGTCCCCGCGCTCAACCGGCGCCAGAACCACGATATCGCGGTGGTCGTGGACCGGCTGGTTGTCCGCGAGACGGATCGCTCGCGGCTCAACGACTCCATCGAGACCGCGCTCAAGGCGGCCGAGGGGGTGGTCGAGGTGGTGCGCCACCCAGGGTCGGCCGGCAACGGCGCCGACGGCGGTGAGCCGCGGGGCCGGCGGGGCGTTCGCCCGGTCACGGATTCCGTGCTGTTCTCCGAACGGTTCGCCTGCCCGGTGTGCGGTCTGTCGTTCCCCGAGCTCGAGCCCCGCCAGTTCTCCTTCAACTCGCCGTTCGGGGCATGCCCCGACTGCCACGGGGTGGGCACCCGGCGCGAGGTGAACGCCGAGCTCATCCTCGGCGACCCGAGCATCTCGATCCTCGAGGGTGTGATCCTCCCCTGGGGGGAGCCGACCGGCTACCTCCGCAAGGTGGTGCTTCCCACGCTGGCCAAGGCCTTCAAGTTCGATCTGAGCGCGCCTTGGGGCGAGCTGAGTGAGGAGGCCCGCCGGGCATTGCTCCATGGCGCATCCGGACGATTCCGGTTCGCGGTGGACGGGGGCCGAGGGAAGGACTTCGAGAGCGAGTGGGAGGGCGTGCTCAAGAACGTCGAGCGGCGCTATCGCGAATCGGCCAGCGACGCGATCCGGGAGTCGCTCGAAGAGTACATGATCGAGCAGCCGTGCCAGTCCTGCGGCGGGAAACGGCTTCGGCCCGAAAGCCTCGCCGTGCTCGTTCACGGCCGGAGCATCGGTGACGTCCTGGACCTTCCCGTCTCGAAGGCGCTGGCGTTCTTCGAGAGCATTCCCCTCCGCTCGAACGGCACGGCGGGTGTGGATCCCGAGATTGCGGGGCCCATTCTCAAGGAGGTGGGCGATCGGCTCCGGTTCCTGCGCGACGTGGGACTCGACTATCTGACCCTCGGCCGCGGGGCCACCTCGCTCTCCGGCGGCGAAACGCAGCGGATCCGCTTGGCCACGCAGATCGGCTCCCGGCTGGTGGGCGTGCTCTACATCCTCGACGAGCCCAGCATCGGGCTGCACCAGCGGGACAACGCGCGGCTGCTGAGGACGCTCAAAGGCCTCCGCGACCTGGGCAATACGGTGATCGTGGTCGAGCACGACGACGAAACCATTCGCGCCGCGGACCACGTGATCGACCTGGGTCCCCGGGCGGGACGGCTGGGCGGCGAGGTCGTCGCAGAGGGGGGCGTCGCGGAGATCCTCCGGCACCCGTCATCGCTCACCGCCCGGTATCTCCGCGGGGACCTCCGGATTCCGGTGCCGCCGGGCCGCCGGCTTGCGGACCGCAAGCGGCGGCTTCGGGTCATCGGCGCCCGGGCGAACAACCTGCAAAACGTCACTGCGGAGATCCCGCTGGGACTGTTCGTGGCGGTGACCGGCGTGTCCGGATCGGGCAAGTCCACGCTGGTGACCGACATCCTGTACCGCGCCCTCGCCCGCCACTTCTACCGCGCCAAGGTGGTGCCGGGCAGCCACGCGCGGCTCGAAGGCCTGGACCTGATCGACAAGGTGATCGACATCGACCAAAGCCCCATCGGGCGGACGCCCCGGTCCAACCCGGCCACCTACACCGGCCTGTTCACCCCGATCCGGGAGCTGTTCACCGCCCTTCCCGAAGCCAAGATGCGAGGCTACGGGCCCGGACGGTTCTCCTTCAATGTCAAGGGCGGCCGTTGCGAGGCGTGTCAGGGCGATGGGTTGGTCAAGATCGAGATGCATTTCCTGCCCGATGTGTACGTGCCCTGCGAGGTCTGTAAGGGACGGAGATACAACCGCGAGACGCTCGAGGTCCGCTACAAGGGCCGGAGCATCGCGGACGTGCTCGAGCTCACGGTCGCCGACGCGCTCGAGTTCTTCGGGGCCCAACGTCGCATCGCGGAAAAGCTGGAGTTGCTCAACGATGTCGGTTTGGGATACATCCACCTCGGCCAGGCCGCTACGACCCTCTCGGGGGGCGAGGCGCAGCGGGTCAAGCTCGCCACCGAGCTGGCGAAGCGGGACACCGGCCGGACTCTTTACATCCTCGACGAGCCGACGACCGGCCTGCACTTCGAGGATGTGCGCCTGCTCCTCGAGGTGCTCCACCGGCTGGTGGACAAGGGGAACAGCGTCGTCGTCATCGAGCACAACCTCGAAGTCATCAAGACCGCCGACTGGATCATCGATCTCGGGCCGGAAGGCGGAGAGAACGGAGGCCGGATCGTGGCCCAGGGGACGCCGGAGGAGGTGGCCGGGACGGAGGGCAGCTACACCGGGGGGTTTTTGAGGAAGGCGCTGAACAGCCGAAAGCAGTGAACAGTGAACAGTGAACCGTAAACAGGGAACAGGGGGCCCCCAGCATCACCGGAGCCCCCGGTTCACTGTTTACCGTTCACTTTTTACTGCTGTTTTGTTGGTCCGAAGCTCGCCGCCTTCGCCCCCGGATCCACCTTGAACCCGATCCACATTCCCGACAGTCCGTGTCCCGGCACTCCGCAGAAGAGCCGGTATTCACCCTGGTCCGGCGCGGTGAAGCGCATCGCGTCCTTCCCGAACTGGGGCAGGCCCTGGGTCACATCCTTGGTGTAGGCGCGGGGAATCGCGGGATCTCCGGCCAGATTCGGGATCGGCCCAGCGCCCGCGATGATCTCCGCGCTGTGCGGCGTGCCGTCCTCGTTCACGAAGTTGATGACCACCTTCGCCTTGGGCGGAACCACCAGCGTCGCGGCGCCGTCGGTGTACCCGTTGAAGTTGAAGGGACTCTTCGCCCCGGGTGCCCCGGCCACCAGCTGGAACGTGACGGTGTTCGTGGCGGCGTCGTAGGTCAGCCATTTCGAGGGGCTGCTCGCCTGAGCCGGAGCGGCGGATGTAGTCTTCGCCGCTTTCGTCGTATCCTTCGCCTGCGCGCAGGCGACGCTCGTCGCGCCGAAGAGCAGGGACAGCGTCAACGTATAAGTCATCGGTCGATCGTCTCCAAAGACTGCGGCCGTTGTGCAGGAGGCAACCGCCATGCCCTCCGGCGATGGGCCGTAACGTAGCGACCCGCACGGCCCGCCCGCATCCTCGCGCCGGGAAAGCGGACGCCCTACATTAGCCCTCAAGGCTACGCGAGTCATCGCTTTCCGTGCGGAGGCCGCATGACTTACGAGGAAATCGTCGCCCTGCTGGCCTACGCGGGCGGCAACGAGCAGCCGGTTCGGATCACCACAATGGATCGCGGTGAAGTGCTGGGTGTGCCCACCAGCGTGGACACGCACGTCACTGCGCACGAGGTGTTTGTGCGCCCCCTCGGCCAAGACGACACCGAAATCGCGGTATCGCTCGGGGCCATCAGCGCGGTGGAGCTGGTCTGATCCCCGCCCCTCGTCTCGAACTGAAACATTCCGTCTCCCCGGGCCGTAAGCCTCCGTGGGTCTACTTCGGGGCCGACAGCGAGGCTGGATGACCGCGGAGCTCGTTCCCATCTACGGCATGATTACCGGGCTGCTGATCACGCTCGGTGGGATTTTCGGGTTGGTTCGGCTGGCCCAGGGGCCGGTGGGCCAGGCGCTCGGCCGCCGCATCCAGGGAAAGACTGCGGTCGATCCTGACGTTGTGGCCGAAGTGGCGGAGCTGAGGGAGCAGCTGGATCAGCTCCGCCGGCAGCTGGAGGAAACGCAGGAACGGGTGGACTTCACAGAGCGCCTGTTGAGCCAGCAGCGCCCCGCCGAGCGGCTCCCCGGAGGCGGCGCCTGAGATGGAAGACATCCTGGCGATCGTGTTCATATTCGGTGGCGGAACGGCGGTGATCCTCGCGTTTAGTCCCGTCGGGCGGGCGCTGGCCGACCGGATCAGGCACCGGGGCGGCGCGGCGGCACCGGATCCCGCGACGCAGGAGGAGCTGGCCCGCCTGCGCGACGACGTCGTGGAGCTCCAGGAGCGGATGGAGTTCACCGAGCGCATGCTCGCCCAGCGGAATGAGCCGGGGCGGCTCCCGGCAGATTCGTGAGGTAGCGATGGCGATCCCGGCATCCGACATCGCCCCAGTGATCATGGGGACGATTTTCACCGTCGCCGTGGCTGGCACGATCGTGCTGCGCGGGCCGCTCGGCCGCGCGCTCGCACGAGCAATCGAGCTGGGCGCGGCGGGCGGCCGGCCTCCCGAAGACGAAGCCCGCGTGGCGCAGCTGGAGCAGCGAGTCGCCGAGCTGGAAGCCGGCCAGACCCGACTGGCCGAGCTGGAGGAACGCGTGGACTTCGCCGAACGGATGCTGATCCGGCAGGATGCCCCCGTCCGGCTTCCGGGGGGCCGAGAGGGACCATGAAGGAGGAACAGGACCGGACGGCGTCGATCGCCACGGCGGTGACGCTGACCGCCGCCTCGCTCGCTGCGGGGTTCGCCATCGTGGCCGTCCATCTGGGCGAGGGGTTCGCGATTCCGGTCGGGATTGTCGCACTGGTGGCCGCCGCCGTGATCTTCCGGGGGCCGTTGGGTCAGGCGCTCGCCCGGCGCCTCGAAGGCGGTGCCGGCAGGCAAGGCGAGCAGGACGCGACCCTGCATGCGCTCGATGAACTGCGCGGGCGGATGGCGGAGCTCGAGGAGCGGGTGGATTTCGCCGAGCGGCTCCTGGCGCAGGCCCGCGAGCCCGACCGCCTGCGCGAGTGACGCCCGGGGAAACGTCGAGGGAGGAGAGCCGGTATGGGCCAGAACGACTTGTTCGTGCTCCTCGTCATCGTCGCGGCGGTCTTCACAATCAAGCTCCTGAAGGGACCGCTCGGGCAAGCCATCGCCGACCGGTTGCGTGGCGGGCCGCCGCCCTATCCGGGGATGCTGGAGGAGCTCGACGCGGTGAAAACGCGGTTGGCGGAGGTCGAGGAGCGGTTAGATTTCGCCGAGCGCATGCTGGCGCAAGGCGAGCAGGTGGAGCGGCTCCCGGGACGAGGCGAGACATGATCACCCGCGAAGACATTCAGACTTGGCTCGACCGCATCGAGGGCGGCCGCGCCGCGGTCGAAGAGCTGGAACCCAACCTCTGGCTGGTGCGCACGTCGGAGGGCGCCGAGGTCGTCGTGCACTACGCCCCGCCGGTGGTGATCCTGCGGGTGCGGGTGATGGAGCTGCCGGCCAGCGAGCCCCGCCGGAGCGAGCTCTTTCGGCAGTTGCTGGAGCTGAACGCGCGGGAGCTGGTGCACGGCTCGTACGGGCTCGAGGGCGAGCACATCGTGCTGACCGACACCCTCGAGCTCGAGAACCTGGATTACAACGAATTCGAAGCCAGCTTCGACTCGATCACCTTGGCCCTCGCCACGCATCTGGGCGCGCTCGCGCCCTACCGGGAAGGGTGACCCGCGATGGGAATCTTTGACCGCCTGTCCGCCATGATCCGGTCCAACATCAACGACCTGATCACCCGGGCCGAGAACCCGGAGAAAATGCTCAACCAGCTGATCCTCGACATGAAAGGACAGTTGGCCAAGGCCAAGCAGCAGGTCGCCTCGGCGATCGCCGACGAGAAGAAGCTCCAGGCCGACGCCGATGCGATGAAGAAGCAGGCGGAGGACTGGGAGCGCCGGGCGATGCTCGCGGTGCAGGAGAGCCGCGACGATCTCGCCAAGCAGGCGCTGATGCGCTACAACGAGCAGCTCCAGGGTGCGCAGCAGCTGCAGGAGACCTGGATCAAGCACAAGGCCGAGACGGAGCAGCTCAAGCTCGCGCTGCGCCAGCTCAACGACAAGATCGAAGAGGCCAAGCGCAAGAAAAACATCCTGATCGCGCGCGCCAAGCGGGCCGAGGCGCAGCAGCGGATTCAGGAGACCATGTCGGGCATGTCGGACAAGAGCGCGTTCGAGTCGTTCGACCGCATGGCCGAAAAGATCGAGGCCACCGAGCGCAAGGCGCTGGCTGCGGCCGAGCTCCAGGAAGAGTTCTCGGGCGACGCGCTCGCCAAGCAGTTCGAAGCCCTCGAGTACCGCGGCACGGCCGACCAGCAGCTGCTCGCGCTGAAGCAGCGGATGGGGCTGCTGGCCGGCGGCACCGGCGCCAAGCAGCTGGGCGCGGGCCTGGATCCTACGGTGCACGATGCCGAGGTGATCGAGGACCCGGGGGCCGACCGGAAGTCCTGACTTCGCGGGGCGTGGGCTCGCCCCGCTTAGACTTCCGCGCCTATGAGCCCATCGATCCGCTATCTCATCGTCGCCGACGGCGACTTCGGCCCCATGAGCTCCAAGACCGCGAACGCCATCATCCGGTATCAGCCGGAGCGCGTCGTGGCGGTGCTGGACCGAGGGCAGGCGGGGAAGACAGTGCAGGACGTGCTCGGATTCGGCGGCGCCATCCCCGTCGTCGGGTCCGTGCATGAGGGGCTGGCTCGCGGAGCGAACACCGTGCTCATCGGCATCGCCCCGATCGGCGGGCGCCTCCCCGACGAATGGCGGAGCTGGCTGACGGAGGCGCTGGACGCGGGCTGCGATCTCGTGAGCGGCCTGCACACGTTCCTGGGTGACGATCCCATCCTCGCCGCCAAGGCCACGGCGGGCGGACGCCGGATCGTCGACCTGCGGCGTCCGCCGGCGGACCTCCCGGTGGCCGCGGGCCGGGTGAAAGAGCTGGACGCGTATGTGGTGCTCACGGTGGGCACCGACTGCAACGTCGGCAAGATGACCGCCCAGCTCCAGCTCGTGGGCGAGCTCAATCGGCGGGGCGCCCGCACCCGGTTCGTGGCCACGGGGCAGACCGGGATCATGCTCGAAGGGTGGGGGATCGCCGTTGATGCCGTGATCGCCGACTTCATCGCGGGGGCGGCCGAGCGGATCACGCTCGAGGGCGCCGTCGGCGCCGATATCGTGCTGGTGGAGGGGCAGGGCAGCATCAATCACCCCGGTTACTCAGGCGTGGCCCTCGGCCTGCTGCACGGCGCCTGTCCCGACGGATTGATTCTCTGCCACCAGGCAAGCCGGGAATACATCGGTGACTACCGCGAGGAAGCGTGGCTCCGCATTCCTCCTTTGTCCGCCTACATCAAGGCCTACGAAACCGTCGGATCCATGGTCCATCCGACCCGGGTGGTGGGGATCTGCCTCAATACGTACGATCTGCCCGCCCCGCAGGCCCGACGAGCCTGCGACACGGCGGCGCGCGAGACCGGGCTGCCCGCCACGGACCCGGTCCGATTCGGTCCCGAACCGCTGGTCGAAGCGGTCCTTCGAGGGCGCGAGACCAAGCTCGCCGCCCGGGCCGCCCGGGTTGGACAGGCCTGAGGCACCGAGTTGGGTCCGCCGCGAAATAGGACCCGCCGCGTCCACGAGGTACGTGCCCGGGGCCGGGCGACGGCTAGGATCGGTGGTGCCCCGGCGTCTGTTGCCCCTCCCGTCCTCCTTCCCCCTCGCCCGCCTCGTCGCGCTCGGCAGGGTCGCCGAGCCGCTGGGCGTCTGGCTCGAGGCGGCGCGTCCGCCCGTTCGGCTGGTAGTGCCGGGGCCGGGTGGCCGCCGCCTCCTTCTCTTCGCCTCCGACCTCGGGACGCTCCTCGCGCTCACACCCCGCGTCGTGGTCTGGGACCGGCGCTCGCTCCGGGTCATCGCCGCACGGGCGCTCGCCCGGGCGCGGCGGGTCGCGCTTCGGCTCGACCGAGAGCCCTCAGCAGGCGGGCCCGACCTCGCCGGCCTAGGCGCCCGGCTCGGCGCCGACGGGCCCGGGGGGAGCGATGTCTCGGTCCGACAACCGATTGACTGTGTCGCGGAGGAGCCCCTAGGTTAGCGGCGTGCTCCTCTTCCCGGACGTTCAGGCCTTAGCGGCCCGCTTCGCGGAGTTCCTCCGGCTCGACGGGGCCGAGCTGACCCGGAAGCTCGCGCAGGTCGTCATCATCTGGCTGCTCGCGTGGGCGGCCATGCGCCTCACCCGCCTGGCCGCGCACCGGATCGAGAAGCTGGTAGACGACGGCGATCCCACCGTCACCACCCTGCGGGAAAAGCGTGGCATCACTATCGCGCAGCTGCTCCGCACTGTCGGCGGCAGCACCGTACTGGTCGGCGCCGTGCTCCTCACCCTCAATCTCTTCGTCGAGATCGGCCCGCTCCTGGCCGGCGCCGGAATCCTTGGCCTCGCCGTCTCGTTCGGTGCCCAGAGCCTGGTCAAGGATTTCATCTCGGGGTTCTTCATCCTGTTCGAGGACCAGTTCGTCGTGGGCGACGTGATCGAGGTCGCCGGGAAGAGCGGGGTCGTCGAGCGCATGACCCTCCGGGTGGTCGTGCTGCGCGATGTGCAGGGCGTCCTGCACATCATCCCCAACGGCGAGATCAAGGTGGTGAGCAACAAGACCCGAGGCTGGTCCCGCGCCGTGATCGACGTCGGGATCGCCTACGACGCGGACGTCGACCATGCCCTGGATGTGCTACGGGACGAGGCCGCCCGCTTCTCGGCCGATCCCTCCTGGAAGGACCGGCTCGAGGGGCCGGTTGAGGTGCCGGGCGTGGAGTCGCTGGCCGACAGCGCCGTGGTGATCCGGCTGCTCGCGCGGACCCAGCCGGGAAGCCAGTGGGACGTCGCGCGCGAGCTCCGCCGGCGGCTCAAGAAGCGGCTCGACGCCGAAGGTCTCGAGATCCCGTTTCCGCAGCGGAAAGTGCACGTCAAGGTGGAGGGGGCGACGACGCCCGCCGGCACGGTCGAGGCCGCGGCGGCGGGGGGCGCCTGATGCTCCGGCTCCATAACACGCTCTCCCGCACCACCGAGCCTTTCGAGCCGCTCGCCGCGCCCAGGGTGACGCTCTACACCTGCGGCCCCACCGTGTACAACTACGCCCACATCGGGAACTTCCGCACGTTCCTGTTCGAGGACCTGCTGCGGCGGTGGCTGGAGGCGAGCGGGTACGAGGTCTTCCACGTCATGAACCTCACCGACGTGGACGACCGGACCATCGCCGCGGCTCACGCCGGCGGGGTGTCGCTCCGCGAGCACGTGGAACCGTTCGCCCGCGCGTTCTTTGAGGATCGTGATTACCTCCGGATCCGGCCGGCGCACGCCTACCCTCGCGCCACCGACTACGTGGGCCCGATGATCGCGCTCACCCAGTCGCTGCTCGACAAGGGGGTTGCGTATCGGGGGGAGGACGGGTCCGTCTACTTCGCGATCGCGAAGTTCCCGGCCTACGGGCGCCTCTCTCGGCTGGACCGGCGGGAGCTCAAGACGGGCGCGAGCGAGCGGGTCACTGCGGACGAGTACGCGAAGGAGGACGCTCGCGACTTCGTGCTGTGGAAGGCAGCAAAGCCGGACGACGAGGCCGTCGGGGCCGCGTGGGACGCACCCTTCGGTCGGGGCCGGCCGGGCTGGCACCTCGAGTGCTCCGCCATGGCGCTCGACTTGATCGGGAAGAAGTGGGGTGTGGCCGTGCTCGACCTCCACGCCGGCGGGGTGGACCTCATCTTCCCGCACCACGAGGACGAGATCGCGCAGAGCTGCGCGTACACGGGCAAGCCCGAGTTCGCCCGGTACTGGCTGCACGGCGAGTTCCTCGACCTCGAAGGCACCAAGATGTCGAAGCGTTACGGCAACATCCTCACCGCGCGGGACCTGCAAGAACAAGGGGTGGACGCCGGGGCGATCCGGCTGCTGATGTTTCAGACCCATTATCAGCAGCGGCTCGACTGGAGCGACGCCGCCCTGGCGGCCGCCGCACGGGCATCGGAGCGGCTGGGCCGCTTCCGCGACCGACTGGCGGACGCCCCGCCGACAGACACCGCCTCCGAGGACTCGGAGAGTACGTTAGCGGCGGAGCGGTTCCGCGCACGGTTCGCCGACGCTCTGGACGACAACCTGAACGCCCCGCAGGCGCTGGCCGCAGTGTTCGAGCTGCTCCTGCCCGAGGGCAACCGTCTCCTGGACGCGGGCCGGAAGGTCGGACCCTCACTCAGGGAGGCGTGGGCCCTGGTGGAGCAGGTGCTGGACGTGGCGCCGAAAGCGCGGGCGCACACCCTGAAGGCCGCCCCAGGTCACTTCAAGGTGTCCGGGGGGAAGGCCGGCCTCACGGTCAGCCGGGGAGTCCCGGAAGAGGACGGGGTCCTGACCACTCCGCCGGAGGTTCCGCCGCCGGATGCGGAGGGCGCGGATCGCTGGGGTCTGCGGTGGGCCGAGGTGCTGGTGGCGGAGAGGCGGCGGGGGAACTTCGCCGAGGCCGACCGGATCCGGGGCCTGCTGCGGAAGCACGGTTTCGAGGTCCGGTACGGGAAGGACGGGTCGGTCCAGGTGATCCGGATGAGGCCGCCGCCCCCCGGATAACGCATCGGCAGGCCGATCCGCTGCCCGACCCGTTGACGCAGGCTAAATCCCCGTCTATCATATGGGTCTGCTCTTTTCGGCCTGCTTTGGCTGACGTAGCTCAATTGGCAGAGCACCTGTTTTGTAAACAGGCGGTTAGGGGTTCGATTCCCCTCGTCAGCTCGGTGATGCCGAACGCCCGCAGGACGACGCGACCGAACCCCGCCAGGGCGGCGGGGTTCTGTCTCGAAAGGGCGAGTGGAGCAGCTTGGGTGGGGTGGCCGAGTGGCTAATGGCAGCAGACTGTAAATCTGCCGGGCTTCGCCCTACGTAGGTTCGAATCCTACCCCCACCACTCGGGATGGGCGGTCGAGGCGGGCAGGGCGCGGCATGCAGCACACGCGGGCGTAGCTCAGTTGGTAGAGCGTCAGCCTTCCAAGCTGAGGGTCACGGGTTCGAGTCCCGTCGCCCGCTTATCGGTTGAGCGGTTCGCTCGCGTAGCTCAGTCGGTAGAGCGCATCCTTGGTAAGGATGAGGTCACCGGTTCAATCCCGGTCGCGAGCTTGGTGGAGAGCTATTAGCCGTCTGCGCTTGGCCGTTAGCCCGCTCCGGCGAACGGCGGCCTTGGTAACCCCAGCTAATGGCTAACGGCTAACGGGTAAAGGCTAACAATGCCCCGCGACAAGATCATCCTCGAGTGCACCGAGTGTAAGAGCCGGAACTTCTTCCAGGACAAGAACCGGCGGAAGCACCCGGAGCGCGTCGAATACCGGAAGTACTGCCCCCGCTGCGACCAGCACCGGGTGCACAAGGAGTCGAAGTGAGCAGCGACGCCCAGGCGGCCCCGGCCACCGGGCGGCTGGCCGGAGCGGTTGCGCAGGCGGGGGGCTTTCTCAAGGCGGTTCGGGCCGAGCTCGAGAAGGTGACCTGGCCCAGCCGGCCGGAGCTGATCAAGGCCACGCGGATGATCGTGATGCTCTCGATCGCCCTAGGCATCGCCATCGGCCTGCTCGACTGGGTGCTCCAGAAGCTCCTGGTGGACGGGGTCGCGGCGCTGGCGCGGTGACGGCCATGGACTACCGCTGGTACGCGATCCAGACCACCGCGGGGCACGAAAACAAGGTGCGGAATCTCCTGGCCAAGCGGATCGCCGACGACCCGCGGCCCGAGGAGCAGAAGCTCATCCGCCAGGCGCTCGTGCCGGTGCAGGAAGTGATCGAGATCAAGAACGGCAAGAAGGTCAACGTCGAGCGCAAGCTGTACCCCGGCTACGTGTTGGTCGAGATGCAGATGAGCCAGGAGGCGCTGCACGTCGTCAACAACATCCAGGGGGTCATCAAGTTCGTGGGCTCGGGCAAGCTGCCCCAGCCGCTCCGACAGGACGAGGTGAACCGCCTGCTCGGCATCGCCGAGGCCGTGGCGGAGTCGGAGCCCAAGGAAGAGATCCCCTTCCTGGTGGGCCAGGTGGTCGAGATCACCGAGGGGCCGTTCTCCGACTTCAGCGGGACCGTCGAGGAAGTGCTGGGGGACAAGGGCAAGGTCAAAGTCAGCGTGAGTCTGTTCGGGCGGCCGACCGCCGTCGAGCTCGACTACACGCAGCTGCGCGGGCACTAGGTCCGCTCCCGCGACCGCGCGGGTCATCGCGGCAGCCGGCGTCCGGGGTCCATCCCACGGAGCGGCGTCAGAGGAGAGGTATGGCGAAGAAGATCCAGGCAGTCGTGAAGCTTCAGGTCCCGGCGGGCGCGGCCACTCCCGCCCCGCCGGTGGGCACCGCTTTGGGTCCCCACGGCGTGAACATCATGGAGTTCGTGAAGCAGTTCAACGCGCGGACCCAGGCGCAGGCGGGCATGGTGATTCCGGTCGTCGTCACGATCTTCTCGGACCGGACGTTCACGTTCATCACCAAGACGCCGCCCGCCCCGAATCTCCTGCTCAAGGAGGCGGGCATCGAGAAGGGCAGCGCACAGCCCAACCGCATCAAGGTGGGCAAGGTCACGCGGGCGCAGGTGAAGAAGATCGCCGAGATCAAGATGCAGGATCTCAACGCGTCCGACCTGGACAGCGCCATGCGGATGATCGCCGGCACGGCCCGCTCCATGGGCCTCGAGGTGGCCGACTGATGCCGGCCGTCGGGAAGAAGTTCCGCGGCGCCGCGGCCAAGGTCGACCGCAGCCGGCAATACTCCGTCGCCGAGGCGGTCGGGCTGGTGAAGCAGGCCGCGTTCGCCAAGTTCGACGAGACGGTGGACGTCGCCGTGAATCTGGGGGTCGATCCGCGTCACGCCGACCAGGTGGTCCGCGGGACGGTCGTCCTGCCCCACGGGACCGGCAAGTCGGTGCGGGTGCTCGTGATCGCCCAGGGAGACAAGGTCAAGGACGCGGAAGCCGCGGGCGCCGATTTCGTGGGCGTCGAGTACATCCAGAAGATCAAGGACGGCTGGCTCGACACCGACGTGATCGTCGCGACGCCGGACGTCATGGGCCAGCTCGGCCAGCTGGGTCGCGTGCTCGGTCCGCGGGGCCTGATGCCGAACCCGAAGGCGGGGACGGTCACACTCGACGTCACCAAGGCGGTGCGCGAGATCAAGGCCGGCAAGATCGAGTTCCGGGTGGACAAGACCGGGAACGTGCACGCGCCGGTCGGGAAGGTCTCCTTCAGGGCGGAGCAGCTGGCGGACAACGTGCACGCCTTCATGGAGACGATCGCGCGCGCCAAGCCGGCCGCGGCGAAAGGGACCTACATCAAGTCGGCGACGGTGTCGAGCACGATGGGGCCCGGGGTCAAGCTGGACACGGCGGTGTACCGATGAGCAAGCCCGAACGTCAGGCGACGGTGGACACCCTCGCGGAGCGGCTCCGCGCGTCCCCCAACCTCTACGTGACCGACTTCAGCGGCCTGAACGTGCTGCGGATGACCGAGTTCCGTCGCCGGTTGCGCGCCGCCGGCGTCTCCTACGTGGTGGTGAAGAACACCCTCGCGCAGCGGGCGCTCGCCGCCAACGCGGTCACGGCGCTGGACGGACATCTCAAGGGTCCGACCGGGCTCGTGCTGGCCGGGAAGGATCCGGTCGCCGCGGCGAAGGTCCTCACGGATTTCGCCAAGGAGTTCGAGAAGCCGGCGATCAAGGCCGGGCTGGTGGACGGCAAGACCGTCACGCCCGAGCAGGTCAAGCGGCTCGCCGGTCTGCCCTCGCGCGATCAGCTCCTTGCGCAGCTGGGCGGCGCGCTCCAGGCGCCGCTGGCCCAGCTCGCCGGCGCGATGAA